>C688J18823_10000725_pt1 | contig 19512 bp, 26 predicted proteins | sample HopSoiMetagenom1_FD_18823 | JGI IMG/M metagenome (IMG submission 18823) | reverse complement strand
AAATTCCATACCTCGCCAGGGAGGCTAGCTGAATATCTTCTGGATATCCTTCTAGCCCCGTAGCAAAATAAAACAATAAGGTAGCTTGAGTCAGTGCCTCTGGTGCGAACGCACTAAAAGTATTACTGGCTCTACCAGTGAATGTAGCTAATTCTGCTACAGTAGGTGGCACTAGACTCATTTTACTTACCTCTTCTCGAAGAATACCTTACCGTAACGCTTACGCTGGTCATCAGCGCTCTGATCAAACCAGTAGCCACCTTCACCATCAGTATGGTAGGCACGGAAGGTTTCATTATCTTCTTCCTTGAAAACTTCGCCTTTCTTCCATACCTTGCGGCTAACAGTAAATCCTGACTCTAGAAACTCAACCTCTACATACTCACGATCATCATCAGCATCTTCATCGCGCCAATCTGCGGCATTAAGAGCACCTTCAGTTTGACGTGTACGATTTAACTCAGCTTCACGGTCTTCTTGAACTAATTCAGGTTGTGGAGTCTTGCTAAGATCATATTTAATTCCAGCAGAATCCTCAACAATCATGGGTTCAGGCTGACGGTTAACTGCCTGATGAGTGCCTGGGCTTTCTTGATTTCTTACGGTCTCGTCTACTTCATTAGCTGGAGCCATTTTAGGCACTTCTGCACTCTTAACTTCCTCGGTAGAAGGTCGTTCAGTCTCAGAAACTCCTGGATTTTCTTGATTTAGTACAGGCTCGTCTACGTTTGTTGCTGATTTCTTAGCTCTTGATGTAGCCATAGAAAATCACTCCTCTCTAACATTATCCTCGCTCTTTACATCGGTATAGCGGCGAGATAGACGTTTACGTAATCTATCGCCACGCTTACCGAATTGAATTTCTAAAAACGCAACTACTGAAGTCAACATCAACCCACCTAGCGGCCAGAAAATTACTAGTCGTACCCAATTCCAATCTAGGCCAAAAAAGGAAAGATCCCAGATTCTAAAGGTTAGATACACACAAATAATATCTACGCTAAGAATGAATAATCCAATAATTGTAGCTACTAGAGACTTATACCATCTTGAAGATGTGAAGTATAGAAGCGTGAAGATTAGAATGCTTGCAGTAAACACAAGGAAGCCAATATCGCCCCATAATTCTAACACTGTTGCCTCCCGTTACTCATTAAAAATTTCCTCCAACATCAAGCGAAAGTGATTACGACGCCTAAGTTCTCGGAACCTACTAGTTAAATCGTCAACCTTCTCTGATCGGTCTGATGATTCTTGTCTAGCCTGATCTATTTTCTCTTGAATGTTATCTAAATCTTGCTTATTACTGTCGTCCGGTTCGTAGTTAGCCATCGTATTTAGCCCTCCCTACCTGGACGTACGACATGTGTAGCGCGAGCTTTTTGGTCTTCCGATTGCCCGAACCTTGCTATATGCACTGCTTCTAACAGCTTCACAGAAGTTTCTCCAAGCTCTGTAACAATCTCAAGCTGTCTACCCTGCTCGTTAAATAAAGATAAAGTATCGGTAGCTTTATCTTTCCATTCCTTTTCACGCTCTTTAGCGTCAACAAGTCTTGCTTCATAGCTATCCTTAATTTCTTTAATTCTAGCTTCCTGCGAATTTAAAACATTTTGCATAGAAGCTGGTGTTAATAGCCACCCACGAACCAGAGCAATGAATAGCAAGGGCAACGGTCCAATAGTTCCAATCCATGGCCCAATCGCATCTAACGCACCTTGAATGACCTCCACTGAATACCACCTAAATAAGGTAAAAGCCGGGTCGCTCGTAAGCGCCCGGCTATATTTCACTTACTACCAATTAAATCGGCAGTAAATGCTTACCTTATTAAATTACAGACAGTTCATCCCATCCACGCTTGCCAGCAGCCTGACCAACAACCAGCCCTAACATTCCTGGCTTAGACCACACACCAGAAGAGTCATAGAACCACTGTGAGGATTTTTCTGCTTCAAGAGCAGGACAACCAAAGAAGGAACGACCACGATCTTCAATAACATTAAAATGGTGGTAATGTGCTGAGAAGAAAAGCGTGTGATCTACAAGTTCAGAAGTACGTCCAAGAATTTGCTTTTCAATAGCATTCTTAGAACTTGCTCCACCAGTCTTAGCACTCGAACCCTTAGAAATATGCCCGTGAGTAAAGTTAGCCTTTACTCCACCAAGAGTAAGATTAACATCTTGGCGCTCGTGGGCAATTTCCCACGTTAGACTGTTCTCTACTTGAGTACCTTCAAACACCTTTTTAACTAGTGCTGCAACCATAGTAGACGAGTTGTCATAAATACTTGTTAGAGCTTTATTCCCGCCAAAACGAGTATGCTCACCATGGTTAGATGGAACGGAACCAATCTTAATAGGAAGCCCAAGTTGAAGTAGCTGCCTAATGCTCCATACTCGCATATCAAAGTCTAGTTGAATCTGCTCTGAGTAATTAAGTTCAACCTCATAGGGCTGTGAAGCATAGTTACCTACGGCGCCTTCATGCTCATCACCCATAAAAACAAGTGCTAGTTCTGAAATTGGGTAACCATTAGAAATAAGATCTGATACACGCTTAGTATGACCTTCGATTCCAGCAGACCAGTTATTTACTGCTTCCTCTGTACCAGGCTTACCTAGCTGAGGATCTGCTACAAGAATAGGGTAAGCTAATTCACTGCCATAAACTTTTTTAGGTGGAAAGTTTATAAGCTGCTTTAGGTTTTCACGCCATCCAGCAATGTCTAGAGTACTTTCAACATCAGGCTCAACTTCAGCCTTCTTTTGAATTCTGGCAGCATAGCTGTACCTGAAATCTCTAGGCTTCCCCCAAGCCTTCATAGTGACAGGCTGAATTACTTCAAATACTTCAGGATCAAGACCCCAAAGCTTAAGAGTATCTGTCCAGTCAGTAATGGGTTCAGCTACAGTGCCGGTCTTAATTACACCAGAATCCCCGGTAATCTGAATAGATCCTGCCTCAGCGTTAGCGTCTACATCTGGGACCAAAATTACATCAGGAGCTACATAATTGTTTTTAAATTCTCGTTGGCGACGCTTTAGCGTCTCAATGTTGGATTCTGGAAACATTCCTCGTAATTCATCATCTGTCTTACACTGAAGAAGAAGTTGAATGTTTCCAGAAGTCCATTCAATATTAGGCAAAATGTATTCCTTAAGTTTAAGTGTGCTCGTATCTTACGTGAGCATTTCTACTAGTCTAGCATACAGGGACACTCTTCGTCTACTAAGACATAAAAATAGGCTAGCACCCCGAAGAATGCTAGCCTATCATTTAAACTTACTTAGGTCAAACTACCTGCTCAAGGTGCTACATCCGCAATAACAAATTGCTCGGGACGAGTAACAATAGGTAGGAAGTTGTACTCAATTAGAACCTGACGACCTGATGGGTCAGGCTCCTGCCAGCTCTTTGTGTAACGACCAATGAAGTTGTTTGGAGCTGAGAAGTCGGCTGTTGGGCCTTCTAGAAGCTCTGTAGGACGGTTGGTGTCGAAGTTACCCAGGATGATTGTATCATCTGCTAGGTATCCGATCTCTTCACCAAGATCTGTTTCGTATACGTGTTCAACAGGAGTCCAGTCAAGACCTAGGAATCCAGGAAGAGTACCTGAGGAAACATACTGATCCTTCATACGATCTGTCAATAGCGCTCCACCAGCCTGTAGCACTAAGCCACCACCGGTAGTAGCGTTAGCTGCAAAGCTGTGCATAATACGATCAATAGTATCCTGAGTAGCAAAAGCCTTATTAGCTGTAACACGGCCATGATTAAGAACAAGCTTCTTCCATGCCTGAACGTCTTCGATGATCTTTGTAGGTGAAGCTGTTGCCCATGCTGTAGAAACAGTAACCTTATGGTCTGCTGGGAACTTGTAATCAATGCTTGCCTGCACGTCTGGGAAGTCTAGCACAAGGTTTCCACCAAGTGCCTTCCAAAGAGTATACTCAACAAAAGCATCGATACGGTTGTTTAGATCCTGAAGCTCACGAGTAATTTCACGCTCAGCGTTAATCTTACCGTTAAGAGTTCCAACCTCACGAAGCCACATTAGAGTAGTAGGTTCGAAAACCTTTTTCTCACGTACGTATAGTAGGCTAGCAGATGCCTGCTCGCGTCCTAGACGACCTACGATGTGAGCTTCTGAGTTAGGAACGTTAGGCTTCGCCATCTGACGAGAACCACGAATAATATCCCAAGTAACAGTTTGGGTAGGAACTTGGCGCTTTGGTGTGCTGTTAAGAAGCAACATATTCTGTGGGCTAGGAAGCTTATCTACGACACCCAATAGAACCAAAGGCTCTAACATACTAATATCTGGCACGATGTCTCCTTCATCATCAGGGGCCGCAGTTATTTGCATTCCCAAAATAAGTTCAGCGACCTTTTTAAAGGCCCGACCTGCGCTGCCAGAATTTGGCTCACTTAGCTGGTCTATCTTTGTTGTCTTTTTTATCTATCGGTCAAACTTATTTACAATCTAAATTAGTTGTTAAATCTTATAGCAATCCTTGGTCCTGCGACTGATCCTGTAATAGTTCCAAACGGTGATGGGAAAGCAGCAGAAACAGCAGTAGCAGAATAATAAGTGTTCATCGTTCCGCTAAAAAATGTAGACGATGGTGTAGTTCCGTTATCACCTACTTGCTGTGCTGTTCCTGTAGAAGTTCTAAATGCACCTGTTCCACCTGTAGCTCCACCTTGAACTACTATTGCTATGAAATAACTACCTGGTGATAAGGTAGTAGTAAATCCTGTAAAGGTCCTAATACCTACAGTAGCTGCTACCGTTCCATAATCTGCTATAGGTGTAGTAGGAGTGTTGGTGTAATCAGAATAATATAATCCTGCTCGTACTGTACCTACAGTGGTAGTAAATGCCGTAGTAATTTCCATAGCAATACCGTTTAAATCTGCTGTTCTAGTTACAGTAAAAGGAATTCCATACATTCTGTTTACTGTAACGTTTGCAGTAGTCGCAGTACCGTCCGTAGTCATATACCAACGGTTAGCGCCCCAATCGTTAAATCGAGCAGAAGCATCGATAGAAACCGGGTTTGAATCAGGAGATTTAAATCTGAATTGTTTTAAAGTGTTGTTATACCAAATTTCAGCTTCGTTAATAGTTCCGGCTGAAGGGTCAGAAGTAAAAATTGGAATTCGTAAACGATTCAAAAACTTAGCCATGAACAACCACCCTGTAAGCATTAGATGCAGGAGCAGTAGCGAATGTCAAAGTAAGTGTAGTTGTGTTAGTAGCTACACCATCTACTTCTACAAATTCAAATGTAGTAGCATCCTGAACTGACCAAGTAATATCTCTAGTTCCTAATGAGTGAGTTACTACAATAGTAGTAGCAGCGGCGTTACCAACGTTGACAGCATACTTACGAACAGCTACGGATGTATCCAAAGATACAAGATCAGCAGCTACAGTAATACCTGTACCACCAACTACATCCAAAACTCCAGAAGTAAGAGTTAAACCATTACCCGCTGCACCTGAGGCGATAACTACACCTGAAGATCCTACAGTTAGACCTCCTGCGGCAACAACAGATACTCCACCAGAATCGACAGCAATACCTGAGTTAGCTTTTGGTACAACAGCAAATGCATTAGATGTTAAACTAAGACCATTACCTGCGGTGTAAGTAGTTCCACCAGCTCCGGTCTGAGCCCAAACTAATGTTGTGGTACCTACAACAATAGGACCGTCAGTAGTAATTTGCCATGTAGTATTTCCGTTTACTGTTCCTTCTGAAACGAATACTTGAGTACCTGGCTTTACTTCTGCGTCAGAATCAGAATCGACAGATCGAGTTAAAGCTACCGCTGATCCGTTGAAATCATAAATACCATTTTGAGAGCCGGTAGTCTGATCTTTCAAAAGAACTCGATCACCGTTGGCTAAGGTAACACCATCGATGGCTGCACCCGGAGCTGATACTGAAATATTAGCTGTAGTAGCTACTCGTACAGCTTCCTTACGGTTGGTTACACCTTGAACTAATCTACGAGCAGATTGTAAATTGATAGCGTCTGTTTCTGCCTGAGGATCACCAACAGCTAAAAGCCTCTGGTTACCAAAGTTTTTTCCTGTACCAAGATACTTGGTAGTCATATTAATACCGCCTTACCTGATGTTGGCACTGAGAAAACCACAGTAACCTGATTTAAACTGTTATAAAAAACATCGGCCTCAAACATATTACCGTCATCATCAATTAGAGTGACTTGAGGATATTTGTTTAAATTATGATCAATAATCCACGTCGAAGCTACAATGCTGTTTCTGTCATAAAGGTATCCAGGGGTAGTAACGCCATGCTCTGCTAAATATTCTTCAATTTCAAGTCTAATAATATCTGGGTCTACCCCATCAGCAATAAGTTGTAATATTTTATCTTCAATCTCCAGGGGGCCTGATGTGGTGTATCTAAGGGTTGTTGGCATAAATACCTCCTTCGTCTAAGTAAGATATCGTCAAGACAAAAGAAAAGAGCCACCCCGAAGGATAGCTCTCATCAATTATTTTATAATTGAACTAACTAATCTAGCATTTTTGCTTTGATTGCATGTAGAACATGACCTGACAATATTAAACCAATGATCAGTTCCGCCTTTAGCTAAAGGATAATAATGATCGTCTTGCATGTCAGTTTTAATTTTACCACAATAATGACAGGGATTATTTTTAATTTTCTTACGGTAGTCTACTGACTTTTTACGATCCAACCTGGACATGCCCTTGACTAACTTTGAACGATAACGAGACTTAATAGCTTTACGAACCTCAGGATTAGCTTTGGCATAAGCCTTATGACGTTCAGTAATTTCTTCTTTGTTTTCCTGATAGCGCTGTTGCCAATACTGCCTGTTAGCTTCATAATAAGCTTTGTTAGCTCCAGTTGCCTGAGCACGCGACCTAACTTGCTTTCTAATTTTGTCGCCCTGCTCAATATACCTTTGACGATTTTTTATTTTAAAGCAATCTTTGCATCTGCCCTGATAACCATCTTTAGATTTACTGTCTTTGCTAAAACGAATAAAAGGTTTACTATTTTTACAATCAAAACAAGTTTTCAAGTTTTAACGCCCTTAGGTAAAAAGAAAGGCGTTCAATTGAACGCCTTTCAATTATAGCACACATACATCGAATTCTAAAACGGACATATGTGTACAAATGCTTCTAGAATTTGAACGTTCCCATAGATGCGTTTGTTGCAGCATTAAGAGTAGTAATAGCGTTTGAGTCAGCACCAGAAACCAAGGATAGCTTTAGAATACCCTGGATTACGATGTTGGCTTGCTGCTCGCCTGTACGCGTATCTGCGGAACGACGAAGAATACCAACAGGAGTACCTGTTCCGTTAGCTCCACCGTTTGCATAAACAACATAACGCTTTGTTGTTGTGTTCTGTGCTAGTACTGTACCAGCAGGAAGAATTCCTTGATTGGCTGCGAGAGTTACACCCTTCTGAGTAAATCCAGCAGTAGAGTAAAGAATCTCTGTTGGAGCATAAGAATGGGTAGGGCTCACGTAGCCAGGTGAAGGAATCTTCTCAAAAGAATCCGTTGCCATGTTTATTTCCTCTTTCTTTTAATTAATTCCTAATCAGGCGCTAAGCTTTAGAATACGCTCAACTTCTGCGTCTACGTCTAGCTCTACTTTCTTATCATCAGCATCTACTGAAGAACCGCGCTGTACGCTTAGTTCGACAATAGGCTCTGATGGAAGCAATTCCTTGTAAAGTTCCTGGTTTGAAAGATAAAGCTTAACCATTGCGTCTTCCTTAGCTGGGTTAATAAAGCCCTCACGGACTTGAGTAGCAACCTCAGTCTTCGCAACAATTTCCTTGTTTGATAGCTCAAGAGCATCAATACGGTTGGTTAGCTTTACATTATCGTTTGCTAGCTCTACTACTGCGCCTACTACCTGCTCAACATTTGCATCAGCATTATCTGCGGATAGCTTTACAACGCCAGCATCAGTCAAAGCTGCAACAAGCTTGTTTGATAGCTCAGCAGTAACATCAGTAGATGTTACTTCTTTTGGCTTTTCAGCTTCGGCTTGAAGAGCAGCAACATCAATGCCGTGCTCAGCCTTTAGAGCTGCAAGAAGCTCTTCCTTAGTCATCTTTGTGTGCTCCTCTACCTCTGGTTCGTTCTCTGAACCTGTTGAATCTTCAATAGCCGGTTCAGTTAGAAGAACCGCTTCTTCTGAATTATCGGCTGATGCTTTAACAATTTCTTCGTAATCTTCCAAGTTTGTAATGTAGGGACGATTAGTTACGGCTACATGACAAAGTGTAGGTCCAGACTTCAAACCTGTATTGGTATCTTCATAGTCAAGAGAAAGCATGGCAGAAGCACCAATGTAAGTCTTATCTTTAAATCTATCTACATTTCTACGAGCGTCAATTACTGCATAAACTTTATTATCCTTAACCTCGATGTCGATAACTTCACCGACATTACGATCAGGATCTTCGACGTGCTGATTTGAATCGTTAGCTAAAGGAACTTGAACAATAGGGCAAACCTTATTATCAAAATTGGTTTTGAGCTTAGCTACAAAAGCATCATCTACTTTAATACGAGATTTATTACCAGGATGAATTAACTCACCCTTGGTAAGGATATGCTTCCTAAATAAGGTACCGGTGCTTTGACGAGACAGCTCTACACGAGCTTGGTCCATTTCGTTATAAGCTTCACCGTCCCTACTAGGGATGATTACTAGATCGTTCATCTGTGTGACCTCCTACTATGCCAACATAATTTACATCGGCAGAATTTAAATTTCTCCTAAATAAGTTGACATACCTGCATCCCAATGTGTTAAGAATGCTTTAGCAGTTAGTCTATTGCTGACTACGCCATGCTTATTCTGGTAGTAAGTATTGCCATCGGTAGCTACGATAAGAAAAGCTTTTGCATAACCTTTAGCTCTACCATAACGACCTGGCCTTAATTGCTTACCAGCGAATACAACGAACTCAGGCTCCTTGGCCTCAAGAGTAATTCCCTTTTCACCAAGTTCAACCAAAGCGTTACGCATCTCTAAGGTGAACTGATTCATTGTTATTTTTTCTCCCTTGTAATAGAAGCTGTCCATCCCTTTTCACGGAACAACTTCCAATCGATAGCAATTTTGGCAGACTTAGACCCATCAGGGAATTGAAGTTGTACAGTACCGTCTGCATAAACAAGAACTTTAGCATTCTTCAATTTAGGATTTGGATGAGTTAAAATCCTTACTACAGCAGACTTCTCTCCTGATTCACCCTTAGCTGGCTTAGTATCTTCACCCTGTGAAACCCTAGGATCACTTGATTTCGCATAAGTACCTTTAGCTGGACTTACTTTAGATGCAGTCTGCTTAGCACCTACTGCTCCACCACCAGTACCTAAAGGCGTTCCAATAGGAAGCCCATAACGACGAACACCTTCTTGTGAATTTACCTTACGAATACCAGCAAATTCAATAGTTCCATCAGAATAAGATAAGCTCAAGCCTTCAGGCAAAAATTCTGTAGGTAATGCGTTTTCAGGTGACGGAATTCCTTCAGGAGATACTTCACCACCAGCATCTACTGCCTGTGCCTGCTCCATAGCTTTTTCTTCTTCTTCGATTGTCTCGTAATCAATTTCTAGACCGAATTCAGAAGAAACCTTCTTTTCAATTTCACGAGCAAATTCCTTGGTGAAGTTTCCACCTTGAATGCCAGCAATAGCCTTGAAAACATCCTGGATGGCATCCTTCTGGTCATCTGTGAAGGGACCCCAACGAAACTCAGGGTACTTGCTGGAATTGAAATTCCAATCGATGAAGCGAGGAATGATGTAATGATTAATAATAGAAGCAATTTCTGTCATAATAGTTTGAAGCATCATTACGAACAAAGAGTCAGTCTGCTTACCGAAGTCAACCAAAGATGCGTCTCCACCAGAACCCTGCTGTTCATCAAAGAACGCAGCAAGAATTGATTTAGACATCTGAGAATTGTGATGATTGATGTAAGATAAGAAGTCAAAACTTCCACCTTCTTTTAGAAGCTCTACATCGTAACCTTCAGGCTTTGTCATCCACTGGGCTACACCCAAGTCAGATAGACCCATACGGAAAGCATTAAGTTCATCTGTTGAGTGGTCTTCTGGAACAGTACCAACACGAGTACCTACAGCAGAACGCTGAGCTGCTAGGTGCATAAGGTAGTAAAGCTTTACTTTCTTGTCATAATGATAGTACGCACTTTGGAAATAGCTGAGTCCGTAGAAGCGATTTTCTTCCTCTTGGGCGGCATAATATACACAAGCATCTCTAGGAATCTTAATATCAAGGATTTTACCACCTGGCTTTTGAGTAACCTGTCTGAAACCATCGAAACTTCCATCTGCTGTTACCAAGAATTTAACTGTATCCGCAGGAAGGTAATTCATCTTCCTAAGAGTCCACTTACCTTTTAAAGGACCCTTGGTAGGTTGATCATATACTAATTCAAACGGTGCATAACCATCAAATATAGCTTGAAGCATCTGAGCTACTACGCGAGTAAAAGGAACACTCATTCCACCAACATTAGGAGGAAGATTAAATAGCTGATCGATAAACTCAGCTTCCTCATCTCCACCTTCTACATTTTCTGCTGGAACAAAAGTAGCGTTCTGCAAAGCTGCACGAATAGGTAGCGTAATAAGACGATACAGCGCGCGTGCCTGACCGTCTGTCTGACGCATTCTGACAAGTTGATCGATAGTAACTTCAGAATGCTTATATACTAAATGAGAACCCTCATAAGGTTCTGTGAAAGGCATATAATCACTAAAGCCTCTTTCCACCATAGGGCGAGGTTTTGGTGTTGCCATATCTTCTCTTGCCATAAGTTCCTCCTGCCGACATCTTTTTTAAACATCGGCAGGAAGATCTCAAATTTGTTGCTGGTTCATCAAAGAATGTGACATACCAGCCGGTAATTCCACTCTTGGACCCATAAAAAACTGTGCAGGAGTATAAAAAGCAGCTTCTCCGCTCTCATTTTCTCTTCCGCCTTGCTCAACGGCTCCAAAAACTGCACACGCTAATGCGTCAGCTTCATCTTTAGAACCCATTCTAGGGTGATCAACCTTACCGTTTGGAAGAATAGTTAAACCGAGCAATTCATCAACAAGTAAGTCACGATGCTTAGCTATCATTCTTCCGTCGTACATAACATCCATAAGGTTTCGCCAAGGTTCGTTAGAACGATCTGTAGAAACCTTCTTTGATTCAATTCCTGATTTCTCTAGAATCTGCATAGAATCTCGTGATTCGAAACCATCGAAGGTAAATCGCTTAATTCTAAACCCTCGCTTCTTAAGCTCATAAGCTAATTCACGAGCCCAGCGGATCTGAATTTCTCGTGGAGGATTTTCACCCTTAGCAGATTCAAAACTGAATACAAAATCTACTTTAACAATAGGACGCATTTCCCTGATGGTAGATACTTCACCGTTTTCAAGTTTTACTTCAGACTCAAACTCTTCTTTACGTACAACATGGGCCATCGCAATACCGGCGCGGTCACCTGAAACAGCTAAATCTCCATGCATAGCATATTGAGCACCCTTGATTGGTACGAAATCATTAGCGAAGTCATATTTAACTTCCCAGCTATTACCTTGCTTATAGTAAATTACTTCTATAGGCTGGCGATGAGTTTGAGTAAATGATTTACGAACCAAGAATTCATTACGAAAAAATGGGTTAGATGCTTTGCTAGGCTTACATTCATATTTAGCCTTAGCCATGTTTACATCTTCTTCGTAGTCTTCGCGATAGATTTCAGGAATCAATTCATCAGTTCCTTCAACCTTAACCATTTCAAACTTCTTGAAGTTAGGATTTACAATCCAAGTAGGTAGTGGTCCTGAGACGTAGTGACGAGACTTTTCCCCTCGCTTCTCGATGTCGTCTCTAGACTGCTGAGTTAAACGCTGAATTGCGGAACCAAGATATCTAGGGTAAGAGATACGTACGTTTTTAAACGTCACAGGAAATCGTGTAGACGATGAAGTTCTCATCATATCTAAAATACCTTCTACAGTATTCTGTGGCACTCTTCCTGTAGTATTTCCTCTAACCTCTTCCTTAGACTTAAAACCATCAACCTCATCAGCTACACCCAGTAAAAGATTAAGACCTTCCTGAGATTCAGCTTCAGAGTGACCTGAAATAGCTTCAACGTTCTTGGCATAAACAATAGCTCCACGAGTAGGGGCAGCCTTATCTCTAAACCAAGGTGATGTACGTACAAGCTTTTCAACAGGATCAAAGAATGCTCGTTGAGCCTGCTGGGCGTTCATAGCAACATTAAGCAAATGGATAGAATCCTGTGCAGGCATACCGAAATATTCTTGCGGAGATCTAAGGCAAAGCAACAGATAAGCTACGCGCAAAGAAATAGTACGACATACGTGACCCTTACCTGAACCCTTACCCCATTGAAGATTAATAAAATTAACCATTCTAATAGGTTCGGCCCAGTAAGAATCGAAGTGCTCACCCATCAAGGGATAGATTTCAGGAAAATAGACACGTTCTGAGTAACGAACGCATTCATATTGAACAGCAGATAACTGCCATGCGTCTCCTGCACCCATAAATTTCTTATCTCTGATAAACACATCCAACGGAACTGGCTCTTCGGCAAATATAGATTCCAAGTCAGACTTTGGATTGTCGTCCATCGATCCTACCAGCAAGTCTGATAAGTTCATGATTACCTTCTTACTAATGCTGATAGGTTAGGCTTGTCTGCGCTGAATCTAAGCAAGTCAGCTTGTTCTTTGCGACGTTGCTGAGTTAATGCCACAGCTTCTACAAGACTTGTATTATCTTTTACAGTACATGGAATAAGCCCAGCTTTTTCAAGCTGTGCGTCTGTTAATGAAGTTTCAAGATTAGAAAGGTCAAGAGTAATGTTAGATGCTTTTACTTTGTTATCTAATTTAGCAGCTTTTTTTTTGGATTCCCATTCTGCCAAAGCTACTGCTGCTTTTGCCTTAGTTTTAGCAGTAACCCCACCGCCGCCACGAGACCATACCTTAACTCTACTTACAGCAATAGCAATAACTTCAGAAATAGTTTTAGCAGCATCTCCTCGATGGATAGCCCTAGCGATACGACAGATATACTCAGGAAGGCCCCCCACAGCTTTTTCTTCAAGCCAGTTTTGGTTACCTGGTACTCGGGCTAGGGTACAACCTGCCATGTAGATAATTAAATCCTCGTCTGATTTGTCAAACACAATAATCTCCTTACTTGTACAGAGTCTTATTGCATTATCGGTAAACACAAAAAAGCAGTCCAACCGAAGTCAGACTGCTTTTCTTAGTAATGCGTGTGGTAACTTTTCTTATGATTAGGTTCATGAGGAAAAGGACCTAGGTATCTTATATAATTATTTTGAATCTGTCCCCAGATAGGTGAAGGAACATCAATAGCTCGACCTGTTTGCTGTAAACGACTAACAGGTTCTGGAATTCTGCGCATTTCTTTGCCAGACCTACCGCCCTCTAACCAAACAAAATCATTAGTATCAAGATCTAGATAATTGTAAACTTCTACACCAAGAAACATAAATTTATTGATAAACTTAGCTTTCAATTAGATTCCAACCTTCTTAAACTCTTGAATAAGATCCTGGAACACTTCTGCCTTGGCAGGATTGTCTGAAGATTTCATTACCTTGGTAATAATATCCTTTACCTCACGCAAAGTAGCTTCACGATCTTCTTGAGCAGTAGCCTTAGCAAGCATTTTCTGAAATTGAGCTAAAACTGAAAGAAGATAAGTATTTTGTTTATCTTGTGCGATAGGATTCAACATATCAAATCCTGCTGCTTCACGCATTTTGATAATAATGTAGTTAGTAGCAATACGTTCGATGAGAATATAATTAGCAGTAGTCATCGGAACGTTCTTTGCTTCTTCTAGCATTTTCTGCATAATAGCAGTATGAAGCATAGTATATTTCATAGGGACATTTTCATCCCCCAGCTCAAAAGCTGATTCAATAAAGTCTGGACCTGTGTTAGTCATAATCAATACCTCCTGACGGAGAATATCGGTTATTTCTTTTTAGCTGCCTTTACATCAGCAAGTAGAGCCTGCCCACCTTGAACTAACCTACGGCTAGCTTTAAATGCTTTCCTAGCAACTTGTTCAAGTTCTTTTGACGGAATACTATCCTTACTCAAGACTTAACACCTAGCTTTTCATCAAGCCAGTCCTGGATAAACGGCTCTGATTTTGCTCCAATAAGCTCACCAACAGGATTACCTTCAGGATCTAGCAGAACTAAAGTTGGAATAGATCTGATGTCATATTCATGCATAAGATTTTCGTTGTTGTCGCTGTCTGCATCTACTTTAACCAAAACTACGTCATCACGATTTTGATCGATCTTATCCAAAATTGGTGACATGCGCTTGCATGGGTTGCACCATTCCGCCCAAAAGTCTATCAATGTATACGTCATCCCACAGTACCTCTTCTATTTCAACAACAGCACTTTCTGTGCTCTCAACCAGTTTAGCATCGGTTGAAGGAAACAGTCTATAGCCCTGAGAATACAGAGAGGTTTCCTTGCTGACATGCTCTGCGTAAGTATGGATGTTCTGCTCCAACACATCCTGTCTGGTAGTGCTCTCACGTGAATATACCTTCATCATGGCATGGTCTAGGTACAGCAACCAGTCATCTACTTTTGAAGTGTAGGTAAGTATGTAGTTCCTGGAGGAGGTAAGAATCTCAATCTTAGTACACTTGGATCTGTTACCTCTAACACCCCACTCACGAACCTTGAAAAATCCTGCTGCTTCCAAAGCTTCTAACGCCTTACGAACGGTAAGATATCCTAGGTCCTTGCCGTAGACAGATTTCACCCATTCAATAATAGAATCGAAGGCAAAAAGAACTTCATGCTTAAATTCAGAAGCAGCTCTATGGCATACAGCTTCAGCAACCATCAGATAATTACTAAGCGTATCCTTACGACGGTGACTGAAAGTAGCCTTGATTTCCTCGTAAAGACTATGAGCTTGAACAGGAACAGTTTGAATGTATTCTTTAACTCTAGCAGCAATTTTGTACAGCAATTTTTGACCCTTGCCAGTACTCAAGGATTCTGGGAAAAATATCTTTCTAGTACGACCTTCACTTGTTGTCATACTTATAGACTTAGCTGCTATTTTAATTAGTCTATCTGACGGTGTTCCATATTTGAGTAAATTATTCATCTCAGCAACTTCGTGAGTCATCATGTAAGATACCCAAGTAAATGCACGAAGTGTGTGTAATTCATCTCGTGACAATGTTGGCTGAGACAAAACATTACTCCTCTCTTTGTATGTTGGATGTAACTATACAGCACATCTCTACGCCTAGCAACCTCCCTAGGAAGAACATACTTACCTACACTTCAAATACTAGAGTTGATCTGTTACTATGTATACATGATGACTTTAGAAGAGTTCCCAAACATTGAAGGTGGCACCGTAAAGCAGAAGATTTTTGCTGAGGGTGTGCGAATCAAATATTTTACATACATAGAAGATGAACTAGATCCAACTTACTACGAAGATGCTGAACTGGTTCTGAAAGTAAGAGTTTCCTACAAGTGGTGGATCGAGCAAGCTAAGAAGATCGATGAGAAATCAATTAAGGTCATGATTCGATCAGCCAAAGCTTCTATTACTCGCGCAGGTTCTATAGAGGCGTCTATTGAAAAACAACGAGAGACCATCCAGAAAAACCTAGAAAAGTATTTAGAATATCTTGAAGCTAAGCAAGCTTATTATAACGATGACATCGTAGAGTATGAAAGTTCTATGGATGGGGAAAGAGAACGTCCCTTCTGACCTTCCCTAGGAAGAACATACTTACCTACACTTGGATTTGAGAAGATGGAATACTTCGTAGAAGTACTTATTGGCTTTGCTTTTATGGGATACATGATCTACATAATTTTTATCGAAGAAAGCGAGTGGTCAAAACAGATGACTAGACTTCTTGAGACTTCCGATGAATATCGTAAGGAGACTTTAAATAGGGAGGACTAATGGGCGTAATATCAGATGAAATGAATTTGAGACCAGGAGATCTTGGTTTTACCAGAATCACTGGCTTAACAGGTTGGTGGGTTAACTTAGGTCAGGCTATTACCGGTGATGCTTGCAGGTTTACTCATGTGTTCGTAGTAATGGATGACGACACGGTACTAGAAGCTATGCCTAAGGGTGCTAGATTCGCTCCTCTGGACCGAGAATATAAAACAGACGTAGTCTATGCTAGACTGCCTTTAAATCAGCAACAAAGATCTGAGCTGGTTAACGAAGCTCGTAGGTTGATGGCTCGTCCTGGTGGAATCAAGTACAGCTTCACTGATTATCTTGCTTTGGCTTTAGCTCATTGGGGATTAAAAGCAAAATGGCTTAGAAAGTATATCGCTAAGTCAGGTCGCATGATTTGCAGCCAGCTTGGAGATTACCTTCTAAGCCATGCAGGATTCCAGGTTTTCAAAGATGGTAGATTACCTCAAGATGTAACTCCTGGTGATCTTTACTACGGTACAGACATTCGTATTCTAGGAGAAACAGACGCAGGAGAGCATTCTGAGCTTCCAAGTCAAGATCCTCTGGATTAAACTTCGTTATAGCGTTGACGGCCTCTGGCTTGTGTGAATTCAGCTCCTAAGCTTTGTTCAAATAAGTCAGGGGTCATATGTGTTCCGTACAAACCAATATGACTTGATCTGCTATGCATAGGTCTTATAACATTAAGTTCATTATCAGCTAAGATTCTGTTTATATTCCAATCCCAGCCAGCTTCAGAACCATCCTCGTTTCCGGTAGAGTAGTCTTTGTCCCAAGTATCTCTTAGATGACTTTCCCAATACTTGCGCCATACTCCCCAAATTAAAGGACTGAATTTAGGATCTTGAGTTATCTGATTAGCTTTACCTTCTGCCGAATTAGAGAAGGCATTAATAATCATGACATGTTTAGAAGTTTCGTATTCTACAGAAGCCCATTCAAACATCTCAAGAATGTCTTGACTTACTAATACGTCATCTTCAGCTAAAACAACAAAATCAGCACCAGATTCAAAAGCTTCGTTGAGGGCGTTCCAAGGATTTATTAATACTCCGAGTTTTTCTGGATTAATTTTTGTTGTTACTGTAGTATCCAAAGCCATTGCTATTTCCGCAACAACAGCCTGCTGATTTGATGGCTCAATGTAAAATGTTGCGTTCCATTGTTTTAAGTTTCGTACGTTATTCCAACTTGAGATAGTTTGCTGAAGATACTCAGGTCGGTTGTAAGCGGTAAATACTAAATCTCGTCTCATAGTTTTCCTGTTCTTCTCATCATGCCTAACACAGTTTTTGCATCACCTTCGATGTTAGAATCAAGGTAACTTTCATAGATGCCTCTATCACTCAGGTCCAGCGCAAACGACCCTGAGAATTCGTATCCAGCGTCAGAATTAGCTTTACCTGCCGCAGGGTGCATATGCTCTATTACAGCATCGTTGACATATTTAATCTTTCCGATTCTGTTTCCAAAGTCCAACCACCAATTGTCTGCATAAAGATGACTTAATTGTGGTAGAGTCATAAAACCCAAGGTTAAAGGAATGTCAGAAGTCATGGCTACTTGAGTAGGAATTCTGACTCCCTGAAATCCATCGTTACCATAAACAAAACCAGATTTCATTTCAAGAAGGCTTTGCACAAACATTTCATCCCAGCCATCGGTTCTTGGCAAATGATCGTCACCCATAAATCCTACGGCATAACTATAAACTTTTTTTCTGTCCTCTAAATATCCCAAATTTAATGGATTAACAAATCCTGGCTTGGTAGGAGAGACAGTAATATTTTCATGCAGTCCCAGATAACGGTCAAGATGTTCATCGTTAGCCGAGTTAATGAACACTACTCTGCTCATTAATCTGCTCGTACGAAAGAAAGCATCCTGTAATCTTAAAGCATTTTCAGGTCTTCCTCTTGTTGGCACATAGACAGTAAGATCAAATTCATTATCGTTTAAATCTAAATCTAGCATAATTCTCCTAAACAAAAAGCTCCAACTTCTATTGTATCAGAAGTTGGAGCTTAATATTAGAACCTATTATTTTTGTACTACGCCTTCACGCAAAGCTGTCTTTAGGGCTTCAGCAAGTTCTGCTGGTGATACTTCAACTCCGGTAGGTAGCTTTTCAGCGACCTTAGTTGATAGAGCATTAACAAATGCTGTATTAGCAGAAAGTGCACTAGCTACAGCATTTTCGTCAACAAAGTCTCTACCTGCAAGAACTTTGATCTGGTCTGATACTGTGCTAAGCTTGCCAAGAATTGAATCAGCCTTGACGCCAGCTACTTTAGTTCCAGGAGCGTCGCTAGTTACATAATCACGAACACCCCAAAGATCGTTAATGAAATTCTGAAGTGTACGGGTAGGGTAAGCCTTGTTTCCTGCGTTACTTCCCAGTACTGCACTTTGAATAGCTGCGCGACCTTCAGCAGACTTTAAAAGTGCAAGCATTTCTTCCTTAGTCATGTCATCATCCTCCACTGGTGATGCAGGCTTAGTAGGGGTTACTACTGAAGCCTCGCCTTTCAGCAATGAAAGTATCGCTTTCATTGCTGTCATATCGTTTACATACTTACGTCGAATTTCTAGGTGAATATGCCATTTATGGTCTGCTGATGCAACGCCTATAGTGTGTTTAACAACATCATAACGTCCTGCATCGCCATTACCATCCCAGCCGTTCCACGCATTTAAATATTTCATACGTGGGTCGTTATTTTTCCAGAATGTTCTTAGGCGAGTATGACATTTGATGATGTCCGCAGTACTCATGGTCATATCAATAGCAGCAGCTCGATCTGAAGGACCGTTTCCCGCCTTGTCGTCAGCTCTGATTACGGAATAATTAGTTGAGGACTGGTCTTCACGAGAAATGTGATAACCACCTCTAGCAGCATGGGCTAAATCACCTACGATTCCAGATAATACTGCTGAAGTGTAGGCATCTTCCCATTGAGAGGCTAGCCAGTTAAGGCTGGTTGTTGATAGTGTTGTCATCTAACAACCTCCTCAGGTAGTGCTCTAACCTCAGTGTTAAAACTTTCAGCCGCAGCAATTCTTTTTTCGTAATCGAGTTCACGAGTAGCGTCTAGGTCATCTAACGTAGTTTGTTTGATAACTTCTATTTTCTGATCAAACGACATGTTGTTCCAAATTACGTCGTAGCCTAATGGACGAAGATAAAACCTGGTAGTTGATTCCTTTTCGAAATAATCGTAAAGCCAAGCTTCGTTGGTGGCCTTACTAACAAAAAGGATTCCACCAGGAAATCTACTCTCTACTTCCTTACCTTCCATGGGTCCACCCATGGCAAGTCCTGTGTAAAGTGTGTCTTTCATGTTTCCTCCTCTGTTCATTATTCA
>C688J18823_10000724_pt1 | contig 19517 bp, 18 predicted proteins | sample HopSoiMetagenom1_FD_18823 | JGI IMG/M metagenome (IMG submission 18823) | reverse complement strand
TGCGGCGGTTGGATGTTATGACGGTGCGGGCGGTGCGCCAGCGATTCGGCGGCCGCGTGTTTGCCGGCGGGGTTGTCATCGCTGGTTTGTTCGCGCTGCCGCTCGTTAATCTCGTGGCCCCGGTGATCGCCACCGCGTTCATGGTACATATCTTCCAGGAGCTGCGGCGTCGGGAGCCGCAATTCCTCGCGCCCTGACCGGGCCCGACAGCGTCGCCCGACCCTAGTCATTTCGATGGGATCACCCATCCATGTTCGGCCGTAAAAAACCTGAGACAGAGGATCGCAAGATGTCAGACCTGCCTGACGATCTGGGCATCCCGATGAAGCCCGCCCGCCCGCCGGGACAAACCGCCAGCGTCGCCCCTCTGGGTCGGACGCAGACCCCGATGCCACCCCGCATGCCGGATATGCCGCGTCCTGCGGGCGAGGCGGCAAAGCCGGCGGAACCGCCACGCCCGCCCGGCGCCGCTGCGGCGACGCCGCTTCCCGCCCAGCGGCCCCGCGAGGGCGAGTCGCGCAAGCTGATCGTCGGCCGCGAGATCACGCTCTCGGGCGAGATCAAGTCCTGCGACCAGCTGATCGTCGAGGGCAGCGTCGAAGCCAATCTGCAGAACTCGCGCGAGATGGATATCGCCGAAAGCGGGCTCTTCAAAGGCTCGGCCTCGATCGAGGAGGCCGAGGTGCGCGGCCGTTTCGAAGGCAATTTGACCGTCCGTAAGCGGCTTCTGATCCGCGCCACCGGCCGGGTCTCCGGCACCATCCGCTATGGGCAGATCGAGATCGAATGCGGCGGACAGATCTCAGGCGACATCCAGTCGCAGGGCGACGACCTCCTCAGCGAGGTGCCCGGCGCGCGCGCGGTGTCCTGACCGGCTCGGCTCCACGGCCTCGGCCGCCGGCGCTCTCCGTCAGCGGCCCGGCCGTCGCCGGCTCGGCGCGTGCCCTGATCAATTCCGATGGCATCTCGCCCGGTGTAGTCTTCGCCCGATAACGGCATAGATCGGCGACGACGCAGACCGGGCAATCCGGCTTGCGCGCCTTGCAGATGTAACGGCCGTGCAGGATGAGCCAGTGATGCGCGCCCTGCTTGTACTCGGCCGGGGTGACCCTCTCTAGCCCTTGCTCGACCTCCAAGGGGGTCTTCCCCGGCGCCAGGCCGGTGCGGTTGCCGACCCGGAAAATATGCGTGTCGACCGCGATCGTCGGCTCGCCAAAGGCGACGTTGAGCACGACATTCGCGGTCTTTCGGCCGACCCCGGGCAGTGTTTCCAGCGCCTCGCGGTCGCGCGGCACCGTCCCGCCATGCTGCTCGATCAGCATCCGCGACAGCGCGATGATGTTGCGGGCCTTGGTGCGGTAGAGCCCAATGGTGCGGACCATCCCGGCGACCGTTTCTTCGCCGAGGGCCAGCATCTTCGCGGGCGTGTCGGCGAGCGCGAACAGCGCCGGGGTCGCCTTGTTGACCCCGACATCGGTCGCCTGCGCCGACAGCACCACCGCAACGAGCAGCGTGAACGGGTTGATGAATTCGAGTTCGGTCTGCGGGATCGGCCGGCTGGCCGATAGCCTGCGGTAGAACTCTTCGGCTTCGCGTTTGGAAAACCGGCGCATGCGGCCGGAGTGTAGAGATGCGTCTGCCGCCATACAATTTCATGCGACGCGTTGCACCGAAAACCCAGGCGGCTATGTTTGCCGGATCATGAGCCACGATCCGGCTGCCGCCGAGCTTGCCTCCGCGCCATTCGGCCGCGTCTTATTCGAGCGGGTGCTGCTGCCCTACCGCAGCCTGCCGCCGCGCGGATTTCATGTGCTGATGTTGCTGCTAGGCCTGATCAGTCTCGCCGCCGGGATCGGTTTTGTGCTGATCGGCGCTTGGCCCATCTGCGGCTTCTTCGGCCTCGACGTCGCGCTCGTCTATGTCGCGTTCCGCCTCAGCTACCGCAGCGCCCGGCAGCGGGAGACCCTGCGCCTTGCCGACGACCAATTCACCGTCGAGCGGGTCGGCATCCACGGCGACCGGCGCTGCTGGCGTTTCCAGCCGTTCTGGCTGCGGGTCGTGCTTGAGGAGCGCGAGGACGAATCCAACCGGCTCCTCTTAGCTTCGCACGGTCGCACTCTGCCCATCGGGGAGTTCCTGCCGCCACCGGTACGGCGCGAGGTGGCGGATAGCTTGCGCGCCGCGCTCTCCCGCTGGCGCGCCGCGCTCAACCCGACGACCGCGACGGAGTGACCCGTAACCTCGGCGGCTCAGGATTCTGATGGCGCACTCAGCCGCCGGAGCCGTCTGCCCCTCTCACCTGGTCGATCTCGTTGGCGCGAGTCTCGAGCTCGTCGGCCATTTCGCGTAGCTGATTCGAGAGGGCGGTCGGATAGGTCGCGGCGATCTCGCGCAGGCGTCGCGCGCGCTCCCGCAGAAACTGGACCTCCTGACGCAGCGGCATGTTCTGTCTCGACCAGCGAATGTGCGTGGGAAAACCGCCACGAGACGCGGAATGTTCCGTAAACAATTGTCGCCAATCTGTATCGCGCAAGCCCCGAAATAACGCATTCCGTTAATCGGCTGGCATTAATCGGGCAGCCGAGCGGACAGTTCGACCGCTGTAACGGCTAACGATGACCAAGGTCAGGTGTTGGCCCTATCGAGCGCTCTTTCGACAGCCTGCAGCAGCTCGTCGGGACGTACCGGCTTCAGCAGGAACTCGAACCGGCCGAGACCTTCCTTCATCAGGTCGAAGGCATAGGCGGTCACGATCAGGTTCGGGATACCTTGCTTGGTCGCCAACTCGGCGAGTGTCAATCCGGTGCCGTCCGGCAGGCGGCCATCGGTGACGACGAGATCGTAAGCCTGCGCTAGGATCAGGGCTCTCGCCTCTTCAACGGTGCTGGTGACGTCCACCTCGTAATTTGCACGCAGGAGCACGTGCTCCATGAGCATGCGAACGTTCGAATCATCCTCGATCAGCAAAATCCGAGGCACACCTGGTACTTTCCAGTCGATCTTGAGCGGGACGTCAACGGCGAGCCTGCTCGATCGTTCCGCGGGTGCGACCGGCCACCGCAACCGCGGCGGGAGAGCTGGCTTACAGCCCCAGCACGTCTTTCATTCCGTAAAGTCCGGGAGGCTGGTCCTTGAGCCAGAGCGCGGTCCGCACCGCCCCCTTGGCATAGATCGCGCGGTTGGTCGCGCGGTGCACCAATTCGATGCGTTCGCCGGCGCCGGCGAAGATCACATGATGGTCGCCGACCGCATCGCCGCCGCGAAGCGCCGCGAAACCGATTGCTCCCGGGCGGCGCGGCCCGGTGATGCCGTCCCGCCCGCGCAGGGCGACATCATCCAGCGCAACCCCGCGCGCCGCCGCCGCGGCCCGGCCAAGCGCCAAGGCTGTGCCGGAGGGCGCGTCGACCTTGCCTTTGTGGTGCATCTCCAGGATTTCGAGATCCCAGTCCGGCCCGAGCCGCTTCGCCACCTGCTCCACCAGCCCAAGCAGCAGGTTGACGCCGAGGCTGGTATTCGCCGCCAGCACGACCGGCACCTTCTCGGCGGCGGTGCGCACGGCGGCCTCCTCGGCGCCGGAGAGTCCGGTGGTGCCGATCACGATCGGCTTGCCGAGCGAGGCGGCGACCTTGGCGTGGTCCGCTGTCGCACTTGCCGTCGTGAAATCCACGACGACATCGCTGTCGCGCGTCAAGCGTTCCGCATTGTCGCCGACCGCGATACCAAGCCGGGAAATGCCGGCGAGTTCGCCGAGGTCCTGGCCGACGCAGGCGGCGCCCGGACGGGCGACCCCGCCGGCCAGGACGCAGCCCTCGGTTCCAGCGATGTCGGCGACGAGCATACGCCCCATCCGGCCGGCGCATCCGATCACCCCAATCCTGGTCTCGGCCATGGCAGCCTCCCGCTCCTGGATGAACATCGAGATTGCTTCGCTTCGCACGCAATGACAACAAGGCGCGGTGATTGCGAGGAGCGCAGCGACGAAGCAAATCTCGACCGGGCAACACTCGCCGGATTCGAAGCGTCGATTGCCGAGCGCGCATAGGTAAAGCAAAGCCAAATGGCCCTGCTCCGTTCGGTCGCCACGGTCGGCTCCTACACGCTGGTGAGCCGCATCTTTGGCTTCATCCGTGACATCCTGACGGCGGCGATCCTCGGCGCCGGCCCGGTGGCGGACGCCTTCTTCGTCGCCCAGCGCCTGCCCAATCTGTTCCGCAGCCTGTTCGCCGAGGGCGCGTTCAGCGCCGCCTTTGTGCCGCTCGCCTCCGGGGCGCTCGCCGAGGGCGGCAAGCCCGCCCTGCGCGCTTTCGCCGAGGAGGCGTTCTCGGTGCTCTCTGCGGCGCTGTTGCTGTTCGTGCTGCTCGGCGAAGTTTTCATGCCCTGGCTGATGCGGGCCATCGCACCGGGCTTCGAGGCCGACCCGGGCAAGTTCGACCTTGTGGTCAGCTTGACCCGCATCACCTTCCCCTACCTGCTGTTCATCTCGCTGACTGCATTGCAGGGCGGGTTGTTGAACACGCTCGACCGCTTCGCCGCCCCGGCCGCAACTCCGATCCTGCTGAACCTCTTCCTGATCGCCGGGCTGTTGCTGATGGCGCAGTTCCATTGGCAAGACGGCGAGGTGCTGGCCTGGGCCTTGTCAGCCGCCGGAGTGGCGCAGTTCCTATGGCTGATGGCCTCCTGTGCGAAGGCAGGCGTGCCGCTGCGGCCGCGCCTGCCGAAGTTGACCCCGGCCGTGCGGCAAACCCTGAAGATCATGGGGCCTGGCGTGCTCGGCGCCGGCGTCACCCAGTTAAATCTTCTGATCTCGACCGCCCTCGCCTCGCTGCTGCCGGGCGGCTCCGTGTCGTATCTCTATTACGCCGACCGGCTGAACCAGCTGCCGCTCGGGGTGGTCGGCATCGCCGTCGCCACCGCGATCCTGCCGCCCTTGTCGCGGCAGGTGCGCACCGGCGACGAAGCCGGCGCGATGGCAACCCAGAACCGCGGGGTCGAGTTGGCGCTGCTGCTGACCTTGCCCGCGGCGGCGGCGCTGGTCGTGCTGGCGCAGCCGATCCTCGCCGTGCTGTTCCAGCGCGGCGCCTTCGGCCCGACCGAGACGGAGGCCACCGCGGCAGCGCTCGCCGCCTATGCGGCGGGCTTGCCGGCGTTCGTGCTGGTCAAAGTGCTCGCGCCCGGCTTCTTCGCGCGCCAGGACACCGCCACTCCGGTCAAGGTGGCCGCCGCCGCCGTCGCGGCCAACCTGCTGCTGACATTGGGACTGATGCAGTTTTTGGCGCATGTCGGGGTGGCGATCGCGCTGTCCGTTGCAGGCTGGATGCAGGCGCTGGCGCTGTTTACGTTGCTGTCGCGCCACGGCTATTTCCGGCTCGACGCCCGCGCCCGCAGCAACATTCCGCGCATCGCCGCCGCCTCGCTGGCGATGGCCGCCGCAGTGCTGGCATTGCGGCTGGCCTTGGCGCCGGCGCTTGCCGGCCCGCTAATGCTGCGGCTGGGCGCGCTCGCCGGGCTGGTCGCCGCCGGTATTCTCATTTTTGGGGCGCTGGTGCTGGCGCTCGGGGTCACCGATTGGCGCGAGCTTCGCGGTCAGCTGCTGCGCTCCCGCTTAAGATCCTTGCTTGACCGGCCGGGAACGCCGCGATAACAGCGGCCCCTTCGCATTAGAGGCGACATGAACCGCATTTTTTCCGGCATCCAGCCAACCGGGAACCTGCATCTCGGCAACTATCTCGGCGCGATCCGCAACTGGGTCGCGCTGCAGCATGATTACGAGTGCATCTTCTGCATCGTCGATCTGCACGCACTGACCCTGCCGCAGGATCCGGACGAGTTGCGCCAAGCCACCCGCGAGGTCACCGCGGCCTATATCGCCGCCGGAATCGACCCCGCGCGCTGCATTATCTTCAACCAGAGCACGGTCAGCGCGCATGCCGAGCTGGCTTGGCTCTTGGGCTGCCTGACCCCGCTCGGCTGGCTCAACCGCATGACCCAGTTCAAGGAGAAGGCCGGCAAGCAGCGCGAGATGGCCGGGCTCGGGCTCTACGCCTACCCGGTGCTGATGGCCGCCGACATCCTGTTGTACAAGGCGACGCATGTGCCGGTCGGCGAGGACCAGAAGCAGCATGTCGAGCTGGCGCGCGATATCGCCGGCGCCTTCAACCGCCGCTACGAGCGCGATTTCTTCCCATTGCCCGAGCCGCAGATCTTCGGCGAGGCGACAAGGGTGATGAGCCTGCGGGACGGCACCAAGAAGATGTCGAAATCAGACACTTCGGACTATTCGCGCATCAACATGACCGACGATGCCGATGCCGTCGCATTGAAGATCCGCCGCGCCAAGACCGACCCCGAGCCGTTGCCGCATACGATCGAGGCCCTCGAAGCGCGGCCCGAGGCGGACAATCTGGTGGGCATCTACGCGGCCTTGGCGGACATGACCCGCGAAGCCACGCTGGCGAAATTTGCCGGGCAGAATTTCTCGACCTTCAAGGAGGCGTTGTCGGCGCTTTCGGTCGAAGTGCTCGGCAAGATCGGCGGCGAGATGCGGCGGCTCATGGCCGAGCCCGGGCATATCGACCGGGTGCTGCGGCACGGCGCCGAGCGCGCCGCCGATATCGCGATGCCGATCCTGCGCGAGGTGCAGGACATCACCGGCCTGCTGCGGCCCTAAAACCTCGCCGCCGATGGGCGGTAGCGCGATTATCTGCCCGCGGCGGCCGCCTTCATTTCTGTGGTTAGCGTCTGATAGCAGGTCGTCCAGGCGTCGCGCACCCCGGGGGTAAAATCCGCGGCCAGCGCCTGCTCCAAGGTCCACAGCAGCGCTGTCGCGACAGTGTCGTAATCGGCTTCGGTGACGCCGTATGCGGCATGTCGCTGTCTCAATTCGCGCACCGCCGGCAGGATTTGGTCAAGCTGATGGAGATTATCCACCGCGGTGCCGAGCATCGTCATCAGAAGTAGGCCTTGCGCGTCGAGATCGCCCCTAAACAGCGGGCGCAATTCCGGGTCGATTTCGAATAGCCGGCCGTAGAACATCGCGGCGGCGACCCCAGGGGCGCCACTCACCTTGGCAAAGCTCGCGCGCACCAGCGATTGTTGTTCCTGATCCATTGCGCTCTCCTCGGATGGGTTTCAACACTCCGAGAGACGGGCAACGGTCGCGTGTTGATCGCTCCTATCCCGCCGGAGCGCAACTACAGGATGAAACGTCGTGCGTCTATGTCGGGCCGACGGCCCGGTAGCGCAAGAGGTGATCGGCGAGGACGCAGGCCATCATCGCTTCACCAACTGGCACGGCGCGGATACCGACGCACGGGTCGTGGCGACCACGCGTCTCGATCTCGACTTCGTTCAGCTCGGCGTCGATCGTGCGCATCGGATGCAGGATCGAGCTGGTCGGCTTCACCGCGAAGCGCAGAATGATGTCCTGCCCGGTCGAGATGCCGCCGAGGATGCCGCCGGCGTGGTTCGACAGGAACACCACCTTGCCGTCCTGCATCCGCATCTCGTCACCGTTCTCTTCGCCTGACAGCGGCACCGCGCCGAACCCGGCGCCGATCTCGACCCCCTTGACCGCATTGATCGTCATCATGGCGCGGGCGAGATCGCCGTCGAGCTTGTCATAAACCGGCTCGCCGAGCCCGGCCGGGACACCGCTCGCCACCACCTCGATGACCGCTCCGGCCGACGACCCGGCCTTGCGCACCCCGTCGAGATATTCGGCCCAGCGCGATGCCGTCTCCCGGTCCGGACACCAGAACGGGTTGTCCTCCACCGCCGACCAATCCCAGGCTTCGCGGTCGATCGCGTGCGGCCCGATCTGCACCAGCGCGCCACGGATACCGATGCTGGATCCGAGCACCTTGCGCGCCACCGCGCCGGCCGCGACCCGCGAAGCGGTCTCGCGCGCCGAAGCCCGGCCGCCGCCGCGGTAATCCCGGATACCGTATTTCTTCCAGTAGGTATAGTCGGCGTGGCCGGGCCGGAAGCGGTCGGCGATGTTGCGGTAATCCTTCGACCGCTGATCGACATTCTCGATCAGCAATTGGATCGGGGTGCCGGTAGTTTGGCCCTCGAAGACGCCGGACAGGATCTTGACCTCGTCCGGCTCGCGGCGCTGCGTCGTATAGCGCGACTGGCCGGGCCGGCGCTTGTCGAGCCATTGCTGGATGTCGGGTTCGGCAAGCGGGATCCGGGGCGGCACCCCATCGACGACGACGCCAATCGCCGGCCCGTGGCTCTCGCCCCAGGTGGTGAAACGGAACAGCGTGCCGAAACTGTTGCCGGCCATCTCGCTCCTGTTACACGACGGCGATGTCGGGCGCGTCGGCGCGCTTCATGCCGACGATATGGTAGCCGCTATCGACATGGTGAACCTCGCCGGTGACCCCGGCCGCCAGATCGCTGAGCAGATACACCCCGGCGCCGCCGACCTCCTCGATCGTGACGTTGCGCTGCAACGGCGAATTGAGCTGGTTCCATTTCAGGATATAGCGGAAGTCGCCGATCCCGGAGGCCGCCAAGGTCTTGATCGGCCCGGCCGAGATCGCGTTGACCCGGATGTTGCCACCGCCGAGATCGGCCGCCAGATAGCGCACGCTCGCCTCCAGCGCCGCCTTGGCCACCCCCATGACGTTATAATGCGGCATCACCCGCTCGGCCCCGTAATAGGTCAGGGTCAACAGGCTGCCGCCCCGGGTCATCAACGGCACCGCCCGCCGGCACGCATCGGTAAACGAGAAGCAGGAGATCTCCATGGTGCGCAGGAAATTCGCCCGGCTCGTATCGAGGTATTTGCCGGTCAGCTCGTTCTTGTCGGAAAAGGCGATGGCGTGGACCAGAAAATCGAGCCGGCCCCAGCGCTCGGCGAGTTCGGCGAAGACCGCGTCGAGGCTGGCCTCGGAGGTGACGTCCGCGTCGATGACGAAGTTGCTGTCGACGCTTTCCGCGAGGGGCCGCACCCGCTTGCCGAGCGCGTCGCCCTGATAGGTGAAGGCGAGCCGGGCGCCGTGCTCGTGCAGCGCCTTGGCAATGCCCCAGGCGATCGAGCGATCGTTGGCGACCCCCATGACGAGGCCCTGCTTGCCGGCCATCAGGCCTATTTTCTCCGCCATCGCCTCGCTCCATTGCGCGGGGACCGGCAGGCAGCCCCTGTACCTATGCATCCTACACGAACCCCGCCGGGCGGGCGAGGCAACCCCGGTTCGCCGATCTATGTAGGACGACGCGCATTATAGAAGGGTCAGCCGCGACGCTTGTTTATTTAGACGAATCGGCTCAATAGGGGCGCGTGATGCGACAAGCCGAACAGCACGGCGACTGGGCCGGCCGGATCGGCGAGCTGTGGCGCAGGCTCGACGCGGTGCGGACCTTTTCGCTATACGCGCTGCACCGCTTCAGCCGTGACGGCTGCTTCGCCGCCTCGGGCGCGCTGAGCTATACGACCTTGGTCTCGCTGGTGCCGCTCGGCGTTATCGTCATCGGCATCCTGTCGGTGTTTCCCAGCTTCTCCGATACTCGGCAGGAGCTGCTCAGCCTCGCTTTCCGATATTTTGTGCCGGCGATCAGCGAACAGGCGGCGTTTTGGGTGCAGTATTTCGCCGGTTCCGCGGCGCAGGCGACCGCGATCGGCGTGGTCGGCATCGCCAGCACCGGAGTGTTGATGCTGGTCACCGTCGAGGACCAGCTGAACGCGCTCTGGCGGGTGACGACGCCGCGGCCCTGGAGCCAGCGCGTGCTCGCCTACTGGACCCTGATGACTTTGGGGCCGCTCCTCGTCGGCATGAGCCTGACCCTATCCACCTATCTCGACACCGCGGCGCGCCGCGCCGGCTTGGATCCGGTGGCCATCGTCCAAATCGCCAACGGCTGGATGCACTACTTCGCGCGCATGGTGCCCTTCGTGTTGGAGCTGATCGCCTTCACGCTGCTCTATTGCCTGATTCCCAATTGCGCGGTGCGCTGGCGCGACGGCCTCCTCGGCGCCGCCGTCGCGGCCGTGGCGATCGAGGTGCTGAAGATCGGCTTCGCGATCTATATCGGCAGTTTCGCGTCGTATCAGACGGTTTACGGCGCGATCGCGGCGATCCCGATCTTCCTGTTGTGGATGTACGTATCGTGGATGGCGGTGCTGCTCGGCGCCGTAGTGGCGGCGAATTTGCCGACCTGGCGGGTCGATGAGCGGTTGTCGCATCTGAGCAGCGGCGGCGTGCGGCTCGGCTTCAGCTTGGCGCTGCTCGCCGTGCTGGCGCGGGCACAGCGCCGCGGCACCGTCTGCCGGATTACCGACCTGGTCACCGATCTCGGGGTCCCTACTTCGGTGCTGGACGAGCATCTGCAACAATTGGCCCGCGCCGGCTTCACCGCGCCGACCCAGGAGGGCGGCTGGGTGCTCGCCTGGAACCCGGAGACAGCGACCCTGCACGATCTTTATGTCGCCCTCGAGCTGCCCCTGGCCGGGAGCTGGCGGGCGCGGCCGCTGGTCCCCTGGCAGCGCAAAGTCGCGGCGGCGATGGACCGGATCGTCAACGCCGAGGCGGCGGCCATGCGGGTCACCCTTGCCGCGCTACTCGCCGAGATCGAAAGCCCGCCGCGTGCGGTCAGGGCGATTGCCGACAAGGTGGCTTCGGAGTAGGGCAAACGGAGCGCGGGATGGAGACGGCTCGGGCATGACCGACGAGATCGCCGAAGACGAACCCTTCGCTCCCTTCGCGCGCTGGTTCGAGCTTGCCGGGAAAAGCGAGCCACTCGCCGAAACGATGACGCTCGCCACGGCAAGCCGCGACGGTGCGCCGTCGGTGCGGGCCGTGCTGCTGAAGGGCGCCGATCGGCGCGGTTTCGTCTTCTACACCAATTTCGAGAGCCGCAAGGCCGAGGAGCTGTTCGCCAACCCGCGCGCGGCGCTGTGCTTTCACTGGAAGTCCCTGCAGCGCCAGGTACGGATCGAGGGTGTGGTCTCGGTCGTCTCCGACGACGAGGCAGAGGCTTATTTCGCCTCTCGACCGCGCGACAGCCAGATCGGCGCCTGGGCGTCGGATCAGTCACGCCCGGTGTCCGACCGCAGCGAGCTTGAACGCCGCTTTTCCAGCTTCAGCCGGCAATATACCGAATGCGCGGTGGTGCCGCGGCCGGCCTATTGGTCCGGCTTCCGCGTCGTACCGGAACGGGTCGAATTCTGGCAGGAACGGCCGTTCCGGCTGCACGACCGGGTGCTGTTCACCCGCGCAGGCGAGAGATGGCGGAAACAGCGGCTTTTCCCGTGACCGAAGCCGAGGCGGCGCAGCGGCTGCGGCTTTACGCCACCTACGCCTCGCTGGCCGTCGCGGGGGTGCTGATCGTCGCGAAGCTTGTGGTGTGGATCGGCACCGGCTCGGTGGCGCTCCTTTCCAGCCTCGTCGACTCGCTGGTCGACGCCGTCGCCTCGTTACTCAATTTCATCGCCGTCCGACATGCCATTGTCCCCGCCGACCGCGAGCACCGGTTCGGTCACGGCAAGGCCGAGCCCCTGGCGGCGCTTGGGCAATCGGCCTTTCTGGCCGGCAGCGCGGTGCTGCTGATGTTCGAGGCGGTGCGACGGCTGGTCGCGCCGGTGCCAGTCGAGGGCGCCGTCGCCGGCATCGCCGTCATGGTGTTCTCGATCATCGTCACCGTCGGGCTGGTCACCTACCAACGGCATGTGGTGGACCGGACCGGGTCGCTGGCGATCGGCGCCGACGAACTGCACTACCGGAGCGATCTGTTCCTGAACGGCGGCGTCATCGCCACCCTGGCGATCGACAGCTTGTTCAGAGTGCCCCTCATCGATCCGCTATTCGGTGCCGCGGTGGGGCTGTGGGTCATCTACGGCGCGGTCAAGATCGCGCGGCTGTCGCTGACCCAGCTGATGGATCGCGAACTGCCGGACGATGAGCGCGCCCGGGTCCGCGCCATCGCCGAGGGCCACCCCGAGGTCACCGCGGTCCACGACATCCGCACCCGCGTCGCCGGCCCGACCGCGTTCATTCAGCTGCATATCGAGATGGACGGGGCAATGAACCTGCTGCACGCGCATGAGGTATCGGACGCGGTCGAGGCCCGGCTGCGCCGCGCCTTCCCGCATGCCGAGATCATGATTCACGAAGATCCGGCCGGCATCGAGGAGCCGGTGGCTTTCCCGGCCCGCAACCGGGCGCGATGAACAGCCGCCGAGCAACCGAGCCGCTGCGCCAAAGGCAGGAGCGCGCGGCTCCGCCTTCCGCCTAGACGGATACCAGCGTTTCCGAACCGGCCTTCTGCAACGGCAACTGCTCCCAGATGTCGAGGAGCCCGACCACAAGCGCGTCGATGTCCTCATCGCTGTGCAGCGGCGTCGGGGTTACCCGCAGCCGCTCGGTGCCGCGCGGCACAGTCGGATAGTTGATCGGCTGCACATAGATGCTGTGCTCGCGCAGCAGCATGTCCGATGCGGCCCGGCACAGCACGGGGTCGCCGATCATCACCGGCACGATGTGGCTTTCCGTCGCCATGGTCGGGATGCGGGCGGCGGCGAGCCGCCGTTTCACCGTGGCGACCCGCTCCTGGTGACGCGTCCGCTCGGCCTGGCTCTCGCGCAGATGCCGAACGCCGGCGAGCGCTCCGGCCGCCAATAGCGGCGGCAGCGCACTGGTGAATATGAAGCCGGGGGCGTGGCCGCGCAGAAAATCGACCATCAGCGCCGAACCGGCGACATAGCCGCCCATCACACCGAATGCCTTGGCCAAGGTGCCCTGGATGACGGTCAGCCGGTGCGAGACACCGTCGCGCTCGGAAATGCCGCCCCCATGCTTGCCGTAGAGCCCGACCGCATGGACCTCGTCGAGATAGGTCATCGCGCCGAAGCGGTCGGCGACGTCGCAGATCTCGGCGATCGGCGCAATATCGCCGTCCATCGAATAGACCGATTCGAAGCAGACCAGTTTCGGACAATCCGCCGGTACCGCGGCCAGCAGCTCCGCCAAGTGCTCCGTATCGTTATGGCGGAAGATGACCCGCTCGGCCCGGCTGTTGCGGATCCCGGCGATCATCGAGGCATGGTTCATCGCATCCGAGAACACGATCATCCCCGGCATGCTGCCCGCCAGGGTCGACAAGGCCGCCTCGTTGGCGACATAGCCGGACGTGAAGACCAGGGCCGCCTCGCGGCCGTGCAGCTCGGCCAGCTCGCGTTCGAGCAACACGTAGGAATGGCTGGTGCCGGAGATGTTGCGCGTGCCCCCGGCGCCGGCGCCGGTCTGGTTCAGCTCCCCGGCCATTGCCGCCAGCACCTTTGGGTGCTGCCCCATGCCGAGATAGTCGTTTGAGCACCACACCGTGACTTCAGTCCCGATGCGGTGATCGAAGGCGCGCGGAAACCGCCCGCAGCGCCGTTCCAGATCGGCAAAAACACGGTAGCGCCCTTCGGCGTGGAGCGCATCCACGCGGGCTTTGAAGAAATTGTCAAAGTTCATGGTGCTACGGCCCCCGAAGAACCTAGACGATAGCACATCGCCCGGATATCGCCACCGGGCGGTGTGTCGCGCCATCAATCCTAGCGGCATATTCCTGTGATTTCGTTCAAGTCAGCATGAATTATCGTTCAGGTTTGCGTAAGAACATATTCTCCTGGGCGGCAGCCGGGCAGCTATTGCGAGTAGTACGCAATCTTATTAACTTTCGGCCCTCAATGCGCGACGGAGCGCGGGCGCATATCTGCCGCGGGGTAATCAAACGGTCGAGCCGATCGCAGGCCGCCAATCCAGCCGCTGCGGCGTTGCTGATGCATCTCGGATTACCGAACTGCGCGCCATCGATGCCGGCGCCAGCAGCCGCCCTAACCGCCGATTTCTGGATTTTCGACGGTGTCGTAATCGGGCGGCTGCGTTCTGGCCTTCGCCCGTGACCCTACCGAGGCGACGAGCTTAAAGTTCTTTCCAATGACGTAGCTGGNGAAGCACAGGCGCGCGCAAATCCGCAATGGCTCNCTCCTAATCTCCGCTTGGATCAGTGCTTTTCGATGATCTCGATTGTCTTGGCAACGCACTCGTAGCGCTGCGCGATGTCTCGCAGCTGCCGCCTTATCCATACATCACGCGCGATTTCAGCTTGGCAGCGGAGCCTTACCGCCTCCTTGCGGTAGTGCGCGGCACCAGGGGTCGCCTTCTCAGTGTTCATACGCATTGGACAATTCCCCGAATCGGGCGAGCGGGCCTGCAAGCCAGCCGGCGATAGCTCGCGCTGGTGAAAACTGGTGGTCATCGCTCCCGGAAGCTGCGCGCGATCTGCTCATGCAGGGGCTTGAGCAGGTAGTCGAGCGGTGTCCGGTCCTGAGTTCGGATGTAGACCTCGACCGGCATGCCCGGCACCAATTGCAGGTCGCCGATGGCTTTGAGATCGGGTTCCGAAATTTTCACCCGAGCCAGGTAGAATTGCTGGCTCTGTACGCCGGTCGGCGTCGCCGATTGCTCATGCGTAAGGTCCGGCGACAATACCGTCACCCTGCCCTCGAGGTCGGGCGTGGTTCGCCGGTTGCCGGCGCCGATGCGAATGCGCACCGACGCTCCGACCTCGACCTGATCGATGTCCTGCGGCGCCACTTTGGCTTCGACAATCAGCGGATCGGCGCGGGGCGCGATCTGCATCACCGTCTCGCCCTTGCCGATGACGCCTCCGATCGTGTGCACCTGGAGCTGGTAGACGATTCCCGCCTGTGGCGCGCGGATCTCGGTACGCCTCAGTTCGTCGGACGCCGCATTGGCGCGCTCCTGCAGCTCGGCGGCCTTTGCCTGGGTTTCCCGCAGGTCTTTGAGCACGTCGGTACGGAAATCCTGATCGAGCTGCAGGATCTGCAGCTGGGTCTCCGCCACCTTGGCGCGCGAGCGCGCGATATCGGCGATCAGCTGACCGCGTTCGCCTTGCAAGCGCGCCTGGTCACGCTGCAATTGCTTCAGACGGGCGAGCGAGACCAGGCTCTTTGCATAGAGATCGGCGACGCTGGACAGCTCCTCGCCGACATAGCCGATTTCATTTTCCTTTGATTGCTGCTGCGCCGCCAGGCCGCGGATTTCCTCCGTGGTCTGAGCGACCCGTTCGCGCAGCTGCGCCCGCTGCCCCTCGATACCCTCGCGGCGCGACTGGAACAATTTGCGCTCGCCGGCAATCGCGGCGTCGGCTGTCTCCCGTTTTGCGGCGACAGCAGCGCCTTCCGGAACCGCGAAGTCGGCGAGACCGTCACGCTCGGCGAGCAGGCGCGCTTGGCGCGCGACATACAGATCGAGCTGCGACTGGACCACTCCGAGGGTGGCGCGCGTCAACGTGTCGTCGAGGCGGAGCAGCAGCTGATCGGCTTCGACTTCGCTGCCCTCCGTGACGAGGATCGCTCCGACAATTCCGCCGTTCGCGTGCTGCACTTTTTTGACATTGCTCTCGACCACAACGCTGCCGCTGGCGATGACCGCGCCTGCGATCTCCGTTGTCGAAGCCCAACCGCCGACACCGCCGACCCAGAACACCAGGGCAGTACACCCGAGAAGGTTCAGCTTGCGGATGGCTACTCGCGGGCCGTGCGTCGCGGCGGTCATTGCACGGCCTCCCGGGTGGCGGCACCCACGATCTTGAGCCGTGCGTTCGTCGCGGCCACGGCCGGTTGCGGCGCCGTAGCGCGCAAGATCTCGCGACAGGGTCCAAAGGCTTGCTGCGCGCCCTCGCGCAATACCAGCACCTTGTCGCAGACCGACAGGAGCCCGGCGCGGTGGGTTATGACGATAACAACGGCGCCGCGCGCCTTCGCGTCCGCGAGCGCCTGCAGCAGGGCCGCTTCCCCTTCGCCGTCGAGGCTCGCATTCGGCTCATCGAGGACGATCAGAAACGGATTGCCGTACAGCGCCCTCGCCAACGCCACCCGCTGCCGCTGCCCGGCCGACAAGATCGCGCCGCCCGGTCCGATGCTGGTGTCGTAACCGTCGGTCAGCCGAAGGATCATCTCATGCGCGCCGGCTGCCTGCGCCGCGCTCACGACCGCCGCGCTATCCGGCTCGATCGCCATGCGGGCAATGTTCTCGGCCACCGTGCCGTCGAACAGGTCAACACCTTGCGACAAGTAACCGAGATCCGGGCCGATGATCTCCGGCGCCCAATGCTCCAAGGCGGCGCCGTCGACCCGTATGGCGCCCCTGGCAGGCGGCCATATGCCGGCCAGCGTGCGGACCAGCGAGGTCTTGCCGGAGCCGCTCGGTCCGATGATGCCCATTGCCTCGCCCGCGGTCAGCTCGAAGTTGATGCCGACGAGGATCGCGGCGACTGCCTCGGGCGGCGCCACGGTGAGGTTTTCGGCGACCAGGCCGCGCTCCGGCTTCGGCAAGGCCGTCCTGGCGGGGTCGATCCCGATCCGCGCAAGCACTTGCCTCAGCCGGCGCTGACTGTCTCGCGCGGCAACGAATGTGCGCCAGTTGGCGATCGCGGTTTCGATCGGCGCCAGGGCGCGGGCCATCATGATGGATGCGGCGATCATCGCTCCCGGCATCAGCATCTGCCGGATCACCAGGTAGGCGCCGAGCCCGAGCGCCGCGGATTGCAACATCATTCGCGTAACCTTTGAGAGGCTTGAGTAGAAGTTGATGACATCCGAGGAGCGCTCGATCGCGGCGAGGTAGCTCGCGTTGAGGGCAACCCAGCGCCGCGACAGCGCCGCTTCCATGCCCATGGCCGCTGTCGTTTCCGCGTTGCGGCGATCGGCTTCGATCGCGCTCGAGCGGGCCCGGGCGATCCGGTTCGCCTCGCGCGCAGGCGCCCGCGACGTCCACTCGGTCAACAGCGTGGCGCTGGCGAGCACGATGCCGCCGGCCAGCGCCAGCAGCCCCAGCCAGGGGTGGATCAGGGCGCAGATCAGCAGGAATACCGGGATCCAAGGCAGGTCGAGAATTGCGATCGGCCCTTGCCCGGTCAGGAATGTCCTGACCTGGTCGAGATCGCGGATCGGTTCGGGCGCCCGGCCGAACTGCCGGGAAGCGGCCGACAGGCGGATCACCGCCCTGTGGACCACCTCGGACAGGTGCTCGTCAAAGAACCTGGCCGCCCGCGTCACCAAGCGGCCTCGGACTAGATCCAGGAACCCCTGGAGCCCAAAGGCGCCGGCAAGCAGCATCGACAACGCGACCAGAGTGGGAACGCTGTGGCTCGCCAGCACCCGGTCGTAGACCTGGAGCATATAAAGCGGCCCCGCGAGCATCAGCAGGTTCACCGCCGCCGAGAACAGGGCCACGCCCCAGAACACCCGGCGGCAATCCTTGAAAGCCGCCGCGATCGCCGGATGAGCGGCGGGCGCGCGTGACAGATGAGGTGACGAAAGCCGGATCATGGGGACAGCCTGCGAAGGTCTGAAAGGAGGGAGCTGCTGCCGCTGGATGCGGCAGCAGCTGCTTCGGCTTGGGACCGGGGGGAACCGGGGGTCAGCCGAAGTGGAAGTCGCTCACATGCTGCTGAGCAGCGAGCGAAAGGCTCGGCACCGCCACCCCGGGAATGATGACGTTGCCGCCCGGGCCACCGTCGAGGACGTCGATACCGCCGTTGCCGATCAGGATGTCGTCGCCGGGACCGCCGCTCAGGGTATCGTTTCCGATACCGCCGATCAGCACGTCGTCGCCGTCGCCGCCATTGGCGAAGAGCGTCATCGCCGCCCCGAGCCCCGAGGCTTGAATCACGTCGTCCCCGCCCAGGCCGTTGATGACGAGGCGGTCGGTCGCTTCGAAGTTGGCAATCGTCACCGTTGCGGCCAACCCCGACACGGTAACCACGCCATTGTGGTTCACCACCGAGATGATGTCGTTGCCACCGGTCGCGTTGATGACGATCGTATCGACCGCGCCGTCGCCGCCACCCCCGTTTGCTCCGAGATCGAGATTGACCTTGCCGACGCTGGTGCCGGTCAGGTCGTTGACGGTGACATTGTCCGCGCCGCCGAGCGCCTTGAAGTTGATCGTCTCGACGCTGTTCGTGTCCATCGCAATGCCGGCAACATCCCGGGTGAAGCTGGCGTGCGTGCCGTTCGCCGAAATCGAGATGTTTTCAGCGATATTCGCACCATTGAACTGGAGCGTATCGCTGCCGCCCTGGCCATCGACGACATCACTGCCGTCGCCGGGGTTCCAGGTGAACACGTCGTTGCCGTCACCCAGGAAGGCGGTGTCGTTGCCGGTGCCGCCGGAGACGAAATCATCGCCATGGCTGCCACGGATGACATCGTTGCCGCTGCCACCGTTCAGGCTCAGACTGATCTTGTTGGCGTGCACGCTGCTGGCGTCGATCGTATCGTCGCCGGCGCCGGCGGCGATCGACAGGACGTCGACGGCGTCGGCGTGGTCGATGGTGACCTGCGCCGACATCCCGCTGACGCTGACCGAGGGGCCGGAAGCCGTGACGCTGATATTGTCTGCGCCGGCGGTGCCATTGACGGTGACGCTGTCTGTCGCGCCATCGCCGACGTTGCCGCCCAGCGCCCCCGCGAGATCAATAGCGACCTGCGTCACGCCGGCCCCGGTGAGGTCGCCGACGTTGATGTTGTCGGCGCCGCCTAGGGCATTCAAATGGACGTGCTCGACATCTTTGAGATCCATGGCGATGGCGGCGACATCGCGGGTGAACAGCACCCGCTCGCCATTCGCCGAGATATCGATGCGCTCGCCGATATTGGCGCCGTTGAACAACAGCGTGTCGGTGCCCGCCTGCCCTTCGACCACATCGCTGCCGTCGCCGGGGTTCCAGATGAACTGGTCGTCGCCAGCTCCCAGCATGGCGAGGTCATTGCCGCGCCCGCCGGTGACGACGTCGTTGCCGTCTCCGCCGATCAGCGTGTCGGCGCCCTGGCTGCCGACGATCGTATCGTTGCCGGCGCCGCCGTCGAGGACGAGGGTTATCGTCCCGACGGGTACGGCCGACGCATCGATCGTGTCATTGCCCGCGCCGGCCAGGACCGACAGCTGATCGGTGGCATCCGCGTGGTCGACGGTCACGACCGCGGAGAGCCCGCCAACGGTGACCATGGTCCCGGACGTTGTTACGGCGATGTGATCGCTGGCATTGGTCCCGTTGACCGTCACGGCGTCCAGCTGACCGTCGGGTGTGGCGGTGCCGGGAGTCCCCGCGAGATCGATGGCAACCTGCTTCACATCGGTGTGGGCCAGATTGTCGACGACGATGTTGTCGGCGCCGCCCCGCGCGGTGAACTCGATGCGCTCGATACCGTTCAGGTCCATCGTGACATTGCCGACATCACGGGTGAACGAGGCCCGCGAGCCGTTCGCGGAGATCTCTATCTTCTCGGCGATATTGGCGCCGTTGAAGAGGAGCGTGTCGGTGCCGTCCTGACCATCGACGCTATCGCTGCCGTCGCCCGGGTTCCAGACGAACGTGTCGTCGCCGGTACCGAGGAGCGCGGTGTCGGCGCCGCGGCCGCCGGTGATCAGGTCGTTGCCGTCGCCGCCGATCAGCATGTCGTCGCCGTCGCCGCCGGTAATCGTGTCATTGCCGGCGCC
>C688J18823_10000723_pt1 | contig 19518 bp, 18 predicted proteins | sample HopSoiMetagenom1_FD_18823 | JGI IMG/M metagenome (IMG submission 18823) | reverse complement strand
CAATCCGATGCGATGCGCTTCCTGAGCCGATACCATCTCACCCGTGAGCAGGTTCTGCATCGCCCATCCTTTGCCGACGAGCCTCGAGAGACGCTGCGTGCCGCCGTATCCGGCAATCAGGCCGAGCTTCACTTCGGGTTGACCGATCTTGGCGTTCTCGCTCGCCAGGCGGAAGGTGCACGCCATCGATATTTCGCATCCGCCGCCGAGCGCGAAGCCATTGATGCAGGCGATCACCGGCTTGCCTAGGTTCTCGATGAGGTCGAGCACGGCCTGTCCTTTGTGCGTGTAAGCCTTGGCTTCGACAGGATTGTTCTTATTGAGCTCGCCGATATCGGCGCCCGCGACGAAGGCTTTTTCGCCGGCTCCGGTGAGCAGGACCACGCGGGTTTCAACGTCGTCTCGGAGTTCGGTGAAGGCGTCGCGCAGCTCGGTCATGGTCGCCATGTTGAGCGCGTTGAGGACCTTGGGGCGATCGATGGTGACGATGGCGATGTGGTCGCGTTTTTCAAGCTTAATATTTTCAAAAGCCATGTTTCAATTGTTCCTCATAGTTTTCCTTCAACCACTTCTTCGGCAGGCGGCAGTGTACACATTTTCGCGCAAAACTGTTGTGGTACCACCACTTTGCGAAAAACCAGTTCCCGCAGCGCGGACAGGACCAAGATGACAGACGTATAGCACTGACAGGAAACGCTAAGAACCATGCCACGATGAGGGCCGACGTCAGCATCTCCGGAAAATGCAGCGGCCTAGATATCGAAAAAACCAGCATTCCCCAAGGCATATATCCGACGAATACAACAGTGAGCAGGTTGCGCCTTTTTAGGTAGTCTGCCCAAGCCTTCGCGTAAATCACTCGTTCTGGCTGAGTCANATTTTGCAGGCTCTCGTCTTGGAGAGTGGCAGAACCAGGGCGGCTGTCTATCAATGCATTTGCTCCGAGAAGTACCTCAGCGGCTAAAGCCGAGATTCTTGGGGACTCAATTACGGCACGGCTAGAAGCCGTGCCCTTCCGAAACCATTTTCTCAGCGCAATCTGCGGTTTTCATTGAGTTTTTTTACTTAAACTCCAGAGCACGAGGATTCGCAGGGTCCGAGTGATCGTAGAAACCCTTGCCGGATTTTTTTCCATACCAGCCGGCGAGAACCAAACGCTTGAGCAAGGCCGGCGCGGCGAAACGGCGCTCCTTGAATTCGTCGAACATAACGTGCGTGATGTAGTAGGTCGTATCCAAGCCGACGAAGTCGAGCAGCGTGAATGGTCCCATCGGGTAGCCGCAGCCGAGCTTCATCGCGTTATCAATATCGGGGATCGAACCCACGCCTTCTTCGTAGGCGCGAATGGCGTCGAGCAAATAAGGCACCAGCAGGCGGTTGACGATGAAGCCGGTCTTGTCGCTCGTTCTAACCGGGACTTTGCCGACTTTTTTGCCAAACTCGACGGCATCGTTCATCACCCCTTCGCCGGTGGCGATTGTCTTCACCACTTCGACTAACTTCATCAGCGGCACGGGATTAAAGAAGTGCAGGCCGATGAAGCGGTCCGGACGCTTGGTCGCGGCGGCGAGTTCCGTGACGGAGATAGAAGAAGTGTTGGTGGCGAAGATCGCGTCCTTCTTCACGAACGAGTCGAGCTCGGCGAAGGTCTTCTTCTTGATCTCGGGGTTCTCGATGATGGCTTCGATGATGAGGTCGCAGTCGGCCAGGTCTTTGTTGTTGAGCGTGCCCTTCAGGCGGGCGCGGGCTGCGTCTTTCTGTTCGGCAGTGATGCCGCCCTTCTCGACCGGCCTTTCGGCGAGTTTGCCGAGCGACTTCTCGATGCCAGCGAAGCCTTTATCGATGAACTTCTGATCGGCCTCGAGCACGACGACGTCATAGCCAGCCATGGCCGAGACTTGGGCGATGCCAGATCCCATCAGGCCGCAGCCGAGGACTCCAACTTTCTTAATCATTATTCTCTCCAAACAAAAGCCAAATCTTTCGCCGCGGATCAACGCAGATCAACGCGGATAAAATCCAAGTCATTCACCACGGCAGACACGGAGGGCACTGAGAACTGCAGCACTATTTCTTCTTAAATCTTGATGAATAGACTTTCTCCGTGACTTTGTTTCTCCGTGGTGAAAAAGGCCTTTTAAGAAGCGAGGCTCTCGACTATAACGGCGATGCCCTGTCCGCCGCCGATGCACGCAGTCGCCAGCCCGTACTTTTGTTTGCGGCGGCGGAGCTCATACAGAAGTGTCACCACGAGTCGCGTACCGGTCGAGCCCAGCGGATGGCCGAGCGCTATAGCGCCGCCGTTCACGTTGGTTTTGTTGCGGTCGAGGCCAAGCTCCTTCTCGACGGCGAGATACTGCCCTGCGAAAGCCTCGTTCACCTCGATCAAATCGATGTCACTGAGTTTCAACCCGGCGCGGTCGAGTGCTTTGCGCGTTGCAGGCACCGGACCTGAGCCCATGATCTTGGGATCGACGCCGGCTATTCCCCAGTTCACAAGGCGGCCCATGGGTTTAAGTCCGCGTTTTTCCGCGTCGGCGAGAGGCATAAGGATGACGGCAGCTCCGCCATCGACGATGCCGCTGGCGTTGCCNGCGGTGACCATTCCTTCTTTACCGAACGCTGGCGGTAGCTTTGCGAGACCTTCGATCGTGGTCTGCGGACGCAGGTGATCGTCTTTTTCGAACATCTCCCCGGTTGGTTTGCCTTTGCGGTCTTTCAATGCGACACGGGTGATCTCTTCCGATAAGCGGCAAGCCTGTTGCGCGTCGGCCGCGCGCGTTTGCGAGAGCAAAGAGAACTCGTCCATCTGCTGGCGGGTGATGCCCTGCTGCCGCGAATATTCTTCCGCGGTCTGCGCCATGTACATGCCACATTGCGTGTCGAGCAGGCCCTGCATCAGCGAATCTTCGAGCTTACCCTGGCCGAGGCCGATGCCCCAGCGCGCGCCGCGCACCACGAAGGGCGCCTGCGACATGGACTCCATGCCTCCGGCGAGGACGGCTTTCGCTTCGCCGAGCTGGATCATCTGCGCACCGGTCACGATGGATTGCATGCCCGAACCGCATAGGCGATTGACCGTCAAGGCGGGTGTCTCGATCGGAACACCCGCGAGCAGCCCAACGTGACGCGCGCCATAGTGCGAGTCGGACGAGGTCTGCTGGGCATGGCCGTAGACGACGTGGTCGATGTCTTTGGGCTCGACCCCGGCGCGCTTGATGGCCTCTTTGCCGGCGATGGCGCCGAGCTCCATAGGGGTGAAGTCGCGCAGCTTTTCACAGTAGCGCCCCATCGGGGTGCGGGCGCCGTTGACTATCGCTATATCTTTTATGTTCATGTGCTCCGGATTTCCAATCCTCCGCAGTAAACCGCTGGAGAGCTGATTCTCCCAAGCTGTGTCTAGGCGATGCGGACGGCGCGATTCGTCGACCCGTACGGGCCGAATCGCGCTATAGGCTCAAACACTCTAGTTTAACAAAGGTCAAAATCCCAACCACGGAGGCCACGGAGGTGCACAGAGGAATGCAGTCGCTCGATAGCAGCATCGGCCGCGGCGTGGATTCAGCCTCGCTCGGGATGACGTCCCTAAAAAACAGCTCACCTTAGAGCGGTCGTGGACTAAGGTCTTTGGGTTAACTAAGTAGGCATCACCCGACAGCAGCCCCGAATCCAAGAGAGAAGGCCGGGATTCCGGCATGGGGTGAATTGATGCTTTGGACAATCTTCGCGATTCTGCTGGTGCTCTGGCTGCTGGGATTCTCGTTCCATGTGGGCGGATCACTGATCCACATTTTGTTGGTTCTTGCTGTGATCGCTCTGCTGTTCAACCTGATCACCGGACGTAGAACAGTAGTCTAGAAATCTGCAAGCTGGAACGAAGAACCCTCGGTGACGCCGAGGGTTTTATTTTTAGCGGTAAGAGTCAGATTGCGCCACTTTTAAGCGACTGCAGCTGCCTCGAGCACGGGCGCGACCGACTGCGCTTTGTTCGGACCTTCGAGCTTGGCAGCCTCTAAAGCATGCTCGGCGCGGTTGATGACTTCCGTGACGATGTCGATGGGATCGAACTTCGACTGCATCACCGCCTCGGCAATGCCGACCGTCATCGGCACGGGGCGATCTTTACCTGGGACCTTGGTCGCGGTCATTACTTTGCGTAGCTTGTCGACGACGAAGAAGGCATTCTTGTCGTTGGTGTCGGCAAGTACGACAGCGATGGTGGTCAGCTCGTATCTAACAGCAACGTCGTTCTGGCGGATGTGCGAGCAGACGACCTGACCGATCTGCTGCATCATGGTCTCGACCGCGTTCTCGCCGATTTCTTTCACTAATGCCGACGCTTTTCCAAAATGCAGCAGCATCACACTGGCGGTGGAGTTCTGTTCCAGAGCACGGCGCGCTTCGGACAGCAACACGTCAATGTACGAGGCGCGCTTGAGCAGCCCTGATTTTTCGTCGGTGACGGCGAGCGTCTTCATCAGATTACGCAGCTTGGAGTTGTTGACCGCGAGCATCATCTGATCCGCGATAGTCTTCAATACGAGCGCGTCGGTGGGTCGCCATACACGCGGCGTGCCGCACTGCTCGAGGATCAGGATGCCCTGGTGCTCGTCTGCATCGAGTAGCGGAACCGCGAGCAGCGAATCGACTTGCAGCGACTCAACAAACGGGCGGATGGCATTCAGTTCGGCAGCGCCTTTCGCGTTCTGGATGGAAACAGTGCCCTGCGCGACCGCTAGCTGCTGCATAGTGCCGATGAGTTTGACGATGGCCATCACGTCAGACTGCTTGACGCCCGGCGCGCAGTATTCCAATGCGGCCGACGGCGGTTTTCCGGGAGTGCACAAGCCGGCGACGCAGCGCGAGGCGTTCCAGTGGCGGCCGATGTCGTTGACCGCCGCGAAGAGGACTCCCTTTACGTTTGCTTGGCGATAGATGTTGCGCGTGATCTCGGTGACGCGCGCGATGTCGTTCACATCGTTCCCATCCGGCACCGCTGTTCCCGCGGGAGGTGTCATAGGGGGACGCGCGGCCGGCGACGTGAACATTACCGTCGGCTGCGAAGCGATTCCCGCAGCAGGTGTGGGCACGGTCCTCATCTGCACCTGAACCGTGTTCGGCGCGCCCGCTGCTGCGGAGGAGCCGCCGTCGGCATACTTGGGCATGAAGCCGGAGCTCATGTAGAGGCCGCGCAGCTTCTCGTTCTTCTCTTCTTCGCGCGGAAACAGTTTGCTGACGCGCTCCAGCCGCTCGATCGCCTTCGAGCGCATGCTGTACTGGAGGAAGATCTCAGCCTGCAGCATGAAATCTTCAAGGATGGTGGGCTCGCCCGCATCCACCGGCTTTTCAGCCTGCTCCTCGGCGCTTCCGCTGCCCTTGGCCCCGCTGAAACGATTGGCGATAGCGCGGAAGCGGTTCGCGTCGATCTTGCCCTTCAACATCTCGAGCCGCTTTTGATGTCCTTTTTCGTACGGATCGACTTCGGCGGCGGCGTCCAGCGAGTCGCCGGCTTTTAGGAAATTTCCAGCCGCGTAATAGAGCTCGAACAATTTGGTGAGCGCATCGCAATAATCGTGCTCGCGATTGTTGGAGTTATAGAGCGCCACCATGTATTCGAGGAACTCGGCATTCGGCGGATGCGCGTCGGTGATGGCCTTGAGCTGGTTAACGAATTCCTTGCGGCGCCCGGCCTTATCTTCGTGCGCGTCAAGCTTCTGCGCGACTTCGAGCGCGTGCCGGTATTCCTGCAGGTCGATCAGCGTTCCGATCAGGATCATGACCTCGTCAATCTGATTCGGATCTTTTAGAAACAGCTCCCAAATAAGCGGCTCGGCTTCTTTGGCGCGACGCAGCGCCATCAGCGCACGGCCGTAAGCCTCGCGACGCTCAGGGCCGGCATCTGGCTGCTTTGCGAACGGCTCGATGATGGCGAGCGCGGTGGAAGGATCATTGTGGTGCAGCAGCGACCACGCGTAGGCCACGGCAACTTCACTGTTGCTGGAATCGTGCGCGTTCGCCTGCTGGAACCAGCTGAATCCGTCGCGCTGGTTCTCGACTTCGATCTTTCCGACCTGGTAATAAGCTGCTGCAGCTGTTTTGCCGTCGTTAAGCTCGGCGGCAAGCGCACCCTGCTTCTGAAAAAGTTCGGACGAAGGCTCAACCAACACAAGCTTCTTCATCACGGCAAGCGCTTCTGCCTTGCGCCCCGCTTTGACGAATCCCTCAAGAGATGAGTGGTACGCCTCCAGGGCTTCCTTCTTATTGGTCTTTTCAGTGAACTGGGCCCAGCGATACGCCTGGTCGGGAGTGGGCGTGGTGAAGCGTTGCAACTTCTTATAGGTGATGTTCGCCTTGGCCATGTCGCCAACGCCGGCCTGCTTGTCGAAGAGGAAGGCGAGCAGGCGGGTGGCGTCTTCATTCCGGTTCAAGGAGACGCAGAGGTCCGCTGCTTTCTGGGCCACTTGCTCGTTCGAGGGGTCGTCTTCGTTGGCACGCAACAATTCTTCAAGGGCGTCTTCTATTTTTCCCTTTTGAAGATACTTGTCGGCTTTTTCAAGACGCTTGGCGACGTCGGACATGAGGACTGGACCGTTGGAGTCTGGGGGTAAGGCTCGTTCATTGTATGCGGGAATTCCTGCGTGGGCAACGAAGACTTCAGGCGGTTAACGTGACCAAAGTGCAAGTTGGGAGCGTGTAGGATGTGAGCCTTCATGAACGACGAGCAAAAACCCGCAAAGCTGCACCGCAGGCTCGGAGCCGGAGCCATGGCCATGGTCGCCGTGGGCGGCTCCATCGGCACCGGGCTGTTGCTCGGGTCAGGCGCGGCGGCTCAGGTCGCTGGGCCGGCGATCATCTTTACTTACCTCATAGGCGCGGTAGTCGCGTTCATAGTGACCATGGCGCTGGGCGAGGTTTCGGCGCGGCACCCGGAGGCCGGGTCGTTTGGTGTGGCCGCCGAGATTTATCTTGGCCCGTGGGCTGGGTTCGTGACTCGCTACGGTTACTGGATCGCCATCGTGCTCTCAGTCGGAGCCGAGCAAGTGGCTGCCGCGACCTACATGCATCACTGGTATCCCGATATTCCCGGAGTGGTTTGGATCGTGCTCTTTTCCAGCGGCATCGTTGCCGTGAACCTGCTCTCGGTGGGAAACCTGGGCAGCTTCGAGACTTGGTTCGCGATGATCAAGGTGGTCACGATCTTCGCGTTCATCCTGATCGGGACGGCGTTGCTGTTCGGCGGGAAGGTTGCGCCGCAATACGAGGCAAGCGGCGGATGGTTCCCCAACGGAAAGACAGGAATGTTTTTGGGGCTGGCTTTCGCTCTCTTCAGCTTTCTGGGGATCGAGTTACTTTCAGCAAGTTCGGGGGAAGCAAAAGATATTGCCGCGATCAAACGTGGGACGTACATAGCCTTCGGGCTGCTGGCATTCGTCTACATCGGCGCAACCACGGTGCTGGTCGGAGTAGTGCCGTGGAACCTGATCGGGGTGACAGAGTCTCCCTTCGTGACGGTGTTCGAGTTCGCACACTTGCACGCTGCTTCAGGGGCGATGAATTTCGTAGCGCTCACGGCGGCGCTCTCGGGCTCCGTCGCTACCTTATATATATGCAGCCGGATGCTGTATTCGCTTTCGCAATCTGGGTTTGCGCCCCGCATGCTGCAGGAGGTCGCCCCGAACGGCGTGCCGCGGACAGCCGTGGTCGTATCGGCTGCAGGCGCCGTCGTTGGAGTCGTACTGCAGTACAAGCTTCCCGAAGGAGCGTACCTGTACATCATCGGAACATCTTTGTTCGGCGGAATGATCGGGTGGGCGATGACGTTGGCTGCGCATATCGCGATGCGAAAGCGGATGTCGGCGGAAGACGTTAATGCGCTCGCGTTTCGCGCTCCCGGCGGAGCGGCAGCCTCCCGGGTAGCGCTGTTGGCGATCGTTGCCGTCATGATCTCCACCTGGTGGGTGCCGCGGCTGCGGATCGCGATCGTGAGCGGGCTCCCTTATATGGCCGTACTCACTGCTGCGTACCTGCTGGTTAGGACAAAGCCCATTCACCACGGAGACACAGAGGCACGGAGTTGATTTTTTCATTTTTGCTTGAGCGGCTATCAGATCGAGCTTTGCCGGGCAGCACGATCCGGAATGACATTTGAACCTCCGTGACTCCGTGCCTCCGTGGTAGATACAATCCTGCATATGACCGACGAGCTCTTACGATTCCGTCCAGAGTTCCCCATCGTCGAGAAGACGATCTACATGATCTCCAATTCTCTCGGAGCGATGCCGCGCGGGGTGCGCGACGAGCTGAACCACTACGTGGACACATGGGCTACCCGCGGCGTGCGTGCATGGGAAGAAGCCTGGTGGATGCTGCCGGCCGAGGTCGGCGACCAGATCGGCGAGCTGATGAACGCTCCCAAGAGCTCCGTTTCGGTGCATCAGAACGTGACTACCTGCCAGGCGATGGTCGGCTCGTGCTTCGACTTCAAGGGCAAACGCAACAAAGTCGTCTACAGCGAATTGAATTTTCCTTCCGTCATGTACTACTGGGAGGCGCAGCGACGATACGGGGCGCGCGTGCACATGGTGAAGACCGATGACGGCATCACCGTGCCGACCGAGAGGATGCTGGACGCGATCGACGAAGAGACGCTGATTGTTCCGATATCGCACGTCATCTTCCGCAGCTCGTATATCAAAGATGTTCCGGCGATCGTGGAGAAGGCCCACAAGGTCGGCGCGCTCGTCTGCCTGGACATGTTCCACTCGCTCGGCTGCATGCCCGTTGACATCCAAGAGCTCGATGTCGATTTTGCGACCGGCGGCGTGCTGAAGTGGCTGTGCGGCGGGCCCGGGACTTGCTACCTCTACGTGAAGCCGGAGCTCGCGAAGAAACTCGAGCCGGCGTTCACGGGCTGGACCGCGCACAGCAATCCGTTCAACTTCGAGATCGGGCCGCAAAAATATACCGACATGCCTTACCGTTTCATGACCGGCACGACGAACATTCCGGCGCTGCACGCGGCGAAGCCGGGATTGCGCATCATCAAGGAAGCGGGCGCAGCGAACATCCGCGCGAAATCAAAGCGGCAGACGGCAAAGTTGATCGAGCTTGCTGACGCCCACGGCTGGAAGGTGAACACTCCGCGAGATCCCGAGAAGCGCGGCGGAACCGTTTCCATTGACATGCCGAACGCGAAGGAAGTCGCTGCGGAATTGAACCGCCGCGATGTGGTGGTGGACTGGCGTCCGAATGCGGGAGTGAGATTCTCTCCGCATTTCTACACCAAGGATGAAGAGTTAGCTCTCGCGATTTCAGCCGTAGAGGAGAGTCTGAGCAAGATGGCGGTCAAGGCGTAATGGCCACAGCGCGCGCGAACATTCTCTTCGCCTTCTTCGTCGCAGTGGTGCTCTATGCGGCGTGGCAGGTTCGTGGCGCGCTGCTGCTCATCTATGTGAGCGCGCTGTTCGCCGTGATCCTGTCGCCCATCATTGATTCCATCCGGAAGATCAAGATCGGGAAGTGGCGGCCGGGACGCGGCGCTGCCATCATTATCTTCTTCCTCGGCCTGGTGATCGTCATCGGGCTGTTCTTTGCTTTGGCAGTTCCGCCGATCGCACGCGATATTAAGCAGTTCTCTCAGGAATGGCCGCAACGCGTGCAGGCACTCTCGGACAAGCTGCACCATCTCCCCTTCGCCGACCGGCTGAACATCAGCGCCGATTCTGTACGCGAGCACATGACGGCGATGGTGGGCACATTCCTGGGCGGAGCCGCCGGGGTGCTGACCGGGGTGGCCTCCGGCGTGGGCAGGTTCTTCACCTTCCTAATCCTGATGGCGTACTTCATCCTCGATGGAGAACGAACCTTTCACTGGGGGGTGTCGCTGTTCCCTGCGGCGCATCAGCAGCGACTCGCGACGACTCTCGGCCGCGCGCGCGACCGCATCTCTCGCTGGCTGCTGGGACAGTTGATGCTGATGATCATCCTCGGCGTAGGCTGCCTCATCGTCTTCGGACTGATGCACATCCGCTACTTCTACGTGCTCGCGGTGATTGCGGGTCTCGCAAACTTCGTCCCGATGATCGGCCCCATCGTAACTGTGATCCTGGCATCCGCGGTGGCTGCCATCGATTCATTCGCAAAGGTTATCGGCGTGATCATTTTTTATGGAATCTATCAGCAGACCGAATCAGCGTTCCTGACGCCGCGCATCATGAAGAGCACGGTGGACCTGCCCGGCTCAGCTGTGCTGGTGGCCTTGGCGATCGGGGGCGAAGTCGCCGGGTTGGTGGGAGCGTTGGTGGCGGTACCGACAGCGGCGCTGGCAGCCGTGCTGATAGATGAGTATCTGGTGAAGAAGGCGGAATAATCCCGGTGGATTTACCGGCGAGGACTTTTGCTCTTCAGGCGTTTGCGGTCCTGCTTCTTCGTCCCGCTGAGCTGGATAGAGGTGAGCGCGTTCAGGATGGAAGTCAGCCGCTCCCCCATTATGGAGAGCTCATCCATGATCCTGTCCAATTTGTCTTCTGGAGCCAGGTCCCGCGGAATGAAACTCGACGTTCGTGGCATAGCCACTGAAAAATAAATCAGAGCTGGACGCGTGTCTGTACCGTAAATGGCATTAAGGGTGGCTGGGCAGGGCTCTAAGCCGGCTTCCAGCAGGGCTCCTCTGCCAGCACTTCTTCACCGTGCAGGATCTCGCCTGACCCTTCGCACAGCTCGCATCTGGAGCCGTCGTCGCAGATTCCGCGACCCAGGCAGGTGGGACATTTTTTCAATTTCTGGACAGGCAAGCAGCTACTCCTGGTATTAACTTAATAGTTAACAGTAGCACGCAATAGCAACTTGCGAGATGAGAGGCGTGGATTAGCGCTTCAATGGCACTTCAAACTTTGCTTGACATTCGCCTTTTTTTCGCTAAGCTCATGCCATGGCCATCACTAAGCGGCAGCGGCAGATGTACGACTTCATAGCGCAGTTCGTGGAATCGCACGGGTATTCGCCCTCATTCGAAGAGATCGGCGAAGGCATGGGATTGAGCTCGCTTGCGACCGTCCACAAGCACATCACCAACCTCGAGAAGAAGGGCCTGCTGCGGCGCGACTACAACCGCAGCCGCTCCATCGACGTGCTGGCGCCGCGCGGCAAGCTGAAGACGGCGATGAACGTGGCCAGCATGGCGGCCGCTGCCTCGGCTTCGGCGACGAATTCCCTGCCGCTGATGGGGCGGATCGCTGCCGGCCGGCCGATCGAGACTTTTGAGAATGCTGAGACGATTTCTCTGAACGACGTCACGCGCTCCAAAGACGTCTTCGTCCTCGAGGTTAGCGGCGACTCCATGCAAGACGAACACATCGTGAGCGGCGATTACGTAATGGTAGAGAAGACAAAGACGGCGCGGGATGGCGAGATCGTGGTCGCGCTGGTGGATGGGTCAGAGACCACGCTGAAACGCTTTTACAAGGAAGGCGACAAGATCCGCTTGCAGCCGGCAAACACTTCCATGCAGCCCATTATGGTTCCGGCAGCGCTGGTGCAGATACAAGGGCGGGTTATTGGGGTGTTGAGGAAGTACTAAGAGCAGCTGTCAGTCGCCAGAAAACACAAAAGCCCGGCATGCGCCGGGCTTTTCAATGTTTAAGAAACTTACCCCAGGTGCTTGGCCAAAGCCGCTTCAATCTTTTCCTTCTCGACGTAGCCGACGATCTGCTCCTTCACCTGTCCGCCCTTGAAGACGAGCAGCGTGGGAATGCCGCGGACACCGAAACGCGACGGCGTCGCCGCGTTCTGGTCAATGTTCATCTTGGTGACTTTGACCTTGCCGCTATAGGCACTGGCCAGCTCGTCCACGATGGGAGCAATGGCCTTGCAGGGACCGCACCAGGGGGCCCAGAAATCGATAAGAACAGGGGCTTCGGACTTCAGCACTTCCTNCTCGAAATTCGCGTCGTTCACTTCAATAATGCCGTTGGATGCCATGTATTCTCCGAAAAGATCGTCAGACGGACAATCGTACCACCTGGCGTCAGTACATTGGATGCCGCGGACTGTGGAAAGTCGCATAGCCGGGTAAGCCGCTAAACCGCATATTTTCAGCCCCAAATAAAAAGCGCTCCGGAGCGTTTCCGCCCAAGAGCACCTTTTGGCAGCCCTCCCCCAGAACTGCCTGTTGCACACAAACTCTATCGCCGTTAGTACAGCGCGTAAACGTGACTTAGGTAACTTGGGGGGACTCGGAAGTAACGTTACCGGACTAGGGTTTTTCCTGATGCCGGCTAGTGTTTGTGGAAGCTTTCGATGGGGAGCTTGGCGTCGAGCCAATCCTGTTTGCCTTCAGCGTAGTCGCGGATATTGGTGTATCCCATGGCCGCCAGTTCACGGGCGGCGTTCTCGGAGGCGTGTCAGGTGTGGTTCGCGCAGTAAACGACGATCTCTGCGTCTTTGTCCGGCAGCAGCGTCGGCGCCAGAGTCTTGATCTCGTCCGGCGGCAGATTTTTTGCCGTAGGAATGTGCGCGTGATCGTATGCAGCTTTAGCAAGGGTTTCGATCAGCGTAAATTTTTCGCGCTTGTTGAGCTTGGATCGCAGCTCATCGCGACTGATGGTCTTCACCGGAGTGTCCATCGAGACCTCCTCTTTAATGGCTGCGGAAAGTATATTCCGGGCCCTGCTCTGCCTCAATGCTGCTGCACCTCTTGAGCGCATTCTGGCGCATCCAAGTAGCTGCTGGATCCACATGCGAACGAAGCGCCGAACCCTCTACCGGAGTCTCGCTGTACTCGCCGTCCTCGCGTTCGCTCAGGTGGTAAACGGCTATTCGGTGCTGACGCACGAGCAGATCGTGGACCTAGCATGGAAAGACCAGCTCGCGCCCCTGCTGNTGAAGCGTTTCCCGGGGACGACCGCGGAAGAGCTGAGGAAGGCCCACGCCTTCGCCTACGGCGGGTGCGTGATCCAGGACCTTGGCTATTATCCGTTCGGCAGCCGTCAATTCAGCGATCTGGTGCACTACGTCCGCAGCGGAGACTTTGTCGAAAATCTTCTGAGCGAGTCGAAAGACGTAGATGAATATGCCTTCGCGCTGGGAGCGCTCGCGCACTATTCGTCAGACATCAGTGGCCATCCGGCGGTGAACCGGGCGGTCGCGCTCGAGTTTCCCAAGCTGCGCGCGAAGTACGGGGATGTTGTCACCTATGAAGACAATCCCAAAGCGCACCTCAGCACGGAGTTCGGCTTCGATGTGACCCAAGTCGCCAAGAACCGCTACACCGCAGACGCGTACCACGATTTCATCGGCTTCGAGGTGGCGAAGCCGTTGCTTGAACGCGTATTCCAGAAGACGTACGGCGTGGGGTTGGGCGACGTCTTCAAGAGCGTGGACCTGGCGATCGGATCGTATCGGCGGTCGGTGAGCAACGTAATACCGGAAATGACGAAGGTTGCTCTCGCGACCCGCCGGGCTGACATCGTGAACGAGAGTCCCAATTTTGAGAAGCGCGAGTTCCTGTACCACCTCTCCCGCACGCAATACGAAAAAGAATGGGGCACAGACTATCAGCGCCCGGGAGTTGGTGCCCGCATACTCGCGTTCCTCTTCCGCATCGTTCCAAAGATCGGGCCATTTCGAGGGTTGGGATTCAAAGTGCCTACGCGACAAGCGGAAGACCTCTACGTCGCAAGCGTGAATGACACGGTAGAAAAATACGGCAAGCTGCTGCACAAATTGCGCGCCGGCGAAAAATTGGAGCTCGCCAACATGGACTTTGATACCGGCAAGAAAACCATCGCCGGCGAATACCGGCTGACGGATGAGGCCTATTCGAAGCTGATCCGCAAATTAGACGAGCGAAAATTCGATCTGTTGACGCCGGAGCTGCGTGCAGACATCCTGCAGTTCTACGTGGACCCGAAGGCACAGATCGCTACCAAAAAAGACGCAGAGCAGTGGCAGAAAACGCTGGATTCCCTTCGAGCGTTGAAGGCGACCGCAGCGGTCGCGATAAGAGGCGAGTAGCCGGGGCGGGCACCGCCTAGGGCGACTTTTGTCCTCCTTTTCCTTGAAACCTGATGAAAGTGCCGGTCTTTTCGGGCACAATTGTCCTGTGGCGCGTCAGTAGCAGCGTCCAAGCGCCAAGAACTCCTTTCCTTTGAAGCTGGTTATCCAAATCCCGTGTTACAACGAAGAAGCCTCCCTGCCCTCCGCACTGGCTGCTCTGCCGACGCGGATCAAGGACGTAAGCGAGATCCAAATCTTAGTCATCGACGACGGGAGTGGTGACCGGACCGCAGATGTGGCCCAAGCGGGAGGCGCCGTGGTGCATGCGTTGGGCGAGCATCGCGGGTTGGCGGCTGGATTCAGCGCGGGACTGAAACAGGCGCTTGCGATGGGTGCCGACATCGTCGTCAACACCGATGCCGATAATCAGTATGAAGCTTCCGACATTCCTGCCCTGATTGCGCCGATCCTTTCCGGAAAAGCGGACATGGTGATCGGAGATCGCGATGTCTCAACCGAGGAATATTTCTCTCCTGCCAAGCGGATCCTGCAGCGGATCGGAAGTGCGGTCGTGGGCCTCGCGGCGGGAGTCCGTGTTCCCGATGCGACGTCAGGCTTCCGCGCATTTTCTCGCGTGGCGGCAGCGCGCGTGATCGTGCGCTCAAGATTCTCTTACACGCTAGAAACCCTGATCCAGGCGGGAGCATTGAAGCAGCGCGTCTCTTTCGTTCCGATTCGGACGAATGCGCCGGTGCGCCCCTCGCGCCTGATGCGCAGCCAGATGCAATACGTTCGCCGTTCAGCGGCGATCATCTTCAGGACTTTCGCCCTATATCGTCCGCTCGCGGCTTTGGTGAGCTTCAGCGCTGTTTGCGCGATCATCGCGTTCGTAGGGTTGCTAGCAGGGAGCGAGGGAATGCTGATCTCTGGAGCTGTTCTGGAAGCAGCGGCCGTCATCGCTTTCGTTCCGCTCTATCTCAAAAATCGAGCCGTGCTGAGGCGCGTGGCGGAGCAGGCCAGTGTGGCCGAAAACACCGCCGCTGTTCGTGCCATCGTAGCTTGATGGCGATAACACGAAACAGACACAACGAGACCGACGTAAAATGGCACCATGCGGCGCAATCTCCTGATTCTTCCAGTCTTGGGAACTGGCCTTCTTTTAGCAGCGCTGCTGGCTAGAACTGTCCTGGCGCACAGCCATGCGCAGCATCCGCAGGTGGATGCCGGACTGCTCCTCCCTTTCCAAAATTCCGCCGTTCCCTCCGCTGACAACTATGAAGGCCTTGCGATCTACTTCATGCAGGGATTCGAGTCTCGCAAAACCAAAAACGGAGCGGGTGCTGAATACAAAGGAATGCCGAGTTTCCACGGAGCGGAAGTCGATCGCATGGAAGCTTTTTCCCGCATGGCTCCTTTGTGGGCGAGTTGGGTGGCCTCCGGCCGGCAGAATGAAGTCAAAGTTGGAACCGGCAGGACGATCAGCCTTACGGAAACCTTCCGCCGCGGATTGCTGGCCGGCACCGATCCAAGATCCAAGGAATATTGGGGCGAGATGCACGACGGCGATCAGCGCATTGTGGAAGCGTCTGACATTGCGCTTTCACTGTGGCTGATGCGTGCGCAAGTCTGGCAGAAGTTCACCTCGACTGAAAAGCAGCAAGTGGTTGCATGGCTGCAGCAGGTCAACGGAAAGCAGATCCCCGACAACAACTGGCACCTATTCGTGGTTTTAGTGGACGCGGTCTTGAAGAACCTTTCCGGTGGGGACAACGCGGCGGAGTCGCAGCGACATTACGAGCGTATCAAGAGCTTCTATCGCGGGGATGGTTGGTTCAGCGACGGCCCGGGCGAGATGTTCGATTATTACAACGCGTGGGGCATTCACTATCAGCTTTTCTGGCTGCAGCAGATCGACCCTGCATGGGACAGAGACTTCATCTCGCAAGCGCGGCATGAGTTCGTCAGTTCATACCGCTACCTGATGACACCGAATGGCATGCCCATCATGGGTCGAAGCGTCTGTTATCGAATGGCCGCTCCTGTGCCACTGCTGTTGGAGCAGTTCGATTCCGTGCATGGACAACCTGGCGAGGCGCGGCGCGCGCTCGACGCAACCTGGGGATACTTTTTGCAACACCATGGTGCGAACGACGGGAACATCACGCAGGGATATTGCGGCAGTGACGCCCGAGTGCTCGATAATTATTCCGGTCCTGCAAGTTGCTTGTGGGGGTTGCGGTCGCTGATAGTGGCGCTCTATTCGCCTAGAGGCTCAGAATTTTGGCAAGCGAGCCCGACCCGCTTGCCCGTCGAGAGCTCCGACTTCGCCGTGGAGATCAAAAGCAGCGGCTGGCGACTTACTGGAAACAAGCGCACAGGCGAAGTCGAGATCCAAATGCCCCGAGGTGCACGCGCATGGCCGCTTGAGTCTTACGCCAAAGCGGCGCAAGCGAAGGACCTGGCAACCGGTTCTGCATCGCGCCCTGATAATCATGCCGCGAAATATGAGCGTGCGTCCTACTCCTCCAACTATCCGTTCTGCGGCTGTAAGTGAGGGTCATCTACCGCAATGTGTAGAGGAATGCGGCGAGGTCTTTCGCGTCCTGCTCGGTGACGCCCATGTCGGGCATCGCCGTCTTCGGCTCCACAGAGTGCGGCTCACGGATCCAGCGCTGAAGATTTTCGGAAGTATTCGGAAGCTCGCCGGCCAAAAATCCCCGTTGCGCAAGGTGATCCAGCGGTGGTCCCGTGGTACCGCGCGGCCCCGCGCTGCCGGGAATCGTGTGACAGGTATTGCAACCGTAGTAGCTCACGAGGTCGCGTCCGTGCTCGGGATTGCCTCCCGTGAGTCGCATGGCCTCATGCCGCGCGTAATTTTGCGTTGAATGTTCCTGGTGCAGGAGCACACACCAGACGATCAGTATCCCGACCGCGCCGGCGATGCTGGCTTTAAGCATGCCGCGACTCCTCCGCGATCAGGGCGGAAAGCTGCGTCAGCGGGATCCTACGCTCCGATTCGATGATCCAACTCCGCAACAACCATAAGCCGATCGCGATGTAGACGAAATTGGCGGGGATCCACATCAATAACCCGCCGAGCTGCTGGTCTTGCAGAACGGAGAGACCGAAGCGCGGCGCCGATTCCGCATACAACGGGTACCAGCTCCGGCTCGAAAAAGTGAGGATCGCTCCCAGAATGCTGGTGTGCAGCGCAGTGATAAAAACGTAAGCAGCCGCCATGCCGTATTGCCGCCGCGCCGCCATTGAGTAAAAGAGAGTCCACCAGAACCAGAACGCAGTCCCGATAAAGCTGATGTGCTGGAGCGCGTGCACCGCTTCCGACTCGATGGAAGCTTGATAAAGCACCGGAATGTGCCATCCCCAGATTGCTATCGCATGAATCACGAGCGCAAGGAACGAATTGTGCGCTGTAGGGAAATGCACCCCGCGACGAAAACCGAGGGGCATCGACCAGGGCAGAATCAGATCGAGCCGCGCGAAGACCAGCAGTGGCGCACACACGAGCATCAGCACCTCATGCTGTGCCATATGCGCGAAAAACAATTCCTCTCCGAGATGATGCAGCGGACTGAGCAGCGCTACTGCTAACGAGATCCAGCCGCCGACAAAGGAAGTGATCGTCCATCTGCTGATAGGAGCGTTCCTCCGCTTGCAGCCGACTACATACACGACCGCGAGCGCGATCAGCGGCAGAACGATCGACGGCTCGAGCTCCCAGGAGGGAAGCGCGACGACGCCGGAATGGAGATGCTCAGTCACAAGGGCTCAAGAGAAAACGCGGGACCGCCTCCGCAATGATGATCATCGCGAACCACAAACCCATCCACATGCCAGCGATCGCCATGGCGCGGCTGCGAGCGAGAACCGTGCCTTCATGGATGGGAACCTCCGGCAACACATGCTTGGCTTCCCAACCGAGGTACGCGCCCCACATTGCGACCAGAACAGCTATCACTGAACTAGTCCGGTGCCACAGCATGGCGCCGGTGCTGCACTCGTGCTGGGTGACCGCGTAACTCACAACGAAGTCCACAGCCCAGGCGGTCGGGCCTAAAAGGATCCCCGCCCAAAGCTGCGTGACGCGACGTCCTGCGCGGAATTGCTCTTCCAGTGGTTCGCTCATAGGACCCTCGGCGCGAAGTCGATCACTAGAAATACGACAACCTGCCAGAAGATGATGAAGTACCAGTACTCGGCGTTCTCGTGGACGTCGTTGAATCGTTTCCCTTCGTAGCCGCTGTCTGTGAACATCAGCACCATCAGCACCACCGTGTCGAGCCAGTCGGTGAACAGGTGTGCGGTGTGGAAGCCGAGCAGCAGCCACACCGCCGAGCTGTACGCATTCCAATCCCACTTGCAGTTAAGCGCCGCAAATTCGTACCCGCGCAGGACGATGTTGCCGACGCCGATGGCGGTCATGATCACCAGGCCGAGCTGCACCTTGCGTAAGTCGCCGCGATCTGCAACGTGCTTGATCCACTGATTGGGGATCGCGCTCAGCAGAAACAATCCGGTATTGAGCGCTCCCCACAAGATGACGGGCGGAAGAATGCCCGGCGGCCAATCGGTGACGCGGGTGCGCAGAAAGAAGTAAGCCGCGATCATGATGGCGAACATGGTGCTTTCGATGGCCATCATGCCGATTTGTCCGAGCCACACCAGGCTCTTGTGGCCGAAGACTACATCCGGCAATCCGGAGACATCGAGGGCTGGGCGGCGGGTGTTCATGCGTCGTGGTCCCATATCTCGCGCGAGCGGCGACGATGCACGGCTTCTTTGTAAGGCCAGAACCATCCGACGAGTGTGATGAAGACGAATGGAGTGGTCCATAAAACGGATTTTGCTGTGAACACCGTGCCTATGAAGAAGACTCCCACTGCAACCGAACACCAGAACGGCCAGACGGAGGGCCGCGGGAATTCGTTGCGATGTTCGGGATCGGCGTCGAGCGTCTTCGTTACCAGAACTTCGCGCGCATCTTCATGCAGGCCGGTGACGATGGGCTGATCGGGCGTTTGCTCCCATAGCGGATCGCGCCCGGCGGCGGTTGGAAGATCGAGGAAGTTGTACACGGGGGGAGGCGATGATGTCGCCCACTCCAAAGTGGACGCGCCCCACGGGTTGTCTCCAGCGGCAACGCCGCGACGCTGGCTCACAAAATAATTGATCACGAATACAAGGCCGCCCAACGCCATCAAAACGGCACCCAACGTTGCGAGCGCGCTACTGCCCTGCCATCCCATGCTCACGGGGTACGTGTACACGCGCCTGGGCATTCCGTGCAGTCCGAGAGCGTGCATGGGGAAGAACGTGAGATTGAATCCGATGAACAGCAACCAGAAATTCAGCTTGGCAAGCGATTCGCTCAGCATGCGTCCGGTGATCTTGGGCAACCAGTAATAAAAACCGCCGAAAAGTGGAAAGACAGCCCCGCCGATCAAAACGTAATGCAAGTGAGCGACTACGAAATATGTGTCGTGCACCTGCAGGTCAACAGGGATG
>C688J18823_10000722_pt1 | contig 19521 bp, 16 predicted proteins | sample HopSoiMetagenom1_FD_18823 | JGI IMG/M metagenome (IMG submission 18823) | reverse complement strand
ACAACGAGCCGATGATCATTTGCCAGACGGGCCAGATGATCGAGCGGAGAGAAGATTTCGATGTCAGGATCGAAGTAGAGTAGCGGCGCGTTGTTTCGCGAAAAGAGAGTCCGGAAAAACCATGGCTTCAATGCCGTGGCTAATTCCGTTACATCGTAGAGCATCGGCATTCGCGCCTCTTCCCCCGGCGGAAGTCCGATTTGCTCCATCAGCGATACGTTAAACGGTTCCTCAACCGCGCCCGGCTGCGCATCGAATACCAGAGCGTGAAACGGTATGTCCGGATGAAACTGGCGAAAAGAGCGGTAGAGTACGCGCGTCTGCGGCAGGTAACTGCGTGTCGTGATAGTGCAGACTTGGAATCGCATCGCAGCCGGTTAGGTATTCATCGGATCAACTCAAGCATAGTGACAAACCGGAACCTCCCGCGGCCAAATTCGGGTCGTTCGCTTCTCTTGAACTGCTACAGGCGAGCTTGCCTCGATCAAGCGACCGGCGCGCGGCGCCTGACTCAACAGCCGGCTGTGCCTTAATGTGAACGAAGAACCTGATCCCGCAACAGCACCCCCGGTTTCACCGGCGTCGGCACTTTACGCCATGCGCCGTGATCCGTTGGGCTTCTTCACCAAACTGGCGGCCGAACAGGGCGATGTTGCCCAGTTCCGTCTAGGGGATCACAAACACGACCTGTTTTTCTTCAATCATCCGGATCAAATCCGGGAAGTCCTTGTCGGCCAGGACCGGCACTTCACGAAATGGTTTGCCGTTGATCGCATCAAAGAAGTCCTGGGGGATGGGCTGTTCGTCAGCGAAGGCCAGTTTCATCTTCGGCAGCGTCGTTTGGCGCAACCAGCCTTCCATAAGGAGCGCATAGCTGGTTACGCCGGGCAGATGGTGTCGCTGGCCTTGTCGCTTCGTGAGCGGTTGCAGGCCGGCGCTATTATCGATGTTTGCGGGGAGATGAACTGGTTGGCCATGATGATCGTCGGCGGCACGCTGTTCGGCGCGAATGTGCAATCCGATGCCGAGGAAATCAGGGCTGCGCTAAGCGAAATTCTGGATCAGTTTGAGCGCTCGATTTTGCCAACCGCAGATCGCGAGGATTTCGACAGCGCGATGGGTCGTCTCGATGGGGTCGTTTACCGAATCGTTCGCGAGCGGCGCGCCAGCGGAGTCGATCACGGGGATCTTCTATCGATGTTGTTGATGGCGAAGGATGAGGAAACCGGCGAGACCATGAGCGATCTTCAGCTGCGCGATGAAGCCATGACGATTTTCCTCGCCGGCCATGAAACATCGGCCAACGCGATGGCGTGGACTTGGTACTTATTGTCGAAGAACTCGCGGGTTGAAGCGGAGTTTCATCAGGAAATAGACACTGTTCTGGCAGGGCGCCCCGGCGCGCTCACCGATGTTCCTGCGCTGAGTGTCACCGGCGGGATTTTCGCTGAAGCGCTTCGATTATATCCGCCGGTCTGGGCGATTGGACGACAGGCTATTCGTGAATGCCGGATTGGCGACTGCACAATCCCAGCAGGCTCCGTCGCGATCGTCTCTCCCTTCGTAACGCAACGCGATCCACGTTGGTTCCGCGACCCAGAGAAGTTTGATCCGAGCCGCTGGACACCGGAGCAGCGATCTTCTCGGCCACGATTCTCCTATTTCCCCTTTTCTGCCGGTAGCCGGGCGTGTCTCGGTGAAGCATTTGCGGGAATCGAAGGTGTGCTTTGCCTCGCTACGCTGGCTCAGAAATGGCGATTCAAACTTGTCCCTGGCCACCCAGTGGTGCTGCAGCCGCAGTTGACTCTTCGGGCACGACACGGCATCAAAATGCGAGTCGAACCGCGTTTCTGATTCGAACGATTCCTATGCCGACCCAGCTATCCGAAGATCAGATCACTGAAATCAGGCGGAATTTCCGGCGTTGCCGCGAAGGAACGTCCGATGCCATCATCGAGCTTCAGCAAACCGGCAATACCGAGCTTCTTCCCAAAATTGTGCGGGGAATTGTTTGGCGGTATGTGCACGAAGACAGGAGGCCGGTGGTCGATGAAGCGACCGAGGAGACACCACTCGCCTCGCTCGGAATCGATTCCCTAACGATGATGGAAATTGTGCTCGACGTTCAGGATGCGCTCGATTTGGTCATCGAAGACTCAGATCTGCGGCATATGCGAACCATTGGCGATTTCGTTAGTTTCCTGCGCCAGCGTTACGCGGAAACCCGCGGAACTACCTGAATTCACCGTACTGCAAATTGGAAGCGCACCCTACCAGCCTTTTCCCGGCTGCGCGTAGTAGATCAACATGAGCGAATTCCGCTCGCCTGAAGCTATTGGCACTGTCTCCCGTCCGTGCCAGCTTCTTTGGCCCACCGCAAAGGCGTAACCGCTGTTCGGCGCAAACGAAAATTGCTTTACCGTTTCAAAACGGTTCCGAAGTGAAATGAGGTTTTTCAGCTGAAACAACCGCTGCCGGTATACTGCCGTTCCCAGATCGGCCTTCGACATATCCTCGGGTAAATAAAATTGCATCGTAACAATCTTCGAACGCGTATCGCGGTGGGGCGCGATCTCATACCCACCGAGATCTTTGACCAAAGCCGGTTTCGGAAACGCCGGAACGGATACAAGTTTTTCGGCAGGAATCCGGAACCTCCGGCTGAGGTCACGCGATAAGGCGCCGAAAACGGTATCTTTCAATTTTGATGACGTCAGAGCCGCTCCCACTTCGCTCCAAAAGATACGCTGCTCGCCGGGCAGATGCGCTAGGGGAGCGGTTAGGCTCAGGATGTTCCGCGTCACCAGACCATCTTCACGGGTGTGGATTCGGGGATTATCCGCGGTGTAGGCGCTCGCATCGGGCAGCAGTTCCAGCATCCGTTTGAAAATGTGGTCCGGGAATGCTCTATCCAGATACAGGTGTGAATAGGGGGAGGAAAAAACCTCGGTCGAACTAATCGCTGCACACAAATGATTCAGAACGACCGCGCTAATGCTTGTGCTGGTGCTTTCTTGCGGCGCGAGCATGAAGAATTCTTTAGCTGATGAACGGGGCAAGGTAAACAACGAGAAGATGACCAGGCCTGTCAGTATCGTGACTGTCAGTTACGACACTTTCTTTTTCGTTCGCCTGCTGGTGGAGCGCGTTCGTCAGACGATCGGGGCCCGCCCTTATCAGATTGTTGTGGTCGATCGTGGCAGTCGTGACGGCACACGCGAGTGGCTGCGCGTCCAACCCGATGTCCATCTGGTCGAGACGCGATCGAACCGCCGCGGCCATGGCCATGGCGAAGCCGCAGAATTGGGAGCAACAAAGGCTCAGTTCGATCACATTGTATTGCTCGACTCCGATGCTCATCCAATTGAGCCACGCTGGCTTGAATTGACGGTCGACCAGCTGGACGAAGATCACCGCCTTGCCGGAGCCGCTTTCCGGGGAATGCACAAAAACAATCCGCATGGCTGGTACGTTCATCCGCATTTCATGGCTTTTCATAAGGCCGACGTTCCTAACAGTCTCACGCTTCGGAAAATTCAGGGAACGGATCTCGATACCGGCGAAGCGGCTACGGTACGCCTGCTTGATGCCGGGCGCCCGGTCATCGGTTATCCGCTCGAACTCTGCGAACAGTTTGCGGTGGGACATCCTCATTTCCCTACTGTCGCCGCCGGAGTTTTTCATGCCTGGTACGGCACGCGACTGCTTAAGGATAAACGGACTGTGGGCGAGGAGACAAACGGCGCCGTCACCGGCAGGACTTATCTCGATCCATTGCGGGCGCGGTTACGTGCTGCTTACCGGCTCGACTACTGATGCTTGGTTGTGCCTAACGATCCATAAAATCGAATGCGCGTTCCTCGGATCATAGCCAGGCATGAGGTGCAGTGGCGCCGTGTTGCTGTTGCCGCGGCTGTGATCATCCTGATCGGCTGCGCTGTGCGCGCGTTCGTCCGAATCCATGATGGTGATTTCAAAATCCATTGGGAAACCGGCCGGCGGTTTTTAGCCGGGGAATTCCTCTACGCCCAAGGCCACGATTTTCCCTATCCGCCAATTCTCGGGATGCTGTTCGCGCCGGCGGCGGCTTTGCCCATGGCGATCGCTAAGATCGTCTTTTACCCGCTTGGAGTTGTTGCGCTGCTGATTCTGTTGGCAACGCTTCGTCGGCTGGTGGGGTCAGGGTTTCGTCTGGGTCGCGGCAAGGCCTTTTGGGTGATGACGTTAGCAGTCGTTCTGAATTTCCGATTCATTCTTCGAGACCAGGCTGAGCTCGGGTTCAACACGGCGATTGCTGCCATGATCTGGTTAGGCATTTATCTGTGGAGACAGAATCGCGATCTCCTTGGGGGTTTGAGCCTGGGACTCGCGATCGCGATCAAGTGTACCCCTGCCATCTTCCTCGCCTATTTCGTCTGGAAACGGCAGTGGCGAATCGCGGTTTACGCTGGCCTGGCCGCTTTATTGTTTGCCCTGACACCCGCCTTGTTTCAGGGACCGGCTTTCTGGACGCAGCATATGCAGACGTGGGTGATCAACGCCACTCACGGGATTACCGGCAGCGGCTCCGGATTTGAGGCGAACGAGATTTATCGTCTTACCAATCTATCGCTGCGCCCTTGTCTGATGGGGTACGTCACTCGGTTACCGACGATTGCCATTCGCGCTTATGAGCCGCTGCCGCTCAGTTTCTTTAATTTCTCGCGTCCAGTAGCCACCGCGATCGTCAATGCGATCCTGATCGGACTTGCCGGCCTGTTCATGTGGTGGTCGCGCAAACCGGTTAGGCTACGCCAGGACCCACGACTGCTATGGGAGTTCGCCGCGACGGGCGTGCTGATGTTGTTGTTCTCGCCGATTACCTGGAGCCAGCATTGTGTCGGTCTTCTTCCAGCCTGTTATCTAATCGCTGCACTCCTGGTCGTGCGTGATCGCCTTCCGGTCTGGGTGATTGCATTGATATTGTTCTACGCGGTGTTCGGAGCATGGCTGGGACGTGATCTCCTGGGTCTCCATCTGTCCCTGGCGCTCCTGCGCCATCACATCAGTACATTCAGCATCGTGGCGCTTTTCGTAGTCGTGTTGGCCGGGCCGCGCCTTCAGGGGCTTTCTTCGGCTGGTGTTGAGCGGGACGACGAACGTCTTGCTAATGAAAAACCTTCTCACCGCGAATCCGGGCCCGGGCCACATCCATCAAGCCGTCGGGCTTGAGATAACCTAACGAGATCAGCAGCGGCTTTGCGATCTCTACCACATCGTCAATCTTCTCGCGTGGTTGATTCAGATATTTGTGGACGGAGTTTTGATAAACCAGCGGACGCATCTTTTCGATAACCTTCGGGACATCCGTCGCGTCGATAAACCGGAGTATTCTTTCCGCTGCCGATTCGAAGTTCTCGCAGAGATCCTCATAACGAACTTCCAGGTAACGCTCGCGTAACATGGAGCCGTAGGTCCGGCCGACCATGACGCTGTTAGCCCAGTGCATGGCGTTGTAGATGTGGCTGCGACGCTGATAGTCGCGCCCGTGAAATTTTAGACCGCGCCAGGCCAGAATCTGGTCGGTATTGAAATAGATCTTCTTCCAGAAAGGGCGGTTCGGTGCGCGATGATCGGTGAAGGCCACGTCCCGGCCGTCCCGGATCAAGTGGATGTAACGCGCACGAGGGAACAGGTAATCGAGCACCGGCAGGATGTAGGCTGTTTCGCAAAGCTTCCATCCCCACGGCATTCCGTCTGCCAGGCTTTCAGTGTGTGCGGCGAAGACTTCACGGACCAAACCCGGTAGTTCAGCGTCATCATTGGCAGCGCCACTCCACAACGAACTGTAATCGGGATAGTAACGGCTAACGAGGTATTCGACCAGCTTGAGAACGTCCCACGAGTCATTCGAGTCGTTTTGGTGGGCGCCCATGAAAATGCCGGCTTCACCGATCAATTGAGCGAGGAACCGGCTCCCCGAATGCGACTTATTGAACACCACGACGGGAGGCGCGAGCCGTGCCAGCTCTTCCCGCACCGTTGCCAGCGTCCAGTCAGTTGCGTGATTCATCTCAACGGGCGTTAGTCCATGTCTGCCGAACCGCCCCCGGATACGGTAGAGATTCGCACCTGAAATGCACAACGAAGTTTATCAGCAGTTCGATCGAATCTGCGCCCGCAGACGAGCGGGCGGTGCGGTACTGGAAATCGGCGCGATGCCTTCACCTTCGACTCTGTTGAATCTGCCCTCGCTAAGTGGCGCCGCGGAGAAGATCGGCATCAACTTCGAAGGATCTTCGCAGTTTGATGGCATCACTATCCTTCAGGTTAACGCTAACTCGATGGAGCAGTTTCCCGCGGGTCGATTCGATACCGTGCTCAGCAACTCCATGCTTGAGCACGACAAATTTTTCTGGAAAACCCTGGCTGAGATTCGGCGAGTCACCAAGCCAGGCGGGCTCATCGTGCTGGGTTCACCCGGATACGGCCGCCCAATCAGCGAAAAGTGGACGAAGAGAATCGCTCGTAATGTGCCGGTGATCGGTCGGAGACTGCAACAGCGGTACGCCGATCTATTTGCGTCGACGCTCACTTTGCACGTGCACAATTTTCCGGGCGATTACTACCGATTCAGTGAGCAAACGTTCCGTGAGGTCTTCTTTGAGGGCATGCGTGACATAGAAGTGTTTTCGGTATTGACGCCGCCTCGAGTGATAGGCGCCGCGACAAAACCATGAAGCATTCCGGCTTGATGCGATAGATTGCTGTCGAAATGCCGCTGCAACATTCAAACGATGCTCGCCGTGTCGTCGTTACCGGAATTGGCCTGATCACCAGTATCGGCAACAACCGCGACGAGGTTTTGACAAGTCTCCGGGAATCTCGCACCGGCATCGAGCACTTTGCCCCGCTCGATCGAGCCGGGGTCCCGGTGCGTCTGGCCGGCACCGTCAAGGGATTCGATTTCCCGGAACTGCGTTCGGATGAGTGGAGCTATCCAGAGGGTTACGAGATTCCGCGAGCACAGTTGCGGTCGATGTCTCCGAACGTTGTTTACGGATTCTGCGCGATGCAGCAGGCGATCGCTGATTCGAAACTGCCGCCAAATCTTGTTTCCAATCCGAGGACCGGCGCGATGTGCGCGTCTGGAGGGTCGGCCTGGCTCACCTACGACTATCTGGACATGATGCTGAAAAAGGGGCCGCAACGATGCAACCCCATGGCGATGGTGGCCAGTATTGCCGGCACCTTGAATATGAACCTCGTCGCCAGCTTCGGCATTCGAGGAGCGTCTCTTGGTTTCTCCAGCGCCTGCGCTTCTTCGGCTCACGCTCTTGGTTCGGCTTTCGATAAAATCCGGATGAATCGGCAGGACATCGTATTCGTTGCCGGCGCGGAGGAATGTAATCTTTTCAGCATTCTGCCGTTCGTCGGGACTCGGGCCCTAACGACCCAGAANGATCCGGCGGCAAGCCCGTGCGCGTTCGACGTCAAGCGGGACGGGTTTGCGGTCGGCGGAGGCGCCGCGGTTTTGGTCCTGGAAGAGCTTGAGCATGCCCGTCGGCGTGGGGCTTCCATTCACGCCGAAGTGCTTGGTTGGGGAGAAGCATCGGATGGCTACAGCGTTATGGCGCCCGAACCCGAAGGTGATGGTCTTGCCCGCGCGATGGAATTAGCGATTCAGGAATCGGGCATTCGCCCGGATGAAGTCGATTACATCAATGCGCATGGCACCGCCACCCAGATTGGAGACGCGGCGGAGGTCCAGGCAATCAAGCGCGTCTTTAACGGCGGCAAACTTCCTTATGTCAGCAGCACGAAGTCGATCACCGGGCACGGGCTATCACTGGCTGGTGCGATGGAATCGGCGTTTTGCTGTCTCGCTTTGGAGGAGGGATTCACTCCAATCTCGGCCCATATATCGGAGCTCGACCCTCGATTCGAATCGGTTCCGATTGTGACCGAACCGATTGACGATGCGCCTGCGATTGCGCTCACAAATTCGAGTGGATTCGGAGGTACAAACGTAGCCGCCATATTCCGACGGTGGGAATGATCGCCGCGCCAGTCTTCCAGCATGTGCGAAGGAAACGGCGGCGGCATCGCATTCGTTAGGCACGGCTGCGATGAACCGGACCGGACTTCTCATTGCTCTTGCCGTAGCAGGCTGCAGCGCGGCAGTCTTCGCAATCTTCCCACAGCTTGACCTGACGATCGCCCGAATCTTTTTCAACAAAGCAACGGGCCACTTTGTGCTGGCGCCGGTCGGTGCTGCCGAGTTCGTGCGTCGTGCCTCGATGTGGATCGCCTGGGCTTGCGCAATGCCCGCCATGCTTGCGCCGCTGATCAAATTGTTTCGTCCACAGAAACCACTGATCGTTCCCGGTCGGGCCGTGATTTTTCTCATCAGCACAATTCTGATTACCGCAGTGGTCCTGCCTAACCTGTTGTTCAAGGAATACTGGGGCCGGCCGCGGCCCGCCACCACGGTCGAATTCAACGGCGCGCATCAGTTCAAACCATGGTGGGATCCGCGCGGCACCAATCCGCACAACGGTTCCTTCTTTTCGGGTGAAGCCGCGACCGCGTTTTGGACTTACGCTCCGGCTGCCCTGGCGCCTCCGCCCCTCCGGCCGGTGGCGTTTCTCGCCGCGACACTGTTTGGCGTGGCCACAGGAATTCTTCGGATGGCGTTCGGCGCGCATTACGCGAGCGACGTCATTGCTGCCGGCTTCGCCGCTTTTCTGGTGACCTGGCTGATGCACGGCTGGATTTACCGGTGGAAGAAAACCCGACTGAATGACGAACGGATCGATCGAACTTTAGGGCAGGCGATTCAGCGGTTCCGTCCCGCAAAGCTGGCCCTGCTGATCGCGCTGCTTCTCATGTTAACAATCGTTAGGCTAATAAGCCTCCGATTTTCAGTCGTGGATCTGTTTCCGGACGAGGCGCGCTACTGGTGCTGGGCGCAGGTTCCCGCGTTCGGTTACTTTTCGAAACCACCGTTGATCGCCTGGATTATTGCCACGGCCAACCAGATTTGCGGCGATTCGGAAGCGTGCATCCGTTCGCCTGCTCCCATCTTTTATGCCGGGACTGCGCTACTCACTTACGGCATCGCGCGACATTTGTATGGCGAACGCGCAGCCTTCTGGTCCGGTCTGTCGATTGCGCTGGCCACGGGCACGATTTTCTCTGCGCGGATCATGTCTACCGACGTCCCGCTGCTGTTCTTCTGGGCTCTGGCACTTCTTGCCTACGTAAAGCTGCTGGATTCGCCACGCTGGAGTTGGTTCATCCTTCTGGGTCTTGCCTTGGGATTCGGGTTACTGGCGAAGTACGCCATGATTTACTTTCTTCTCGGCATTGCCGCCGCAGCGCCGATCGATCCACGAGGACGCAGGCTGCTCGGAAACGCGCGTCTGTGGACTGCGATGCTGCTCGCGTTCCTCATCGTCGCGCCAAATTTGGTTTGGAATGCGAACCATCACTTCGTCACTTTTGATCACACCCAGGCCAACATAGAAGGTGCGGGGTTCAAATTGAACCTCCTGAGCGCATTCGAGTTTATCGGCAGTCAATTCGGTGTTTGTGGACCAATCCTGTTCGGTGTTTTCCTCGGCGCTGTAATTTTTTCGAGTCGCTTTCGGTTGCAGGCGGCAGATCGCGTGATGATGGCGTTCGCTTTGCCGTCTCTGGTGCTGGTCACAGCATTGAGCCTTGTAGCGAGCACAAACGCGAATTGGGCCGCCACTTCTGCGGTATCAATCACCATTTTGACTGTTGCGCTGCTCGTTAGGTTTGAGAGCCGGAAATGGCTCGCTGTTTCGATAGCAATGGGCGTCGCTTTCCAAATCGTAATCATTGCCGGAGACGCATTTGCCGACCGTATATCGCTATCATGGCTCGCGAAGCCGGATCTTTACCACCGCACGATGGGTTGGAAAGCGACAGCGACCCTGGTTAAGCAGGCAGCGATCGACAGCGGCGCTCAAACGATCGCGGCGGAACAGAACGCGATGGAAGCTTCCTTGATTTACTATCTGCGCCGCGAGAAGTGGCCGATCGCCGCCTGGCCCACTGGGATCATGCCGGCTAATCAATTTGAATTGGATCGCCCGTTAACGACGGCAGCAACGGAACCGATCCTGTTTGTCACTGAGCGGCACCTCCCACAGCGGCTGGGCGAGTTTTATTCGGATGTGGAACTGGTTAGGCCACTGAACGCCCCAACGGGGCCGCACTCTTACCGGCGACTGTTCGCATTCAGACTATCCGGACACCGTCGCGAAATTGCGCCGCTCTCCACTCTCAAAAGGTGAACTGCTGGCAGCGCCAGTCGCGCCAACACTGCGGGCAATATGCAGGTTCATCTCCATTGCATCGAGCGGTTTCGAAGGCTCTACCGGACATTGGTTGTAGAGCCACGAATTAGAATCGACGCGGCGCCCAACGCGAATTGGAATCCTGGCCAGCCACACCGCCAGCGCCGTTTTCCAATGCGACGCGAAGAAAACTGCAGCGTCGAACTGAGCAACGTCGCGGATCGTGGAGGAGACCGACGCAACCGATGCCGTCTTCTCATAGGGCAACGTGGAATCTATCGCTCCGCTATTCGTCCACATTTCAGAGAGCTCGGGCGGAGTCAGTACGCCTAACCATGTGTCCGGACGGCCCTCCTTGATGGCGCGAACGGCCGGAATAGCAGCCGATGCTTCGGAAAGAGACGGAGGTGACACGATGAGAATTCGAAATCGATCGAGAGTGGAGCGATCGAAGTCCGGCGGAAAGAAGACCGGGCGCACGTTGCGCGCGAAAAGAAAGTGTGGGCGAAGAGGTTTCCATCGGTTGTGAGCCCATAGCCAGTCGGCTGGCGATTGGCGGATCTGTTGCTCGAGCTGGCGATTGATCTCGGCAGTAAGGACCTCCGGGTCGTCAGTCTGAGGGTAAATCGGCGGGGAAATGATCATTTTCCACTGCGCTTTCCCGCAGGTGTTGATCGCGATTGGCACCACGGGTAGAGCGGTCCGCAACGCGAGCCGAGCTGCTAGAGTGGAAGATGAGGTGAGCCGTCCGAATAGCGGCGACCACAAACCGGAATAACCCGCCCCCTGATCCACTAGGACGCCTACGACTCCGCCTTCGCGCAGAAATCGAACACAACTCAGCAACTGCGTCCGCCGATCGAACAAAGTAATGCCTGCCCGGCCACGCATTTTGCGCACATAATGATCGGTAAACGGATTGGCCAGTGTTTGGTAGACCGCGCCGAACCGATATTCCGGGAACCGTTGACCCAAATGGCTATACAGCTCCCAGTTACCCATGTGGCTGATCAGCGCGATCCAGCCGGAATTGCCCCGGTCAACGGGGATCTTCGCGGTGACTCGCGCCCAAATCTTCTCGTGATCTAATGTTGATGCTTTCAGACCGGCCAGGAGATTTGCGCCAAGACGGCGAAAATGTTCGCGGTTGAGCGCTTCCAGCTGTTGTTGCGACATTTCGCGGCCAAATGCCAGCCGTAGGTTAGAGAGCGCCAACGCGCGGCGCCTCCACAGGATTCGATAGGCGATACTTCCGCCGAAACTTCCGATGCCGAATGCAGCATCAATGGGGAGCAGGCGAATCACGCCTTCACCCGCACGAAACGCCACGTATGAGAGAAGGTGAAAAAGGCGAATCAGTGCGCCCATGGCATTGTCAACGAACTGTGCGGATCGTTAGGCCGCGACGGGTTCAATATCCAGCTTGCGATCGGACTTGGATAACATCTCCTCAACGATCTGCGCTGTCCGTTCCGTTGGAGACAGTGGCAACTCGGCCCCGAGCGCCTGGTGAATTGCGTGATAATCACGAAGCATCGCACCACGGATATCCTCGTCCGTAAGGATTTCGATTAATCTCGCTGCGATCTTTTCAGGCTGGCAATTGAGGCCCCACAGTTCCGGGACGGCGGATTTTTGTAAAATGATGTTCGGCATCGCAATAAACGGAACCCACCGCCACGCCCACAACAGCAGCCACTCGATTCGTCGCGGTACCGAAACATCGTAGATGGCGACCTGTGGAGTGCCGCAAATCACCGCTTCCAGCGTGCCGGTGCCGGTCTTTACGACTGCCGCGTCGGAAGCGACCAGCAATTGTTTTGCGCAGTCGGTAACAATTCGAATCGACGGAGGCAAACACCGCCTCGCTTCCGCAGCGTTTTCACCCGGGACGACGGCCACGAACGTTAGCGGCAATTTGGCACCGGCGATCGCTGCTGCCTTGGCTACTCGCGGGCCAAGAACGCTTATCTCACTTGGTCTCGAGCCCGGAAGCAGCGCCACCAGTTTATCTTTCGGGCCAACGCCGAACTGTTCACGAAGCTGCGGCCGATCCGCGGTGGTTGGCACATTTTCAAGCGATGCGTGGCCTACCCAGTCGGCGCGCGCGCCGGCCGATCGGAGCCGGTCAGCCGACCAGGGAAACGGGGTAGCGACTCGCGTTACGAAGGGCACAATGCCGAGGCCTAACGACCCTGTGCGCTGCCACGAACGCGGTGGGAAATAGTAAAGTGTCGGAATGCCTCGGGCATGAAAGCCCGGGAGCACTCGTCCATTAAACGCGCCCCAGTCACATAGAACCGCCAGATCAACGTGGTGGGTCCGAAGGAATTCCCACATCCGATCGCGCAACGTGCGGCAGTGCAGATAAATCTGGCAGGCCGACAGGACTCCGATGGCGCTGCAATTCGTGGTGTCAGCCAGGAACACACCGCCATTTGATTGCTCCACAACTTCGCGAAGTCGTTTGCCGCCCAATGCATGAACAGTCAGTTCGGGGTCGCTTCGAACTAATCTCATTCCGAGAGCTGCCGCGTGGACGTCGCCTGAAACATCGCCCGCCAGCATCAGAATGGAGCGGCGAGGTCGATCGGCGTTAGGCATGGCAAGCCCCGGGATGTGCGGGCCTTCTTTTCATGCTCGCTGCCAGTGCGAATTCAAGGAAAAATATTGCGGGAAACGGCGGACCAATGACATTGTCCGCCTCCCCAAAAATCGGGAACGCTTCTGCACTACTTACTCGACATCCTCCGTTTTGGGTCTCCGTATTTACGGCGCTACTGGCTGGCACTGGTCGCCGGGGTCTGGTTTTCCATCGTTTTAGGAATGTCCAATGGTGCACTGGTCTGGGGCACCAAAACCATCCTGGAACGGCTGAGCCCGCCGAGCGCGCATTACGCAGCTGCCGGAGAACTGGGTTCGAAGCTTTCCAAGCTGACCTATCGCGCGGTTGATAACTGGCTGCCTCGCGTAGGAAGAGATATCGATGCCCGGCAGATTGTCGGCGGCTTGCTTTTCCTGCCCCTTCTGGTCGGGCTTCGCGGATTGACCAGTTACTTCAGCGCCTGGGCGATGGCGTCAGTGAGCAACAATGTCGTGAATGATCTCAGGTGTGATGTGTTAAAAAAACTTCAGAGCCTGTCGATGGATTATTTCAATCGCTCGACCATGGGCGATCTGCTGCAGCGAGTAAACGGTGACACCGCTGCGCTGAATCGTTGTCTCAGCCTCGGGTTTACCGATTTGATTACCCAGCCATTCACGATGATTGGGATCGCGATTTCGCTCTGCCTGATCGATTGGAAGCTAACAGTGTGGGCTCTCGTGCTGACGCCGCTTTGTCTTATCCCGATTTCAAAACTGGGTGCGCGTGCGCGGAGCGCAGCTGCCGTCGGGACTAAAGCAACGATCTCACAATCAAGCCTGCTGGTGGAAATGCTCAGCGGGATTCGGGTGGTGAAGGCTCTCAACCTGGAAGCCGAACAGACCAAGCGGTTCCGGAAATTCTCCACCGAGCTAGTGCATTCGACCATTAAGAGCGTCAGAGCACGCGAGCAGATCAATCCTATTATCGAAACCTTCTCAATGCTGGGCCTTGGTCTTCTCATTATCTACGTGTTCTACAGCCACCGAACCACACCTGAGATGGTCGCGTTTCTTTCCGGAATGCTTTTATTTTTTAGCCCGGTAAAGAGGCTCGCCTCGCTTCACATTCTTCTACAGGAATCCAAGTTTGGAGTGGATCGGCTGGCGCAGATTTTGAAGGAGGTGCCGACGGTCAAAGAAAAGCCTGATGCTCATCCGGTGTCCACGTTTTCGAACTCGATTCGGTTCCGCGGCGTTCGGTTCGCCTACGAAACGCACCCCGTGCTCGAGGATATCAATTTGGAAATCCGGCGCGGCACGCGATTGGGCGTCGCCGGCGAAAACGGCTCCGGTAAGAGCACTCTGGTGAACCTTCTTCTGCGATTTTATGATCCCACCGCCGGAACAGTGGACATTGACGGGACTGATCTCCGCGACGTCAAGGTCGCGGATCTTCGAAACCTGGTTGGACTCGTTAGTCAGGATGTGGTCATTTTCGATCAGCCGATCGCCGACAACATTGGCTGCGCCAACCCGGGAGCGAGTCGGGCTGAAATCGAAGCGGCGGCTCGGTTCGCCGGTTGTCACGAGTTTATCAGTAATCTGCCGGAAGCTTACGACACGCGGGTAGGGGAAAGGGGTGTTCGATTATCGGGAGGCCAACGGCAGCGCATTTCGATTGCGCGCGCGTTTATTCGCGATGCACCAATCGTCATTCTCGATGAAGCCACCGCGTCTTTGGATGCCCGAGCCGAAGCGGAGATTCAGGCGGCGGTCGATCGGCTTGAAGAACATCGCACTGTCATCTGCGTGGCCCACCGGTTGTCGTCCCTGGCATCCATGGACCGGATTGTCGTTCTATCCGCAGGCCGAATCATTGAGCAGGGCACATATCGCCAACTTCTGTCGTCCGGTGGAGTATTCGCCAGAATGGCTGGACAGCAGGGATTGGCGCTGGCACCTGACGAGATCGTTGAGGAGCTGGCCGAGTCCGGAGCTGTTGGCTAGACGATGCTTCGAAGGTTAGGCGTCATCGTTAGCTTTGCCGTTACCGCGGCAACTGCGCTGGGCCAGGATGCTGGGCCGGCGCTTCAACGCATCGCGTTCGGCTCCTGCAATCGCGATTACAAACCGCAGCCGTTGTGGAAACCTATTCGTGATTGCAAACCGGATCTTTGGATTTGGCTCGGTGACATTGTTTACGGCCGGGCCGACGACTTACCCGAGCTGGCGCGTAAGTACCGGCATGAGAAAAGTCAGCCCGAATACCAGGCGATGCGCGATCATGCTCGAGTGATAGGTACTTGGGACGATAACGATTATGGCGTCAGTGACGGCGGTAAAGACAACCCAAACAAAGCTGAATGCCAGCGATTGCTCCTCGATTTTCTCGATGAACCTGCGGACAGTCCGCGGCGCAAGCAAGCTGGGGTTTACGCCGCCTACACATTCGGTCCCGCTGGCCAACGGGTGAAAATCATTTTGCTCGATGGCCGATACTTTCGGGAGCGCCCGGGTTCCACCGCCGATATGCTCGGCAGCGAACAATGGAAATGGCTGGAGGGTGAGCTCACCGACAGTGACGCGAACGTTAATCTGATCGGATCCGGTATCCAGGTCATCGCAAACGAGCATCCCTACGAAAAGTGGGGTGATTTCCCTCAGTCGCGCCAGCGCCTGCTGGATCTGGTTGTTCGCAGCCGGGCACGGAACGTCATTTTTCTCAGCGGAGACCGCCACCTGGGGGAGATCTCGCGCCTCAGTCAGCCGGGTTGTCCGCAGCCGTTGTACGATGTCACGTCCAGCGGGATGACGCACCATGCCACCAACAATTTTTTTCATAACTTCAACCGGGAAACGAACCGACTCCGGTGCGGCAAGAACTTCGTGGACCTGAATTTTGGATTGATTCTGCTGGATTGGAACGCCGCTCCACAGACCGCCACTCTGCAGATTCGGGACGCAAACAATACCGTGCAAATCCAGGAAAAGCTGCCGTTGAGCCTGGCCAATGAAACTCGTTAGTCTGAAGGTCGATTGAGATTGCGATTGTAATGGGCACCAATAATCATGAAGGGATGGCGGTTTCGTTGCGCTGGCTAGCGTCTGAATTGGGAGGCGAGATTCTGGGGAACCCGGATCTCGAAGTGCGACGAGTAGTGAATCCGGCTTATGCGCGGGATGAGCACGATCTGGCACTTGTCTATAGCGCATCGGTAGCCCCGATCATCAAAGAACGCGCTATTCAGACAGCATTGGTTCCGCTTGAACCCGAGGTTCCAGGCATTCCTAACCAGCTCAAGGTGGCGCGGCCGCGAGTAGCATTAGCGCGGCTGTTGGAAATCTTCGCCCGGCCGCCGGTCGTTGCGCCGGGAATTCATCCAACTGCGTTTGTCGATCCGACGGCGCAGCTCGGTGCGAATGTGCACATTGGGCCGCACTGCTCTGTCGGGCCGGGAACGCGGATCGGACGGGACACTAGTCTAGTGGTGGGAGTGCACATCGGCGCTGATGTGCATATAGGAGAGGGTTGCCTTTTTTTTGGCGGGGTATGCGTGGGCGATCGAATCGAAATCGGGAACCGTGTCATCGTTAAGGCCAATGCTTCGATCGGTAACGACGGGTTCAGCTTCCAGACGGTTGAGCCCGGGAGCGCAGAGCTGGTGAGGCAGACTCAGAAAGCTCAGCCGACAAATTCAGAAATCCTTCGAATCAATTCCGTCGGCACCGTGGTCATCGAAGATGACGTAGAAATTGGCGCAAATACCTGCATCGATCGGGCAACTTTGCATGAAACCCGGATCGGCCAGGGCACAAAAATCGATAACCTGGTTCAGATCGCGCACAACGTGCAGATCGGAAAGAAGTGCGTCATTGTCGCCATGGCGGGCATCGCCGGCAGCGCGAAAATCGGCGATCGTGTTTTGGTTGCGGCTCAGGCTGGCATTGCCGATCACGCTTCGATCGGTGACGACTGTCTAATCATGCCTCAGGCCGGTGTAACTCGCGATCTGCCGCCGCGATCGTATGTCGGTGGCTCGCCAGCGGAGCCACGCGATCAATTCGTAAATAACCTGATGCAGGTGAAGCGCATCAAAAGTATCGGCCGGAAGCTGAAAGAGCTCGTCGGCCGGATCGATAAGCTCGACGGCGCCGCCTAATCGATGAAGTCCGCGTGAATCGCTGCAGCGTAGCGGGTTGGTTCCTTCGCGTCCGGAGCTGACGCGCGGTGTTCACGCGCGAATCCTCGACGTGATGCGCGCACGAAATGCACGAGGTGCCGGACGTTGGCATCATCCAGCCGTTCCATGTCTTCGAGTGCGATTTCGAGCGGCAAGTGCGAGCGCATCAACAAGTGGCAGGCTCGTTTTAAGTTCAGCCGCGATTCGCACGAAAAACCGGCGCGCCGCAGCCCGACCGAATTGAGACCGCGAACCCGCGATGGATTGCCGTCGGTGATCAAAAACGGCAGCACGTCCTGCACGACCTTGGCCTTACCGCCGACTAACGCATAGCGGCCGAGCCGAACGAATTGGTGGACACCGACTTCATTCGAAAGATAAACGTGGTCTTCGACCAGGATATGTCCTGCGAGGGCAGCTCCGTTCGCAAAAATGCAATCGTCGTCGAGGATGCAGTTGTGGGCAATATGCACACCGACCATGAGATAATTCCGGGAACCGATCCGCGTGTCACTGCCTTCGCCCGTGGCGCGGTGGATCGTCACGTTTTCACGGATGATATTGTCGTCGCCGATAATCAGGCCGCTCGGTTCGCCTCGGAATTTCAAATCCTGCGGTTCACCACCAACAGTTGCGTGTTCAAACACCCGATTGCGGCGGCCCAGCGTGGTGTACCGCTTTATCACTGCGTGAGCTCCGACTTCGCAGCCGGCGCCGATCGACACCTCTGCTTCGACAACCGCATAAGGGCCAATTGTTACGTCGGATGCCAGTTCTGCTTTGGAACTAACAACAGCGGTTGGGTGAATTGACACGCTTGGCACGGTAGAACGTCTCCGGCTCATGGTAAACAAATTCCGCATTCGTTCGGGACAAAATCGGTTTTTGGCTGTGCCTGGATGAAAATCGCCCTCGTACTGCAGCGTTTCGATCCCACCCGTGGGGGCTTGGAAAATTGGAGCTGTCAGTTTGCTCGCCAGCTCGATCGAAAAGGCCACGAAGTCCACGTAGTCGCTTTCGGCTTCGATCCGCAAGCCGGCAGCGACGGGATCGTTCCGCATGTTTTGGATATGCCGCGGTCACGTCTCGCACGGGCGGAGGCGATCGCGAATCGCTTGCCCTCTTTCCAGTTCGACATTGTTCATGACATGGGTATCGGCTGGGCAGCCGACGTCATCCAGCCCCATGCCGGGTCGACCAGGGCGGTTTGGGAGCACAACCTGATGCGGATCCCGAAGTGGAGGCAGATTCGCTTTTGGCGGGAGAGGCGGTACCGCGAACTCGAGCAAATCGAGCGACGCCAGCACGCCAATTCCAGCGCGATCATCGTCCCCGTTTCTCGAATGCTGGCGCGAAACTTTGAAGAATACCACCAGCTGCCGGCCGAGCGGATGCGAGTAATCTACAATGGCGTTGAACCGGATACCTTCACGCCCGCGAACCGCCAGCGTTTTCGACAGGCGACACGTGACCAGTTAGGCGTGGCTGATCGCGACGTGGTTTTCCTTGCGTTAGCCCACAATCTCCTTCTCAAAAATGCAGAGGCTAGTATTCGCGCCATCGCCAAGTTAGCCAAGGCTGGAGCTGCCGTGCGATTGGTTGTTGCCGGTGGCAAGAAACCCGATCGATTCGTCAAGCTGGCTGAGAAACTCGGCATTGCGCGAACGGTGACTTTCCTTGGGCTGGTAGATCCACTGCCTTATTACGCTGCCGCCGATGTGTTCGTTCACCCCACGTGGTATGACCCGTGCAGCCTCGTTACGCTCGAAGCATCCAGCTGCGGACTTCCAGTCATCACCAGTCGATTCAATGGAGCGGCTGAATTGATGCGTGACGGTTTGGAGGGATATGTCATTTCTGATCCTGCGGATGTGCAGACACTTGCCCGCCACATGAAATCCCTGATGGAACCCGGGGAGCGCCGGCAAATGGGAGATGCGGGCCGCGCGATGACGATGCGGCACACTCTGGAGGACCAAACCGATCAGTTCATCGATCTCTACCAGGAGATCGCGTCGCGTAAACGAGCGCGACAATCGCGGTGAAAACAGCAGAAGCTTCGGCCCAAAATCCAGTTCAGTCGCTCATGAAGGAATGGGCGAAGCTTGCGCCTTATAATTTCCTACATGCGATGCGTGTCCCAGGTCCGGCCGATCTGCCGAGATGGCAGCACGCGATTGATATGGCAACTGCAGGCCTCGGTTTTGGGCGGATTCCGCCTCCTGAGTTGGCGACCGATTTTGACAGCCATGTCGAAGCAGAATTGCACCGGCCATTTTCATCCTATGATGCACCGTTCCGCTTCTTCGTAGTGCCAACGCACTCTGATGCGCACTGGTTTGGCGCGGTTGTCGATCACTGGGCAGCGGACGATTTTTCCATTCGCCGTCTTCTTCACCGGATCTACACGGTCTACTGCGGGAAGAGCCTTCAGTCTCCGGAACTGC
>C688J18823_10000721_pt1 | contig 19523 bp, 19 predicted proteins | sample HopSoiMetagenom1_FD_18823 | JGI IMG/M metagenome (IMG submission 18823) | reverse complement strand
TAAGAGTTTGTTTGACGTTATTAAAGACGCCGCAATGAAAGATGGTTCTATTACCTTATTTGATCAGGCTGCGGTTGATGATGAATTTCGTTACGATATGACCAAAACGGAGATTGAGGCAAAATTGGTGAGATGGGATTCTACGCATACTGCTGAAGATCCTAATAACCCAGGAACCATGATCAGTGCACCTCTTAAAGAAGAAACAACAAGTACAAATGTTTGGAAATATTGGGTGAAAGAAGATTGGTTTTTCGATAGACAACGCTCCGTATTGGATGTCCGTATTATTGGGCTTTGTCCTTTAATTGAAAAAATTTCAGAAACAGGTGAACACTTAGGTGGAGACGTTGCTTTATTCTGGGTGTATTATCCTGAAGCACGACCGGTTTTCGCAAACCAGGAAGTCTTTATGAGACACAATGATGCGGAACGCAGAACCTTAGAAGATATTTTTTGGAAACGTATGTTTACAAGCTACGTTAGAAAAGAATCGAACGTGTATAATAGAGGTATTTATGATTACAAAAGCGGCTTAGACCAATTATTGGAAGCCGATCGTGTAAAAAATGATATTTTTATGTATGAGCATGATTTATGGCATTTCTAGCATGTTAAAATTATAAATGATCCCGGTCCTTCAAAAGACCGGGATTTTTTTTGCAATAAATATTTCTTGCCTTCCGTTTGACTATGAAATCTCTCTCAACATGGAACATCAAACAAAAGCAAAAAGCAGAAACAACCGTTTTTGTCTCGCAATTATCCTTAGTATCTTTCTATTCCAATACTCACACGCACAAAGTGGTGTAATCGATCCTCCCTGCAATATGAATAGCAATAGGATAAGCAGACCCTTTCCCATGCAAAATGCATATGTACGTGAAGGAGATTTGATGTGGAGCAAACGCATTTGGCGCATCATCGATTTACGGGAAAAAATGAACTTACCATTGTATTACCCCATGGAACCCAATCCCTGCTTTACAAGTCTGTTTGATGTACTAAAAACAGCCATTATGAATGGAGAGCTGAAGGCATATGCAAATCCTGTATTTGATGATGAATTTACTGTGGAAATGAGTAAAGAGGAAGTGAGCAGGCTGCTTGTCAGTTGGGATTCTACACAGGTAGAGAACGTAAACAATCCAGGTGAATACATAACCACGCCCATTAAAAAGGAAATAACAGCAGGAAACGTTTGCCAGTACTGGGTGAAAGAAGATTGGTTTTTTGATAGGCAACGTTCCGTTATGGAGGTGCGTATTTCAGGCATTTGTCCCTTGGTACAAAAAATATCAGAAAGTGGTGAAGTGTTAGGAGTAAAGCCCCTCTTCTGGATTCATTTCCCTGATGCAAGAAAGTTTTTGGCTCGTGCAGCAGCGTTTAATTCATTTAATGACGCAGAAGCAATGAGCTTTGATGAAGTGTTTATAAAACGAAAATTTTCGAGTTTCGTTTACAAGGAGTCGAATGTCTACAATCGTACAATTGCTGAATACAAAGTTGGTATGGATGCGCTATTAGAATCGGATGGAATCAAAGAAGATATCTTTAAGTACGAAAGCGATCTTTGGCAACAATAAATCCGGGCGAGTATAACTTACTCGCTCGGATTTAGTCACATGCCCGTCTTAAAAATAGATCCATGGGATGCAATGCTTTAAATACTGCTAAACACTGTTTCTGAAAATCTGTTGCCAGAACAACTTTGTCCGTTAAGTCATGAACGACAATAAAACTCTTGTGTTTGAGTAATTCAATTTGTGGATGCGTTTTATCATATCCTTTCGGAACAGCTTTTAATTTGTCTTCTTCCGATAACCCACCGAAATAAGTTTTAAACGGTTTTGCAGAAATAATTTTTTTAAACTCATCCGGATTATAATCAATTTCCTGCCGAATCGCATTTAAGTTAACAGGCTCTGGTTGCCACATTCCACCCGCTAAAAAAGAAGCGCCAGGTTGCAAATGAAAATAATATCCTGCAGTAAATGATTTTTTTCCGCCAGGTGAAATACTTGCACCCATATTATTTTTATAAGGTGATTTGTCTTTCGAAAAGCGTACATCCCTGTTTATTCTAAAAATGCATTTTTTTGCCTCCTGATGTTTCACTGCGGGATCAAATTTTGAAATCCCCAAAATTAATTCTTGCACAAATTCAAGAAAATTAGCCTTTGCTATTTCATAGGTATCCCTGTTTTTGTCAAACCATTCTTTGTTGTTATTCTTATTTAAATTCTTTAAAAAATTTAATGTACTTGCCTGTATCATGGGTAGTCAGTTTTCTCATCGTCAAAATTATAGAATGTAAATAAAAATACAAAACCGGAATCGTATATTTGTCAAAATGTAAGGATGGATTCATTAACACATATCGTATTAGGAGCAGCAATTGGTGAAGTGGTTCTTGGGAAAAAGATAGGCCGGAAAGCAATGTTATGGGGTGCTTTGGCAGACACTATACCTGATTTTGATGTGTTTGCTTCTCCCTGCTTTTCGCAAGCACAGCAATTATTAGTGCATCGTGGGTTTACACATTCCTTTTTATTTTTAGCGATCGTGGCCCCCTTACTGGGATGGTTGTTTAGTCGGCTATTTAAAAAATTAGATGTAAGCAAAAAAGAATGGACGTTCCTGTTTTTTCTAGGTCTTCTTACTCATATTGTGCTGGATTCTTTTACAGCCTATGGAACAGGGTGGTTTGAGCCTTTTAGCCATTACCGTGTTTCATTTAATACCATTTTTGTAGCCGATCTTTTTTATACACTGCCATTTTTAATTTGTGTGTTGATTGCGATCATTGCAAAAAATAATTCAACAACACGGATACGTTGGAACAAGACAGGTTTATGGATTAGTTGTTTATACCTTACCTATACCTTTGTAAATAAATATTATGTACAAACCCAAGTGGGAAATGCATTTCATAAAAAAAATATTGCTACTACTGATTTGGTAACAACACCTACTCCGTTGAATAATTTTTTGTGGATGACCTACGCTGCAGATAGTACAGGCTATTGGATGGGGTACTATTCTGTGTTTGATAAAACAAATGATATTAATTTTTTCCGGATTCAAAAAAATGACTCTCTTTTAAAGCCTTATGAAAATGGTGAATCGGTAAAGCTGTTGAAGCGGTTTTCGAAAGGGTATTATTGTCTCACCAAAACCAATGATGAGGTGTATTTCAATGACATTCGGTTTGGACAAATGGGAGGCTGGGATGGAACGGATCCAGCATTTGTATTTTCATTTACACTTGCGGATGATGGAAAGAGTAAACAATCGCTGGATAGAACAAGATTTAAAACCACCATGGGAGATGCTTTTCTTTCGGTCGTAAAACGTGCGAAAGGAATATAAAGCTAGTTATTCTTTTTTGTTTTTGGACGAACAAAAAGATGGATCCAAATCAAACGGGAATACCTGAAAAAAATAGGTAACAGTATAACTAATAAGGTAGAGAACGTAATTAAAAACCCAACGGTGCCTACATTGTATAAAACGCATAGCAGCAAATAAAGGCCAATTCCAAACCCAACAGTTAATCCGTAACTAACATAGGCAGCACCAAAATAAAACCCTGTTTCCCGTTTAAAATCTTCGTTGCAAAATTTGCAATTGCTATTCATGTGTGCAAACTTTTTTAGATCATAAGGGTTATTGGTTTCAAAAAAATCGCCTTTATGACATTGTGGGCATTTATTAGCTAAAATGCTGTAAAATTTGGTTTCGCGAAAGCTCATAGCTCTTTAATTTTCACTGCAAAGGTATGCAAAAGCACAGATCAATGGCTATTATTAAGCCTTTTTTTCCTACCTTTGTGCCCTAATTTTAATTAAAAGTATGATTTCAGTAAATTCGGTTACCGTTTCGTTTGGAGGGTATGATTTGTTTGATAATGTAAGTTTTTTGGTGAATCCAAAAGACAGGATAGGACTTGCGGGTAAAAACGGTGCTGGGAAGTCGACCATGCTGAAATTATTATCAGGGCACCAAAATGCTACCAAAGGAGAAATATCTAAGCCAAATGACTTTAGAATTGGTTATTTACCCCAGGATATGATCCACCAGCATGGGCGCACCGTATTTGAAGAAGCGGCTACAGCCTATGAAGAAATTCAAAAACTAGAAGCACGTTTAGCGGTTATAGGACATGAGTTGGAAACACGCACGGATTATGAAAGTGATGCGTACATGAATTTAATTTCTGAATTAACCGATTTGAACGCGCGGATGGATATGATTGGTGCGGGAAATAGAGAGGAAGAAATTGAGAAAATTTTAAAAGGACTTGGTTTTGAGCGTAACGATTTTCATCGCCAAACTTCTGAGTTTAGCGGTGGATGGCGTATGCGCATCGAATTAGGAAAATTATTATTACAAAAACCGGATTTGTTACTTCTGGATGAGCCTACCAATCACTTGGATATTGAATCCATTCAATGGCTGGAAGAAACGATGACAAACTTTCCTGGCTCCATTGTGTTAATTAGCCACGATAAACAATTCCTGGACAACGTGACATCACGTACCATTGAAATCTCCAATCAAAAGATATACGATTATAAAACAAATTACTCCAAATACCTTGTGTTGCGCCAGGAAAGAAAGGAACAACAAGAATCAGCTGCAAAGAATCAGCAAAAGGTAATTGATCAAACAGAGGCATTGATTGATAAATACCGTGCAAAAGCAAGTAAAGCAGCCTTTGCTCAATCGTTGATCAAAAAACTGGATCGTATGGAAATTGTGGAGGTGGATGAAAGTGATACCGCTGCACTCTCATTCCGTTTTCCACCACCTGCACATTGTGGAAAGATTGTATTGACGGTTGAAAATGCAGGGAAAGTATACGGGGAGAAACGCATTTTTAAAGATGCCAACTTCATCCTTACCAAAGGCGACAAAATTGCACTGGTAGGGCGAAATGGGGAAGGAAAGAGTACGATGATGAAAATGATTGCACAGCAAATTGATTTTGAAGGAACTGTGCAATTGGGACACAACGTGATGATGGGCTACTTTGCACAGGATCAGGCAGAGAAACTGGATCCGAACAAAACTGTATTTGAAACAATTGATGAGCTTGCGGTTGGTGAAATGCGCAAGCAGGTAAGAACATTATTGGGTTCCTTTTTATTTGGAGGAAATGATATTGATAAAAAAGTAAGAGTCTTAAGTGGAGGAGAGCGTGGTCGATTGGCACTGTGTAAACTCTTGCTTCAACCCTATAATTTATTGATTCTCGATGAGCCTACCAATCACTTGGATATTCGCAGTAAAGAAGTGTTGAAACGAGCGGTAATTGCTTATGAGGGAACAGCAATTATAGTTTCCCACGACCGTGATTTCTTAACGGACCTTACAGAGAAAATGTTTGAGTTTAAGAATGGAAAAGTGAGGGAGCATTTGGGTGGTATCGCTGAATTCATGGAAAAATTAAAAATGGATCGTTTGTCGGAAATGAATTCCAAGAGCCCGTTTTTAAAACCAAAAGAAGAGGTAAAAATAGAGAAGCCCAAAGTGGACACCCGCAACGATGAACGTGAAAAAGAAATAAAGCAATTGAAATCTCAAATAGCAAAATCGGAAAAGGAAATAGAACGCCTGGAAAATGAAATAAGCTTATTTGATAAAAAACTGGCCGATCCGGATCAGTACCAGGTGGTCATGAATGATAAAGCAGCGTTTTCGGAGTACGAAAAAACGAAAAAGCAGCTGGAGACTGAAATGCAGAACTGGGAAGCGTTACAGGCTAAATTGGAACAGTAATCAGCTCCTTTTATTAAAAAAATAATGGGAATTTGATGGAGATCTGATATAATTCCATACATTTGTTTCCGAAAATGAAAAACAACTCACATTTACATCATCATCATACTTCTCTAACAGAGATGCGGATGTTGTATTGTGCAAACTAAACAGATATAATTGTACACAGTATATAAAGGGTTCCGCAAACATGCAGAACCCTTTTTCTTTTATCAGGATTGAAGAAAAATAAATAAAAAAATGGAAAAAAAATTAAGAATTGCAATTCAGAAGTCCGGAAGATTGAATGAAAATTCAATCAAAATTTTAAAAGAAGCCGGTATCGAATTCGATAATGGATTAAACAAATTAAAAGCAGAAGCATTTAATTTTCCATTAGAAGTATTTTTTTTAAGAGATGATGATATTCCTCAATATGTTGAGGATGGTGTTGCAGATATCGGAATTGTTGGAGAAAATGTCGTGCTCGAAAAAAATAAGGAATTAAAAATAATAGATAAACTTGGTTTTGGAAAATGCCGCTTGTCCATTGCTATTCCTAAAGATCAAAAGTATAAATCCATAGAAGATTTGAATGGGAAACGCATTGCAACATCCTATGCAACGATTCTTTCCAAGTATTTAAAAAAGAATAAAATTACAGCAGAAATTCACGAGATAAGTGGCTCGGTTGAAATTGCACCGGGTATTGGTTTAGCAGATGCTATCTGCGATTTGGTAAGCTCAGGCAGCACCTTATTTACAAATGGTTTGAAAGAGGTGGAAGTGATTTTAAAATCGGAAGCTGTATTGGTTGCCAACAAAAAATTAAATAAGACGCAGCAAGAAATTTTAGACAAATTATTGTTTCGGATTAATGCAGTGAGAAAAGCAAAACATAGTAAATACATTTTATTAAACGCTCCCAATGATAAACTGGATGTTATTTGCAAAGCGCTGCCAGGTATGAAGAGCCCAACCATTCTTCCACTTGTTGAAAAAGGATGGAGTTCTGTACACTCTGTTGTAGAGGAAGATCAATTTTGGGATATTATTGAAAAATTAAAATCAAATGGTGCACAAGGTATTTTGGTGGTGCCCATTGAAAAAATGATTTTGTAAAAACTGCAACCTTACTATGAAGCGAATTAACTATTCATCAGCATCCGAGTGGGAAGAATTATTAAAGCGTCCTGCTATTAATACAGCATCCTTGGAGAATACAGTCAGTAGCGTATTAGCTGATGTGAAGCGAAATGGTGATGCAGCGCTAAAAAAATATACATTGCAATTTGATAAAGTAGCGTTAGCGAATATTTTGGTAAGCTCCGTAGAAATTGCGGAAGCAGAAGCTGTTATTTCGGATGAACTGAAAGCTGCTATTGCGCTGGCAAAGTCAAACATAGAAAAATTTCACAACGCGCAAAAAGAACAACCGCTTGCGATGGAGACACGCAGCGGTGTAAAATGCTGGAGAAAATCTGTAGGAATTGAAAAAGTTGGTTTATACATTCCTGGTGGTACAGCACCATTATTCTCCACCATCCTGATGTTGGGTATACCTGCTAAGATTGCCGGGTGTAAAGAAATCGTTCTGACATCTCCACCTTCGGCGGATGGAAAATTGCACCCTGCTATTTTATATACGGCAAAATTGGTAGGCATCACGAAGATTTTTAAAGTTGGAGGTGTTCAAGCAATTGGTGCTATGGCATATGGAACAGCAACCGTTCCAAAGGTGTTTAAAATATTTGGTCCCGGTAATCAATATGTAACCTGTGCAAAGCAATTGATTAATAAAGAAGGAATTGCTATTGATATGCCAGCGGGTCCCTCTGAAGTAGCCATATTTGCAGATGAAAGCTGTGTGCCTGAATTTGTGGCCGCTGATTTATTATCACAGGCAGAACATGGAGAAGACTCTCAAGTGATTTTAGTTTCGGATAATGAAACTGTAATTGAAAATGTCATTACGGTTTTGCAAGCGCAATTGAATGCATTGCCTCGTAAGCAAACAGCTGCGAAAGCATTGGAAAACAGCAAGGCGTTTTTAGTAAAAAATAAAGAAGAAGGAATGGCGCTATTGAATGCATATGCACCGGAGCATTTAATTATTGTATGTAAAAATAGTGAAGAGCTGGGAGAGAAAGTGATCAATGCAGGTTCTGTTTTTCTCGGAAACTATTCTTGCGAAAGTGCAGGTGATTATGCTTCAGGAACAAATCATACATTGCCAACAAATGGTTATGCAAAGGCTTATAGTGGTGTTTCGTTGGATAGTTTTGTAAAAAAAATAACGTATCAGCAATTAACCAAAGAAGGCATACAATCCATTGGAAATGCAATTGAGTTGATGGCAGAAGCAGAAGGTTTGCATGCACATAAAAATGCGGTAACAGTACGACTTCGACATCAAGGATAAAAATTATGAATCGGCTGTTTGAAAACTTCAGCCAAATCATTTAAATACATTTTTAAAATTTACAACCATGAGTTTTAATTTAAATACAATTCTTAGAGAAAATATAAAAAAATTAGTTCCTTATTCATCTGCTCGCGATGAGTATAAAGGGAAAGATGGTGTTTTTTTAGACGCGAATGAAAATTCATTCGGATCACCATTACCGCACGAAAAGGAAGCAAACTATAATCGTTACCCGGATCCATTGCAATTAGCAGTAAAAGAAAAGCTAAGTAAAATAAAGGGACTACCGGTAGAAAATATTTTTCTTGGTAATGGAAGCGATGAAGCCATTGATATTTTATTCAGAGCATTTTGCAATCCGGGTAAAGACAATGCAATCATTTGTCCACCTACTTACGGAATGTATGAAGTGTCTGCAAATATTAATGATGTGACAACGATAAAAGTTCCGTTGACACCGGAAACATTTCAATTGGATACAGAAGCAATTCTGAAAACAATGAATGCGAATACGAAACTTATTTTTATTTGTTGCCCTAATAACCCAACGGGAAATGGAGTAAAGTGGGAAGCGATTAAAACCATTCTTGAAAAATTCAATGGTGTTGTATTGGTAGATGAAGCGTATATAAACTTTGCAACGTATCAAAGTTTAATTCCCAAACTATTGCAATACCCTAACCTGGTTATTATTCAAACACTTTCAAAAGCCTGGGGTATGGCGGGTTTACGTGTTGGGATGGCATTTGCCTCTCAGGCAATTATTGATGTATTCAATAAAATTAAACCACCTTACAACATTAATGCAGCATCTCAAAAATTAGCATTGGAGGCATTGAATAATGTTGAGTTGGTTAACAACTGGATTAAAGAAATTGTACAGGAGCGCGAAAAATTAGCAGAAGCATTGACGTCATTACCTTTCGTATTAAAGATTTACCCGAGTGAGGCCAATTTCATTTTAGTGAAGACAACAGATCCTAAACGTATTTACACGTACTTAACAGACAATAAAATCATTATTCGTGATCGTAGCGGTGTTATGTTGTGCGAAGGCTCATTGCGTATTACAATAGGCACAAAGGAAGAGAACAAACAATTGTTGGAAAAATTAAAATCATATAAATAGAGAAATAGTTAATCAACACGTTCTAATTTTAGCATGAAAAAAATATTATTTATTGACCGAGATGGAACCCTGATATGGGAACCGCCTGTAACGTTTCAAATCGACAGTTTTGACAAGTTTAAATTTTTACCCGGTGTTATTACATGGCTGGGAAAAATTGTACGTGAACTGGATTATGAATTGGTTATGGTTACCAACCAGGATGGCCTTGGAACACCAAGTTATCCGGAAGATACATTTTGGCCGGTACAAAACCTGATGCTGGAAATATTGGAGCGTGAAGGAATTGTATTTTCAGAAATTTGTATTGACCGCTCATTTGAAGCAGAGAATAAACCTACACGTAAACCAAATACAGGTTTGCTGACAAAGTATTTGAACGGAGGGAACGGGCAATATGATTTAGCAAATTCCTTGGTTATCGGCGATCGCTTAACGGATGTGAAACTGTCAAAAAATTTAGGGTGCAAATCCATACTGATCAAAAATTTTGATAAACCAGATGGTTGGGAAGAACAAATAGCATTGGTAGTGAATGATTGGGAAGAAATTTATAAATTTTTAAAAGCTCCGGACCGCATTGTTAAGCATGTTCGAAAAACAAAAGAAACGGATATTTTAATTGAATTAAACCTGGATGGAAACGGTAAGGCAGATATATCAACCGGTTTGGCGTTTTTTGATCACATGCTGGATCAAATAGCAAAGCATGGAAATATTGATTTAAAGGTTCAGGCAAAAGGTGATTTACACATTGATGAACATCATACCATCGAAGATGTTGGAATTGCATTAGGAGAAGCATTTTTAAAAGCATTGGGAGATAAAAGAGGAATTGAGCGTTATGGGTTTTGCTTACCCATGGATGATTGTTTAGCGCAAGTAGCCTTGGATTTTGGAGGAAGAAACTGGATCGTGTGGGAAGCTGCATTTAAGCGAGAAAAAATCGGGGAGATGCCAACAGAAATGTTTTTCCATTTCTTTAAATCGTTTAGTGATGCATCAAAATCCAATTTGAATATGAAAGCAGAAGGAGAAAATGAGCATCATAAAATAGAGGCCATTTTCAAAGCCTTTGCAAAAGCTATTAAAATAGCGGTAAAACGCGATATCAACAATATGACATTACCATCCACAAAGGGTGTGTTATAATAAACTATAGAATGAAACTAGTTATAGTAAAATATAATGCAGGTAATATTCGCTCGGTTACATTTGCGCTGGAACGCCTTGGGATTCATGCAACGGTGACGGATAATAAAGAGGAGATTTTGTCGGCAGATAAAGTAATATTTCCCGGTGTTGGAGAAGCGAGCAGTGCCATGAGTTATTTAAAAGAAAGGGAATTGGATAAGGTCATTGTATCCTTGAAACAGCCGGTACTTGGTATTTGCCTGGGGATGCAATTAATGTGTAATTACTCTGAAGAAGGAGACACGGCTTGTTTAGGTATTTTTGACCAACAGGTTAAAAAATTTAGAAGCACATTGAAAGTTCCACAAATTGGATGGAATAAAATCAATGGGTTAAGGTCGCCTTTGTTTAATGGTATAAAAGAAAATGAGTACATGTATTTTGTACACAGTTATTATGCAGAGTTGGGAAATAACACCATAGCGTTAACGAATTACGATATAGTATACAGTTCGGCTCTGCACAAGAACAATTTTTATGCAGCACAGTTTCACCCTGAGAAATCAAGCACAGCGGGACAAAAAGTGTTAGAGAATTTTATAAAATTGTAAACTTCACTGAATTAGTTAAAGAAAAAAATAAAAAGAGATATGGAAATTATTCCGGCGATTGATCTTATTGATGGAAAATGTGTACGCTTGACACAAGGAGATTACGCTCAAAAAAAAATATACAATGAAAACCCTTTGGAAGTTGCTAAATCATTTGAGGGTATTGGAATTAAAAGGCTGCATTTAGTGGATCTGGATGGAGCAAAAAAAGGCGAGGTCATTAACTTAAAAGTATTGGAAACCATTGCATCGAAAACGAGCTTGGTCATTGATTTTGGAGGAGGAATAAAAAAGGAAACCGACATAAAAAATGTTTTTGATGCTGGAGCCAACATTGCAACGATAGGAAGCATGGCCGTAAAAAATAAAGAGTTGTTTTTTACCTGGTTAAAAAAATACGGTGCGAATAGAATTTTATTGGGGGCAGATGTGAAGGAAGAAAAAATTGCGATTGGCGGATGGCTGGAAACAACAAACATTTCCATTTTTGATTTTATCAAAGAAAATATGGCGGAGGGAATAACAACTATTTTTTGTACAGATATTTCCAAAGATGGGTTATTGCAAGGGCCTTCCTTAGAGCTTTATGAAAAGATCAAACAAGAATTTACAAACCTTCAGTTGATCGCAAGTGGAGGCGTATCGGAATATGGAGATTTGGAAGCATTAGAAAGAATAGGCTGTTCAGGAGTAATTGTTGGAAAGGCAATTTATGAAGAAAGGATTACGATGCAACAATTAACACAATACATAAATTAAATGTTAGCAAAACGAATTATCCCATGCCTGGATATAAAGGATGGACGTACTGTGAAAGGAATCAATTTTGAAAATATAAGAGATGCCGGTGATCCTGTTGAGTTGGCGATTAATTATATACAGCAAGGAGCGGACGAGTTAGTTTTTCTGGACATATCGGCAACTAATGAAAAGCGCAAAACGCTTTCTCAATTGGTAACTAGGATTGCAAATCATTTGGATGTACCTTTTACAGTAGGAGGAGGAATTAGTACCGTAGAAGATGTTTCCATTTTGTTGAATGCAGGAGCAGATAAAATTTCTGTCAATACCTCGGCTGTTAAGGACCCAAAATTAATTGAGGATTTATCTGCCCAGTTTGGCAGCCAATGCATAGTGCTGGCCATTGATACGAAGTACGAAAATGGCGATTGGTATGTGTATCTCAACGGTGGTAGGGTAAAAACGGATATGAAGACGATGGATTGGGCCAAACGCGGTGTAGAATTAGGAGCAGGAGAACTACTGCTTACTTCCATGAATAATGATGGTACCAAAACGGGTTTCTCCATTGATATTACCCAAGCGGTTTCACAAGCTGTAAACGTGCCGGTGATTGCAAGTGGCGGTGCCGGAACAATGGAACATTTTAAAGAAGTGCTTACCCTTGGAAAGGCAGATGCAGCACTTGCCGCAAGTGTATTTCACTACAAAGAAATTGGAATACCTGCATTAAAAGCATATTTGAAAAATAACGACATAGAAATTAGAATTTAATAATCAATAAGCCATTCAAAACAATTTAGCAATGACACCCAATTTTAAAAAATCGCCAGACGGCTTAATACCAGTAGTTGTACAAGATCCTTCAACGAATAAAGTGCTGATGCTGGGCTATATGAATGATCAGGCTTTTGAAAAGACAAAAACGGAGAAACGTGTAACTTTTTTTTCCCGTTCCAAAAACAGATTGTGGACAAAAGGAGAAGAAAGTGGGAATTTTTTGGATGTAGAGGAAATCCTGATTGATTGTGATGACGATACATTATTAATTAAAGCAAGGCCAGCAGGCCCTGTATGTCATACGGGGGCTGATACCTGTTTTAAGGAAGCAAATGTGTCTACTGATTTTCTATTGAAATTGGAAAATATTATAAAAGAGCGAAGAACCACCCCTTCGGACCAGTCGTATACGTCCTCTTTATTTGCCAAAGGAATCAATAAAATTGCCCAAAAAGTGGGGGAAGAGGCCGTGGAGTTGGTGATTGAAGCAAAGGATAACAATGAGGAGTTGTTCAAAAATGAGGCAGCAGATTTGATGTTTCATTACTTGATTCTACTTCAAGCCAAAGGGTTTAAGCTCAACGATATAACCAAAATTTTGCAAATACGAAATAGCAAGTAAAAATTCAACTATTTTTGCTAGAAATGTTGAATAATTAAGGCTATTTAATCCAGTTATATTAATTAATTTTCTTATAATTGAAATGTAATTGTTCAACCAATATTTTGCAATATAAAAGGACTACCCACTCATGGATTTAAAGAAAAGCAGTTCTGTTGAACATGGCATTTTTACTGAAAAGGTAAATACGATACGAGCTGCTTATAAAACAGAGGATAAAAAAATAATTGTTTCGCATATTGGGGAGTTGGACCAACGAAAAATTAATACACTCTCCTCTTTGGTTGAAGCACAGTTGGAACATTTAAAAGTTAGTAAAACCACTACCAAGAAAATTTTTAATGTTGTTATTGAAGTACTCCAAAATATAGCCTTGCATGGTGAAAATGTGGGCGCAGATGAAATTCCTTTAAATTATTTATTAGTAGCAAGAAATACAAGTGACTTTGTGGTATACGCTGGAAATGCAGTTCCAAATGGTATTGTAAAAAAATTAGAGGAACGATTGAAACGCATTCAATCCTTTAGTACTTTTGAGCTGAAAAAACAATACATGGATGTATTAACAAACGGGAGTTTGTCAGAAAAAGGCGGAGCCGGTTTGGGATTTTTAACAATGGCTTTAAAAGCACATGAAATTAATTTTGATTTTATAAATTTAAACGACGAATATTCACTTTTTTCAATACAATTAAAAGTTTTAAGATAAATGACACGATTTGAACTAGAAGAAACGAGTAATACTCCGCATATTGTTTTTGATAGCGAAGCCAACAAATTTAGTATTGAAGGAAAATCATTTCCTGAAGATAGTAAAGAATTCTACCGTAGGGTAATCGATTGGATGGAGCAATATAAAGCAGAGAAGCCAGCAGCTATTTCCTTGAGTTTTAATTTATTTTATTTAAGCTCCTCTTCCATTATATCTGTAAAGCAATTGCTATTAAAATTAGTGGATCTACAAAACCAAGGAACAAAAGTGAGTGTTACCTGGAAATATGATCATGACGATGATGATATTAAAAAAACAGGGGAAGATTATCAGCAGTTGACAAAACTGAATTTTGTATACAAGGTGAACGTTTAAAACGTGTTATTACTTAAACAGTCTTGTTGAATTACCTGTTGCAATGCCAACACCTAAAACAATTAAGATAAGAATTAAAAGCGCGCATAATAGTTTAACGTACCTCTTTTCTTTTGCTCTTTGTACATGGTTATTTTCTTTGGAAATGCTTAAAGCATTGTTCATTGTAGCAATAATAAGTGATACAACGTCTTCATCATCTTTATTAATATAATCAAAAGCTCCTGAATCCAGGAGCTTTTTTGCTACAGAGAGATCTCGATTGCCAGTAAGTATAATGACAGGAATATGTTGGTCGTATTTTTTAATATTGAAAAGCGTTTCGAGTCCATTAACGCCGGGAAGACCATAATCAAGAATAACAACATCTGGATTTAAATAAATATTCTCCATGCACTTTTCACCGGAATTGAAACGGATGAATTGGTGTGTATTTTCTTTTGATAAAATGTAATCTAGCATTGTTGAATACATCTCGTTGTCTTCAACAATAAATATTAGGAGTTTACTATCTTTCATACAAATTCGTATGTACTTAAAATGAGCGTTAATTTATATTTTTTGTTCTGTTTGCAACTCAGCAACAGCCTTTAAAGATACTTCTTTTACCTGAGCAATTAAATCAGCAATTAAATTGGCATTTGTTCCTTGAGCTGCATGGTCCTCAATGGTTTCAATTTTTTCTTGCAAACTCGTAACACCTACAAATGAAAAAGATGGTTTCATTTTATGAGCCACTGCTCTTAATGATGCCCAATCTTTATTTGACAAATCTGCTTCCATTTTTTGAATAGCAGTTGGTGTTTGATCTATAAAGATAGAAATCATTTGTTTAACAAAATCATTATCACCTTTAGAAAGTTTTTTAAGATACGTAAGGTCCGTATAACGTTCCCCATTCGTATTCGTTTCGGTATTTGTATTGTTAGCTTCCATAGTGTTGTCAATTTTTAGTACGGTGAGTATTTTTGAATATAAGTTATCTTCATCAAAAGGTTTAGAAATATAGCCATTCATTCCAACTTTCTCGCACCTTTCTACCTCTCCGGAAATAGCATGAGCAGTCATTGCAATAATCGGAATGGTTGATTTGGGTGGAGATAGATTTTTTCGAATGTATCGAGTAGCCTCGTACCCATCCATTTCAGGCATTTGTATATCCATGAGAACGATGTCATAATTATTTGCCTGCAATTTATTCACTGCAATTTGTCCATTTTCGGCAACATCCACTTTCCAGTTCCAATTCGTAAGCACTTTGGTTGCAAGCACCTGGTTGAGGTAATTATCTTCCACCAATAGCACATTTAAATAATCAACATGTTTGGTTTCGAAATCTTTTTCTGGTGAATGATTCTCGGCTGGACCTTTTCCTTTTTTAAAAGTCATCTGAAAAGAAAAGACTGATCCTTTACCAATGGTACTTTCAACTTTTATCTGTCCACCTTGTTGTTCAACCAATTGTTTTACGATGGTCAATCCTAGCCCAGTACCGCCATATTTTCTGGTTGTTTCGTTGGTAGCTTGCGTAAAGCCCTCAAAAATGGAATTCATTTTTTCATCTGGTATTCCAATTCCGGTATCGTGCACTGCGAAGGATAATTCAACTGTTTCTTCTTTTTCAGCCACCAACCCAACTACAATTTTTATTTCACCCTCTTCTGTAAACTTAATGGCATTTCCAATAAGATTTAATAAAATTTGATTGAGGCGTGTTGGATCGCCAATAATGTGCTCCGGTATTCGCGGGTCAATCTTAGAAGACAGGCGAATATTTTTTTCCATTGATTTAGGAAGCATTAAATCGATCAGGGACGATATAGCTTGAGGCAACTGAATTTCAATTTGCTCAAAAACTAATTTCCCCGCTTGTGATTTTGAAAAATCAAGTATATCATTAACAATTACTAGCAAATTTTGCCCTGATGTTTTAATCGCATCAATGTATTGCTTTTGTTCTAAGCTAAGGTTTGTTTTTAAAATTAAATTGGTAAAGCCTACAATAGCATTCATTGGTGTACGAATTTCGTGACTCATGTTCGCAAGAAATTGCTCTTTCACCTTCATTGTTTCCTTTAACTCCTTTTGTGTTTTCAATAATTCATTCAAAGCTTTATTTCCTTTTTTCAGTAAGTGCTCGCTAATTTTATTTGCAAGGACTAATTCTTCTTCCATTTGTTTTCGTACAGTTATATCAGAGTCGATGGCAATGATACGTTCCAGTTCGCCTGTTTTACCAAGTACGGGCGTTAAAGTTGTAATGACCCAAAACTCTTTGTTCTCTTTGGTAAAATTTTTATTTTCATACGTGATCGGATTCTTTTCCCTGCGTATTGTTTCGTAAAATTGTTCCTGCTTTTTTATTTCTTCTACATCACCGCGTTTTAATAATTGGCCAATGTTATCAACTGTATTTGCAGAGTATCCAGTAAGCTTTGTGAAGCCTTCATTTACCCATTCGATTTTACCAAAAGGATCGGTAATAATTACGGAGTTATAGGATTTGCCAGCAGCAAGTGCCAATTTTTCCAATTCTTCTTCATGCAACCGTTCTGTAATATCCTGAGCCGTTCCGATAGCGCGAATAAGCGTACCGTGTTCATCAAATATAGGTTCACCTCTTCCGTTGATTGTTCTTACTTCACCATCATGTCGGATGATGCGATAATTATAATTTTGATTGTGTGTAATCGGGTGTTGTTGGGCTATGTTCAGTGCAAATTCTTTATCCTCAGGGTGAATAAAGGCAATAAAATTTTCAATAGTAGGAACGAAGGTGGCGGGGTCAACGCCGTAAATCCGATACAACTCATCGGACCATTTGAATGTAAAATTTTTAAAGTCAAGCTCCCAACTTCCAATATGAGCAATCTTCTGCGCTTCTTCCAGCTTAATTTGTTCTTTAAGAAGAGCTTCTGATTTTTGTTTTAATTCTTCTGCTTTATTGGATATTTCTTTTAAAAGTTTGTAACGCTCAATACTATAATCAATTGATCTTTTTAATCCTTTACCTTTTAATTTTCCTTTAATCAAAAAATCCTGGGCACCAAATTTCATGGCATTAATCCCAACAGATTCATCTTCTAATCCGGTAAGTACAATGGTTGGAATATTCGGAGCATGCTCATGTATTGTTTTGAAGGTATCTAAACCATCACTGTCGGGGAGGGAAAGATCGGCAATAATAATATCGAAATCGTGTTCTTTAATTTGTGACAACCCGCTGGCAAGATCTTCTGAAATAGAAAGCACATAACCACCGCCAAATGCCTCTTTCATAAATATGTCTATCAGACGTGCATCTCCGGGGTTGTCTTCAACTAGTAGTATATTTATCTTCTCATTCAACGGAACGTTTTTTTATTAAAACGGGTTTAAATGGTATAGTAAAATAAAATGTAGCTCCTTGATTTGGCTCCGATTCAACCCATAATGTACCTCCGTGCTGTTCTACAATTTTTTTACAAAGTGCAAGTCCAATACCGGTTCCAGGGTATTTATTTTTCGCATGCAGACGTTGAAAGATTACGAATATTTTTTCAAAATATTCTTTTTGAATGCCAATACCATTATCTGATATGGCAAATTGATAAGCGGAATCAAGTTTTTCAACAGAAATTTTTATTTGTGGAGGAGTTCCTTCGGTTCTAAATTTTATTGCATTTGAAATGAGGTGTTGAAATAACTTGGAGATTAAGGTTTGATCAGCAATGAGCTCAGGTAAATCATCAGATTTAATTTCAGCATTACTTTCTTTAATATAAAATTCCAGACTTTCAAGAACAGAAGTGAGGGTTGCATTCGTATTCATTTTTTTTACATCGGTTATATTATTTAATCGCGAGAATTCAAGTAATCCATTAATGAGGTTTTTCATTCGTGCACTTCCATCCAACGCAAACCCTATAAATTCAGCTCCTTCAGCATCAATTTTATCTTTGTAACGACTGGATACAATTTGAAGATAGCTGGTTACCATTCTTAACGGCTCCTGCAAATCGTGGGAGGCCGCATATGCAAAATGCTGACTGTCTTTTGTGATCTTTACTAATTCTTCTTCTTGTTCCTTTAGTTGAATTTCTAATTCTTTGTAATTATTAAATAATGATTTTATTGAACTGTTTTGTTTTTCAGAATAATACGTATTCAGTTCGTTAACGATGTTTAAAGCCTCGTCCGCTTGCGATGTAAAATCAGTTATATGTTTTGAAATTAATTTTTTTTGTTCAGCTTCAATTAAAATTTTACAAAATTTATGGGAAGAATCCAGTTTTTCATTAATAGAGTCTGCCTCCATAAAATAGGCGCCTACTTTATGAGAAGAATACTTAAACAATTCCTCCATTGATTCAATGGCAATGGAATTGATTACTTCCGGATTAAATTTGCTTAGAAACACTTCATCGGTCATTGAGGTTTGAGATCGCTCAATGATTTCCATAAAGTGTTCATTTTTTAGAAACTCTAAAAATTCACTTATACCTTTGACAGCTGTTTTCATTTTAATAAATTAAAACGTTTATTAAAATTTACTTTATATTCAGGACTGATGGGGATGAGTTGCTGACCTACAATAACCTTATTTTCATTTATGGATGAAATATACTCTAAATTTATGATAAATGAACGATGCACTTTCATAAACGAATCAGGATCAAGGTGATGTTCTAAAAAGCTAAAATTTGAATTAACTGTATACTCTTTTTCCGTTGTAATAATATTGATACTCTCATGTTTGGCTTCAAAGAAAAGAATATCCTTTAGTGCGAGTTGAACCCGTGTACCATTATCTTTTATATGAATGTAATCTTTGGTTGAAAATTCGATTTCATTTTTTCCCTTATCAGAAATCTCTTTTGCTTTTGCAATTGATTTAAAAAAACGATCGGGCGTAATCGGTTTTGTGAGGTAATCAACCACGTTCCATTCAAAAGCCTGCAATGCATATTCCTTATTTGCTGATACCACAATAACCAGGGGTGGTTTATGAAGGCTTTTTAGTAATTGAGGACCCGAGATACCGGGCATTTCAATATCTAATAGCAACAGATCTATTTTTTTGAAATTAAGAATGCTAATCGCCTCAATAGCATTGTTACAGGTATCTTCCAACTCCAGATCATCAGCCTGCGAAACAAGGAGATTCAAGGTTTTTCTTGACATTTCGTCATCGTCGATAATCATACAATTCATAAGACAAGGCTTTAAAATTATAAGAAGTAAAACAAAAA
>C688J18823_10000720_pt1 | contig 19542 bp, 17 predicted proteins | sample HopSoiMetagenom1_FD_18823 | JGI IMG/M metagenome (IMG submission 18823) | reverse complement strand
ACCCGGCTGTTGCATCACGCGAGGGTACCCGCCGTGGCGGACCGCCGCCATCCGTCGTTCGGGGCCTCGAACACCGGCCGGAGGACCCAGGTCACTCGGCGTGGACGCTCTCGAGCGCCGCGAACAGGCGCTGGATCGGGCCCTTCAGGCCGAGCTCGGCCGCGTCCTCAACCAGGTTGTCGTCTCGCTCGCCCGCCCACAGGGTGAGCGGCGCCTCCCCGTTGATCGGCACGAGGCGCCGCATGTTGTCGAGGTAGTCGCGCGACTCGATGAGCTTCGCCCGAACGCCCGGCTTGATCAGCATGGTCCCCGCCTCGGCGGCCTCGAGCATCGCGTCGATCGAGGGGAACTCCTGGACCAGCGCACGGGCGGTCTTCTCGCCGACGCCGCGGACGCCGGGCAGGCCGTCGGATGGGTCGCCGCGGAGGATCGCGAACTCGCCGTACCGGTCGGCGGGAACGCCGTATTTGGCGAGCACGCCCGCCTCGTCGTAGACGCCGAGATCCGAGACGCCCCGGAGCGTGAACAGGAGCGTGACGACGGGGTCGCGCACCAGCTGGATGAGGTCGCGGTCGCCGCTGACGATCTCGATCTTGTCGTCGTCGGCGGCCTCGAGGCAGAACGCGCCGATCGCATCTTCGGCCTCCCAGTTCTCGGTCTGCGCCTGGAGCATCCCCGTCCGGTCGAGGATCTCGCGGAGCATCGCGAACTGGATCGTCAGGTCAGCGGGCTCTTCCGGACGCTCGGCCTTGTAGCCCGCGTAGATGTCGACCCGGGCGGTCGGGCGCCAATCGTGATCGTAGACATGGACGACCTCGTCGGGGCGCCGGTCCACGACGAGCTTCGTGACCATGTCGAGGTAGCCGTGCAGGGCGCTGACCGACCGACCGTCCTTGGCGAAGACGCCCGGTTCGCGCATCGCGAAGTACGACCGGTACACCATGCTCGAGACGTCCAAGAGAAGCCGATGCGTCACGGCGCCAAGCCTATGCAGCCGCGCTCGAAGACGTCCTGCGTCGGCCGACCACGAAGAGCACCACGGCGAGGCCTATCGCGACGATACCGACGAGGAAAAGCCAGGGGTTCAGCCACAGCTCCGAGGCGAGCCATGTCGCGATCAAGATCTTGCTCTTCGGATCGGTGGTCCAGGTGCCGNGCNGTCCTGGATCCATCTCACCGTGACAGCGCCGTCGAGGTTCGAGCGAGCCTAATNNGGGTCGGGCCACGGGAGCTCNGTNGTGCCGAGCAGGTCGAGGTCGCCGGGGGAATGGCCGCACTCGGTGAAGTACCGNGCGAGCTCGCTGCGGTGCTGCGTCCCGTGGTTGACGATGTGGGCGATGATCAGCCAACGCCGCGAGCCGAGTTGATCGCCCGAAGGCACCTGTTCGGTCAACGCAGCGAAGTCGAGCGACTCGACGTAGTTCCTGAGCCGCACGTCCTCCTCGATGCAGAAGGCATGGATCGACGGCAGGTCGTCGAGTGGGTACCGGTCCCACGCGTAGGTCTGACCGATGTCGTTGCCGGCGCATATCTCTCGCCAGCTCCAGTCGACGTCGACGAGGTGCCGGAGAGTCTCGAACGCGCTGTCGTGGTCAAGAACGCCGGGTCGCTTGAGCTCGTCGTCCGAGAGCTCGGCCGCCGTCGTCAGGATCTTGTCGTTCGCCCAGGCATGGAACCTGACGAACGCGAGCAGGCTTTCCGCATCCATCGTCACGAGATGACGTGGTCGACCGGCGTTCCGGACGCGATGGTGCGCGAGACGGTGCAGAGATCGTTCGCGACCTTCGACCGTGATCGCTCGACCTTGCGCTCGTCCGCGCCCTCGTGCACGTGGTACGTGACGCGGAGCCATTGCATCCGCTGATCCTCCTTGTCGCCATCGACCTCCAAGTGGAGCGGCTCGACCGGATCGCGCTGCTTGCGCATCAGGATCGCGAAGTCGACCGCACTGCACGCACCGAGCGCCGCGAGCAGCAGCTCGAGCGGGGATAGGCCACGCTCGCCGTTGATGTCGACCAGCAGCTCCGTGCCGTGCTTGTTCGTGACGGTCACGGTGTCGTCGGGATTGACGGTCATGCGCAGGTGCCGATTGCCTTCCATGCGGCCCAGCGTATCCGGACCCCTGGTATAGGGTTCGGCGATGCCGCAGACCGCCGCCGACCTCGGTTTGATGACGGGGGTCCCCCCGTTCCCGACCGAGGGACAGGTGAACCTCGGGAACTGGGAGTTCCCGCCCTACAACCGTTGGGGCTTCCAGCATGTCCGTGAGCTGATCCCGACGGCGAAGATCTCGCGCGGGCTCGGCCAGCCGTGGGCGTTGAAGCGTGCAGAGCGCGATCTGGACGGGCTGACGCTGTCGATCGGCGGCAGCCGTTCCATCGACTTCCCGGCCTTCCTGGACGAGACCTACACCGACGGCATCCTCGTGCTGCATCGCGGGAAGGTCGTGCTCGAGCGGTATCTGAACGGCATGCGGCCCGACACGACGCACCTGCTCATGTCGGTGTCGAAATCCGTGACTTCTGCGACCTGCGGTTCGCTGGTTGCCGAGGGGGTGCTGTCGCCGGCCGATCTGGTCACGCGCCACATCCCCGAGCTCGTGGGCACCTCCTGGGACGGCTGCACGGTTCGGCATCTGCTCGATATGCGCGCCGGCACGAAGTTCAACGAGGACTATGACGACCCGACCGCCGATGTCCGGGTCTACGAGCAGATCTACCTGTGGACACCGAAGATCGACGCCACGCTACCGGCCGACATCACGGCGTATTTCCCGATGCTCCAGAACCAGTCCGAGCACGGCGGCGTGTTCGACTACCGCTCGGTCCTGACCGACATGCTCGCCTGGGTGATGGAACGCGCGAGCGGCGTCCGGCTCGCGGAGCTGATCTCCCGGTACGTGTGGCAGCCGATGGGCGCCGAGTTCGACGCGGAGATCACAGTCGACGCACACGGTAACGCGATGGCCGACGGTGGGGTGTGCACGACGCTGCGCGACCTCGCGCGCTTCGGCCAAGTGCTGTTGAGCGGTGGGCGTCGCGGCACGACGAGCGTGATCCCGCGCGAATGGCTGAAGGACACGCTGACGCCGGACCCGGACAGCCGCACCGCGTTCGAGGCCTCCGAGGATCAGAAAGGACTCCCGGAGACCGCGTACTACCGGAACCAGTTCTGGATCATCGATCCCAAAGCTCCGATCTTCCAGGGGAGCGGCATCAACGGACAGACGGTGTTCGTGCACGGGCCGACGAAGACGGTCATCGCGAAGTTCTCGACCTGGCCGGTCGCCTGGGACGCCCCGTATGCCGGGATGACCAGGCTCGGGCTGACCTCGTTGGCGGAGCAGGTCGCGGCGCTCTAGCCGAACAACGCGTCGCCGACGGCGAGCGCGCCCGACAGCACGAGCAGGAGCAGCACCGCGTTCCGGAACGGGCCGGCGTGCACCCGCGGCGCGATCCGGTCGCCGAGCAGCGCCCCGATCACGGCCGCCGGAGCGCCGACGAGGAACGCGAGTCCGACGTCGTGCACGACCAGGCCGCGCGACCAGAACAACGCGAGCGCGATCGACCCCTGACACGCGAAGCACGCTTGCAGCGTCGCGCGGAACGGACGCGGTTCCAGACCAACCGCCTGGAACGCGATCACAAGCGGTGGACCGTTCGTTCCGACGCTGGTCGACAGCGTGCCGGACACCAAGCCGGCCGTGAGCTCGGTCGTGCGGCCCTTCGGCAGCGTCAACCCGCGCCAGAGCCACGCGGTCATGATCAGGATGGTCACGCCGATCGTGGCGGTGAGTACGCGATCGTTCGCATGCGTGAGCACGAACAGACCGATCGGCATCCCGACAAGCGCCGCGACCGCCGTGGTGATCGCCTCGCGCCACTGGATGTCGTGGCGCCAGCGGGTCGCGTTCCAGATCACGAGCGGCACGCCCACCGAGCTCATCGCGACGACTGCCACCTTCGGGCCGAGCAGCAGGGCGAGTCCGGGGACGCCGATCAGCGCGAACCCGAACCCGGTGATGGATTGTGTCGCCGCCGCGAGCCCGAGGATGAGGGCGATCGCGACGAGGACCGATGTCGTCACTGCGTGAAGGGGTCGGGCATCGACCGCGCCTGCTCGACGACATCATCGAGCAGCACCTCGGCGGCGACGATGTTCGACTCCGCCCCCGAGTTCTCGGAAACCCGCGTCCCGTCGATGCCGTCGGCGACACGCCCCCGTTCCCGGTCGTACACCGGTGCGCCGGCGGCGTTCCGCCCGTCGAACCACGCCCGGCCTTCGTCGGCAAGGCGCGCCCAGCGGTCCCCACCCGCCGCGCCCGAGAGTCGATCGAGCGACCAGATGGCGGCGGCGACGTCGTACGGGGACGTCGACCCCCGCCCGCCGAACGCCGACGCAACCGCCGGGACGATCACGATCTCGGCGCTTGCGATCGCCGCGTCGAGGTAGTCGGGTCGATCGAGCCTGCGCGCCGCCTCGGCCAGCGCACCTTCTTGGACGTGACCCCATAGGTGCGGCACGCCGAGCTCGAGCGCAGCGTTCTTCAAGATGTCGCCGTCCCGGCACGCCAGCAGCTCATCCGCCCACTTCTCCGCGAGGAACGGTTCGGCCCCGTCGGCGAACAGCGCCGCGAGATGGAGGGCGCGGATGTCGGGGGGTGCCTCCTGCGTGGTCGCAACGGCCAGCCCGTTCTTCCACGCATCGCGAGCGGCCTCGTCGTCGAAGACGAGCGCCGCTTGCTGGGTTCCCAAGACGCCTCGCGCGAGCCAGAAGTTCTGACCCGGACGGGACGTGATGCCGTCGCGATTCTTGTCGCCGCTCCAGTCATGGATGAAGTTGAGCCATGCCCCGTCGGGTTCCTGCATCCACAGGACGAACTCGAGAACACCTCGAGCCCATCGCTCGACCCAGCCGAGCTTGGTGTGCGCCCAGACCTGGGACAGAACGATGAGCAGGCGCGCGGCGTCGTCGACGCACGCGACGCCTTCGAAGCCGGACTCCTCGGCGTGGACGACGCCGTCGGGGTGCTCGTAGATCGCGACCGCGAGGGCGTTCGAACCGGCGGCGGGGACCGGCCGCGTGAGGCGCCAGAGCTGTCGCAGCACCGGGTTAGACAGGCGTGAGCGACGACAGCACGTCGTCGATCGCTAGGTCCGCCGCACACACGTACTCGTCGGCCGCGCCGTAGAACACGCGGATCCGGCCGCCGCCGAGGTCGATGTGCCCGCTGGGGAAGACCACGTCCTGCAGGAACCCGTCTTTCTCGTACTTCTCCTCGGCCTCGAGGATCGGGCGCGGCGTGCGCGCGAGGACGTCCGTGGGATCGTTGGCGTCGAGGAGCATCGCGCCCATGCCGTACCGGTTCATCCGGTCGGCGCCGTGATACAGCTCGAGCCAGCCGCCCTCCGTTCGGATGGGAACGCACGACGCGCCGATCCGCATCTCGTCCCACATGCCGTGGCGCGGCTCGGCGACCGGGCGGTGGCCACCCCAGTGCATAAGGTCATCGCTCTCCGTCAGCCAAAGTCCGAGCACGCGGCCGAACGACCCCGGCATCGGGCGGGTGAACGCGAGGTACCGTCCGTTGACCTTCTCGGGGAACAGCACGACGTCCTTCTGGTCGGGCTGCAGCATCGTCCCGTGCCGCTCGAAGGTGCGGAAGTCGGTCGTCGACATCCGCGCGGTCGTGATACCGAGCCGGCTGACAGCCACATACGTGATGTGGAACATCCCGTCGATCTCGGTGATCCGCGCGTCCTCGACGCCGTAGGCCTCGATCGGCTCCGCGGCCTCGATCCGAACGTCGTCGAACGTCAAGTGCTCGCCGTCGGTGCTCCGCGCGACCCGCAGGTGCGAGATGTGCGACAAGTAGTCGGTGAACTCGATCTGACCTGGCGCGAACCCGCCCTGCGTGTTGCGGTAACGGATCGTGCGAGGATCGGAGAGGTCCAGGCCCGGCAGGTCGCGCGGCACGTAGCCGATCACCACACGCGGCGGATCAGCCTCGTAGTCGAAGTACGCCATCCCGATCAGATGCTCGGCGGTCAGGCCGTGGGGAAGAGGCGTCAGGCGCGGCCGTGGCCCGCTCAGGTCGAGCATCTGCGCGTCGCCGTCGAGCTCGACGTCACGCCGTGGCCGCTCCACCACTCGGACCAGCAGGATCGTTTCGTCGCCCAGCTTGGCGACGCCCGGGTTGATGGTGCCGATCACCTCGAACCCCGGTTGCGACGGCTCCACGTCGCTCGGGACGATCAACGGGTTCGAGTCGACGCGCGTCGCGATCTGCAGCGGTTTGTCCTGCCGCTTGCGCGTCGGCGCGACCGGGTGTTCGTCGACCAGCTCTTGCATCGCGGCAAGGAACCGCGCGCCCGTCTTGGGCCAGGTTGCCTCGTTCGCGTACGCGTAGGCCTTCTTCTCGAGGCGAGCCTTGAGCTTCGGGTCGTCGAGGATCGCGCTGACGGAGTCGGCGATGCCTTCGGCGCTCCGGAAGTCGACGAGCATGCCCCGGTCCTTCGCGAGCGCCTCGGCCGCGTGCAGGTACGGCGTGGACACGACGGCCTTCCCGGCGCCGAGCGCGTAGGACAACGTGCCGCTCGTGATCTGGTTCGGGTCGAGGTACGGCGTGACGTACACGTCGGTCGCCAGCAGGTAGTCGATGATGTCCTTCTGGTCGAGGTACTGGTTCACGAAGAGCACGTGGTCGCCCAGGTCGAGGCCGTCGACGAGCTCCTGCAGCCGGTTGCGGTACTCCTCGCCGCGCTGTTTGAGCAGCTCCGGGTGCGTCTGACCGGCGATCAGGTAGAGCGCCTCGGGATGGCGCGCCGCGATCGCGGGCATCGCCTCGATCGCGTACTCCAATCCCTTGCCGGGGCCGACGAGGCCGAACGTCGAGATGATCGTGTGGTGGTCCAGGCCGAGCTTGGCCTTCAGCCGGCGCCGGCCCTTCGGCTCGATGTGCGGCATGCCGTGCGGGATCACGAGCGGCGCCTCGGTCACCCCGTAGTCGCGCTCGAGGATGTCGACCGCGGTCTCGGCCATCACGGTGAGCCGGTGCGCCGACTCTGCGATGGAGCGCACCGCATCGCGGATCGCGGGCGACGGGTTCGGAAGAACGGTGTGCATGTTCACGAGCGCGGGCTTCTTCAGCTCCTCGAGGAACGGCGTGAGGTGATCCTCGTACGTCCCCTCGATCCACTGATCGCCGACGAAGCCGCCGCCCTTCCACAGGCCGTAGAGACCGAACTCGTGCTGGACACAGACGACGTCGGCGGTCGACCGGTCGATCGCATGCGCGGCGGCGCGGTACGGCATCGCGCTTCCCTGACGGATCCGCCACCGGACCGCGCTCCCGTAGGCCCGCACGGAGTTGCGCTCGTCGATCGCCGCGACGCGTGACTGCGTGCCCGGGTCCGCCTCCCGGATGGCGCCGATCAGGTCGTCGGTGAAGGTGGCGATGCCGCAGCGCCGGGGGGGATAGGTGGAGACGAACGCGATCCGCATGTCCATCTAGCGTAGCGGCGCCGAGGCGGCCTCGGCCGACGCACCGGGGTCTGGCAGGATGACGGCTATGGCGAGGCTCCGTGTCGGCATCCAATTGCCCGAGGTCGAGCGGGAAGTCCGCTGGCCGGAGTACGTGGCGATGGCGCGCGCTGCGGAGGCCGTCGGGTTCGACTCGATCTGGATCGGCGATCACTACCTGTATCGAGGCGACGGCCGGCCCGAGCGCGGGCCCTGGGAGGCCTGGACGATGCTCGCGGCGCTCGCGGCGGTCACCGAACGCGTCAGGTTGGGCCCGCTCGTTGCGTGTCTCGCGTTCCACGAGCCGGCGGTGCTGGCGAAGATGGCGGCCTCGATCGACGAGATCAGCGGCGGCCGGTTGGTGTTGGGCGTCGGGGCCGGCTGGAACAAGGCGGAGTTCCGCGCTTTCGGCATCCCGTACGACCACCGGGTCGCACGCTTCGAGGAGTCCTACGAGATCGTTCGGCGCCTCTTGGACGGCGAGCGGGTGACGTTCCACGGCACGTACGCGCACGTCGACGACGCGGTGCTGCTGCCGCGACCGGAACGCCGCCCGACGCTGATGATCGGCAGCTCTGGGAAGCGGATGTTGGCGATCGCGTCGCCAACCGCCGACGCGTGGAACACCTGGTTCGACGAGTACGGCAACACCCTCGACGGGTACGCGTTGCTGCGCGATCGGATCGACGATGCGTGCGTGGCGGCCGGCCGCGAGCCCGGTGACGTCGAACGGAGTGTCTGCGTCCTGGTTGCGGTCGACGGTGGTGCCGGCGCGCGCGCTATCCCGCCCGGCATGCACGCGATCGACGGCTCGCCGTCGGCGCTCGGCGACCACCTGCGCGGCCTGTCCGATCTCGGTGTGGGCGAGGTCATCCTCGTTGCCGATCCGATCGACGAACGGGCCGTCCGCGCGCTCGGCGAAGCGGTCGGGTCGGTCCGAGCGTGATGGCCGGACCGCTCGCGCTGGTCGGCGGGGACGAGCTGAACCCCGGCAACGAGGAGCAGGACCGCCTGCTCGTGGAGGCCGCGGCGGGAGGGCCCGCCTATGTCGTGGCGACGGCCGCGGGCCGCCAGCGCCCCGAGATGGCGGTGGCCAATGCCGTCCGGTGGTTCGCCGGCCTCGGTCTGGACGTCGACGAGCTACCCGCGACGAAACGATCGCACGTCACGTCGAGCGCCAACGCCGCGCGCGCCCGAGACGGGCGCTTCTTCTACCTCGTCGGCGGCGATCCCGGTGTGGTCCCGAAAACCTTGGCGGGGACTCCGTTGTGGGATGCGATCGTCGAGGCGTGGCGCGGTGGCGCGGCGCTCGCCGGATCGTCGGCGGGCGCGATGGCGTTCGGCGGATGGACGCTGATCCGGCGACGGATGCCCGGCGACGACCAACGGCAGTACCGCCCGGCGCTCGGACTGGTGCCGGGCGTGGCGGTGCTGCCGCACTTCGAGACGTTCGGGCATCAGTGGGTCGAGAGTGCACGGACGGCCGCGCCTCGCGACGACGTCGTGCTGCTCGGCATCGACGAACGGAGCGCCGCCGTCTGGCAGGGCGCGACGTGGACCGCCTTCGGTCCGGGCGCCGTGACCGTCCTGACGACGTCCGACCAGCGATCGTTCGCGGCCGGGGACGACATCGCGGGCTTGCCGGAGCCGACGGTCGCGCCGTGAGCACCGTCTACGATCTCACCGCGGACGAGCTCGCGGGGCGTCTCCAAGCATGGGGCGAGCCGGCGTTCCGTGCGAAACAGGTGTGGTCGCAGCTCTGGAAACGCGGGGCGACGTACGACGCCATGTCCGACGTCTCGCCGGCGCTCCGCGAGCGGCTCGCCGCCGAGCTTCCGACCGGCGTCGAGGTGCTCGATGAGCGGACCGCGGACCGAGGTGCGACCCGAAAGGCGTTGTTGCGGCTCGACGGCAAGCACGTCGTCGAGGCGGTGCTGATGGGGTATCCCGACCGCGTCACGGTGTGCATCTCATCTCAGGCGGGCTGTGCCATGGGATGCACGTTCTGCGCGACCGGACAGATGGGACTGCAGAACAACCTGACGGCCGGCGAGATCTCGGCGCAGGCCGTCTGGGCGCGCCGCGAAGCGGCGCGCCTGCCCGCGACCACGCCCCAGCGACTCACCAACATCGTGTTCATGGGGATGGGGGAGCCGTTCGCGAACCAACGCCATGTGTTCCGTTCGCTCGAGCAGCTCACCGACCCGCACACCTTCGCGATGGGAGCCCGTCACATCACGGTGTCGACGGTCGGCATCGTGCCGGGGATCCAGCGGCTGGCCGAGCGCGCTGGCCAGGTGGGGCTCGCGGTGAGCTTCCACGCGGCCACCGACGAGCTGCGCGACCAGCTCGTGCCGCCGAACACGCGGTACCCGCTCCACACGCTCGAACGAGCGATCGCCGACTGGCGACTGCGCACGCGACGACGGCCGTCGATCGAGTGGGCGCTGATCGATCATGTGAACGACACGCCCGAGCAGGCGGTGTTCCTGGCGCCGATCGCCCGCCGGCTGGGCGCGCACGTCAACCTCATCCCGCTCAACCCGACGCCGGGCTACCCGGTGATGGGGTCGCCGCCGGCCCGCGTTCGGCGCTTCGTCGAGGCGCTCGAACGACTCCACGTGAACGTGACCGTGCGCGACACGCGAGGTCGCTCGATCGATGCGGCATGCGGGCAGCTGGCGCTTGCCGCGCGGAGCTAGGGCTTCTTCTGCTTCGCCTTGAGCTCCGTCACCCGCGTCTTGACGACCTTCTTCACCAGCCCGACGGGAAGCCGCTCGTCGTAACGGAACTGGATCGTGCCCTTGCCGGCCATGCGGTCGCCGAGTTCCGCGGCATGCTGCTCGACCACGGCACCGCTCATCGGGAACAAGCTGTAGTGATCCTTGAACGCCGCGTAACAGACCACGCCTTTGCCTGCGAGCAGGAACGCGGGCATCGAGTAGCTGATCCCCTCGGTCGCATCTGGCACGGCGGCCGCGATCACCTTGCGCAGCTCGTCGAGCGCTGCCCGCTGGTCGGCGTTCTGCCACGACAGGTACTGCTTCACACTCGTGGGCTTCTGCATCAGTCCTCGTCGGGCGGCGGCTCTGACTTCCGGCGGTCCATGTAGGCGATCAGCTCGGCGTCGATGTCCGCGTCGATCCCGGGATCCTCATAGGTGTCGAGGAGCTGCTTCCACCGGCGGTTCGCACGCGCGGCGGTCTCCTCGCCGCCGGCGGCCGACCACGTCGTGAAGTCCTGCGTGATGAACAACGGCGAGATGTACTGCCACTCACGGAAGTGATCCATCGTGTGCTGGGCGGCGAGCCAGAGGCCGCCCGGCCCGAGCTCCTTCAGCGCGTCGAACGCGAACTCCTCTTCGCTGAACCCGACGCCTTGCTGCTGGACCTGAAGCTGCTCCAGGAGCTCGACGTCCAGCGCGAACTTCTCGAGCGAGGCCGTCAGCCCGCCCTCGAGCCATCCCGCCGCGTGCAGCACCACGTCGGTGCCGGCGAGCATCGTCGCCCACAACATGAACGAGGACTCGGCCGCTGCCTGCGCGTCGACCGCGTTGGACGAACACAGTCCACCGCCACCGCGGAACGGGAGCCCGTACCGCCGCGCGAGCTGCGCGCCCGCGAACACGCCGAAGATCGACTCTGGCGTCCCGAGCGCGGGCGCGCCCGACCGCATGTCGGTCGCCTGGAAGAACGAGCCGTACAGGCACGGCGCGCCGGGCCGGATCGTCTGCGCGATCGCGACGCCGCTCAGCGCCTCGGCCACCTGCTGTGCCAGCCCGCCGGCGACGCTGACCGCCGCCGTTGCCCCACCGAGCAGGAACGGCGTCACGACCGTCGCCTGGTTCGACTCGGCCCAGGCGATCATCGCGTCGACCATCCGGAAGTCCCAGATCAGCGGGCTCACCGAGTTCACGACGCCCATCAGTGCCGTGCGCTCACCGAGGTCGCCGCCGTGCACGATCTTCGCCATCTCGATGCCGTCGCGCGCCTTGGGGCCGCTGGTCCCGTACGTCGTGTACGGCAGATCCGACCAGCGAAGCGTCGAGTACTCCATGTCGAGATGCCGCGTGTTGACGTCCATCTTGGTCGGCTCGCATGCGCCGGTCTGCGCGCAGTTGAGCGGCGACGCGGCCTGCGTCAGCTTGATGATCGTGTCGTGTCCCTCGAGCGTGCCGGCACGACGTCCCTCGTCGAGGTCACTCAGGAACGGCGGGCCGCCGACCCCCATCCACAGCGTGGTGCCGCCGCCGACCTCGACCGTGTTCTCGGGGTTCCGCGCGTGCAGCGTGAACGTGTGTGGCGCCTTCGCGAGCTGCTCCATCACGAAGCCGCGGTCGAAGTACACCCGGTCGCCATCGACCTTCTGGCCCGCTTCCTCGAGGAGTTTGCGCGCGTCCTGGTGCAGCACGTCCAAGCCGATCTCCTCGCAGATCCGCATCGCGTACCCGTGGACCTGTTCCTCTTGCTCCTCGGTGAGCAGGCGCGGGGCGTGCTCAGGCGTGTACAGCATCGGCGTCATCTCCGTCCCTTGGCCCGTGGGTCTCCTCCATCAGCGGGGCGAGGAGCTGGTCGAGCGGCTCGATCCCCAGGTCGTGGATCTCGAGCGGCTTCTCCATGTACTCCGCGATCTCGCGCGCCTTCACTTCTCGCGCCGGGTCCGGGTGCTGGCGCACGAACAACACGCGCGTGAGGTTCCCGAAGTAGGTCTCCTTCAACCACGGGAACCGGTCGAGGCCGAGGCTCTTGATCACCGCGCGATCCCAGTTCGTGACGAGCCAATCGGTCAGGAAGTAGATGCCGTAGTCCTCGTCGAACCGCTTGAACAGGTCACCCGCGTACCACTGGAAGCAATGCACGCCGGCCGGGCGCACCGCGGGGTAGCGCTCGAGCACCTTGTCTAGGCGACCGCCGGTGCCACAGTCGCCGTACACGACGATCACCCGGTCGTAGTCCGGCAGGAGTTTCTGGATCTTCTGCTCGACGGCCGGGCCGATCTCGACCGGCGTCATGTGGAGGTCGCTCGTGATGCCGTGGACGTCGGCGTCCCAGCCGTGCGCGTCCACCAGCGTCGCCGTGTCCTTGGCGACGGCGCCGCACGCGATCAGGGCGACGCGCGCGCCGGTGCGGGTCACCCCGCGGCCTCTCTGATCGGCTCCTCGGCGTCAAGGTCCGGCAGCGTGTCGAGCGGCGGCAGCCCGAGGTTCCCGATGAACCGATCGTTGAAGTCCTCGACGCCGGAGAGCTCGATGTACTCCACGAAGGTCGGGATCTCCCAGGCGACCTCGCGCTCGCGGAACGACATCAGCGCCATCTTCGCGCCCTCGCTCGCGGTGTTGCCGACCGCCTTGATCTTGTCGACGGTCACGGCGGGGACGAGCCCGATCACCTGCGCGCTCCGCGGGTTGATGTAGGAGCCGAACGAGCCGGCCAGCATGACCTCGTCCAGATCTTCCGCATGCAGGTCCAGCGCGCGCATGGCCGTCTCGATCCCGGTGGAGATCGCGCCCTTCGCGAACTGCAGGGCCCGAACGTCGGACTGCGTGAGCACGATCTCACCGGACAGTTGGAACGCGCGTACCTCGTCGCGCATCACGAGGTGCTCGGCGAGAGGGTGGCCGGTCGCCTCGGCGTCCTCGCGGGTCGTCATCTTGCCGCCGTCGTCGAGGAGCCCGGCTAGGCGCAGCTGCGCGACGATGTCGATCAGGCCCGAGCCGCAGATGCCCTTCGGCTCCGCGTCGCCGCCGATGACCTNGAGNTCCACCTCGCCGTTGATCAGGATGACGCCCTCGATCGCGCCCTCGGTGGCGCGCATCCCGTAGAGGATCTCGCCGCCCTCGAACGCGGGACCGGCGGGCGCCGCCGTCGCGACCGAGCGCTCGGCGTTGCCGCACGCGATCTCCCCGTTCGTGCCCACGTCGACGAGCAGCCGTGTCTCGGGGTCTCGCACCAGCCCCGTCGCGACGATGTCGGCGACGATGTCCGCCCCGACGTAGGCCCCGATCGACGGATAGATCGCGACCCAGCCGAGCGGGTGGATCTGCATGCCGAGCTGGTCGGCNCGGACGTCCTGTGCCTCGGTGAAGGTCGCGACGTAGGGCGCCAACGCGATCGACTCCGGGTTCACGCCGAGCAGCAGCGACATCATCGTTGCGTTGCCGGCGACGACCGCCTCGTAGATCTCCTCGGGCTTGACGTCCGCTTCCTCTTGGACCCGGCCGAGCAGCTCGTTGACCGTCTCGATCGCCGCGCCCCTGAGCTGGTCGATGTTCTCCTGGCCGTGCATCGCCTTGGCCATCCGCGCGATCACGTCGGCGCCGTAGGAGGCCTGATGGTTGATGGTCGAGGCGACGGCCACGGTCGAGCCGTTCCGCAGGTCCACCAGGGTGCACACACAGGTCGTCGTGCCGATGTCGAAGCTCGCGCCGAACATCCGCTCGCGGGTGTCGCCCTCCTCGCAGTCCACGAGGTACTCGCCGACCAGCGTGGCGGTCACGTTCGAGCCGTTCCGGAACGCCTCGGCAACCTTCGGCAGGACCTCCCAGTCGTGGTTGCGGGTATAGCCCGCGTCTTCGACGGCATCCATGACCCGGCGGAGGTGGGAGCGGTGGTCCTCGAGCGAGGGCGGTGGCAGCTCCAGATAGAGCTTGACGACGTTGGGCTCGAGCAAGACGAACCGCCCGACGCCCATCGTCGCGGCCTTCGGCATCTTCATCAGCCGCGGCACATCGACCGTCATCGGGCCGTTGATCGGGCACTGGCACGACAGGCGCCAGCCATCGTCGAGCTTGTCGGCGAGGTGGCGGTAGTCCGCGAGCGAGAGCTCTGCTTCGCCCTCCAGCACCTGGACGCCGCATTTGCCGCATGTGCCGCGGCCGCCGCAGGTCGACTCGATCGGCAGCCCGGCCCAGTGCGCCGCGTTGAACAGCGTGGTCCCGGCGGGCACACGCGCCGTCTTGCCGCTCGGGAGGTAGGTGACCTCGATCTTGCCGCCCGACGCCGTGCTGCTCATCAGGCGTTCGCCGCCTCTAGCTTCGCCGCCTCCAGCTCCGCACGGTGGTCCTTGATCCACTCGGACCCGAAGTCGTCGTGACCGAGCAGCAGGTCGGCCGCGAGGATCGCCTTCTTCACAGGGCGGTGCAGCGGGTTCGTGATCGCGGTGTTCATGCCGTTCGCGATCATGATCGTGAGGAACGAGGCGTCGATCTCGTGGCGTCCCGGCATCCCGAAGGAGATGTTCGACGCGCCGCACGACAGGTTGACGCCGAGCTCGTCGCGGATGCGCGCGATGGTGCGCACCATCGCGGTGCCGGCGTCGGGCGCGGCGCCGATCGGCATCGCGAGCGGGTCGATGATCACGTCCTCGCGCGGGATGCCATGCCTCTCCGCGTTCTCAACGACCTTCGCCGCGCACGCGAAGCGCACGTCGGGGTCCATCGAGATGCCGTCCTCGTCGTTCGCCATCCCGATCACGGCGGCGCCGTGCGCGGCGACGAGTGGCAGCAGGCGATCCATCGAGTGCTGTTCGGCGGTGACCGAGTTGATCAGGACCTTGCCGCCGGCGAGCGGCACGGCGGCCTCGAGCGCTTCGGGCGTGGAGGAGTCGATGCAGATCGGGACGTCGACCAGGTCGTTCACGATCTTCACCATCTCCGAGAGCATCGCGACCTCATCGAAGCCGGGGATCCCGGCGTTCAGGTCGAGGACGCGGGCGCCGGCGGCGACCTGCGCGACCGCGTCGGAGCGCACGGTGTCGTAGTTCCCCTGTTTGAGCTCCTCGGCGAACTTCTTGCGGCCCGTCGGGTTTATCCGCTCGCCGACGATGACGAACGGGTGCGCGTCGCCGATCACGGTGTCGTGGCCGGCGTGGGAGCGCAGGACGGTCTCGGCTACTTCTGCGGGCACGGGCTTGCTCCTGCTGTGGGTGGTCGCTTCACCTTGCCAGAGTCCTCGGCACCGACGGTAGCGAGGCTGACTCGCGGTCAGTCACCGGGTCAGCGACGGGTCGCGTTCGAGGATAGGGCCGCAGGAAGCCGCGGGGAACGGGCGACGCGACGCGGAACGTGACTTCAGGTCAGGTCGCCGGTCAGCGAGGGTGCACGAGGGTCACAGGTCCGAGCGCGCCGCGCGGGCGATCTGCGTCGTCCTCGGAACCCGGCGTGATCACCGGCGTCACCGGCAGCTCGATGTGCTTGGGCATGGCGGGCCCCGCTTCGAATGCGTCACCGAAACGCGGCTCGGGCGTCTCCTGCTCGAGCGGCGTGCCTCGGTACAGCCGGCGTATCAGGTCCGCGGCGATCCAGACGCACACCGCGATCGCGACCGGGTGCCCGAACGGCAGACGCACGGACCGGATGATCTCGGGCAGATGCGAGTTCTCCGTCACCAGCTCGGTCACGGTGAACGCGAGACAGAGGACGACGAGCGTGCGGCGTGCGACGCGCGGGAGCGCCCAGGCAACGGGAAGCACCCACACGAGGTACCAAGAGCCGAGCATCGGTGCGAGCAAGATCGTGGCGATCAGGGCCCATCCCCACGCGGCGGCGAGCGCCGCGGGTTGCCGCGCCGCCGGATCGGTCCAGATGCGTCGCGCGATCAGGAACACGACGGCGAACGACGCGCCGAACAGCAGCACATGGGCGGCGATCATCGCCGGTGTCTCAGCCGCGGGGCCGCCGATCGTCTTGCCGACCCAGGTGAGCGCCGAGACGATGAGCTGCCCCGGCGCCTTGCCGGAGTCGTGTCCCGACAGCTCGAACATGCCGAGCGTCGGGTTCGATGACTGCAGGAACGGCGCGGCGAGCAGTAACCACACCCCGCCGACGACGACGGCGTACTTCGCGAGCACTCGCGCCCGTCGCTCGGGATCGGCGTTCGCCGCGATCGCGACGATCAACAGGATCAGAGGCACCACGGCGCTCGCCTTGACCGACATCCCCAGGCCGAGGCACAACGCGGCTGCGACGTCGCGCTTGGCATAGACGCAGGCGATCGCGCACGCGACGAAGAACGCCACCATCATGTCGTTGTGCCCGGCGCCGACCACCTGGAANACGACGATCGGGTTCAGGCCGATCACAGCCACCGCGAACACGGCGCGCTCGGGCCGGACCTGCTTGACCAGCCGCCACACGACGAACATCGTGCCGAGGCTCGCGATCGCGGCGAGGACCTGGAAGCCGCGGATCTGGCTCGTCACGCTTCGGAACGCGCCGGTTGTGATCACCGACACCCACGTGAACAGCGGCCCGTACACCGATGGTGTCCCTCGCCAGCCGGGCCATATGAAGTCGGCCATCGCGTTCTGCGGGAAGTCGCTCGGCGTGAGGACGTATGGATTCCCGCCGTAGGAGTTCCAGATCCGGCCGTAGTACGCGTAGCTGTAGACGTCGCGCGAGAACAGCAGCGGCAGCGTCAACACGATCACGTGGAAGGCGATCGCGAGCAGCACGATCATCCGAACCGACACCCGCTGATGCCACGCTTCACGCAGGATCAGGATGAAGCCCGCCGCGGCCGCGACGACGGCGATGAGCCCGACGAGCATCAGCCCGGCATCGTCGAGCCGCTGCAGCTGTAGCACGTCGGCGATCCAGCGCAGCGGACCCTCGGCCTGCACGCCGTCGGGCAGGATCGGGTAGTAGGGCGAGTGCGGCGTGGAGGAGACGATCGCGACCAGCAACATGCCGGCGACGGAGGCGGCCGTCGCCCGAACAGCGCTCGGAGGCAACGCGGACCGCGTGGCTGTACGCATGGGTTACTCGAGCGTACCTGAGGTGTTCGGAGCGAGGTACGGGGAGACCACGCTCGGCGAGCGGCGCAACCGTATCTCCATGGTCCGGCCCTCCCGGCCCGTCTACCGTATCGCCCGGTCGTCTCTACCCGCAACACGCCTCACGACACCCGTATCCTGCAGCGATGGGCTTCCTGGAGCTCACCGACGTCGCCTACCGGCTGCCCGGCGGATGGACCCTTTTCGAGGGCGTCACCTTCCGGGTGCCGGAGGGTGCCCACTCCGCTTTGATCGGTGCCAACGGCATCGGCAAGACCACGTTGCTCCGCCTGATCGCGGGCGAAGAACAGCCGAGCGCGGGCTCGATCCGGGTGGACGGTCGGGTGGGGTTGATGCGCCAGTTCATCGGGTCGACGGAGCGTCCGACGACGGTGCGCGCGTTCCTGCTCGCGTACAGCGACCCCGCCGTGCGTGAGGCGGCCGCACGGCTCGAACGCGCCGAGGAGCGACTCGCAGCCGACCCCGACGAGCGCGCGCAGCTCGCCTACGCCGAGGCGTTGGCCACGTGGGAGACCGCCGGCGGTTATCGGGCCGAGGTCCTGTGGGACCGGTGTGCCGCCGAGGCGTTCGGCGGCGGGTATCCCGAGTCCGCCACGCGGCCGATCGAGACGTTGTCCGGCGGTGAGCGGAAACGGCTGGCGCTCGAGATCGTCCTGCGATCGGCGTTCGACGTGGTGGTGCTCGACGAGCCCGACAACACGTTGGACATCGCCGGTAAGGAATGGCTCGAGGCCCGGATCGCAGAAGACCCGCGCACCATCCTGTTCGTCTCGCACGACCGCACCGTGCTCGAGCGGTCGGCGACCCAGGTCGTCACGCTCGAGGGCCGCGCGACCTGGACGCACGCAGGCGGGTTCGCGACGTACGGGAAGGCACGTGACGCGCGGATCGACCGGCTGGACGAGCAGCACCGCCGCTACGACGAGGAGCGCCAGCGCCTGACCGACATGGTCAAGGAGATGAAGCGCAAGGCCGCCTACAACGACGGCTGGGCGTCGAAGGCGCGTTCGGCCGAACACCGGCTCGAGCAGTTCGTCGACCGCGAGCAGCCGCCGGAGAAGGCCGAGGTGCAGGACGTCCGGATGCGGGTCGACGGCGGCCGGACCGGCAAGGTGGCGTTTCGGGCGCGCGGTCTGGCGATCGCCGGCATCGTCGCGCCGTTCGACACCGAAGTCCGGTTCGGCGAGCGGATCGGCGTGGTCGGGCCGAATGGCAGCGGCAAGTCCCACTTCCTGCGGTTGCTGGCCGGCCAGCCGATCGCGCACGAGGGCGAGTGGATGCTCGGCGCGCGCGTCGAGCCCGCGTTGTTCGCCCAGCTGCACGAACGTCCCGATATCGGCGACCGCGCGATCCTCGAGGTGTTGCTGAAGCGCGGCCTCGAGCGGTCGCGCGCGCACTCGGCGCTGCGCCGATACGAGCTCGACCGCGCGGCGCAGAACCCGTTCGAACTGTTGTCGGGTGGCCAGCAAGCGCGGTTCCAGATCCTGCTGATGGAGCTCGATTCGCCGACGATGCTGTTGCTCGACGAGCCGACGGACAACCTCGACGTCGCGTCGGCAGACGCGCTCGAGGCGGCGCTCGCGCGCTACGAGGGCACGGTGCTCGCGGTGACGCACGACCGGTGGTTCATGCGGATCCTCGACCGGTTCCTCTTCTTCGATGAGGACGGCTCCGTGCAGGAGCTGCTGGCGTCGCCGTACGACCTGGCGGTGCGATGAGCGACGCGGTCGTGATGACCGGTGCCGAGGTGCGGATCGGGGGGCGAACGATCGCCGGGCCGCTCGACCTGGTGATCGGCGCCGGCGAGCGATGGGTGTTGCTCGGTCCGAACGGGAGCGGGAAGACGACGGCCCTCAGCGTGATGGGCGCGCGGCGACAACCGTCCGCCGGGACGGTGGACGTATTGGGGGAGCGGCTCGGTCGTACCGACGTTCGCCGGCTACGGCCGCGCATCGGGCACGTGTCGCATCGGGTCGCGGACGCGCTTCGGGGCGACGCCACCGTGCTCGACACGGTGCTGACCGGTCGTGAGGCGACGCTCGTGACGTGGTGGCAGCGGTTCGGCGACGCGGACGTGGCGCGCGCGCACCGGCTGCTCACGTCGATCGGCTGCGACGACCTCGCCGATCGGCCCCTCGAGACGTGCTCGCTCGGCGAGCGCCAGCGTGTGCTGATCGCCCGCGCCTTGTTCGGTGAGCACGAGCTGCTCCTGTTCGACGAGCCGGCGGC
>C688J18823_10000717_pt1 | contig 19565 bp, 16 predicted proteins | sample HopSoiMetagenom1_FD_18823 | JGI IMG/M metagenome (IMG submission 18823) | reverse complement strand
TCCTCGAACCTGAAATTCTTATCATTGATGAAGTACTCGCAGTTGGCGACATTGAATTCCAGAAAAAGTGTATGGGTAAAATGGAAGACGTCAGTAAAAATGGACGTACCATTTTATTTGTAAGCCATAACATGGCTTCTATGAAAACCCTTTGTAAAAGAGGTGTTTTAATTGAGAAAGGAAAAGTAATAGAAGATGGTCAAATGGGAAAAGCGATTGAAAAATACTTGTCTACTTCTACAAAAATATCCCAAACGGGTTTAATTCCGGATAACTCCTCTTCCATCCATACGGGAATTGCAAAATTCAAAAAATTTATGTTACTGGATAAACAGGAGGTGATGACAGAGGATGTGAATTATGGTTCTCCCATGAAATTACACATTGAAATTGATTCCAATGAAAACTTGAATGATTTACTAATTGATATTCGCATCAATACATTGGACGGAATATTTCTGGCCCACGCAATGAATAAAAACGGCACACTTGAAAAAGGAAAAAACAGTATGCTGTGTTCCGTTCAAAATCAATTGCAACCTGGTAAGTATTCATTTACAATCGGAGTGCATAAATCTGACGGTGCCACATTGGATTTTGTTGAAGATATCCTTGACTTTCATGTACTGAACATTGCAGAAGAAGGTAAAAATGATTTTACATATAATTTTAATTTAGGTCTGGTTCATTTGGAATCAAAATGGCAAACACAAAAAAATAGTGCGATATGAAATTTATCCCTCTAGCTAGTCCTGATATTCAAACAGACGATATAAAAGCATTGACAGATGTACTTCTAACTGGTATGCTGGTTCAAGGTGTCAACGTTTCATCTCTTGAGAAAAATATATCCGCGTTTATAAAAAATGAACATCTAGTTGCTGTTTCGAATGGAACAGCAACCATGCATTTGGCATTAATTGCACTTGGTATTGGTAAAGGGGATGAAGTTATCGTTCCTGCATTTTCCTATATTGCAACCGCCAATGTTGTTGAATTGGTTGGTGCAACACCTATTTTTGTCGACATAGACCTGTCTACATTCAATATCGATGTATCAAAAATTGAAACCGCTATTACTCCAAAAACGAAGGCCATTATTCCTGTCCATGAATTCGGGTTGGCGTGTGACATACAAAAAGTAATGGCCCTTTCAAAAAAGCATAATTTATATGTAATTGAAGATGCTGCCTGTGCTTTAGGTGCAAAACAAGGAGAACAATTTGCAGGAACATTCGGTGATTTCGGTTCTTTTTCTTTACATCCACGTAAAGCTATTTCTTCCGGAGAAGGTGGATTACTGGCTGTAAAGACCGAGGCGAACGCAAACAAAATACGAATACTCCGTAATCATGGAATGGAGACTGTTGATGGCAAAATGGAATTTGTTTTACCAGGATTTAATTATCGAATGACTGATTTTCAAGCAGCCTTAGTGAACAGTCAGTTAAACCGCTTACAACACATATTGGATTATAAACAGCAATTAGCAGCTGTGTATTTAAAGGAAATAAAAAATCCGGCGGTTCGACTTCCTCATATACCTGGCGACAGAAACCATACGTGGCAAACATTTCACATTATTTTGGATAAACGTATAGACAGGGATAAAGCCATTGAAAAATTGAGAGTTGCTCAAATCGGTACCAACTATGGCGCTCAATGTATGCCCGCTCAAAAATATTTTCAGAACAAATACAAATTAAATTGCGACCAATTGTTTCCAAATGCAATGCTGGCCTATAAACAAGGATTGGCAATACCCATTTATGAAAAATTGAGTATGAACGATATTTCTTATATTGCAGAACAAATAAATCAACTTTAATTATGGACGGTAAGACGATATTTATTACAGGAGGAGCAGGATTTATAGCAAATGTGCTTATCAAGCAAATGGTTGATAAAAATAAAATAATTGTATACGATAATTTTCATCGTGATACCCTCACGGCAAGCGGCTTATCCGATCATCCCAATATTAAAATTGTGAAAGCTGATGTATTGGATATGGATGCACTTACCAGTGCAATGAAAGGAGCAAATATTGTTATTCATGCAGCCGGTATTGCCGGTATTGATACGGTAATTAAACATCCTGTAAAAACAATGCGGGTAAATATGATTGGAACTGCCAATGCATTGGAAGCAGCTCGCATAAATGGTGTTAGCGAACGCTTTATTGATTTCTCTACCTCTGAAGTATTTGGTTCAATGGCTTTTAAGTCTACAGAAACTGATCAGACTGTATCCGGTTCTGCGGGCGAAGCTCGCTGGACCTATGCTGTCAGCAAGCTTGCCGGTGAACATCTTGCACATGCTTATTATCATCAATACAAACTACCGGTTGTGACCATTCGTCCATTTAACATATACGGACCTGGTCAAACCGGAGAAGGAGCGATACAAATATTTATAAAACGCGCTTTAAGAAACGAGGACATACATATTGACGGAGATGGTAATCAAATTCGTGCTTGGTGCTATGTAGATGATTTTGTGGATTGCTTATTCCGTTGTATTGAAAATAAAAATGCAATTGGCCAAAGCTTTAATATTGGAAATTCACGCGCTGTTATTACGATTTTAGGACTCGCACAAACTGTTTGTAGAGTACTCGGTTCTCAATCAAAAATAGTTTTTGACCCTCCTCTTTCCGCTGATATTGCTCTTCGCATTCCTTCAGTTCACAAATCTGAAGAGCTATTAGGCTTCAAAGCAAAAGTAGATCTGGAAGAAGGTATCAAAAAAACGGCTATATGGATGGAACAACACCTGCTTCAAAATAAATAATGAATAGAGACGAATTCTTAAAAAAGCAACCGGAAGAAAAGACTTACAATGATATTCAATCATTGCATGAATTATTATTCTCGGAGTTTAAAAAACAATTCAACCGTTCACTCCCCTTCACTGATGAAGTATTCGACCGCTGGGAAAGAGCAAAGAAACTTGGCTGGGGAGAAGGTTCATCCGTTTACGACAGCTCCTATATTTTTGGAAATGTACAGGTTGGAAAAAAATGCTGGATCGGCCCATTTACCATTATAGATGGTTCTGGTGGTTTAAGCATTGGGGATCACTGTACCATCTCAACAGGAGTACACATTTATTCGCATGACAATTTAAAACAAACACTTAGTGGAGGAAAACTACCAATGGAGCATGCCCCTGTAAGTATTGGTAGCTGCACGTATATCGGGCCTCAGTCTATCATTACCAAAGGTGTTACTATTGGCAAACACTGTGTTATTGCAAGTAATTCATTTGTAAGTACAACGGTAGAAGACAATACAATTGTTGCAGGTAATCCGGCAAAAGTTATAGGCAACGTTATTATAAAAGACAATGATATTGAATTTGACTACACTATAAAATGATAGCAGTAATCGATTATGGGATGGGCAATATTGCCTCTATCTTAAATATGTTCAAACGTATTGGAAACAGAGAGGTTGTTCTTACAAAAGATATTCGTCAAATTGAAAAGGCTGATAAAATTTTATTACCGGGAGTTGGAGCATTTGATAATGGAATGAAAAACCTGCAACAATCAGGATTGATTCCTTTGCTAAATAAAAAAGCATTACAGGATAAAATTCCTGTTTTGGGGATTTGTCTGGGGATGCAACTGCTTACACGCGGTAGCGAAGAGGGACTTGAAAAGGGATTGAGCTGGGTTGCTGCAGACACAAAAAAATTTATTTTCCCAGAACAAACATCTTTAAAAATTCCACATATGGGATGGAATTATGTAGATGTAAAAAAGCAATCACCTTTGCTCAATTCAGCTGGTAAAAAGAAATTTTATTTTGTACATTCTTATTTTGTAAAATGCGATCAGCAGCAAGATGTGCTGGCCACCTGCAATTATGGATTTGATTTCGACTGCATACTACAGCATGACAATATATTTGGTGCACAATTTCATCCCGAAAAAAGTCACAAGTTTGGAATGGAATTATTAGAAAATTTTTCAAAAATATAATATACATGGTATTAAAACGAGTAATGCCTTGTTTACTATTTAATGGCAGAGGATTAATTAAAACAGTTAAGTTTAAACATCCTGATTATGTTGGAGATCCTATCAATGCTATTAAAATATACAATGAGAAGGAAGTGGACGAATTAATTTTGCTGGATATTATGGCCACACTTGAAAATCGAAAACCTTCCTTTGATAAAATTAGAGAATATGCATCTGAGTGTTTCATGCCTTTTACTTATGGAGGCGGTGTAAAAGACCTGGAAGATTTCAAGAAATTATTTTCTATTGGTGTTGAAAAAGTGGCTGTAAATAGTTTACTACTAAGCAAACCCGAGGTTGTAAAAAAAGCAGTTGAATTATTCGGAGCACAAGCCATTGTTGGAGTGGTAGATGTAAAAATGCATGCTGGTAAAAAGACTGCTTCTAATTATGCACAGCTCTCCATCAAGCAAAGCTTATCCGATTATTGTAATTATTTACAAAATGAAATTGGTGTGGGCGAATTGCTTCTTCAAAATGTTGATCGGGAAGGAACCTGGCTGGGATATGATCATGAGCTAATTAAATCAATTGTTGAGCTTATAAAAATCCCGTTAATTGCATTGGGTGGCGCATCTTCTCCTGATGACATTAAAAAAGTATTATATGAAAGTGGTGCAAGTGCTGCCGCAATTGGAAGTATGGCTGTTTACCAAAAAAAAGATATGGGTGTTTTAATACGCTTTCCAAAGCGCGAACAAATTATTATTGAATAATGGAAGCGAATTTAACTTATCAACTTTGTACACGTTGTATTTATGATACGCATATTCCCCACATTTCTTTTGACGCAGCAGGTGTGTGTAATTATTGCAAGCAATACGAACAAATGCAGCTGGAATACCCTACAGGTAGTGAAGGTCGAAAAATACTGGAGAAGTATGTAGAGCAAATGAAAAAAGATGGGAAAGGAAAACCGTATGATGTTGTGATTGGTGTAAGCGGTGGTTGCGACTCTTCCTACATGCTCCATTTTGCAAAAAAAGAATTTGGTTTACGTGTTTTAGCTTCTCATTTTGATAATACCTATAACTCACGCATTGCTGTTGAAAATATTGATGTCGTGTTGGAAAAATTAGACATTGATTTATATACACATGTAGTTGATAACGAAGAATACCAACGTATTTATAAATCGTTCTTTCTTGCTTCAGTACCCGAAATTGATACCCCCACTGACATTGCACTCGCTACAGTTCATTATATGGCAGCTGAAAAATATGGGATTAAACATATTTGGGAAGGCCATTCATTTCGTACAGAAGGTATTTCACCTCCTGGTTGGTTTTACATGGATGCCAAATACGTACAAACCATTCACAAACAATTCGGGGATGGAAAAATCAAATCCTTACCCGTGCTATGGATGAGTAAATGGATCAAATGGATGGTTGTAAACAAAATTAAAAAATTTCGTCCCTTGTATTACATGGATTATAACAAGCAGAATACAAAGGAATTTTTAGCGAAAGAGTATGGTTGGCAATGGTATGGGGGCCATCATATGGAAAATCGTTCAGCCTATTTCGTCAATAATTATTACTTACCAAAAAAATTCAACATTGACCTTAGGTATTCTGAATACTCTGCACTGATTCGCTCTGAACAACTGCTGAGAGCAGATGCGCTTATTAAAATTCAGGAACCAAAGCCATTTGATATGGATATTCTGGAAGAAGTAAAAAAACGTACCGGTATAAGCGATAAGGAGTTTGAAGAAATTATGAACGCTAAACCATTGCATTTTACAAACTACGAAACCTATAAAAAGACATTTGAAAAATTACGTGTCTTTTTTTATTTATTATATAAAACGGGATATGTAACCAAGAGTTTTTATGTAAAATATTGCGTTTTAAAATCAACCTGAAAATAATAGTATTAATCTTTCACCATAACAAAACGAATGAAGGTTTTTATTGGGACAAATGATATAGCACGAATTTTAACCGGCTTTAAAGAAGGCTTTCAATCTATTGGTTGCGATGTAACCACATTGGTTAGAGAAAAGCATCCTTTCTATAAGGTAGATTATGATCATGTTATTCCAAGAAAATTTAAGAACTCCCACTCCATTAGCAACCAGAGTTTAAAAAAAATCGTTGAGTTTACAGATTTTAATATTCAGAATATACGGATAAAAAGAAAACTAAGCAGTTTTATTGAGGATCATGATGTATTTGTTTTTATCTGGCAAAGTTTACAGAAAAATTCCAGTGACTATGAATTAATAAAAAAAGCCAACAAGAAAATAGTTACCGTATTTGTTGGTTCAGATGTCAGACATATCAGTGCTTTTAAACAGGAATTTGGGAATGAACTATTAACGTGGGAGAAAGGATTTCATTACGAAGATATCAATACAAAGATTCACACATTACGAATTGCAGAGTTGTATAGTGATTTAATTCTTTCTGTTCCCGATCAGGCTGGCTTGGCGATAAGGCCTTATGATCATTTGTATTTACCGTTTGACGCAACAAAAATACAGTTCAAAATAACCGATAATACACCTCTTAAAATCATACATGCTCCTTCACGAAGCGGATTAAAAGGTACAAGCTTTATCAAAAGTGCTGTTGAACGATTGCAACAAGAAGATATTTCGGTTGAATTTAAATTTCTTCAGAACATTTCCAATGTACAGCTGATGGAAGAGTTAAGAAATGCCGACATTTTAATTGATGAGTTATATCTTCATGGGCCCGGTATGCTTAGCCTGGAAGCAATGGCATCCGGATGCGCTGTTGCAACACATACGATGCTTACCTATAAAGATGTTTTTGATCCTCCTGTTTGTAATATTAATGAGTCAAACATATATGATCAGCTGAAAATACTCTTTACCGATAAAGCTTATCGCATGAGGTTAATTGAAGAGGGCAAAAAATTTGTAACAGAAAAAAATGCTCCGGCGGTGATTGCAAAAAATATTCTGAACACATTGAATTCAAATAAAAATGTTCCTGACTACGTCCCTGATTTTTTTCTCAATCACTATAAATTACCCTCTGATAGTGTTATCTCAGAAAAAAATATGGAATTGACACAGCAGGTCATTGAAAAATATAAAACATCAACACCTAACAAAAAAATGTAGTTATCCTTGAGACGAACAAAAAAAAGAAAAATATTATTCGCAGCAGTTGATATCGGATACCGAATAGAACATTATACGAAATTTATTAATGAAAATTTTTCGGATACACTTGTTGCTGAATCATTTTCTAAATATATAGTTCCTGCTTCGCATTACAAAACAACATATACCTACTCTTGTCCTATTGATAAAACACATCCGCTCCGCCTGTATGCCTATTGCTTTTATTTTTTTATTGTTAGTTTATTTCGTTATGATATTTTTCATTTTTTTTCAGGCGAGACCATACTAACAAGGAAACTAAGACCATTCGAATTATTTATTTATAAATTATTTGGTAAACGTATCGTTATGCATTTTGTAGGAAGCGATTTGAGAAATGAAAAATTTCTCTTTTGGAAAGAAAAGAACATTCGGCAATTTATTAAGGGTGAAACGTTTGCAGAAATGAATTTGCCATGGCAAAAAAAATTAATTGCTGATACAGAAAAATATGCAGACGCGGTGCTTGTTTCAACACCCGACTTAAAACACTTTGTGAAAAATGCTGTCTATTATCCGGTAATGCTTGATTTTGAAAAATTTATGAAAGAAGCAAAGCCACCAGTTTCAAAACCAAGCGCTTCCGATGAGATTGTTATATTACATGCACCATCCAATACAACTATAAAAGGAACTGCTCTCATACATGATACGTTAAAAAAACTGGTAATTAATTCACCTTACAAAATAAGGCTAATTCTTCCGGGTGAAAAATTTTTAACTATTGCAAAAACATATCCGGTTTCACGATATGAGCTTTTTGAACTGTATAAAGAAGCTGATATTATAATCGATCAATTGACTATTGGCTGGTATGGATTGCAAAGTATTGAAGGGCTCTTAATGGGAAATGAGGTAATTTCCTATGTGGATGAAGAACTAAAAGGCTACTTATCTCCTGATTGCCCTATTGAAGTTGCAGACGCAAATACGCTCGAAGAGGTCATAATCAAATGTATCAAAAAAATCCAATTAAATAAAAGAAGGACACAAGAGTCCATTGTAGAATGGGTGAAAAAGAATCATACCATTGAATACAATGGTAAAATTTTATTGGATGCCTGGGGAGAACTAAATAACTAGTATCTTAAACCATTCTATTAGTAGCCACAAAATGACAGAAGAACTATCCAGCCGTACAAAAACCTTAAATAAGATCCGTAGGATTTTTATTCCTTCTTTCATGGAAAGGCTGCTTCTTCTATTTACCATGAATAAAAAGTATGATTCTTTTTTTGTCAGGTTAATTCCGAATAATTATCAGTATGCCCCAAATACATTTCGTTTTATAAAACGCAATGGAATTTCTTATAAAGTGGATTTATATGATTATATTGGATGGTGGCTCTACTTTGGAATACGAGAGCTGAGTCGACAAAAAATGTATAATTTAATACATAAGAGTGATGTTGTAATAGATGTGGGTGCCAATATTGGTGAAACCGTTTTAAATTTCGCAAAACAAACTGGCTCCCAAGGTGAAATTCATGCCTTTGAACCTGATTCTTTGAATTATAAGCGTTGCATAGAAAATATTAGTCTTAATACGTTAAAAAATATATACCTAAATAATGTAGGATTAGGTTCGGAATCAGGCCAGTCTTTTATAAAAACATTTTCTCCTTTTAACAGGGGGCAAAATAAGGTTTCAACAACTAGCATCGAAAATGAAACAGAAGCCATTACCATTATTACACTGGATCAATATGTGACAACAAAAAAAATAACAAAAGTTGATCTGATTAAAATAGATGTAGAAGGTTATGAACTTCATGTATTAAAAGGGGGTATTGAAGTTATAAAGAAATTCAAACCTGTTTTATTTGTTGAATTAAGTGACAATAACTTAAAGGAACAAGGTTCTTCTGCACGCGAATTAATTGATTTTGTTTCAATAAATGGTTACTCCATTCAGCATTCGGAAACGGATCTACCAATAAATGCAACTGATAATTTTAGCAACTGTCATTTTGATATTATTTGCGTCCCCTTTACAAAATAGAGCTTCTATTTTGTTTACTGTATAATAGTTAATAGCTGTGTTTTGAAAAAAAAAGTAGTCTACATCATTTCAAATATAAACAAAGCCCTTGCCTTTGAATGGGTTGCAACCTCCCTGAACAAAGAAAAAATTGAACTGCAGTTTATTCTGCTTAACCCGGTAGGTTCCGACCTGGAGAGTTTTCTAATTAATTTAAATATCCCCGTAAAAAGAATTTCATATACTGGTAAATGGGATATTCCCAGAGCTGTTCTGCAAACTTTTTTTTACTTAAAAAAACAAAAACCTAATTCAGTACATGCGCATTTATTTGATGCCAGTATTGTAGGAATGTTAGCTGCCTGGTTATCAAAAGTTCCAAAACGTATTTATACACGGCATCATGCTGATTATCACCATATCTTTTTTCCAAAAGCTGTTAAATACGATAACTTAATCAATTGGCTTTCAACGGATATTATTGCCATTTCATTAATTGTTAAAGATATTTTAACGCAAAAAGAGCACGTACCGCTTTCAAAAATTCATTTAATTCATCATGGATTTGATCTTGAAAAATTTTCAAATGTTTCCCCTGAATCAATAAAAAGACTACAGGAAAAATATAATGCAAACAATACGCATCCGGTAATTGGTGTCATATCACGGTATATTGAATTTAAGGGTGTGCATTATATTATTCCTGCTTATGCTGAATTCATAAAAAAATATCCTGATGCATTGCTTATCCTTGCTAATGCGAGTGGAAGCTATTCAAAAGAAATAAAAAAATTGTTAGCTGATATTCCTCAAAAAAATTATATAGAAATTCTATTTGAACCGGAAATTTTTTCACTTTACAAGCTATTTGATATATTTATCCATGCATCTGTTTACAGGGAGTTGGAATCATTTGGTCAAACCTATGTTGAAGCATTAATTTCAAAAGTCCCATCCATTTTCACGTTATCTGGTGTGGCCAATGAATTCATTGAAGACGGGTATAATGCACTAGTTGTACCTTTCAAAAACTCAGAAGCTATTTATAAAGCTATGGTTAAATTATATGAAGATGAAAATTTAAAAACAATGTTCCGGGAAAATGGAGAAAAATCTGTAATTTCAAGGTTTCAATTATCTAAAATGATTTTAGCTTTGGAAGAATTATATGTCAAGTAATCTACTTTTTTCTGTCGTCATACCTACCTATAATCGAGCATCGTTTATTGAAAAAACGATAGTTTCTGTATTAAATCAGGATTATCAAAATTTCGAAATAGTTGTTGTTGATGATGGAAGCACTGACAATACCGAAGCAATTGTTTGTTCAATAAAGGACCCTCGGTTGTTTTATCATAAAAAGAAAAATGAGGAGAGGGCAAAAGCTCGGAATTATGGGGCTCAGCAATGCAAAGGAGCATATATAAACTTCCTGGATTCAGATGATACCGTTTACCCCAATCATTTATCGGAGGCATTAAAAATAATCGAAGCAAATAACTCCCCTGAATTGTTTCATTTAAATTATGACATTGTAAACCAGCTTACCAACTCAATTGTTCCCGGTAAAAACATAGATGGTGATTTGAACATAAAACTTGTATCAAGAGGCAATTTATTAAGTTGTAACGGTGTATTCCTACGTAAAGATATTGCTTTAGCTTATCCTTTTAATGAAGATATAGACCTATCGGCTTCAGAAGATTATGAGCTTTGGTTGCGCCTTGCTGCAAGGTTCAAAATTTACTATTCAAACACCATCACATCCTCCATTATTAATCACGAACAAAGAAGTGTACTTAATTTTAAAAAAGAAAAGCTCATCAGGAGGCTTCATTTATTCATTCATTATATATATTCAGATGAACAGTTTGCAAAAAAATATGATAATTATAAAAAACTGATCCTCTCTTATTCACAAAGTTATATTTCGCTCCATATTGCCTTAACAGGTAAAAATAAAATAACCTCTATCAAATATCTTTTAAAATCTTTATCTTCAAGCATTCACGTAATATCTACAAAAAGATTTTATTCAATTATTTTTAAAATTTTAACAAAATATTAAACATGTGTGGTATTGCCGGATTTTATTCATTCAATAATGTATTTACAAAAGCGGAGTTAACTGCCATGACCGATACCTTGGCCCACAGAGGACCCGATGCTTCCGGTTACTATTCAGATAATGTGGTAGGGCTAGGACATCGCAGACTAAGTATTATCGATTTGTCTACTTCTGCCAATCAACCCATGTATGATTCCAACGAACGCTATGTAATTGTTTACAATGGAGAGGTTTATAATTACAGAGAGATCGCTATTGAATTAAAACTTAATTACAAAACAGATTTTAAAACTTCCTCAGACACGGAGGTTATTTTAGAAGCATATGCGAGATATGGCCCTAATTTTATTCAAAAGCTAAATGGAATGTTTGCAATGGCCATTTATGACAGAGAAAAAAAAGAATTATTTGTTTGCCGAGATCGAATTGGAATTAAACCATTTTATTACTTCTGGGACGGGGAAAATTTTGCATTTGCATCTGAATTAAAAGCGTTAACGGCTTTATCATTTATTCCGCTGAAGCTTGATCTAAATGCGGTGTACCACTTTTTACACGTAGGTTTTATTCCTGCTCCCCAATCGATTTATAAATCGATAAAAAAGCTAAAAGCTGCTACCTGGATGAAAATCAGCAAGAATAACCTGGAGTCAGAAGAGTATTGGTCACCAATGCAACATATACATGAAAATGTGCTTAAAACGGAAAAAGAAGCGCTTGTTAAGCTGAGTGATTTATTGATTAGCTCTGTGCAATATCAAATTAAAAGCGATGTACCCTTTGGCGTTTTTTTAAGTGGTGGGATTGATTCAAGCTTAATTACAGCCAATGCGGTTACCTTAAGCGGTGTAAAGGTTAATACATTTTCTATTGGATTTGAAGAAAACAAATTTAACGAATCCGTCTATGCAAAAGCAGTAGCTAATTACCTGGGGACACATCACCATGAATTTATTGTATCTCACAAAGATGCAATCGGGTTAATTGATACAATTTTTGAGGCGTATAGTGAACCATTTGCAGACTCTTCTGCCATTCCTTCCATGTTGGTTTCAAAGCTTGCCCGGAAGCATGTAACGGTAGCACTTTCAGGAGAAGGAGGAGATGAACTTTTTTTGGGTTACGGAGCTTACCAATGGGCAAAACGATTGAACCAACCTGTCATTAAATATTTTCGTAAGGAGATTGCCGGATTATTGACGAAATACAGCAAAAATCACAAAAGACACGCTGATTATTTCTTATACCCCAGTGAAGAATTAAAGTACAATCACATATTATCACAAGAACAATATTATTTTTCTTTAGAAGAAATAAATAAATTAATATTACCCGAATTGTCGATCCATGAAGATACAAAAAGAACAGAGCTGTTTGATAATTTTGGAATTGAAATCAATAAGCAACGAAGAGTATTAACGTCAATGGAAAAGCAGTCGCTCTTCGATTTGCAGTTTTATTTACAAGATGACTTACTTGCAAAAGTTGATCGTGCAAGTATGCATTTTTCATTAGAAACAAGAGTACCTTATCTAGACCATAGAATTATCGAATTCTCGATGAATCTCTCACCTGATTTAAAATACCGAAACAACACAACAAAATATCTGTTGAAAGAAATACTTTTTCAATATGTACCACAAAAATTCTTTGATCGTCCTAAACAAGGGTTTGCTATTCCATTAGCAAAATGGTTAAAAACGGATCTTTATTTTTTGATTGACGAAGTACTCTCAAAAGAAGTAATTACAAGCTATAATATTGTTGACTATTCTTATGTAGAAAAATTAAAAAAGGAATTTTTAAGTGGTAAAGATTATTATTACAGTCGACTGTGGTTATTGATTATTTTGCACAAATGGTTAAAAAAGAATGCACCGGTTCTTGTCACATAGCCTGTCTTTGTTTATGGTATTTGGCTGGAATAAAAGTAGACTTATTTTTTTTAAACTTTGCTTCTCTTTTTATTACACCTAGATCATAGATGTATTTTAAAACAAACAAACTTGATACATAAAAGGGAATACACGGAATTTTTAACCTTACGAGCGAACCAAAATTAGAAGTCGCCAAACCAACAGAAAAAGCAAAGAATAAAGAAAATAAAATAGAAAATAGGATCATTGGATTCTTACCAATTAAAGTAAAAAAACCAATAAACTTCAGACGAAATAATAAGAAAATTGTCAACAGCATAATATAGGTGTTTTCGAGAGCTGACATGAGCATAACTATATTTCGAGCATCCCATAAATAGGGTCGAAATAATGTTGCTGCAATGGCCAAATGAGCTTTACTTAGCATACTTAAAGGGTCGGCACCAAATTCTCCAATATCAAAACTATTTCCACCGTAATAATCCTGTTTCTGATCCAAATTTACAACAACAGCTCTCTCCATTACTTTATCCATTGAATAAAGTCCCAATACATCGGTCATTTGTGAAAGTAAAAAAAAGCTCACCACTATTCCAGTCACAATAAAAAGTGGAGCTACCAAAACCTTAATTATATTGCTATGTATCCGTGCCAAGCGCTCATTGGTAAGCCAGATGATAGACCCAGGAAGTAATGCGAAGAATATGTATGGCTTTATCGCAATTAACAAGTATCCGGCAATAAAAATATAAAAGAACCCTTTAAATGAATATTTTTTTTGAATAAACCCTTGATAAAAAAAACAAGTATACCACCCTACTGCCGAGAGTGTGATGGAATCTTTAAGTAATCCTGATCCCCAAAATATAACAGAAGGAATAAACAAAAATGAAATAGCAAATTGTTTTTCCAATGGAGGAAAGTGTTCATTAAACAATAAAAATAATTTCCATATACCTGAGTAACACATCCACGATAGTAAAACAGACATAACTATGAAACTTTGGAAAGATATAAATGCCAATGGTACAAACAGCCTTGAAACAAACAAAGCGGTCTTGTCTATCCAATATACCGGAATACCCGTAGTCACATCAAATGCGGCTCGGTTTGCCAAAGAATTATTTCCGGCTAATACATCAAAGAACAGGGATGAATCTTTAAAGATCAAGTTAGAAATGGCTCTGGATGTTTCGTAGTAATTGACTGTATCTCCTCCTTTATAATAGAATTGGTAAATCAGACATAGGGAAATGGCACCGAATACCTTAACAAAAAGCCCCTTTCTATACCACTTGTATAAAGGGTTTTTTACAATTTTTTTACTCTGAACATAACCAGATACAAAGTAAATTACCAAAAGATAAAACGGTAATAAGAGTAAATCAAATATTGTTAGAACCATTAAACGAAAGGCTTTGTTTTGATTTTATACAAAAATAGCACAATGTTTTAATTTATTATAGTAAACTTGCATTATTCAAAGGTATATTAATGAAGATACTTTACATTTCCTACGATGGCATGACAGATCCCTTAGGTCAATCACAGGTGATCCCATATTTAATTGGCCTCTCTCGAAATCATCAGGTAACAATCATCAGCTGTGAAAAAAAAGAACGGTATAATTTGCTAAAAAATAGCATCCATACCTTACTTCAGGCGCATCATATTAACTGGATCCCGATTTCCTATTCCAAGCTACCATCTGTATTTTCAAAACAATGGAACATTGCTCGCATAAAACACAAAGCGATTTCTTTTTGTAAGGATCAAAAACCACAAATTGTTCATTGCAGAAGTTACATGGCTGCATTAGTAGGGTTATTTTTAAGAAAAACATTCCCAGTCAAATTTGTTTTTGACATGAGAGGCTTTTGGGCTGATGAGCGGATTGATGGACATATCTGGTTAAAAACAAATTTTGTTCACCAACAATTATATACTTTCTTTAAGAAAAAAGAAATTGAATTTTTACGACACGCTGATTACACCATTTGCTTAACACAAAATGCTAAGGATGAAATACGCTCCTGGAAGCAATTAGAAGGATATCAGGTGCCTATTCAAGTTATACCATGCTGTGCTGATCTTGATCATTTTTCTTTAAAAAATATTCACGCTGCAGAACAGCAACAGTTAAAATCAAAATTGGGTATTGCAGAAAATGATTTCATCCTGAGCTACCTTGGGTCAATAGGTACATGGTATATGCTGGATGAAATGTTGGATTTTTTCTCTTGTGTTCAGCAACAAATTTTAAATGCTAAATTTCTTTTCATAACACCTGATGAAAAAGAACACATCTATGAAAAGGCCAGGGCGAAAAATATAGATGTTAAGAAGTTGATCATTTGTACTGCCAGCAGAAAAGAAGTTCCGCTATACTTAAGCCTGTCAACTATTTCGATCTATTTTATCAGGCCGACCTATTCAAAAAAAGCATCTTCTCCAACAAAAACCGCAGAAATACTTGCCTTGGGAATTCCTATAATTACAAATACGGGAATTGGTGACAGCGCAGAAATATTGGAAAACTCAGGAACAGGTTTAACTATTTCAGCATTTAATAAAAAGGGATATACCGATATAATCAATCAATTTTCTTTACTTTTGTCAATAGATAAGCATAAAATGGTTGATATGGCTGAAAAATATTTTTCACTTGAAAAAGGAGTTGAATTATATGAATCTGTTTATACAGCTATTGACAACAATAAGTAACACATTCATATGAAGGATACTATTATCGTTACAGGCGGAGCCGGTTATATTGGTTCACATACAATTATTGAATTACTTGAAAACACTGATTTGAATGTCGTTTCAGTAGATAATTTTTCAAATTCTACAGCTGATACATATGATCGCATAAAAAACATTACTGGAAAAAAAATAACCCATTATGATATCGATTTGTGTGATGCGGTGAAAACAGAAGCTATTTTTAAATCTGAGAAAAATATTAAAGGTATTATTCATTTTGCAGCGTATAAATCTGTTCCTGAATCGGTCGCAAATCCTTATAAATACTACTATAACAATATAAATTCGCTCTTGAATTTATTAGAATGCTGTTTAAAATACAACATTCCGAATTTTATCTTCTCGTCTTCCTGTTCCGTATATGGAAATATTAACCAACTACCTGTGAAGGAAACGACTCCTATTGGAAAAGCTGAATCGCCTTATGCCTATTCAAAGCAGATTGGTGAAGAAATGTTGAAAGATTATTCGATTGCGCATCCTTCATTTAAAATTATTGCACTTCGTTATTTTAACCCCGTTGGAGCGCACATGTCCGGATTAATTGGTGAATTACCCATTAACGGTCCCGCCAATTTATTACCAATAATTACACAAACGGCAATCGGACAATTAAAAGAAATGACCGTATTCGGAAAAAATTATGATACACGTGACGGAAGCTGTATACGTGATTATATACACGTAAGCGACATTGCTACTGCTCACATCAAAGCGTTTAATTTATTGGAAACACAAAAGACTGCAAAAAATTATACTGTTTTTAACCTTGGAACCGGTAATGGTGTGAGTGTTTTTGAAGCCATTCATTCATTTGAAAAAGTATCAGGAAAAAAATTAAATTATAAAGTTGGAGAAAAACGAGCAGGAGATGTTGGTGCCATTTATTCTGATACGGCATTATCTGAAAAAGAACTGGGCTGGAAAACAAAATACACCCTGGATGAAATGATGGAAAGTGCCTGGAAATGGGAGCTATATCTAAAAAAACAACGCGAAAAAAAATCCTTCGATAGCGCTGTCTAGTAGTTAATTTTATCTGTAATTCTATAAAAAAACCTTATTTTTTCATAACTTTACAACACCAATAGGAAATATGGATATTTATGCAAGAGCAACCTGTTATTGATGTTGAAGCGGAAAAAAAGGAAATCTTAAAACGATATCGTGCCTTATTACGCGTTTGTAGAAGAACACTGGAAAAAGGTGACAAATTACTTATCCGTAAGGCATTTGATATTGCATTGGAAGCGCATAAGAATATGCGTCGAAAATCCGGAGAACCTTATATTTACCACCCTATTGCTGTTGCACATATTTGCGCAGAAGAAATCGGTTTGGGAACTACCTCTGTTGTTTGTGCCCTGTTACATGATGTTGTAGAGGATACTGACATTACCTTGGAAGATATTCAACGATTGTTCGGAGAGAAGGAAGCAAAAATCATTGATGGATTAACAAAAATCTCCGGGGTTTTTGATCAGGGCTCCTCCCTGCAGGCAGAGAACTTCAGAAAGATGTTACTTACACTTTCTGATGATGTAAGAGTCATCCTTATTAAGTTAGCTGATCGACTGCACAACATGCGCACCCTCGACAGCATGCAGCGCGATAAACAGTTAAAAATTGCTTCGGAAACATTATATCTCTATGCCCCATTAGCACATCGCCTGGGCTTAAATGCCATTAAAACAGAAATGGAAGATTTAGGTTTAAAATTTACAGAACCTACTGTCTTTTTTAATATCGAACAACGACTAAAAGATACCGATCCGGAGCGAAAAAAATTCATTTCAAAATTCATTATCCCAATCAAAGAAATCCTTGAAGAGCAAGGTCTACACGCTAAAATTATTGGCCGCCCCAAATCAATTTTCTCTATAAATAATAAGATCAAACACAAAGGTGTTCCCTTTGAAGAGATCTACGACATATTTGCAATCCGTATCATTATTGATACGCCAATGGAGCATGAAAAAGCAGATTGCTGGAGAGTGTATTCCATTGTTACGGATTTTTATCATCCAAGCCCTGATCGCTTGCGCGATTGGATATCCACTCCAAAAGCGAATGGTTATGAGAGTTTGCATACCACTGTAATGGGACCAGAAGGTAAATGGGTAGAAGTACAAATCCGTACCGAGCGAATGGATGAGCTTGCAGAAAAAGGATATGCCGCACATTGGAAGTATAAGGACAGTGCAAATGAAACACAACTGGATGACTGGATACGAAAAATACGTGAAATACTAGAGAGCCCGGAAGAGAATGCATTGGAGTTTCTTGATGATTTCAAATTAAATCTTTTTGCAGAAGAAATCTTTGCCTTTACACCAAAAGGTGAAATGAAAACACTTCCTATTAATGCTACGGCATTGGATTTTGCTTTTGAGATCCACACGCAGGTTGGTGAAAAATGTATTGGCGCAAAAGTGAATCACAAACTTGTTCCGCTTAGTTATAAATTAAAAAGCGGTGACCAAATAGAAGTGTTAACTTCCAACAAGCAAACACCTAAAGAAGATTGGTTAGGTTATGTTGTCACAGCAAGAGCCAAAGCGAAAATTAAATTAGCCTTAAAGGAAGAGAGAAGGAAGATCGCTGAAGAGGGCCGTGAAATGCTTCAACGTAAATTCAATCACTTGAAAATTGATTTCACCATTCAAAATATTAATGATTTAGCCTCTTATTTTAAACTTCCAAGTAGTCAGGAATTATTTTACAGAGTTGCAGTTGGTAATATTAATATCAAACATTTAAAGGACTTTCACCAGGATCATGGTAAGCTCATGCATAAGTCAGGTAGTATTAAAAAGCATGATAATACGCCGTCATTGGAGCAACTGGTTGAAGCAGCTCGGGGAAAATCGGATTTGTTGGTTATTGGTGAGAACCTTCAAAAAATAGATTATAAGCTTTCTCCTTGCTGTACGCCTATTCCCGGTGATGACGTATTTGGATTCATTACCATAAACGAAGGAATTAAAATACATCGTATTAACTGCCCGAATGCCATACAATTATTATCAAACTATGCATACCGCGTTGTTAAAGCGAAATGGACCAGCCAGGAATTAATTTCTTTTCTTTCGGGAATTAAAATTACAGGAATTGATGAAGTAGGTATTGTCAATAACATCACAAAGATTATTTCTAACGAGCTGAACGTAAACATGCGCTCTATCAGTTTCGACACCAATGACGGTACATTTGACGGAACAGTTATGGTATTCGTTCACGATACCAATCACCTTACCGAACTTATGAAAAAATTGAAAAAAGTAAATGGGGTATTGAGCGTGAATCGGATTGATAGTAATTAAACCTTCCCTTTCATTCACCGAAGCTTTAGCATAGGCGAACGCAGCAAGGAGAGGAGTGACTAAAAGTCCTTGCACTTGTTACAAACTGCTTACTAAAATATGACAAAGAAACCTCAGCCCCAGCCCCTCTCCTTTTTCAAGGAGAGGGGCTGGGGCTGAGGTTTACGAGGGCCTTACAACCCCATCCGTTTTTTACATTTTTTTACCCTTCCAACCGAATATTTTTCGTAATTTTAAACTTCTTATTTTAAAGGATAAAATGGTTGATGTAAAAGAAACGGTTAAACAAATTTTTTCGGATTATCTGGAGCAAAAAGGGCACAGAAAAACTCCGGAACGATTTGCTATACTTAATGAAATATACACACATGGAGGGCA
>C688J18823_10000716_pt1 | contig 19580 bp, 17 predicted proteins | sample HopSoiMetagenom1_FD_18823 | JGI IMG/M metagenome (IMG submission 18823) | reverse complement strand
CTGGGCCTCGACCGCCGATGTCCACGACGCCGGTGAGCCGATCCGGATCGCCGTGGCGATTGTCTCGGGCTCGGATACCGGCTCGCCGAGCACCAGCGGCGCGGCTCCCGCTGCCTGGGTGCCGAGCATGCGGGGCAGCCGGTCGGACAGCCCGTCACGGTGGTACTCGGTATAGCCCTTCCAGTAGGCGGTGATATTGCCCGCGTTGCCGACGGGCAGCGCATGCACATCGGGTGCTGCGCCGAGCGCGTCGATGATCTCGAACGCCGCGGTCTTCTGGCCTTCGATGCGGAACGGGTTGACAGAGTTGACCAGCGAGATGGTCGGGAAGTCGGCCGTGAGCTTGCGCGCCAATTCCAGGCAGTCGTCGAAATTACCGTCGATCTGAATGATCTTCGCGCCGTGCATGACCGCCTGCGCGAGCTTGCCCATCGCGATCTTGCCCTGCGGGATCAGCACCGCACAGGTGATGCCTGCGCGCGCCGCATACGCCGCGGCCGACGCCGACGTGTTGCCCGTCGATGCACACAGCACGGCCTGCTGGCCCCTGGCGACCGCCTCGGTGACGGCCATGGTCATGCCGCGGTCCTTGAACGAGCCCGTTGGGTTGAGTCCCTCGACCTTCAGATGCACTGTGCACCCGGTGTATTCGGACAGCCGCGGTGCGGAAATCAGCGGGGTGCCGCCCTCGAGCAGCGTGACCGGTGTCCAGTTGTCCTCGACCGGCAGCCTGTCGCGGTAGGCCGCGATCAGTCCCGGCCAGGGCTTATGAACGGCGGTGGGCGGGACGGTGCTCAATCGCTCGTTCCTTCCATGCGCAGCACGCTGTTGACGCTCTGCACGACATCGAGATCCGCCAGCGCCGCAACGGTGTCCGACAGCGCGGCGTCGGTGGCCTGGTGCGTGACGACGACAATGCGCGCGCCACACCGCTGCCCGCCCTCGTCGACGACGCCCTCTTGACGCACTTCGGCGATGCTGACTTCACGCTTGCCGAATTCAGCTGCGACCGTGGACAACACGCCGGGTCGGTCGGCGACATTCATGTTGACGTAGTAGCGGGTGGGGATGAACCCGATCGGCGAGATCGGCAGCTTGGCGTACTTCGATTCGCGCGGCCCGCGGCCGCCCTGCACCCGGTTACGGGCAGCCATGACGACATCGCCCATCACCGCGGAGGCCGTCGGTGCGCCGCCTGCACCCTGGCCGTAGAACATCAGCCGGCCTGCGGCCTCGGCCTCCACCACGACGGCGTTGAACGCACCGTTGACCGCGGCCAGCGGGTGATCGAGCGGCACCAGCGCAGGATAGACGCGTGCCGAGACGCGTTGCTGCGCTTTGTCTGTGGTGAGCCGCTCGCATATGGCCAGCAGTTTGATGGTGCAGCCCAGTGCCCGCGCTGACGCAAAGTCGGCTGGCGTGACCTTGGTGATGCCCTCGCGGTAGACGTCGTCGGCGGTGACGCGGGTGTGGAACGCAATCGACGCGAGAATCGCGGCCTTGGCCGCGGCGTCGTACCCCTCGACGTCGGCGGTCGGGTCGGCCTCTGCATAGCCCAGTGCGCTGGCGTCGGCGAGGGCACTGGCGTAGTCGGCACCGGTGCTGTCCATCTCCGAGAGGATGTAGTTGGTGGTGCCGTTGACGATTCCGGCGACCCGAAGCACCGTGTCGCCCGCGAGCGATTGGGTGAGCGGGCGGATGACGGGAATCGCACCAGCCACGGCCGCCTCGAAGTAGAGGTCGACGTGGGCATGCTCGGCGGCCTGCGCCAGTTCGCCCGTGGACACGGCCATCAGCGCCTTGTTGGCGGTGACGACGGATTTGCGCTGTTCCAGCGCGCTGAGGATGGCCTTGCGGGCAGGCTCGACCGGCCCCATCAGTTCGACGACCAAGTCGACATCGTCGCGGGACACCAGCTCTTCGACGTTGTCGGTGAGCAGTTCGATCGGCACGCCTCGGTCGTCGGCCACCCGGCGCACCCCGATGCCGCGCAGCACGAGCGGGGCCCCGATGCGGGCGCTCAGGTCGCTAGCGCTGTCCTCGATGATGCGGACCACTTCACTGCCCACGTTGCCGAGCCCCAACACGGCTATGCCGACGGGCTTTTCGTCACCATTCACTGGTTTACCTCCAAACTCAGTAGGTCGTCGACCGTCTCCCGGCGCAGAATCAGGCGGGCCTTCCCGCTGCGCACGGCCACCACGGCGGGGCGGCCGATCAGGTTGTAACGGCTGGACATGGAGTAGCAGTATGCGCCAGTCGCGGCCACGCCCAGCAGATCGCCGGGTGTGACGTCGTCGGGCAGCCAAGTGTCGCGGACGACGATATCGCCGCTTTCGCAATGCTTTCCGACCACGCGCGACAGGGCAGGTGATGCGTTGCTTGTGCGGGACACTAGTCGTACGTCGTATTCGGCGCCGTACAGCGACGTGCGGATGTTGTCGCTCATTCCACCGTCGACGCTGACGTAGCGGCGGTGCGCGGTGGGACTNACGGCCACATCCTTCACGGTGCCGACCTGGTACAGGGTGATGGTGCCGGGGCCGGCGATGGCCCGACCTGGTTCCACTACGAGTCGCGGTGTGGGCAGGCCTACCGCGGCGGATTCGTTGCGGATGATGGCGCCAAGCTTGGCGGCAAGGTCCTCTACCGGCGGCGGATCGTCCTGCGGCAGATACGAAATGCCCAGGCCGCCGCCGAGGTCGACCGCCTCGAGTTGACTTGTCTTGTCGACGCCGAACTCGGCGACGACGTCGCGCAGCAGGCCGATCACCCGGTGCGCGGCCAGCTCGAAGCCGTCGACGTCGAAGATCTGCGACCCGATGTGGCTGTGCAGGCCGACCAGGCGCAGGTGATCGGTGGCGAACACGCGCCGCACGGCGGCCATCGCCGCACCATTGGCCAGCGACAGCCCGAATTTCTGGTCTTCGTGCGCGGTGGAGATGAACTCGTGGGTGTGCGCCTCGACGCCGACGGTGACTCGGACCAGAACGTCCTGAACCACACCGGCGGCACCGGCGATCTCGTCGAGGCGTTCGATCTCGGTCATCGAGTCGAGCACTACGTGGCCGATGCCGGCCTTGACGGCGGAGGTCAGTTCGTCGACGGATTTGTTGTTGCCGTGCAGGGCGATTCGGTCGGCCGGAAAGCCGGCGTGTAGGGCGACGGCCAGCTCGCCGCCGCTTGCCACATCGAGGGACAGGCCTTCCCGGTCGACCCAGCGCGCCACTTCGGTGCACAGGAACGCCTTGGCGGCGTAGCGCACGTATCCACCGCCGCCGAACGCGGCGGCGATGTCGCGGCAGCGTGACCGGAAGTCGTCCTCGTCGATCACGAAGACCGGGGTGCCGAACTCGGCGGCGATGTCGGTGACGGGCACGCCGGCGATCGAGACCACGCCGTCCTCGCCGCGTACAGCGTTGTGGGGCCATACGTTAGAGGCCAGCCTGAGCATGTCGGCCGGGGACTCCGGCTGCGGCGGGGCGCCGCCGTGGTGGATCTCCTCAGCGTGCCTCGGCCCGGCGGGATGAGCGATCACATCCGCTCCGGAGCGGTGACACCGAGGATGGCAAGGCCGTTGGCGATGACCTGTCGGGTGGCCTCACACAGCGCCAGCCGCGCGGTGTGCAGATCCGTGGGTGCCTCGTCGCCCTGCGGCAGCACCCGGCAGGAGTCGTAGAACCGGTGGTAATCGCCGGCGAGATCCTCCAGGTAGCGGGAGACACGGTGTGGTTCACGCAGGGCCGCAGCGGTTTTCAGCACGCGAGGGAATTCGCCGAGATTGCGAATCAGCGTGCCTTCCTTCTCGTGCATGAGCAGCTCGAGGTGCTCGACGCTGGGGAGGAGGCCCAACTCGGCGGCATTGCGGGCCAGCGCGGCCAGCCGGGCGTGCGCGTATTGCACGTAGTAGACCGGGTTTTCGTTGGACGCTGACGACCACAGCGCCAGATCGATGTCAATCGGGGTGTCGACCGAGGAGCGGATGAGGGAGTACCGCGCGGCGTCGACGCCGATCGCCTCGACAAGGTCGTCGAGGGTGATGACGGTGCCGGCGCGCTTGCTCATCCGGACCGGTTGGCCGTCGCGGACCAGGTTGACCATCTGCCCAATGAGCACCTCGACGGTGACGGGATCCTCACCGAGGGCGGCGGCGACCGCTTTGAGCCGGGCGATGTAGCCGTGATGGTCGGCCCCGAGCATGTAGATGCACAGGTCGAAGCCGCGCTGGCGCTTGTCGAGGTAGTAGGCGATGTCGGCGGCGACGTAGGCCGGTTGGCCGTCGCTCTTGATGACGACTCGGTCCTTGTCGTCGCCAAAGTCGGTGGTGCGCAGCCAAACTGCGCCGTCATCTTCGTAGACGCTGCCGGCCTCGCGAAGCTTGGCGATGGCCTGCTCTACTCGGCCTGAACTGTGCATCGAGTCTTCGTGGGTGTAGACGTCGAAGTCGGTGCCGAAGTCGTGCAGCGACTGTTTGATGCGGGTGAACATCAGGTCGACGCCGATGGCGCGGAACGTCTCGCGCATCTCGTCGTCGGGCAGGCTCAGCGCGTCGGGGTCCTTGGCGAGCACCTGGGCGGCGATCTCTTTGATGTAGTCGCCCGCGTAGCCGTCGTCCGGCGTGGGTTCGCCCTTGGCGGCGGCGATCAGAGAATTGGTGAACCGGTCGATCTGAGTGCCGTGGTCGTTGAAGTAGTACTCGCGTACCACCTTGGCGCCCTGGGTGGCGAGCAGCCGGCCGAGCGCGTCGCCGACCGCGGCCCACCGGGTGCCGCCGATGTGGATCGGCCCGGTCGGGTTGGCGGAGACGAACTCCAGGTTGATGTTGTGACCCTTGAGCGCCTCGGAGTCGCCGTACTTCCGACCGCCGGCGAGGATGTTGTTGACGATGACGCCCTGGGCGGAGGCCTCGATGCGCAGGTTGACGAATCCTGGGCCGGCGACGTCGGCAGAGGCGATGCCGTCCTGGTCGATCAAGGCGGTCGCCAGCCAGCCGGCTAGCTCACGCGGGTTGGCGCCGACCTTCTTGCCGAGCTGAAGGGCAAGGTTGGTGGCGTAATCGCCGTGTTCGGGATTGCGCGGGCGCTCGACGGTGACGATGGCCGGCAGCGCGGACACGTCGAGGCCATGCTCGGCCAGCACCGCGGCGGCGGTGGACTTGAGCAACTCGGCCAGGTCGGCGGGGGTCACGAGGGTCCATCCTATGGTCTGGGGTGGTCAGCGCCCGAATCCGATTCCACCTCTGAGATGCGTTAGGCTGTGCACGCCCATCGGCGCAGCGTTTCCAGCGTGCGCCCCCGTAGCTCAGGGGATAGAGCGTCTGCCTCCGGAGCAGAAGGTCGCAGGTTCGAATCCTGCCGGGGGCACTCATATAACCGCAGGTCAGAACATATTTTGGAGCTGAAGCCCGACGGACGACCAAGTCTCGTTTTCTGGGCACGCCGTGTGCAGGTTCGAAAGTGGGCAAATCGTCGATGACTCGTCGGTCATCGACGAAGAGGCCATTACCCAGCATATTCGTGGAAGCCGTAGCGCCCTTCAACTTCGACTGATCGCGCTGTTCGGAAATCGGCCTCTATTCCGATGCCTGGGATCGTCGATTCCAACGATGAGCCGTATGACCACCTGCCGGCCGTGGGAAGTGGGTAGGAGGCCTACCGTCAGACGACCGGTGACGTGAGGACGCGGACGGTGCTGACGTACTCGCCGGTGTTGTCGTCGACTTCGCTGACGGTGACATACGCGGTGCCGTCGGGCGCCACGGTCACCGCGGTGACCAACGCGGTGTCGACATCCAATACCTTCGTCGCCCCAGTGGACTTGATAGCCCACACTTGGGCACTCCCAGGCAAGGTGTCGAAACCGGATGAAAGCGTGACGTATGCCGTTCCATCGGGAGCCAACACCACGGGCCTGGGCGCGCGGCCGAAGATCCCGCCTGCTGGGTCGACCGCCAGGACTATTCCGCCGGGTGCGGTGATCGTCGCGATCGTCGTGCCACTTGACGTAAAGGCCAGCACCGTTACCTCGGGATCGCCGTTGGCATTCTCGGCGCTGGTGACGATGTAACCGTTACCTTTCAAGTCGATGGATCCTGCTACGACATCGCCTGCGATCTGCGCGGTGCGAGCGCCGGACGACAAGATGACCGCCGAGGTGGAAATGGCACCTGTGTTTTGGTCCACTGTCTGAACTATCTGAGCCGCAGCGCCTTTCAGTGTGAAGTAAACCCTGTGCTTAATGGTGGTGCCGACCGGCATGTCTTTGATCGCCGCGCCACCCGACGACGGGACGATTGCCACGTGATAGCGACCACTACTGTCGACGTAGCCGACGTATGCCTTCTTGTCGAATCCGACGGTGAGCGCGACGCCACCGACAGTGTCTACCGCATCGGCGATCTGACCGTTGATCGGCACGACGTGGGTCTTGCCCGCCTTCGCGATTCCTAAGCCATATCCCTGGCTGGTGACGACAGCCATGTACGTGGTGCCATCGCTTGCGACCACCGGTTGCCCGTAGGCGACTCCCTCGATGGCAGTGCTGGTTTGCAGCGTCGTGGCGGTCAGCGTGGTCACGTAAGTCTTGTGCGTCACGTAGTCGACGGTGGTCTGGTAAATCGCACCTTTGGCACCCGCGACGGTCAATCCGAGTCGCGCCCCGGGGATCACGCGTTCCGTGTGCGCGTTACCGGCGAACGTCAGCATCTTGGTTACGATCGCCTGCTCGTCGTCTACCACCGTGACCGCGACATAAGCCTTGCCGTCGGAGGAGATTGTGACCGGTCCGGACAAGCCCCCCGCACCCTCGACCGTGGTCGTCGTGTCCAAACCACTCGAATCGATTGCCAGGATGTTGACCTGCGCCAGGCTGTCCGCGTAGACGACGTAGGCACTGCCGTCGGGCGCCAGCGTGGGCGGTAAGCCGGACGTCGATCCGGCGATGTCATACGTCTGAGACGTGTTGGAAGAAGACACGCGGATCAATTGGTAGGCACTACCGGTGCCGTCCACATCGGTCAGAACGAACGCCGCGCCGTTCGAAGCGACAAGTATCGGGCTCGTCGTAGTGCCGGTCAGCGATCCTGCCGTCGTCGCGACACCCGACGTACTCACCGCCGTGATGATCGTGGTGTTGCTGGCTTCGTCATAGGTCGCCAAGAGCAGGCTGCCGTCCGGGCGCGTCGACGCCAAACCGAAGCCGCTCGGGGTGCCGGTGATGCTCTGCGATGTTGTGATGACACGGCCGTCTTTGTCCAGAACGCTCACACGAGTAGAGCCGTTCGGCTCCAGCGTCTGCGGATCAACATCCGCCGTCACCTGGTATCGGGTACCGAAGGCGCCCACGATGACATTCCCGATCGGCGCGCCCGGAGTCGAGGCAGTGGTGACAGGTAGCAAGGAGACGACTCGCATGCCGTCGTCGGAGGAGTAGTAGAGCTCGCGCCCGTCGGGAGACAACACGAGAGCGGGGTAGTAGCCCACCGTCGTCGCCCCGGTGGGCACGCTCGCGATCTGCGTGTTGTCGGCGGTGTTGAACACAAGCACGGAGTTAGTCGCGGTATCCACAGCGAAGAGCAGGGTCCCGTCGCTGTTGAAGGTCAGGCTGCCCAGTGTCTCTGGCGTGACTTGGATGGTGCCCACCAGTTTGTTGCTCGCATCGAAGACCCTGATAGTGCCGTCGGCAGAGTCATTCACGTAGACGCGGGTACCTGCCGGATTGATGGCAACGTCGGTGATGTACGTCCCCGTCGTGACCAGTTTGGCCGTAGTCGATGACGTGGCGAAGGTGTAGACGGCCGACGGTGCGGTCTGGGGATCGTCGGTGGCCAGGTCGGATACCACGTAGACCTTCTTGCCGTCCGCGGAGAACTCGATGTCATAGAACACGTCTGATGAACCGGGCAATTTCACGGTTCCGGTGATCTTGCCGGTGGCGGTCGCCACCTTGGTGACAACGGTGGTCCACGTGTCGGTTTTGGCGTCATACACCGCGCCCGTCGCCAGCAGTGTCTTGCCGTCCGGGGACACAGCGACGGAGACCGGATAGCGGCTGTCGCCGAAGTCGATCGGCGCCAGCACAGTGTTGTTGGTGGCGTCGATGACGTGGATCAGGTTAGTCGTGTCGTCCACGACGTAGACGCGCTTCCCGTCGGCCGTGACGGCAAGTGAGACCGGCTGCTGATCGAGTTGGATGGTGGCTACGGTTGTGCGATTGACGGTGTCGATCACGGTGATGGTCTTGGCCGCGGTGTTGGCGACGTACGCCCGTGTCTTCGTAACGGCGATTGCGTCCGTCGAGCCGCCGGTTGAAATCGATCCAGCGTCAACCAACGGAGCCGGGTTGATTGCCACGTCTACCGTGACGGTCTGAATGTTGGCCGTCGTTCCGTCGGACACCTTCACGGTGAAATGGGCGTAATCAGTCTCAGGCGTCAAGCCCGCTACGACTCGTTGCGGTGTTGTCGGCGTGTACGTGAAGGCGCCGGTGGTCTTGTTGAACACCAGTTTGCCCTCGGCTGGGCCGGAAGCGAGCGCGTAAGAAAGCTTCTTTCCTTCAGGATCTTTGGCGACTATCTGCCCCGCCACCGCACCAGTTCTCGGGTCCGGTGTGCCGAAGGCCGAAGTCTCCACGACCGGTGGCTGATTCACCGCTGCGGCTGCAGTCGCTGTTGCGGTCGTCAGGCTGTTCAGCGTCTGCGATGCCGCCATCTGTGCGGCGGGCTGATCGGCTGCGCCTGCATCTGCGCCGGCGCCGAGGCGGCGGGTAGCGGCCATCACTATCCACGACAAGGGCGATTCCACGGGTGCGTCAGGGCCGGATCCCAGCAGTGCATTCGTCAACGCCGTGGTCAGCGAAGTGGTAAGGGTGACCGGCACCGCGTATATCGCCTCGACGACGGGAGCCGGGCTCGTCGTAGTGGCGACCGTGGTCGTCTCTCCGCTCGACGCAATGGAAGTCTGCACAGTGAGCGTCGCTCGAGCAGAAGTCGCCCGCAGAGACTCGGTTCGGGCGGTAGCGCTTTGCCCGCCGCTGGATCGTGCTTCGACTGCCGTCGTCGATGTCGACGAGCTAGTCGTCTTCACAGACTTAGGCGAGATAGAGCTGGATGGGGCTTTGGTTGTCAACGACTTCTTCGGCCTTGTGTGACGATCGAAAGACGTAAGCGCTCCTCCGGAGCTGGACACGACCACTCCTGGAGCGATCTCTTGGGTGGTCCCGGACGAAGTTGTTCCGCCTTGGGCACTCCCGGTCGGGTTGGAATTGTCAGTGCCGTCTTCCGGTTTGTCGGGTGAGTCGGTCGGACCGGTCTGTCCGACGTCATTTGTGTCGTCCGTGCTCGTTTGACCGGCGTCAGCGGACGGAGTGTCGTGTGCCTCCGACCCCGTTTCGGCCCACGCCACACAAGGGCTGCTTGCGATGGCGCAGCCGATCCCCAACGCAACCGCAAGAGCGCCAACTCGGCCGACATAACTGCTGTACCCCATGAATTTTCCTCACTGACCCCGTCGCTCTTACAGCGAACTCACCGATGGCTACAAGCTAACACCTAGAAACCCAAGAAAAGTTGCAAACGCACGTTCTATCGAAGACGAACGAGAAGAATCGTGTTTTGCCACAGAATGGGCAGCTGTCAAGCACTGCTACTTCTAGCGCGTCTTCCAGCGTCGCTACACATCAAAAAATCACCAGCGGCGTTAATAATGTTTGCCTAACTAATGATTTCTCTTTCGGAAGCCTCGGCGAGCCCACACGTCAACTTAGGCTTCAGCAACAGTTGCCGTCTGCTGGAGCGAACGCTTCGAGGAGTTAGCTGGTCCTTGTGCGACGGGTGCGGCCGCGGCGTGCCGTTTTGTGGTCAACCGAAGCCCTCCACCCAGGAGGCGGGATGCGGCGGCGGGTGTCGGTCACGTCGAGCTCGCGGTGTTGGGCTATGACGATTCGATCGCGTTCCACGACGCGCTGTTCGGATATCTCAACCCGCGCAGCTACATCGGCATCGAGCCCGAACCGGAGGCAAGCTGACGCACAGCGAGCAGGCGGCCGGCATCAACCACATTGCGCTGTAGGCCGGCAGCAGGAGGCGGGTTAACCGATTCCATGACGAATTCCTGGTCATGCTTCCAGCGTGAATTTGCCCAGGGTCAGACAGGCCGCACTGCTGGGTGGCAGGTATTCACAGATAGTAACCGTTTGGTTCAGATTTGGCTTTGACACGACGACCAACTGAAAACACGCAATTATTTCGGACATCACGTCGATCATTTCAAGGTTCTCTCCGATTGCCATAACGCTCAAAAGAGGATCCGGAAATTTGGCTTCCCGTCTATTTACGATTTTCAAGTCACAGTTGACGCGCAAGCTTCCAAGCAGAGGTATTCGGGGGCGGGTAGCAACGTGCGTGAAGTACTTGCGGACGAGCAGCGAGCCGCCCGTTTATGTCTTCGACCTGCGATGAAGACTAGCGTTCGCGGGCGTCGGTGGGCCGCTCACGCGCGCAGAACACATACCCTGAGTACGCCGGAGCAGCTTCCCAGGCTCAATGAACGGGTTCGCTTCCCGTCATCGTCGTAGCGCCCACTAATCCGGGTGCTAGCTTCCCTCTCCCGCTTACCGAGCGGAATTACGCTCCGACTTCGGTCGTGATTCGCACGCACCCGCAGCATCGGTGAGCACCAATCACTCTGACCCGCCCTAACACCGCCCACACAATATGCGACAGTGTCAATTATTATTTTGCGTTTGCGTCAATTAAAGGTATTCACCGAGGGGATCGGGCCAATGCGTCCACGAGTTGTGCCAGTAGTGGCCGTTGGCTTGATCGTGTTGGTTGCGGTGGTGCGCGGCAGACGGCCGAACCCCGGAGCAGCCGACCCAGCCCTCGCCCGCCGGGAAGGTGGCAGCAACGTAGGGCTCCTCGACCGTCGTCGTCAAAAGACCGGTGGACATCATGCTGAAACCGAATACGTCGACAGCATGGTCGGCGAGAAATTTCGAACACCGCGCTTAGCGGGAAATTCAGTTCGGTAGCCCCTGGTAGAGCAGGTTTCATGGAATCCACCCGGCGGCTCTACCCGCTATGTAACAATTCGCGTCTCACAGGGTACTTCTCACAGAAAGAAACGACCATGAACCATTTCGTAAAATTCGCCGGGCCGATTGCTGCTGGGTTAACTGCGGCCGCCTTGGTATCTGCACCTCTTGCGGCCGCAAGCCCCGAGGACAACTTCGTCGACGCAATGACCCAACAGGGCGTCACCTGGCCGGGTGCCACCGCCTCAAACATGGTCGCCGCGGGACAAGGCGTGTGCCAGGACTGGGCGAGCGGAGCCAGCCTCGTGCAAGAGGTCGACTCGCTTTCCGAGCATCTCAGTACGGAGGACGCCGGGTTCCTAATCGGTGCGGCGACGGCTGCGTTTTGCCCGCAGTACGAGTCGAAGGTCCGCTGACCCACGCACTCCCTGATTTGACACCCCGACGGGGATTCGTTCGGGGTTGCAGGGAGCGGGTCACCGTTTACTCAATTTTTCTGTTCCGATCATCAGCTTTTGTTCGGACGGCCCTGTAATGCCATTGGGGCGATGGATGTTCACGACTGCAGGGCCCCTTACCGCTCGATACGATCCGCCGAGGTGTCGTCGGTCGCGAATGAGGGAGACCTCAGTGAAGCGTGAGTTGTTGTTCGCGGTCGGCGCGGCCACGATCGTCGTCGTTGCCGCGGCGGGCTGTTCCAGCGAAGGCGAATCGTCAAGCGAGACAACCGGGGCGGCCAGTTCGGCTGCAGCATCAAGCTCCAATGCCACGACCGCGCCCGGCAACGCGTCCGCGTCAGCCACTGCGTCGGCGGGAGCCGCGGAGGTCACCGTCGACGGCCAGCCGCAGCCAGTCAATGGTCCGGTGGTGTGCGAGACATCGGATAACAAGTTTTCCATCGCGATCGGCGAGCCGATCACTGGCGTCATCGTTGGCCTGGAGCCCGACGGATCGGCGGTCCACGGCGTCGGGCTCGGCACCGTCAATGGCGTTGTCCTCAGCTTTACCGAGGGGGTCCCCGACAACACCGCAACCGCCACCAAAGATGGCAACGCCTACAACGTCAGCGGCACGGCCACTGGGCTGGACGATGCCAACCCGGCGCAGCAGGTCAATAAGCCGTTCGAGATCAACGTCACCTGCCCCTGACGGGTCAGCCGCACTGACCGTTCCCATTGGGACGCCGCCGTTTCAATGGGAGACCAACCACTGCTCAGAAGCGAGCGGCACCGTCGAATCCCGCCGGGGCCGCAGCCCAAGGCATCGGTCCATATGGGGTCTAAACGCCGGGCGTCGGCGCGATGCCCAACGAAAGAAGTAAGTCGCGGACGCGCACCTCGATCTCGTCGCGCACTGGTCGCACAACGTCCATTGGTTGTCCCGCCGGGTCGGGCAACTTCCAGTCGACGTAGCTGCGGCCGGGGATGATCGGGCACGTGTCACCGCAACCCATCGTGACGACGACTTCGGCCGCTTCAACCATTTCGTCGGTCCAGTGCTTCGGATGTTCGCTGGTGATGTCGATGCCCTTTTCGGCCATCACTGCCACCGCTGCGGGATTGATCTGGTCAGCCGGTTCCGAACCACCCGAATACGCAACCGCACGATCGCCCGCCAACCGGTTGAAAAATGCCAGCGCCATTTGCGAGCGCCCTGCGTTGTGGGTGCACAGGAACAGAACAGTTGGTTTTGACATCAGCGGCTCCCGTCATTCACCGTCGGATCTGGCCAGCCTCGACATTGTCAGTTGTTGGCGATGGTGGTCGTAATGCCGGCCGGGGTATCGGTAGAGCTCCGCCAGGGTCATGAAGTCGTTGAAGTACGGATCCCATCGAGTTGGGAAGTACATGCCCCGCTGAAGGGCCTCATCGTCTGCGAGGGCCATCGATTGCTGCAAGCCAGCGATTGTGCGATCCATCTTGCCGCCCATCCGTTTCCGGTTGTAAAACGAAGCAGCCATGCATGTCCCGTAGTAATTGATCGCATGAAACGGCGTCGTCGCCGCGTTGAGGAGTCGCGCATAGGCACCGCTGACCCAATCAGGCAGTCGGCCGAACAACCGCACGAGGATCAGCAGTCGTTGTACGACCATGTAGCCGAAGACCATATGGAACAACAGTTGTTCGTTCGTCCAGCGCGTGCCGGATGTCGATTCTTCCCACTCGCCTTCGTCGACGAGCCTCATCAGGTGCTGGAAGTCAGCGCGGGCGCGCTCCAAGTCCCCCGCCAAGGCCGCTCGGTCGACAGTCATGTGGATCCCTCCCGAGTGGGTGTGGCATCGGCGTCGCCACCTTGATGGGGCACGACAACATCATCGGCGGTCTGCGCGGCGTCAGGGTAGAGCGCGACGACGAGTGCCACGCCGATCAACGCGCCGACGATCTGAGCGGCAACGAACAGAAGCACCGAACTGGGTGCGATTCCCGCGAACGAGTCAGAGAAGATTCGGCCAACTGTCACGGCAGGATTCGCGAACGACGTCGAACTGGTGAACCAGTACGCAGCGCCGATGTAAGCACCGACCGCCGCCGCCGACGAGGCGGCTCGGCCCGTTCGGGCGAGGGCGAAAATCAACGCGATCAGTCCGGCGGTGGCCACCACTTCACCGACGAGATGGCCCGGCGAAATTCGGTCCTTCGTCGAGACTTCCAGCGCCGCACGGTCGAACATGACATTGGCGAGAACCGCGCCGACGATTCCGCCGGCGATTTGGGAAGCGGCATATGCTGCGACTGAGCCGCCGCTGAGGCCGGAATTTGCACGCCGACCCAAAAGCCAGTCGGCTACCGATACCACCGGATTGAAGTGGGCACCGGAAACCGGCCCGAACAGCAGGATCAGCACGGCCAGGCCGAACGCTGTTGCGATCGAGTTTTCGAGCAGCTGCAGCCCAACATCGCTGGATGACAGTTGCGCGGCGGCGATGCCTGATCCGACCACGACCGTCACCAGCAGAGCGGTTCCGATAAATTCGGCGAGCAGCTGACGCCAGACCATGCTGATCCTGAGGTTCACGCTCAGCAGCAAGCGGCGGCCGTGCTCGCCGGTTCACCGTCTCGTGCGGTCGCACCGCAGCACGGATCGCCTTCGGCTTGTGGGTCGCGATGCTGCGGGCTGTTGCCGAAGGTGTCGGAGTCGGAGAGGACGGTGTAGACCTCCCACTTTTCGCCGGCTGGGCCGGTGACCCAGACCTTGTCTTGTTTGGCGAAGCAACAGGTGGTGCCGATCTCCTCCTCGGTGAACATGCCTTGACCGGCGAGCCGGCCGATTTCGGCATGCACCTTCTCGCTCGATTCGACTTCGACGCCGAGATGGTTGAGGGATCCGCCGTGGCCGGGATTCTCGATCAGGACCAGCTTGAGCGGCGGCTCGGCGATGGCGAAATTGGCGTAGCCCTCTTTGAGCTTGGCCGGTTCGGCGTTGAACAGCTTGGAGTAGAACGTGACGGCCTCGTCGAGGTTGTCGACGTTGAGGGCCAGTTGGACGCGGGACATGATGACCTCCATACCTGTGTGACATATATCGAACTTCAATGCGACTGATGATGCCACCTCTTTGATATATGTCAATCCCTCTGGCAGGATCAAGGCATGCCGAAGACGTTGCCGATGGTCGACATCTCCGCCCCGGTCTGCTGCGCACCCGTCGCGGCCGGTCCGGTAGATGACGACGCTGCGCTGGAAATTGCGTTGCGGCTCAAGGCGTTAGCGGACCCTGCGCGGGTCAAGCTGGTGTCACTTCTGTTCAGTTCGGCCGACGGCGAAGTGTGTAGTTGCGACCTGGCGACAGCGGTGGGCCTGACCGAATCGACGGTCAGCCATCACTTGACTCAGCTTCGCCGGGCGGGCTTGGTCGAATCCGAGCGGCGCGGGATGAACGTCTACCACCGGCCGCAGCGCGACGCGCTCATAGCCTTGTGCACGGTTCTCGACCCGAGCTGCTGTCAATAAGATCTTCGCTAAGCCCGATCGACTTTGCCGTCTTGCGTTCCTGCGGTGGCGTCCAAAGGTCTAGCCTATTGCAGAGAGCCAGCCGACATTGCTCGTGACTGCCTCGGCGACGGCGCCCGCCGGCACCAGGCTCGAAATCACTCCGCTCGCAGCGAAATTCGGGGCGTTCGCACCTATTGTGTTCACAGTCGACGCTAGGAGTGATCTTGAATTTGAGGCTCATTGTGGCCGGAGCAACAGTCGGAGGCGCGGTGAGCCTGAGCGCGCTGCTGCTCGGCCCCGGCGTGGCAGGCGCCGATCCTGCCGACCCTCAACTGCCCGCTGAACAAGCGGCAGCTACCGATCTGGCCACTCCGGACGCTGAGGACCAGGAGGACGAGCAGCAGGCTGAACCCGTTCATGACAACGGGTTGCCGTGGCCATTGAATGGGCTCGATCTGCCACCGGCTCCGTTCGACGTGCCGCCGCCCCCGCCGCTCGACATTCCGCCGCCCGTCCAGGTGACGGTTCCCGTCGGCGTTTCGTTGGGCCTGCCGGCAATTCCGCTCGGACTGCCCGCTCCGCAGCTGCCACCCCCGCCTGAGGTGCCGTTACCGCCGGCGCCACAGCTGCCGCCACCGCCGTCGATTCCATTGCCACCGCCGCCGTTCTGACGTATGAGGGCAAGGCGGCCTTAGGTTTTGCGATAATTGAGGCGTATGAAACGGAAGTTGTGAATGTGAAACCAGGCCCCCATCCCCCGTACGGGGCCCGGCCACACACCAAGCTTGGGCTACGGCACGCGCCGAGGAATCGGGTGTTTCCCTAGCTTTAGCTTCATATGACAAATGGCCGCCTCGCCATGAGCGAGACGGCCATTGCGTTAGGTGGCTACCTCCACCACTTCCAGGGCTGATCCCAGTGACCTGGCGGTACACCAGTCCATTGGCCAATGTGTCCAGGTGACGGCACGAACTGCCCGGGCGGCGGCAACGAACCGCACCAGCCCCACCAGCACCAGTCATCAGCTTGTGCCTGGCCTGCGCCGATGCCGATCGATGCCAATCCGAGCGCGCCTGCGACAGCTGCTCCGGCTGCGATCCTCTTAAGAGTCATCGTGAACTCCTTTATCAGCTGGCTGCCCTGCCGCTACCAAAGAAAGCTGCTTGCCGCACAGCGGCAAAAACGGCACGGCGCTCACGATTATTTCCGATACGTATATCGTCCCACCGGCTGCGATCGTTAGCCAGCACCGAGCTGCAGGAGCACCTTTCCGCTGCCGCTGTTGCGGTCCGCCGCGACGGTAATCGCCTGTGCCGCTTCGTTTATTGGATAGCAGTGCGTGATCAACGGCGTCACATCCAGCCCGTTCCCCATCGCCGCGACAGCGTCGGTGATCTCGTCGACGAACCGGTATGAGCCGAGCCAGGTGATCTCCCTTGTCACCAAATCACCGAGGCTCGCCGCCACCGCCGTACCCGGCAGGTTGCCCACCTGAACAACCGTGCCGCCCCGCGCCGTCGCATGCAATACCGCACCGAGCGCCGCCCCCGCGCCCGACGCTTCGAAAACCAGCTCGACGTCTGACGGAAGCTCCTGCCCTGCCCCGACATTGATCACGTCGTCGGCGCCCATCGCCTGGGCGATCTTCAGCGGGGCGTCGGCGACATCCGCTGCCGTCACCGTCGCCGCGCCTGCATATTTCGCCGCGGCCACCACCAACGAGCCGATCGGCCCGGCCCCATTCACCAAGACGTTGCGGCCGCGTACATCCCGCGCGCGATTGACCGCGTGCATCGCAACAGCCAGCGGCTCGGCAAGCGCACCATGCTCGGTATCGACGTTCGACGGCAGCATCCGAATCTGTTCGGCGCGAACCACTCTCAGCTCGCTGAAGCCACCGTCGGTGTGTGGGTCAGACGCTGCCGACCCGAAGTACCCGCCCGATGCGGTCGCCGGATGGACGGTGACCGGCTGGCCGACGGACAAGCCGCCGACGCCCGGCCCGATACCCGCGATGTGGCCGGCCACCTCGTGGCCGAGGACCAACGGGTGCTTGAGCACCGCCGTTCCCGACGAGCCGTTTCGCCAATACGAGATGTCGGACCCGCAGATCCCACCCCACTCCATCGCGACGAGAACCTCCCCTTCCCGGGCAACCGGGTTGGGGAGGTCATCGACCCGAAGGTCGTTGGCGCCATGTACGACAACGGCTTTCACAGCGCATCCTCGAGCTGGACCAGGTCTCGGCCACGGGTTTCGGGAGCAACCACCGCTGACACCAACGTGATTGCCGAGTACACCACCAGCATCGCGGCGATCGGCCACCAGCTTCCGGTCGCAGCCGTCAACCCCGCGGCGACAACGGGACCGATTGCGGTGGCAAGGATTCCGCCGATCTCCTTGGCTAGCGCCAGCTGGGTGAACCGGGTGCGCGAGCCGAACAGCTCGGCCATCGTCACGCTCTCCAGCGAGAACAGGCCCAGCACACCGATATTGAGCGCGATTATCATCGACAGCACCATCGTGAGGTTGCTGCCGCTGGTGATTCCGAACAGCAGCGGGAAGGCCAGCACGATCGTCAGGGTGGTCAACGCGATGTACACCGGGCGCCGGCCGTAGCGGTCGCCGAGCCAGCCGACGATCGGGATGGTCGCGAAGCCGACCAGCGACCCGTACATGATCGCGCCGGTGGCCACCGACTTGTTCATCATCAGTGTCGTTGCGATGTAGCCGACCAGGAAGGTCTGCACCAGACCGGAATTGCCGGCCTGACCGAACCGCAGGCCCAACGCGACGAGGAAGGCCTTGCCTTTGCGCTGCTTCAGCCCCGCCTCGAGGACGCTCTCGTGCTTCTCAGCGGCCACGGTTTCGAGCTCCTCGCGCGAGAGTGCCACCCCGTCGACGACGTCGGGCCGTTCCTCGAACACCGGGCTTTCCTTGAGGTTCAAGCGCAACCAGACCGCGAAGATCATCAGCACGAAGCTGAGCAGGAACGGCAGCCGCCATCCCCAGCTGAGCAGTTGTTCGTCGCTGAGGACCCCGAGGAGCAGGGCCCACAACGCCGAAGCCGCCAGCGTCCCGGAGTTGGTGCCGAGGCAGACCAACGATGCGATCAGGCCACGCCGTTTCGCCGGCGCGTACTCGGCGAGCATCGTGGTGGCGCCCGCGATCTCGGCGCCCGCACCGAAACCCTGGATCAGCCGCAGCACAACGAGCAGGATCGGCGCCAGAATGCCGATCATCGCGTACGTGGGTAGCACGCCGATCAAGGTCGTCGATGCGCCCATCAACGCGATCGTGATGAACAGGACCTTCTTGCGGCCGATCCGGTCTCCCATGCGGCCGAAGTAGATCGCGCCCGCCAACCGCGCGACGTAACCGACGCCGTACGTCGCCATCGCGGCGATCAAGCCGATGGCCGGGCTGACGTCGGGGAAGAAGATCTTGTTGAAGACGATGGCGGCCGCCAGCGAGTACAGCTGGAAGTCCATGAACTCCATCGCGGTGCCAAGCCATCCCGACACCGCAGCCTTGGTGAGGTCGCGGGTCGTCCGCTCTACAGGACCCTGCGGCGGAGCGTCCACATTGTTGATCATCGATGCGTTCCTTGCTCGTGAGAAGTCTGGATGTGAGCCGGTTCACTTACATACAAGCCCTGAGAGCCAGGCCTTGTCAACACCCAACTTCGACAAGGAGGCATTGCCCGCGGGTGACTTCGGAGGAGCTACTGCCAGACGGCGACGACGCGGCGCGTCGGCCGGCTGTCCTTGCCGTCGGAGAACAGCTCGGGCGACCGCTCGCGGATCTTGCCGATGTCGGTGAAGACCTTGCGCAGGTGACTACGCAGCGCGCTGGTCGCCCTGTCGCCGTCGCCCTCGGCCACCGCGTCGACGACTGCAGCGTGCTCGTCGGTCAGCGCCTGGATCGAGCTCTCACTTGTCATGCCGAGGCGCCGGGCCCGATCGAGATGCGCCTTGGCCGCTACGACAGTGCGCCACGCGTTGCCGTGACCGCCGGCCGCGAGCAGCGACCGGTGGAACTGTTCGTCGAGCTCGAAAAAGGTATTCACGTCAGCCGTTTCGCGTTGCCTCGCGATCAACTTGCGCAACTCTGAGATTGCCGCGTCGTCGGCCCGTGCCACCGCGGTCGGGATGTTGGCGAGCTCGATGGCCTCACGGACGAACTGCGCGTCGGCCACGCGCTCCGGGTCGATCCGTGCGACGAAGGAGCCGAGCTTGGGAAAGATCTGCACCAGGCCCTCGTCGGCGAGCAGAATCAGGCTTTCCCGGACCGGCGTCCGGCTGACCGACAGCTGCGCGGCCAGTTCGTTCTCCGACAGCGAGGCGCCGGGAGCCAGATCCAGTGTCACGATGCGTCGCCGCAGCTCGGCGTACACGCGTTCCCGGTTCGAACCTTGCCGCGGCGTCGTCATAGGGTCAGCTTATTGGAATACACCCGCTGTTGACAGATCCTGCTGTTTAGAGCTTGTATGTAAGGCATGAAGATCGTCGCCGCGGATGTGCTGATCACGGCACCCGGTCGCAACTACGTCACCCTGAAGATCACCACGGACGACGGATTGGTGGGCTGGGGCGACGCGACCCTCAACGGCCGCGA
>C688J18823_10000715_pt1 | contig 19644 bp, 16 predicted proteins | sample HopSoiMetagenom1_FD_18823 | JGI IMG/M metagenome (IMG submission 18823) | reverse complement strand
CCGGCCGCGCGAGCGAGCGTCGTCGCCTCGGACGCGTCAAAGCCCAGCGGCTTCTCGGACAGGACGTGGACGCCGGCGTCCAGAGCGGCCGTGGTGATCGAAGCATGCACGTCGTTCGGTGTGCAGTTGTGCACGACGTCGGCGTCGAGGAGTTGGTCGAGTGAGCCGGCCGCGGGGACGCCGAGCCGTTCCGCCGCCGCCTGTGTGCGTTCGGGCGAGCTCGCGAGGAGCCCCGCGATCTGCACGTTCTCGAGTCTCCGGAGAGCGTCGAGATGTGACGCGGCCGCGAAGCCGGCGCCCGCGATGCCGACCCTGATCGGGGTGGTGACGGGCGCATCCATGGACGGATGGTAGGCGCTCGGCGTTCGGTTCACCGCCGCCGCGAGACGTGGGTTCAACGTCGGGCGCGTGGACTCACGTGCGTTGTTCGTCGAACGCGACGTCGACCTCCTCGTCGGACCGTCGCTCCTCCTGATCGGCCAAGCGGCGGAGCGCCCGCCGATCCGCATCCGTCAGCTCGCCGCGCAGTGAACGCGGCCACAGGCGGTTCGCGACCACGACGTCCGTGACGGCGCCCATCAGCGCGAGCTGTGCGCCGAGGTAGATCCACCCGAGGAGTCCGATCACCATCGCGAAGGTGCCGTAGACGTTCGTCGAGGACGAGACGCGGTTGGACACGATCCAGCCGCCGAGGGCGAGCAGGGCGGTCCATCCGACGCCCGCGAGGACGGCGCCCGGGAACACCTGGCCCCATGACACGTCGGCGGTCGTGAGCACGCGATAGCCGAGCGCGAAGAACCCGACGTTGAGCACGACGGTGGCGACGATCCCGAGCAGGTGTCCGACGGTTCCTCCCTGTGTGCCGAGCCAGCCGACCACCGACGCCGTCACGATGAACGCCGCCAACACGACGAGCGTCAGCGATGCGAGCCCGATCGACTTGGGCGTGCCCGGCCGGCGCTTCCGAGGCACGTCCCACACCGTGTCCATCGCGCTCTGCGCCGCCCGGATCGCACCGAGGCCGGCCCACACCGCGAGCGCGAGACCGACGAGGACCGCGATGCCCGAACCCTGGATCGAGCCGACGTTGTCGCGGAGCTGTTGCCCGACGAACGGGAACTGTGCGATGGCGGAGTCGAGGACCCGGTCGCGCAGGTTCGGATGGTCCTTCAGCACGTAGCCGCCGACGGAGGACAACACGAGCAAGAGCGGGAACAGCGAGAAGAACCCGTAGTACGACAGCGCCGCGGTCAGCTTGCCGACGTCGAGCTCGCCGAAGCGCTTGACGATCCCGTACGGAAGGGACAGCCAGTTGTGCCCGCGCTGGTAGGCGTCGATCCGATCGAGGATCTCGCCCGGGTGCACGTCAACAAGGTTCCCGATACGGCTGGTCGCCAAACCGGCGCCGCAGCCCGCCTCGTTTGCCCGTGTGGGGAACTGGCTACGACTGACCGGTGCGGACGCGCCGATTCATGATCGAGCACAGCCTGCATACCAGCCTGTGGGTGATCCCGTTCGCATGCGCGGTTGCCGGCATCCTGCTGTCGCTCGGGACCGTATGGATCGATCGATCGGTCGGCGACACGTTCGTCCCCCGNGTGGTCACCGGCGATCCCAACGCGGCGCTGATCATCCTGTCGACCGTCGCGGCGTCGATGGTCTCGCTCACCGCGCTGGTCCTGACGATCACGTCGGTGGTCGTGCAGCTGGCCATGGGGCAGTTCTCTCCGAGGAGCGTCCGTCCGTTCCTGCAGGATCGGCCGAGTCAGCTCGCGATCGGCGTCTTCGTCGGCACCTTCGCGCATGCGATGTTCGCGATGCGTGACGTGCGGTCGACGGGACAGGCCGCGACGGTGCCGGGTGTCACCATCCTCACGAGCTACGTGTTGGTCTTCGTCAGCGTGGTGGTCCTCGTCGCGTACGTGCATCACATCGCGAACTCGCTGAAGGTCGATTCGATCATCAAGTCGGTCGCCGACGAGACCCGGGCGCTGTTCGACAAGCTGTATCCGGATGGGCGGGGCCCGACGGCGGCGCGGGATGTCGCGACGACGCAGATCGCCAGCGACCGAGCGGGCTTCGTGTTCCATATCGATCACGACCGTCTGATCACTGCCGCAACCGACCGGGACGTGTGCCTCGAACTGCTCCGCGGCGTCGGCGACTTCATCCCAGAAGGCGCTCCGATCGTCACGATCCACGGGGCCGAAGCCGCGGACGTCGACGATGGCGCGATCCGGCCCTGCATCTTGATCGGTGCGGAGCGGACGATGGATCAGGACGGCGCGTTCGGCGTCCAGACGCTCGTCGACATCGCGGAGCGGTCGTTGGGTGAGGATTACAGCGATCAGACGACCGCAGCGCAGGTCGTCGAGCGACTGTACGATCTGATGCGGGCGCTCGCCGACCGACCGCTACCGTCCGGGCGATACGAGGATCGGGCCGGGACACTTCGTGTCCTCGTTCCGGTGCCGCAGTGGGACGACTACGTGGGCATCGCGTTCGACGACCTCATCACGTCGGCCGAGGGATCTCCGCTCGTGCTNGGCCGGATCCGCGCGGTGCTCGAAGCGCTGTTGGGCGTGGCGCGCCCCGATCGACGGCCGGCGATCCACGCTCGCCTGGAGCGGCTNCGGATCGGAGGCGGCNGGTCCGACGCCGATGCGGCGGCTCGCGCGACGGATCCGGCCGCCTGACCGCACGTTCTCTTCGGTGCTCGACGCCGAGGCACGTCGCCGTCCTACGATGCGGGCGTGTCCTGCGTGGCCTGCGGCTCGGACGTGCCCGACGGCGCCCGGTTCTGCCCGGCGTGCGGCGCGGAGCAGACCGCTTCCCAGGAGGAGCGGAAGCTCGTCTCGGTGCTGTTCGTCGACATCGTCGGCTCGACCGCGCGCGCCGACGGCGCCGATCCCGAAGACGTCCGCGATCGTAACCAGCTCTACTTCACCGAAGCGCGGCAACGTATCGAGCACTACGGCGGCATCGTCGAGAAGTACATCGGTGACGCCGTCATGGCGGTGTTCGGGACGCCGCTGGCCAAGGCCGACGACGCCGAGCGTGCGGTCCAAGCGGCGCTGTCGATCATCGACGGGATCCACGAGCTGAACGTCACGCACCCCGGGCTCGACCTCGAGGTGCGGGGAGCGGTGTGCACCGGCGAGGCCGTCGTCGCCATCGATGCCGCGCCGAACGAGCCGATCGCGACCGGCGACGTGGCGAACACCGCGGCACGCTTGCAGAACGCCGCGCCTCCCGGCGGCGTGCTGATCGGACAGCAGACGTACGAGCTGGTCCGGCATTCGTTCGACCTCACGCCGCTCGAGCCGATCCAGGCGAAGGGCAAGCGCGAGCCGGTCGCGGCCTGGCACGTTCTGGCACCGCTCGGCGCGCCCGGCGCGCGGCCGATGTCGGGGACCCCGTTCGTCGGTCGCGACGACGAACTCGAGATCCTCAGTCGCGTCTGGGACCGCGCCGTCGACGCGTCACGCCCACACCTCGTCACGATCCTCGGACCGGCCGGCATCGGCAAGACACGCCTCGGGCGTGAGCTGTCCCATCACGTCGAACGCACCGGCGGCATCGCGCTGTGGGGCCGGAGCCTTCCGTACGAGGAGCGGTCGCCGTATCGAGCCGCCGGGCAGATCATCCGGAAGGTCGCCGACATCTACGAGAGCGACGGCGTCGCGACGGCCCGCGCGAAGCTCGCCACGGCGATCTCCACGCTCTTCCCCGAACCCGACGCCGACGAAGCCACGCGGTACCTCAGTGTCGTGCTCGGTCTCGGGTTGGACGAACCGCCCGACGAGGCCGTGCACCTGCAGTTCGCCGCGCGGATGTTCATCGAGCACCTCGCGGCGCGCGATCCGGTCCTCGTCGTGTTCGAGGACGCGCATTGGGCCGACGCGCCGCTGCTCGACCTGATCGACTACCTCGTCACGCACGTGCGTGAGGCCCGCGTGGTGTTCCTCGCGCTCGCGCGCCCGGAGCTGCTCGAGACCCGCCGCACGTTCGGCGGCGGCATGATCGGCCAGACCACGCTTCCGTTGGACGCGCTCAGATCGGACGAGGCCGTGACCGTGGCGAGCGCACTGTTGCCCGACGTGGGCCCGACCGCGATCGAGCGCGTGGTCGCCGCCGGCGAGGGCAACCCGCTGTTCCTCGAGGAGCTCGCGGCTTCGGTCGTCGACGACGCCGGACCCGAAGAACTTCCGACGACGGTGCTCGCCGCGATCGCGGCCAGGATCGATGCGCTGCCGTCCGAGCCGCGAACGGTGTTGCTGCACGCCTCGGTGATCGGTCCCACGTTCTGGCGAAACGTGCTGACCGCCGTGATGCCGTCGGACGGCGTCGTCGACGCCCTCGAGGCGCTCGAGGACCGAGGGCTGATCGTCCGGCATCTGCAGAGCACCGTCGCGGGCGACGTCGAGTACGGCTTCAAGCACGTGCTGATCCGCGACGGCGCGTACGGGACGATGCCGCGCGCGGCGCGGCGGGAGCTCCACGCTGCGATCGCGCGCTACCTCGAGGACCGGCTCACCGACCGGGCGGACCTGGGCTGGCTGCTTGCGCACCACTGGACGCAGGCCGGCGACCCGACGCGGGCGATCACGTATCTGCTTGCGGCCGCGCAACGGGCGCAGGATGCGCTTGCCGTGGACGAGGCGTACGACCTGCTGACGCGAGCGTTCGATCTTGCCGAAGACGAGGCCGAGCGGCGGCGGATCCTGTTCCGACGGGGCGACATGCTGGCGAAGACGGGCGAGTTCGCCCGCGCCGACAAGGAGTTGACGGACCTCGTGCCCGAGCTCGAGGGGCGCGAGCAGGTCGAGGCGCTGCTCTCGCTCGGGATGGCGACCCATTGGACGGAACAGACAGAGCGGACGTACGAGGTGTCGCATCGGGCCGTGACGCTTTCGCGTGACCAGGGCCTGGACGATCTTGAGCCGATCGCGCTGTCGCTCCTCTCGGCCGCGCACGCGATGCGCGGGGACGCCGGCGACGTGGCGCGATCGCTCGAGCTGGGCACGCAGGCGACGGCTCTGTGGCCGGAAGGCCAGCGCCAGGCCGAGTACGCCCACCACCTCCACATCCTGGGCAACCCGTTGTATTGGAGCGGCCGGTATCAGGAGGCGTACGAGCTCGCGATGGAGGCCAAGTCGATGGGCGGGCTGCCGGCGAACGGCGCCGAGTTCGTGCTCCGGGGCGCGGGCATGACCGGCCTGACGCTCGCGGGCCTCGGCCGGTACGAGGAGGCGCTGGAGGCTTCCGAGTCCGCGATCGCCGCGGCGCAGCGTCTCGGCCGACCCGACAACGTCGTCATCAATTACTCGACGTTGGCGCTGCGCGAGATCTTCGCGCTGGAGGAGGCGCGCACACGAAGCCAGACGGTCGCGGACCGTCTCGGGCCATCGGACTTCAACATGCCGTGGATGAACGCGCGGGCCGACCTGATCGCGTCGGAGCTGCTGTTGGGCGAGCTCGGCACCGTTGAGCGGCTCTGGCCTCGCGCCTGGGACGACGCACAAGAGGTCAAAGCGTGGGAGCACTGGCTGGTTTCGGGGCGGTTGGCGGTCGCGCGAGCGCAGCTCGAGCTCGGCGCCGGCGATCTTGATGACGCTGTGACGTGGTCGCGCCGCGCACTCGAGATGGCGGCGTCGGGCGGGCGCCCGAAGTACGAAGCGATCGCATTGATCGCGCTCGGCCAGGCGCTCACTCGGCAAGGTCTCGCCGAGGAAGCGCTGGCCCAGCTCCGGCGTGCGGTCGTGATCGCGGACGAGCTCGGCTCGCCGCTCGTTCGTTGGGAGTCACGCGAGGCGCTCGCAGCCGCGGAGCGAGCGGCAGGGGTCGATCCGGAACCGCGCCTGACCGAAGCCGCGACGATCATCCGCGAGGTTGCCGCGTCTCTCACCCCGGCTCGTGCGGAGGTCTACGTCGAGGCGCCCGCCGTGCGAGCGGTTCTCGAAGCCTGAGAGGCCGGGTGACCGGGTCGGCCGCCGTCAGGCGGGCCAGTCGGGCTTGGACTCGGGTTGCCCCAACAGGTCGTCGAGTGAAGGCTTCGGTGCGCCCTCGGCCTCGGCGATCTTCGCGTCGAGGTCCTCGGGCCGATCGTCGCTCGCGGCCAGCATCTCCTCGAGCGACTTGCCGGCGGTTCCGGTGAGCCGGATGCGCAACGCGGCCAGCACGGCGGCGTGCTCCTCGCTCAGCCCGTTGTTGACCTTGATCTCGGTCAACGCCTGTTCCGCCCGCTTGAGGAGGTCGTCGTCGCCCACGTGACCAGTCTGTCACGGCGGCTCCACCCGAGCCGCACGCGCCTATCATCCGGACATGGCCGGCGTCTTGATGGATCGCGAGACCGCCCACGCGTTCGCGCACGAACGATGTCTGAAGGAGACGACGTTCCGCCATCTGATCTCGGTCGAGGGCGTGATGCGCGCGCTCGCCGGCCGGTTCGACGAAGACGAGGAGTTGTGGGGTCTCACCGGCTTGTTCCACGATCTCGACCAGGACCACACCGGCGATGAGGGTGCGCAACACGCGCGGCTCGCCGCCGAATGGCTCCGCGAGGCGAACGTCGACGAGCGCGTGGTGAACGGTGTGCTGGCGCACGCCTACGAGGAGTACCGCATCGATCTCATGTCGAGGGCGGTGGTGAACGCCGACGCGATCGCCGGCCTGCTGGTCGCCGCGGCGCTGGTCCGTCCCGAGCGCGCGACAGGCATGAAGGTCTCGAGCGTCAAGAAGAAGCTCAAGGAGCGGTCGTTCGCGCCGGGCGTGAACCGGGAAGAGGTCACCGACGTGGAGGCCAACATCGGGCTGCCACTGGACGAGTTCATAGCGGTCTCGATCGAAGGCCTGCAGGACGTTGCGTCCGAGATCGAGCTGTAAGCGGAGCTATGGTCATCGCAGGTTAGTGTCCGAGCATGCGACCGGACGGCCGACTCCTCAGCGTCAACATCGCGCACGTCCAGCCCAATCCGTACAAGACCTCCGACGTCACCGGGATCGACAAGCGGCCGACCCTGGGCCCTGTCGCCGTGACCGCGCCCGGGAGGAAGGACGGCGGCGCCGGCAGTGGACTGGCGGGAGACACGATCGGCGATCGGGTGAGCCACGGGGGCGACGATCAGGCCGTGTACGCGTATGCGCGAGAGGATCTGGATCGCTGGCAGCGGGAGCTCGACCGCACCCTTGCGTCTGGGTCGTTCGGGGAGAACCTCACGACGCAGGGCGTCGACGTCAACGGGGCGCTGATCGGAGAGCAGTGGTCGATCGGGGACGAGGTGGTGCTCGAAGTGACGTCGCCGCGGGTGCCGTGTTCGACGTTCCGTGGGTGGATGGGTATCCCGGGGTGGCTCAAGATCTTCACGGCCGCTTCGGTCCCGGGCGCGTATCTCCGGGTGATCGTTCCGGGGACCGTCTCGGCGGGCGACGAGATCTCCGTGTCGCACCGCCCCGCGCACGACGTCACGGTCGCGGGCATGTTCCGTGCGCTCACGATCGACACGAAGTGATCGCTCGGGCCACCCTTGCCAAAACGCCGCGCTCGCGTGAGCATCGGCCGATACGCGAGAAAGGAGATCGATGATGCGCTCGGCCGTCGTTCGGATGTGCGGCGTGTTCCTCGTCGGTGCCGTCCTCTTGGCAGGCTGCACCAGCAGCTCCAGCACCAGCACCTCGGCCGGCCCCGTGTCATCCAGCTTCTCGACGACGGGCTCACCCGTGTCCTCGGGGTCGACGTCCGACGGCGGGTCCACGTCGGCGCTCGACGGCAAGTGGAACGGCACCTGGACGGCGAACTCGAACGCCGGCTCGGGCGCGTTCGCGGTGACGTTCAAGCAGAGCGGGTCGTCGTTGAACGGGACGCTGTCGATCTCCGTCGCGTGCCTCGACGGCGCGAAGGTCACGGGCACGGTGAACGGGAGCTCGATCGACTTCGGCTCCGTCAAGGGCGAGTGCCAGGTCGACTACAAGGGCAAGGTCAGCGGCGACCAGATGTCGGGCACGTACTCCGCCTCGGGCGTGCCGGCCGGCACCTGGAAGGCGTCGAAGGCCTGACCGCGAGCGGGTGTCGCTCAGACCTCGAGGATCTGGTTGACCTGGAGGGTGCCTCCGCGTGCGACGTACGGGTGCGATGACAGGACGGACGTCGCGTCGTCGGCGCTGTCGGCCTGGATGATCGAGTAGCCGCCGATCTGCACCGCGTCCATCGCGCTGTCGGCGGCGACCTGCGTGACCATCTGCACCGGGGCGCCCGGATCGACGATCGCGTCTCCGGCGCCGGCGACCCAGCTACCGAACGCAGCCTTGGCTTGCTCCATCATCGCCGGATCATCCGGCATCCCCGAGCCGTGGTACGTGATGAGGAACCTGCTCATCTGATCTCCCCCCCATGGGCGCTCGGCATGTCCGAACGTCGAAACTCTAGTCCGACCGCGGCGGGTGCACGAAGGTCCGTTCGAACGTGAGCGCGTCAGGCGGCGACCGGCCGCTGCGCTCGTTGGCTGGGCAGGAACAGAGCAGCTGCCAGCCCGGCGAGCCCGAGCACGGCGATCACGATCATCGACGCGCCGTATGCGCGGCTGGTGAGACCGGAAACGAGGATCGTCCCCGCGACCGCCGTACCGAGCGACGAGCCGAGGTTCGAGATACAGCGCGACAAGCCGGAGATCTCGCCCTGCTGCTCCTCCGGGAACGCGGACTGCACGACGTTCACGGAAGGCGTCAGCATCACGCCGACGCCCAGACCGATCAGCAAGAGCCCGGGTGCGAACGCCCAGGCGCTCGGCGATCCGTTCACGAGCGAGAGCAAGACGACAACCCCGGCGGTCGTGGTGATGAACCCGGCCGCGATGAGCGTCCGCTGCGCGTACTTCTTGGCGAGACGCTCGGCGGCGAGCGAGGAAAGCAGGATGCCTCCGGTCGCGGCGGTGAAGATCACGCCCGTCTGGATCGCGTTGTAGCCGCGCACGACCTGCAGATACGCGGACACGACGAACGCGGTTCCCATCAGCATGAGCCACTGCACGTTCTGGGTGACCAGCCCGAAGTTGGACGTGTGGTTCCGGAACAATCCGGTCGACAGCAGCGGCTCCTCGTGCCTGCGTTCGCGCGAGCGGATGTGGAGGAAGAACCCGGCCAGGACGACGGCGCCGGCCACCACGAGAGCCGCCATGAGCGCGAGGTCGTTGTCTGCCGCAAGGACGCCGGTCACGACCAGGATGAGGCCGGCACCGGACAGGATCGCGCCGAGCGTGTCGAAGGGCCGGTCGGGGTCGGGCTCGATCGGATCGACGATGCCGCGGCTCAGCCAGATGATCACCGCGATGATCAATGCCTGGAAGACGAACGCGGCTCGCCAACTGATGGCCGTGGTGATGAGCCCGCCGATCAGCGGTCCCGCGGCCGCACCGACGCCGCCCATCCCGGTGATGATCCCGAAGGCGCGTGCTCGCGACGTCATGTCGCTGAACAGCAGCGTGGTGAGGATGTACACCGGTGGGATCAGCAACGCGGTGCCGACCCCTTCGAAGATCGAGTTGCCGAGGATCAGCACGCCGAGGCCGGGCGAGATCGCGCTCATCAACGCGCCGATCCCGTAGACGATCAGGCCGATCGTGAAGCAGCGCTTGCGGCCCCAGCGGTCGGTGAGCTTACCGCCGGGGATCATGAGCGCGGCCATCACCAACAAGAAGAGGGTGATCGCGATCTGGACACCCTGCACGGTCGTGTGAAGGTCCGTGCTGATGTCGGTGATCATCACGTTCATGTTCGAGCCCGCGAAGCTGCAGATGAACTGCGCCAGAGCGAGCGGAACGAGGATCTTGCGCAGGGCGGCAGACGGCGGTCCGACGCTTTCTCGTTGACTCACATGCCTCCCTCGGGCTCTCCACCCCCTTACTAGCACAGTGGTTCGAACCGCGACGTAGAGTGCCGGGCTTGCCGCCTACGCGCGAAGGAGAGGCATGACCGGTAAAGCAGCCTTCAACGACGAGGAATGGGAGCGGGTCCGTCGGGCGCCGTTCGTGGTGGGGATGGCGCTCACGATCGCCGACCCCGGTGGTCCGATCGAGATCTCGAAGGAAGGGATGGCGACCATCCGTTCCGCGACCGTCCCGCCGAGCCAGGAGGAACTCCTGAGTGCGGTCGCGTTGGATATCCAGGCGCAGATGCAGGCGAAGCACAATCCCGCCAAGGACTTCAAACCGACGAGCCCGCCGACCGCCGCGGCGGAGATCCTCGACGAGCTTCGCGATGTCGACCGGATCGTCGCCGCCAAGGCGACACCCGAGGAGACAGAAGCGTTCCGCGATTGGCTGATCGTCACCGCGCAGGCCGCCGCCGACGCGGCGAAAGAGGGCGGCTTCATGGGGTTCGGCGCCGAACGGGTCAGCGCCGGCGAGCAGGCGATGCTCGATCAGATCCGGAGCGCACTCGGTCGAGCCTGAGTCGCGACGCGTCCGTCGACCGGGGGAGCCTGTACGGCGGACTGTTTCACGGCGGTTGATGCTCGATGATGCGGGCGGGAAGACGTCCCCCTCTCCTCTCCAGGGGGTGCGTGGGTTTCCAACGTGGCCCGCGCAGCGTCTTCCCATCAGCCGTGGGCTCGTCTACCAGGCGAGCCCACGGCGTTGCTGACACGTCACGTGCTGTTGGCCTATCGCTCGGACGGAAGCAGGTGCTCGAGCCAGTCCGGCACGTCGCGGCCGGGGCTGCGCTCGAACAGTGAGCCGGTGTCGGGCACGGCGTCGAGGTCTATCCGATCGGATCGTTCGCCTGCGGCCGTCGCGTGGCGTCGCTCGGCTTCGATCATCAGCGGCAGGAGCCGCGTGTCGCCGACCGTCGCGACCCCTGCGATCTCGCGGCGATCGAGGGCGAAGGCGACCGCTGCGTCGACCAAGGGTTGGTCGTCGAAGGGCTCGTACCACGTCGTGTAGGGGCGGGGCCCTTCAACGCGGTAGTTGTTGCGCGCGATCGACTTGATCACCATCAGCCCGACGTCTTGGGACGTGGCCAGTTCGATCAGAGCGTCGAAGTCGCGCCGGAAGTCCGCGTCGCGGGCGAGCACGAAGTTGTACGGCGTCAGCACCGTGTCGAACGGGAACCGCCGGCACGCCTCGAGGTGGATCGCCGCCACGCCGGGGCCGTGCCCGGTGATACCGATACCCCGCGCCAAGCGCTCGTCGCGCGCCCGAAGCGCACCTTCGAGGGCGCCACCGCCGCGCGTCACGCTGTCGAGCTCGTCGAGGGTCCCGACCGCGTGCAGCTGGATCAGATCCACCCGGTCGGTCTGTAAGCGATCCAGTGAGCGACGGAGGCTGTCGTATGCGGCTCCGGCCGTGCGGTCACCCGTCTTCGTGGCCAGGAAGATCCGGTCGCGGATCCGTGGCATCCACGCGCCGAGTCGGAGCTCCGACTCGCCGTAGTCGGCCGCCGTGTCGAAATGGTTGATCCCGGCTTCGAGAGCGGCGTTGACCGATCGATCCGCTTCGTCCTGGCTCGACTCAGCGAGCGCGGCGCCGCCGTAGATGAGGACGCTGCTCATGTGGCCGAGCCGGCCGAGACGACGTGTCTGCATGCCGTCAGTATCTCGTCCGCGCCGCCCGGCCCGGTCGGACGCGTTAACCGACGAACGAGGCCTGGATCGCGCTCGCTGCGCGGGCAACCGCGGATCCGTCTACGCCGTGCTCGTACCCCAACCGATCGAGGAGCTCGATCAAGTCCTCGGTCGCGAGGTTGCCCGGCGCGCCCGGCGCGTACGGGCATCCTCCGGTGCCGCCGGCCGAGGAATCGAACGTGCGCACGCCGAGCGCGAGGCCCGCCTCGACGTTCGGCAACGCACGGCCGTACGTGTCGTGGAGGTGAAGCGCCAGCCGATCCGCGGGGATCCGTGCGAGGAGCGCGCTCACGACACGTTGCACGTCGGCGGGATGCGCCACCCCGATGGTGTCGCCGATCGAGATCTCGTCGCAGCCGAGATCGAGCAACGCGACCGAGACGTCGACGACGGCCGGGGTGGCGACGTCGCCGCTGTACGGGCAGCCGAACGCGGTCGAGACGTACCCGCGCCGCCACCACCCCGCCGCGCCCGCTCGCTCGAGCACCGGCGTGAACGCCGCGAGCGAAGCCGCGATGGACATGCCGATGTTGGCTTCGGTGAAGGCCTCGGAAGCGGCCGTGAACACTGCGACCGCGTCGGCCCCGGCCGCTTCCGCGCGTTCGAGCCCTCGGACGTTCGGCACCAAGACCGGATAGCGAACATCGCGTCGGCGGTGGATCCGCGGGAACACCTCATCAGCGTCCGCGAGCTGCGGGATGGCGCGGGGCGACACGAACGACGTCGCTTCGACGACCTGAAGGCCCGTGCCGGCGAGCGCCTCGATGAAGGCGACCTTCGCGTCAGCGGGTACGACGGCCGCTTCGTTCTGCAAACCGTCTCGCGGACCCACCTCGACGATGCGGATGGCGCGATCGCCCGTCTCGCTCACGAGGCGTCCTCCTCGATCCGCACGAGCGTCTGTCCGGCGGCGACCGTGTCGCCCGTGCGCGCGAGGACCGCCGTGACAGTGCCGGCGGTGGGGGTTCGCACGATCGTCTGCATCTTCATCGCTTCCAACACCACCATCGCATCTCCGACGCCGACGCGATCGCCTTCGACGACGTGGACGCGCAGCACGACGGCCGGCATCGACGCCGTGAGCGATCCGCCGGGCGGTGGAAGGCCGACGGATCCGAGGTCATCGTCGTCCAGCCGATATGCCCAGCCGCGGTACTGCGCCCAACCGCCTGCGACGACGACCTCGCGCGGCGTGGCGGCCCCGGGTCCGAACGCGTGCCAGGGATCGTGCTCGACGCTGTCCGTCGCTCGCACGCCGTCTGGCAACGGCGGAACGTCACCGCGCCACGTCCGTTCGATCCAGTCCGTGTCGACGCGCCCCTCAGCGACGTCCGGGTCGGCAAGGATCTCGATGAGGAACCCGAGGTTCGTTGTCACGCCGACGATCTCCGTCGCTTCGAGCGCCGCTCGGAGCCGCCGTAAGCACGCGGGTCGATCCTCGTCGAACGCGATCACCTTCGCCAGGAGCGGATCGAAGTCGAACGTGATGCGGTCGCCGCGCCGCAGCGCCGTGTCGATCCGCACGCCGGGCCAACGGGGGAGCGTCAGACGCTCCACGCGTCCGCCGCCCGGGATGAATCCGTTCGCTGGATCCTCTGCATAGATCCGCGCCTCGATCGCATGGCCGCGGTGTGCCATGTCGCTCGAGCTCGACACGACGCCGCCGTCCGCGATCGCGAGCTGTGCATGGACGATGTCGACGCCGGTGACGGCCTCGGTCACCGGGTGCTCGACCTGGAGCCGCGCGTTCATCTCGAGGAACCGGAACTGCCCGTCCCCCGACACCAGGAACTCGACGGTTCCGGCGCTCACGTAGCCTGCCCTCGCCGCGAGGGCGCACGCGGCCTGGCCGAGCCGCCCGCGAAGGTCGGCGTCGACCGCGGGCGAAGGCGATTCCTCGACCACCTTCTGGTGTCGTCGCTGAAGCGAGCAGTCGCGTTCACCGAGATGGGCCACGTTGCCGTGCGCATCCGCCAGGATCTGCACCTCGACGTGCCGGGCATCCGTGAGCCGACGCTCGAGGAACACGCGGTCGTCACCGAACGCGGCTTCCGCCTCCTGGCGCGCCTCCGCGATCGCGGCCGGCAGGCGGTCGAGATCGTCGACGGCGCGCATCCCGCGACCGCCCCCACCCGCCGCCGCCTTGACCAGCAGCGGCGTCGCGAGCTCGCGCCCGGCCGCGACGAGCGCCCCGTCGTCGCCGACCGCGCCCGGGACGACCGGAACCCCTGCGTCCTCGGCAAGCCGGCGCGCTCGGATCTTGTCGCCGAGCGCTCGCATCGCCTCGGGCGGTGGTCCCACCCATGTCATGCCGGCCGCGATGGTGGCGCCGGCGAACCGAGGATCTTCGGAAAGGAAGCCGTACCCCGGATGGACCGCGTCGGCGCCCGCGTCCAGCCCCGCCGCGACGAGGCCTGCAGCGTCGAGGTACGACTCGACCGGTGCGACGGCGTCGGCGAGCTCGGCGGGCATGGAGCTGCGTTCGCTCTCGGTACAGGCGACGACGCTCGAGACCCCGAGCTCGCGGCAGGCGTGGATAAGCCGGACCGCGATCTCGCCGCGATTCGCGATCAGGAGTCGACGGACCACGACGGGCTCCGTCGTTCGAGGAATGCCGCCACGCCCTCGCGGCCTTCTGCCTCCGTTCGGGCCCGCGCGATCCGCTCCGGCAGGTCGTCGAGCGTCCACGCCGACGTCGCGTCGCGCACCAACCGCTTGCAGGCGGCGATCGCGCCCGGACCAGCGTGCAACAACGCGTCGACCACGTCCGTCACGGTCTCGTCGAGCCGAGTCTCGGAGGCGACCTGATGGACCAGTCCGAGGCGATGCGCTTCATCGGCGTCGAAGCGCCTGCCCGTCGTGAACAGGGCGCGCGTCGCGCCCGGCCCGATCGCGCGCAGCACGTACGGCGAGATCGTCGCGGGCAACAGACCGAGCCGGATCTCGGAGAAGGCGAACGTCGTCCCCTCGGCGGCGACGGCGACGTCGCCGCACGCGACGAGGCCGGCGCCACCCCCGAACGCGGCGCTGTGCGCCCGGACCACGACGGCCTTCGGACACGTGTCCACCGCCTCGAAGGCGTCGGCCATGCGTCGGGCGTCCGCAACGTTGTCGTCCCACGAGAGGTCGCGGCTCGCCGCCATCCAGTCGAGGTCCGCTCCGGCGCAGAAGACCGGTCCTTCTCCGCGGAGCACGATGACCCGCACGTCGTCCTGGTGGGCGAGGCCGGTGAACGCCTCCGTCAGGTCCTCGAGGAGCGCCGGATCGAGCGCGTTCCGCCGCTCGGGACGGTTGAGCGTCACGGTGGCGACGGGGCCGTCGTGCGCGATCCCGAGCGCATTCACATCCGGAACACCCCGTAGCGCGTCGGTTCGATCGGCGCGCGTGACGCTGCGTCGAGTCCGAGCGCGAGGACCTTGCGCGTGTCGAGCGGATCGATGACACCGTCGTCCCAGAGCCGCGCCGTCGAGTAGTACGGACCGCCTTCTCGCTCGTACCGCCCGACCGTCTCCTCCTCGGCGCCGGGATCACCGCCCACCGCCGTCAGGACCTTCGCCGCCTGCACGCCGCCCATCACCGAGATCCGGGCGTTCGGCCACATCCAGAGCTGCCGCGGTCCATACGCGCGGCCGCACATCGCGTAATTGCCTGCGCCGAACGACCCTCCAACGATGACGGTGAACTTCGGCACCCGTGCGCAAGCGACGGCGTTCACGAGCTTCGCACCGTCCTTCGCGATACCGCCCGCCTCGTACTCCCGGCCGATCATGAAGCCGGTGATGTTCTGTAGGAACACGAGCGGGACGCCGCGCTCGCACGCGAGCTCGATGAAGTGCGCACCTTTCAACGCGGACTCAGAGAAGAGGATGCCGTTGTTCGCGAGGACCGCGACCGGATGGCCGAAGATCCGAGCGAAGCCGCAGACGAGGGTGTCGCCGTACAGCGCCTTGAACTCGTGCAACATGGAGCCGTCGACCAACCGGGCGATCACCTCCCGCACGTCGTACGGCTCCCGCAGATCCTTCGGAACGATGCCGTGGAGATCGGCGGGATCGATCGCGGGATCTACCGGCGTCGCCACCTCCCAGGCCCGGGCGCCGGAGGGGTTCAGGTTCGCGACGATCTCGCGGACGATCCGCAATGCGTGCTGGTCGTCGCGCGCCACGTGGTCCGCGACCCCGCTCACGCGCGTGTGGACGTCCGCGCCGCCGAGCTCCTCGGCCGTGACGTCGGAGCCGGTCGCCGCTTTCACCAATGGCGGCCCGCCGAGAAAGATCGTGCCGGTGCCCCGCACGATCACCGTTTCGTCCGACATCGCGGGCACGTAGGCGCCGCCCGCCGTGCACGAGCCCATCACCGCGGCGATCTGTGGGATACCGGCGGCCGACATCCGTGCCTGGTTGTAGAAGATCCTGCCGAAGTGATCCCGGTCGGGGAACACGTCGGCCTGCAGCGGCAGGAAGGCCCCTCCCGAGTCGACGAGGTAGATGCAGGGGAGGCGATTCTCGGCGGCGATGTCCTGTGCCCGCAGGTGCTTCTTCACCGTCATCGGGAAGTAGGTTCCGCCTTTCACGGTGGCGTCGTTGGCGATCACGACGCACGGCTGACCGTGCACCGGACCGATCCCGGTGACGATGCCGGCGCCCGGCGCCGCACCGTCGTAGAGGTCTTCAGCGGCCAAGGGGGACAGTTCGAGGAACGTCGTACCGGGGTCGAGCAGCGCCTCGACGCGTGCGTGGGCGGTGAGCTTGCCTCGCGCCTCGTGCTTGGCCACGGCGTCTTCACCGCCGCCCCCGCGGACCCGATCGCGCCGGCTCCGGAGGTCCGCCACGAGCGTCTGCATCGATGCCGTGTTGTCGCGGAAGGTTTGGGCGCCGGTGTCGAGGTGTGTGGCCAGTCGGGGCATCGATTCCTCCGCGGGCGCTCGTCCGGCGAGACCGTTCGGCCACCTTATCGCGGGCGAGCGTCACGGGTTGCCGCGGGCGTAGGGTGGAAACGACCCAGCGATGGATGCGCCAGAGACCGCAGCGGATCGGATCGGGCTCGAGGAGCTGCGGCAAGCCGTGCGCTCGTTCGCCGACCGCGAGATCGCGCCGCTGGCGGCCGAGATCGACGCATCGGACGCGTTCCCTCGGCGGTTGTGGCCGATGCTCGGCACGCTTGGCGTGCTCGGTCCGACCGTGGCCCCCGAAGACGGTGGCGCGGGCCTCGGCCTCCTCGAGCATCTCGTGATCATGGAGGAGATCTCACGCGCATCGGCATCCGTCGGGTTGTCCTACGGCGCCCACTCGAACCTCTGTGTGCACAACCTCTGGACGAACGGCAGCGTCGAGCAGCGGGCTCGGTGGCTCCCGGCGCTGCTGTCCGGGCAGCATGTCGGCGCGCTGGCGATGAGCGAGGCCGAAGCCGGTTCGGACGTGCTCGGGTCGATGCGCTGCGCAGCACGGCGTGACGACGGCGGCTGGGTCGCGAACGGTTCGAAGATGTGGATCACGAATGGACCCGAGGCCGATGTGCTCCTCGTCTACATGCGGACCGAGGATGTCTCCGGCGCCTCGCCGATCACGGCCTTCGTGATCGAACGCGGGATGCGTGGCTTCCGTACGGCGCAGCACCTCGACAAGCTCGGCATGCGCGGGTCCGGGACGTGCGAGCTGCTCTTCGAAGATTGCCCGATCCCGGACGCGCAGGTGCTCGGCCGGCCCGGCGACGGCGTTCGGGTGCTGATGTCCGGGTTGGACACCGAGCGGCTGGTGCTGTGCGGCGGGCCCATCGGGATCATGCAGGCGGCGCTCGACCTCGTGCTGCCGTACGTGCGGGAGCGACAGCAGTTCGGTCAGCCGATCGGTTCGTTCGAGCTGATGCAGGGCAAGATCGCGGATATGTACGTCGCGCTCGAGTCATCGCGCGCGTTCGCGTACCGCGTCGCCGCGGCGTTCGATGCAGCGCCGGGCGCGCGACTTCCCGAGGATGCGGCCGCGTCGCTCCTGCACGCGTCGGAGAACGCCGTGGAGGTCGCGCTCGAGGCGATCCAAGCGCTCGGGGGTGCGGGGTACCTGAACGAGAGCGATGCAGGACGCTTGCTGCGCGACGCGAAGCTGTACACGATCGGTGCCGGGACGAACGAGATCCGCCGCATGCTGATCGGGCGGAGGCTCGTCGGGCTCGACCGATGAGCGCGGCGGGGTCGGAGGTGTGGCGCCCGACGGCCGAGCAGATCGAGGCCGCGAACGTGACCCGGCTGATGCAGGCGCACGGCATCGAGCGCTTCGATGAGCTCGTGCGGCGCTCGATCTCCGATCCCGTCTGGTTCTGGGACGCGGTCGTGCACGATCTCGACCTCGAATTCTCGACCCCGGTACCACGAGGTCGTGGACCTTTCGCGCGGCCCGGAGTGGGCGACCTGGTTCGCCGGTGGCCGAACGAACGTCGCGCGCCAATGCGTCGATCGGTGGGCCGAGCGCACTCCGACCGCCCCGGCGGTCGTGTGGGAAGGGGAGGACGGTGAGGTCCGTTCCGCGACGTATGCGGAGCTCCGCGAGTTGACCGACGCCGTCGCGCGGGCGCTCGCCACGCTGGGCGTGCACCGCGGCGACACGGTCGCGATCTTCATGCCGATGGCGATCGAGACGGTCGCGGCGGTGATGGCGTGCGCGAAGACGGGCGCGATCTTCGTGCCGATCTTCAGCGGCTTCGGACCCGACGCGGTGGCCGCGAGGCTCGCGGACGCGGGCTGCCGCGTCTTGATCACGGCGAACGGTTCGCTCCGCAAAGGGAACACCGTGCCGATGAAGGCGATCGCCGATCGAGCGGTCGAGATGGCGCCGGTCGTCGAGCACGTCCTCGTATGGGAACGGCTAGCGACGCTCAGCGAGGCGACGTCGGAACGCGACCATCGATGGTCGGAGGCGGTGGACGTCGACCGCGCGCCTGTCGACGCGTCTGCCCTCGATGCCGAGCACCCGCTGTTCATCGCCTACACCAGCGGCACGACGGGGCGACCCAAGGGAGCGGTCCACGTGCACGGCGGCTTCCTGGTGAAGATCGCCGAGGAGGCGGCGTACCAGCTCGATGTGCATCCGGGCGAGCTCGTGCACTGGTCGACCGATCTCGGCTGGATCATGGGCCCCTGGGAGATCGTCGGCGCGCTCGCCCTTGGCGCAACGGTGTTCCTCACGGAGGGCGCCCCGACGCATCCAGGCCCCGATCGCCTTTGGGAACAAGTTGCGCGTCACGGCGTCACGACGCTCGGCGTTTCACCGACGCTCGTGCGCGCGTTGATCGCGGCCGGATCGCAGCCGCGCCGCCACGACCGGAGCTCGTTGCGGATCCTTGCGTCGACCGGAGAGCCGTGGGATCCGGACTCCTACACGTGGCTGCACCGGGAGGTCGGCGACGAGCGCCTCCCGAACGTCAACATCTCCGGAGGAACCGAGATCGGCGCGTGCCTCCTCTCGCCGCATCCGGTCGTGCCGACGAGGACGGTGTCCGTCGGCGGTCCGGCGCTCGGCATGGATCTCGACATCGTGGATGCCGGCGGCCGCACGGTGGCGCTCGGAGCCGTCGGCGAGCTCGTGTGCCGCCAACCGTGGCCGTCGATGACACGAGGCATCTGGAACGATCGCGACCGTTACCTCGAGACGTATTGGCGTCGCTTCCCCGGCGTGTGGGTGCATGGGGACTGGGCGCGTCGCGACGACGACGGCTACTGGTACCTGCACGGTCGCAGCGACGACACGCTGAATATCGCCGGCAAGCGGATCGGTCCCGCCGAGGTCGAGTCGGTGGTCGCGATGCATCCGTTGGTCGCCGAGTGTGCCGCCGTCGGCATCCCGGATCCCGTCAAAGGGGAGAGCGTCTGGGTGGTCGTCGTCCCGATGCCGGCCGACGAGGAGCTCGACGCTCTTGGACCCGAGGTACGGTCCCTCGTGCGTGAACATCTCGGCGGCTCGTTCGTACCCGCTCGGGTCGTCGCCGCTGCGGCCCTGCCGAAGACGCGGAGCGCGAAGATCGTCCGGCGCGCCGTCCGA
>C688J18823_10000714_pt1 | contig 19646 bp, 18 predicted proteins | sample HopSoiMetagenom1_FD_18823 | JGI IMG/M metagenome (IMG submission 18823) | reverse complement strand
GCCGTTCGGGCCGATCCCACCGGAGCTGCTGCGCCGTTCAGTGCGGCTCGCCCAGGCGACGCTTCGGATCTGCGGCGAACGCGGCTTCGACGCGTTCTCCTACAAGAGCGTCGAGGGCGTCTCGCTGCTGCTGGACACCACGCACAACCTGGCGTCGTCGCTGGTCGCATCGGCCGGCGTGCCGTACATCGACGAGAACGACATCCTGAACCTGACGGCGCAGCTGATGCTAGGCTCGCTGGCAGGTTCGACGCCCTCATTCCTCGAGCACTACGAGCATCATCCCGACTGGATCCTGCTCGGCGTCGACGGGTACGTGCCCGACGATTGGATCGAGGGGCGGCCGCGCGCGAAGCCGGTCAGCAGCGTTGCCACGGGCGCGGCCGTCGGGGTCGCCCAGTGCTCCCGGATGCGGTCGGGCCGGCTGACGCTGGCGTGCCTTGCCGAGGCGGACACGCCGGACGGCTACCGGATGCACGTCGTCACGGGCGAGGGTCTGGAGCCGTCTTCGTGGGAGGAGATGAGTGTCCCCGGGCCGCTGCCGAGCCTTCGCTTCGTCCCCGACGGGGGTGTCCGCTCGATCCTCGACCACGTGCAATCCCAGCACTTCGCAGCCGCGCACGGCGACCACGCGGACGACCTCGAGCGGCTCTGCATGCTCTTGGACATCCCGGTCGTCGCCGACCGCTGACGACGGCACTACCCCGTGACGAACTGGTGCACGACGCGATCGCCCCGCAGCGTCACCAGGCAGCCGGCGATCCGGCCCGTGTGGTAGTCGCTGCCGGGATTGATGCAGAGCGTGCGGCCGATCCGGTTGGCCGCCGGAGATTCGTGGATGTGGCCGTGCAGCGAGGCCAGGGGCTGGTACTCCTCGATCGCCTGCCGCACCGCGGTCGAGCCGACCGGGATCATGTGCGGCTCCTTGCCGATCAGCACCATCTTGAAGTTCTCGTCCAGCTCGGCGGCCGTGTCGAGCCGCGAGTCGTAGGGCGGCACGTGCAGGTTGAACACGCAGCGGCTCATATCCGGCACCTGCTCGGACATATCATGGATTCGCTGGTACAGCTGATCCTCGTCCAGCTCACGGGGCGAGTCCCAGGGGGTGCGGTTCGAGTATCCCAGCGACAGCATCGTGTAGCCGTCGAACTCCACCACCGCCTCGTCGCAGCTGTCGACGTGTATGCCCTGTCGGATGCAGTCCTCCAGCGCCTGTGGATCGTCGTTGCCGGGCATGACGAAGCAGCGGATGCCGGTGCCGGCGAGCCGCTCATCGGCCAGCTTGATCCACTCGCCGAAGGTATGCAGCATGACCGACTCGAACCACTGTTCCCGCTCCTGCTCGGGCAGCCCGGCGATGCGGTCGACCTCGGCGTGGGTGGTGCGGTAGGGATACATGCCGTTCCCGCGCACACGACGTTCCAGCCCGTCCAGCTCGGCCTCGTCGCGGGCCTCCTGACGTCCGCCGAACAGGCGCGCCGACCAGGTGCCATCGTCCTCCTGCACGATCGGGATCACGACCTTGCCGGTGATGTCGCCGCCCATCACCAGCACCCGCGCGTCGTACACCTTCGGCGCGTTCAGGAACTTCTTCCACAGCACCTCGGTGCCGTGGATGTCGGAGGCGTAGTAGAGGCGGAGGGCCTCGTCGCCCTCCGCCTCCTTCTTGCGCTTGAACAATCCCAATCGGTGCTACTCGGGTGGGATCTCGAGGTAGTTGAGTGACAGGTCGACCCCCTGGCTCTTCCGCCACGCCTTGCCCAGGTAGAAGATGATCGCACCCGCGATCAGGCAGGTCGCGATCAGTGCCAGGCCGCCGCTGCCCGGGGTCGTGAACAGCTGATCCGCCAGGCTCTTGCCGGCGCCGGGCAGTCCCAGCTCCGGGTACTCCAGCCACAGCCAGGCGCCGAACAGCCCGGCCGCGATCGAGCCGATGCCGAAGAACACCATCAGCGGCACGCCGAGGAAGTTGATGTTCGAGACGGAGGCCTCGTAGGCCGCCTTCTTCTTGTACGGGAACAGGATCGCGCCGATCCCGACCAGGACGAAGGTCGGGAAGCCCACGATCGTGGACAGCGCGATGTACTTGAAGAAGCTGGTGGTGTACGCAGCCGCATACAGGAACGGCAGTGACGCCACCGCGATCACGCCCAGCAGCAGCACCGGAGTGTGCGTCCGCTCGTTGATCTGGGCGATCTGCTCCGGAATCACCTGGTCGAATGCCCAGGCGAACAGGGCACGCACCGGCTGCACGATCTGGATGTACACGATCAGGGGCGCCCAGCACACGAAGGTGATGCCCAGGAAGGCTACGAACAGCGTGTTCGTGTGGATCGCCGCCACGAGTGTGATCCACCATGGCGAGTTGGGCAGCGTGTAGACCGTCGGGTCGCCGCTGACGGCGGTGACGGCCGTCAGAAACTGCTGGCCGATCGTGTGGTAGAGCAGCCCGATCATGATCAGGATCGAGCCGAAGGTGACCGCCAGGCCGCCGAGCATCGAGTACCAGTTTTTGCGGGTGCCGGCCTGACGGATCTCTCCCGCCAGATTGGTCGAGAACCAGACCCACACGCCGAAGGCGATGAACGCTCCCGACGCCACGATCGTGTTATGCCAGTCGGTGGTGGTGCTCAGGTTGGTGCCGGCCTTCTGCGCCTGTGCGATGAAGTAGTGATAGCTGTCGGGCCGGTGCGTGAAGGGCTGCGCGTAGTCGTTGTAGTGGCTGATGAAGCTCGACCGCGACGTGGTCAGGAGCGTCAGCGCGGCCACCACGAACCCGACCATGCCCAGCGTGAACAGCCAGAACTGCACACGCATCATGAACCGCATGCCGTAGGCCATGATCAGGGCCAGCAGGGCGATCTCGCCGAACCCGACCAGCATGTCCCAGGGCTTTGAGGCGATGGTGCCGCCCCACGACTGCAACGTGCTGGAGTCGGCCGCGACGCCTACCATCGTCAGCATCGGGCCTATGCAGATCTTGGCCGTGAAGACGCCCCAGTAGCCCATTGCCAGCATCGACGACGCGCCGATGAGGATGCTGGATCCGACCGCGAGTGCGGGATGAAGCGATCGAGAGATCAGGATGTAGTCGGCACCCGAGCGCGGCATGATCTGAGACAGCAACCCGAAGGCGCCCGAGATGAGGAACGAACAGATCGCCGTGATCACGATGCAGGCGTAGACGTTGACGCCGGAGAACGCGGTCAGTACCCAGAAGATCGAGACGGCCATGACCAGACCTGGACAGGCCGGTAGGACGTTGAAGATGACCGCGTCACTCACCTTTACGTCCCGAACGAAGCCGGTGGCGCGGCGGGCGAAGTGGGTCTGCGACGCCGCGGCGTGATCCGTTGCCATGCGTTACCCCTTTCCACTGCTGGCTTGATCGTTCAAGTATCGCGTAGTCTCTCCGACGCTCCCGGCGGTGTCAAGGGTCGGGAAAACCGCCTTGACCCCCACTGCGGCCGTCGGTACACTGGGTGCCCGTTGAACGATCAACCCGTGGACGATACGCGGCGCGCGGCGCTGCTCGGCCGGCTCGACGGCCTCTATCCGGCGGTCGTCGCCGACTGCCTGGACAAGGTCGGCGTTCGCTCCAACGTGATGCATCCCCGGATCCGACCGCTCTACCGGGATGCCCGCATGGCGGGGTTCGCGTCCACCGTCAGCGCCGTCCAGGTGAGCTCCCCGCCGGCCGATCCGGACGACTACTACCGCGGCGAGCTGCAGGCGGTCGATGCGCTCGGCGAGGGCGACATCATGGTCGTCTCGACGGTGGAAGGGTCGTACTGGGGTGAGCTGCTGGCGACCGCGTCGCGTTACCGGGGAGCACGCGGGATCGTGGTCGACGGCTTCACCCGCGACACGCTGCAGCTGATCGAGATGCAGTTCCCGACCTTCGTTGCAGGCATCAACGCCCACGACTCGCTCGGGCGGATCGACGTCGATGGTGTGGGCGGCCCGATCGAGTGCGGCGGCGTCCGGGTCGAGCAGGGAGACCTGCTGCTTGCCGATTACGACGGAGTCGTCGTGATACCGGCGACGGTGGCCGACGAGGTGATCACCAGGGCCGAGGAGAAGGTGGCCGGCGAGAACCTCGTCCGCAGCAAGCTGGCCGAGGGCATGCCGGTGTGGGAGGCGTTCCGCACCTACGGCGTGATCTGACCAGCTCGGCAGACCTCGGCTCGGTGCAGCAGATCGTCCAGCCGTGACTCGTCCAGGTCCGGGTTGTAGAGCGGCGAGTGGCCGGGCCTGGTCAGCAGCCGATGCACGATCACGACGCCGGCGGGGTGCAGATCGGCGTCGTCGCCGTCGAGCGCATCGCCGAGGGCGAGCAGCCGGCCGCGACGCTCCAGCACCCGCTCCCCGAGAGGCGCCACCGTATACGCGGTGTGCGGCCTCCCATCCTCGGCATCACTGACGGCGGCACGCAGCGACTCCGCCAGGCGCTGCCTCCGGGCCGGATTTGCGAATCGTCGGCCGGCGCGTGACACCGACTCGATCCGGTAGGCCTCGCGCACCGGGATCAGGTTGCCCAGCAGCGCCCGCCTCTGGCTCACCGCCGCGGTCGCTGCAACCATCGCGGCGACCGCCCCCACCGCCAGGGCAATACCGATCTGCGGGTATGCGAGCCCGACGGCGACCGCCAGCAGTGCCAGCGCAGCGGCCGCGACCAACCGGTTTCGCAGCTGCCGGCTGAGATCGGCCAGCCGCCGCTCCGCCACCTGCAGGGGCGGCAGCTCACGGTCGATGACGGTCCTGAGCGTCCTGGGCATGCGCGCTACACCGGGTTGGCCGCCTCCGCCCAGTCGGCGGCCGCGACGTGGTGCACGCTGGCCTCACGCAGGCCCTGCATGTACCCGATCGCATGCAGGCGACCGAGCAGCGCGTAGGACGGGGAGTCCATGGCCTCGCCGTTCAGCGTCGGCACGTGGTCGGGCCGCAGCACGCCGTCGAAGCCGATCTTGTGCCAGGCGTCCATGCAGGCCCGCATGTCGGTCTGCCCTTCATCGTGGAACGTCTCCTCGAAGCTCTCGGGGACGCCGCGGACGTCGCGGAAGTGCCCGAACGCGATCCGGCCCTCGTCGCCGAAGTGGCGGATCGCCGCGGGCACGTCATCGGTCACGAGCGTCATGTTGCCCTGGCAGAAACACATCGCGTTGGCCTCGGAGTCGGCCACTGCGAGCGCGCGCTCGAAGGCCTCGACCGAGATCATGATCCGGGAGGCTCCGCGGTACCGCGGGATCGGAGGATCGTCGGGATGCAGCGCGAGTCGCACCCCGGCCTTCTCGGCGACGGGCACCACGGCGCAGATGAAGCGCTGGAACGCCTGCCAGAGCTGCTCGTCATCAGGTGACCCCACCTTCATGGGCTGATCGGCCGGCAGAGCGTCTGCGCGGAAGGCCGTCACCAGCGCGCCGCCGCGGCCGCGGGCGATGGTACTGGTGCGGACCCAGTTCGCTCCTGGCATCCAGTTGTAACAGAGCATCGGGATGCCGAGCGTCCCCATGTTGCGGATCTGCTCGCAGAACCATTCGGTTTCCTCCTCGGCCCCCGGGGCGCCGGTGCGGGCGCGATCGAGCGGCGGGTAGTCCTCGATGCCGACCAGCTCCAGCCCGGCATCGGCGTAGAGCCGCTGCACCCTGGCCAGCGGGGTCAGGTGCCACGGGCGATCGCCGGTGTCGTCGTGCATGCCGTCGGGGATGCGGTTCAGCTCCGAGATGACCTTGGTGACACCGACCTGCTGAAGCGTGGTCCAGAACGGGATCGGTGTTGGCGGGAAGTACTCGGCGAATTCGACTGGCTTGACCATGGCGACCTCGGCTGACGCGTGTGCGCCAGAGCCTAGCCGGTGCGAGCCGGGGCATATTCGACTGTAGGGTTCGGCCGCAGGATCCAGCCATCGCGGCGGATCGCGGACTTCCTAGGAGGGAGCCTGGCCATGAGGAACGCGACCATCAGGAACGCCATCCACCCCGAGCGGGCAATACACCTGCCCTTGGAGCCCAACCCGTTGCTGGTTGAACACGCGAAGCAGCGAGCCGCGAGTGCCCAGAACCGGATCGCCGACAAGATCACAATGTTCGCAGGGTCGATGCTGTTCGTCTACATCCACCTGATCTGGTTCGGATGCTGGATCGGCTTCGGCGTCGAGGGCTATCCGTATGGGCTGCTGACGATGATCGTGTCGCTGGAGGCGATCTTCCTCTCCACGTTCGTGATGATCAGCCAGAACCGAGCGGACGCGAAGCGGCAGGTGATCGCCAACCAGCAGTGGATGACCGTGCAGGAGGAGGACAGGCAGAACCGGGAGCTGCTCGACCTCTCGAAGCAGATCCTCGACCTGACCAAGGCCATACACGCCCGTACGGGCGCCCACCCGGACTCGAAATAGGCACCCGTCGCGGCGGGATCTTCTCGCGCGTCCGGTTTGCCAGAACGCCGCTGTGCGGCGGCCCCTCGGCCCGACCCGACCTCTGCGCAACCGTCATCCGCTGGCACCTACCACGAAACAGGGCGAAGCCGTCACCCCTATGGGGGGTTCTGCGCCTGGACCGCAGGTTCCGCTCGGGTCAGGGTGTCTACATGTCGATCCCTGTCTCCAGAATGGAGCGCCGCCGGCCCATGGCCCACCATAGAGATCTCCCGCGGCCTGCCGTCGAGACGGCCGTGCCGGCGCGGGCGCGCAGGCAGCGCGGTCAGCGCGGCCAGACGCTGGCGATGATGGCGTTCTTCATGGTCTCGCTGCTGGGCGTTGCAGGGCTGGTGATCGACGTGGGTGGCTGGTACCTGCAGAAGCGGCAGGTGCAAGCCGCTGCCGACGCAAGCGCCCTGGCCGGCGCCAACCAGCTGCCGGTCGGTTGGTCTACGGCCCAGTCGACGGCGCAGACCGAGTACACGAACAACGGCAAGGCCGGCGACAGCAGCTCAATCACCAACACCACCGACCTGGCCGCCAACGACTCGGTCACGGTCAGCGCCTCGCGGGTCGCGCCGGGCTACCTGACGCGCGTGTTCGGGCTGTCGGGCGTCACCGTCTCGGGCAGCGCGACCGCGACCATCGAAAGCGTGGTCGGCTACGCCTCCACCGGCAACGTGATGCCATGGGGCATCATGCGGGGCTCCTACACGGTGGGATCGTCCTACTCGATGAAGATCGCGAACGACGGCTCGTCGCAGTCGGGCGCACTCGACGTCCCCTACGAGGGCGGCTGCAGCGGCGCCAGCGGCAGCAACGACTACCGCCAGACCATCAACGGCACCAATATCGCCTGCCCACTCACCGTCGGTGAGAAGCTCGGCCTGCAGTCGGGCTCGGTCCCCGGCCCCACCCAGCAGGGCATCAGCGACCGCATCCCCAACTTCCAGTCCGCCGACCAGATCGTCACGATCGGCGCCAACGGCACCGCCACCATCCTGAACAGCAGCTCCAAACAGCTGGTGCTGATCCCGATCATCGAGAACACCGACGGCACCACCAACTGGTCGGGCGGTTCGATGCAGGTGCGCATCGTCGGGTTCGCCTGGTTCGTGATCACCGGCGTCAGCGGCAACGGCCAGAAGGTCACCGTGACGGGCGAGTTCGTCAGCATCGCGTCCTCCGACGGCAACGCCACGCTCGGCGCCTACACCGGGCTTCCCGGAGGCGCCACCTCCGTCGAACTCACCAAGTAACGGGCTGCCCGAGCCGGTTGCACCAGTGGTCACCCGAAGAGGTGATCTTGCCGTCATGAGCGCAGGATGTGGCCTCCTGGGGGGTCCTGTCACCTAGAGGACACGTCTCAGGTCGACCCAAGGATCATGGCCCCCCACCACACATCCCTCGAGGCACCAGCAGGCGGCACCCGGGCGCGCCCGTGTGTGTCGGATCGCTGCCACGGCCAGGCCGGCCAGACGCTGCCGTTGTTCGTGGTCTTCCTGATCGTTCTGCTGGGGATGTCCGCGCTGGCTATCGATGTGGGGTTCTGGGCGCAGGGCAAGCGAGCGGCACAGAACTCGGCCGATGCTTCCGCGCTTGCCGGTGCGGCGTTTCTGGGAGTCAACTGGTCGACTGCGCAGACGAACGCGTCTTCGCAGTTCACCAAGAACATGGCGAGCGGCGACAGCGCGACCTACACCCAGAGTACGACGTACATCCCCGGCGACACGATTCAGGTGACGGTCAGCCGCCAGGCTCAGACCTTCTTCGCAAAGATCTTCGGCAAGACCAGCGTCAACCTCGCCGCGAGCGCCAAGGCGACGATGGTGCAGAACGGCGGAGGGGCACTGCCGTGGGCGGTGATGAACAACACCTATGTACCGGGAAACACCTATCAGATCTACACCGACAACAGCGGGCCCAACAACGGCGCGGTGCGGCTGCCGGCATGGGACACGAACACATCCGTATGCACGCCCGGAAACGTCAACGGCCTCGGCGGAGCGCAGCTCTACCAGGCGCAGATCACCGGCGGCATCGTCACGACCTGCCCGATTACGGTCAACCAGGTGATCGACACCAAGACCGGCCAGAACACCGGCCCCACCTCGGCCGGCATCGACGCACGCTGCAGCCCTCTGCAGGCGCCGAGCACGATCGCCACCTTCGGAAGCGGCGTCACACTGCTGCAGCCCAACAGCTGCCAGCTCGTGCTGCTTCCCGTGGTGATCAACAACCAGGACGGGTCGAACAACTGGCCGGGCCAGGGCAGCGGCCAGGTCAAGGTCGTCAGCTTCTCGTGGTGGATTCTGAAGGACTACACGAACGGGGGCAAGGTTGTCGACGCCGTCTACGTCGGCACCGCGGCGACCGACCCCAGCCTGGGGGATACCCTGCCGCCGGCGTACATTCCACAGCTCACCGGTTAGGCCGCGGGCGGTACGGCCTCCTAATCCCTCACTGTCCTTTCGTATACCAGCTGCCACCGGGCCCGACGTAGCTCGTACCTTCGCTCCAGATCACGTGGTTGACGCCGGATGGAGCCGTCTCCATCTCGAAGTAGTCCCCGTAGGGGAACGCGTATCCGGCGGCAGTCTTGTACGGCGCGCCCGATCCGAGATCCGACAGCCGCACCGCGGTCGACCAGGCTCCGCCGCCGTTGCTGGTGCGCGTGTACCACGTGTTGTAGGCGCTCGCGCCGTTCCTGTTGTCTTGCCACGCAACGCGGAAGTCGCCGGCCGTTGGGCCATGAGACACGACCGGGAAGCCGCTGTCGCCCTGACCGTTCAGCAGCTGCCGCGCGCTCCAGGTGGCACCGTCGGTTGACGTGCGTACGTATAACCCCTTCGGCGCTCCCGCCGTGGTGTTGAGCGTGTAGGCGACCAGCACCTTGCCGGCCGAGTCGACCGAGAGCATGGCCTGCGGTCCCAGGAAGTCGTTCGTGCAACCGTTGGCCGTGCAGGCCGGCTGCTGCTCCGACGTGTCGATGAACGTCGTCGTCCACGACGTTCCGCCGTTGGTGGAGCGGACCACCGCCAGCTTCACCTGGCCGGTGGCACTCTGGGTCTCGGCGCTCTCGGAGAAGTAGATCGAGCCGTTGCGAGCAACCGCGCCGCCCTCGGCGAACCAGTAGAGCGAGTCGCTGTTGGTCTTGACCCGGGTGCCCCAGGTCGCGCCGAAATCGTGCGAGGCGACCACATAGCTGTCGCTCGAATTGAAGGCGATGTAGACGTCCCTGCCGGTCGGCGATATCACCAGGATCGGCTTGTCGCTGAAGTTGAGCGACTTGCCCTCAACCGTCTTGGGCGTCGACCATGTCGCCCCGTGGTTTGTCGACTTCGAGAACACCACCCCGGGCTGATAGTCGTTCAGCCACGCGGCATACACCGTGCCGTCGCTTGCCACGGCCAGCTGCGGATCGTTCTGCGCCTTCACGTTCTTGCACGCGCAGATGAAGGTGTCGGGACCCCACGTCGAGCCGCCGTCGCTGGAAGCGCGGACGATGATGGCCGGATCAGAACACGAGCTGCACGCCTTCGGCCCCCCGTAGCGCGTGGTCGCCTGGTAGACGTACGACGAGCTGGAATCGACCGCGATCGCGGGCTCCCAGTCGTCACCGGTTCCCCACAGCCGCTCCGAGTCGAACCCCGTCGACGTCGCTGCGGCCTGCACCCGCAGCTGATGCACCGCCTTGCCATGGAACGCTGCGATGCGCGCCCCCGCCACGTCCTTGTCCGGATCTCCCTTGCCTTCGTGCTCCTCGCTGGTGCGTCCCAGTCCGATGATCAGAGCCGCGACCACGAGCACCACAACGACCACGATTCCCACCAGCAACGATCGCTTCTGCAGCATCTTGCCTAGCCTCCCGGACCGGTTGAGGGCACTCAGTTCTGTCGGTTCGTCCAGATGTCGCCGTGGACCTGGCCGGTGTCGCCTTCGCCCATGACCGCCACTGCCTTGCCGGCGGAGTTGATGGCGACGGTGTCGTAGTCGCCGTACGGGGTGCCGAAGCCGGCCGCCGATTTGTAGGACGCGCCCGCGGTCCCGTCGGACACCTTCACATCGGCAGACCAAGTGGCGCCGCCGTCGGCGGACTGCCGCTCCCAGACGTTGAAGCCGCCACCGCGGTTGTCCATCCACGTGATCACGAACTGGCCCGCTGCCTTGCCCGCGGCGGCGACCTGGGTGGCGTCGGCCCCGCCTGCCGAGGTCGTCATCTCAACTCGCGCGCCCCAGGTGGCACCGGAATCGGTCGATCGGCGGACGTACACCTTGCCGTTCGCGCCCACGCTGGTCGACCCGCTGTACAGGAGCGCCAGCGTGCCGGAAGCGTCCGAAGCGACCGTGGTGACGGACGAGGTGGCGAACGTTGCCCCCGTGTTGAGCGTATCCACCACCGTCCGCTGCCAGCTGCTGCCGCCGTTGCTAGAGCGGAATGCGACGATGTTGATGGGACCGGTGATCTTGGTGTTGTTGCCCTTCTCGGGATACTCGGACGCGACGATCTCGACCGTCCCGTTCGGCAGCACGGTGCCGCCGTTCGGGTAGTAGTAGATGCCCGACTCGTTCGTGAGCTGCACCGGCGTCGAGAAGGTCAGACCGGCGTCGTGTGACGAGGCAACAACGACATTGCCGCCGCGAGTGGTCCACATCACGTGGACGTCCCGCCCGTTGGCGCTGGTGGTCATCCACGGCTTGTCGGACCACGAGGCGCCGGAGATCCTCAGCGGAGCCGACCAGGTGGCCGCGTGATCGGTCGAACGGGTGAACGAGATGCGGTTTCCCTGCATGTAGGTCGCGTACACCGCGCCGGTGCTCGACGACGCCAGAGTAACGTCGTACTGCCCCTTCCCGCAACTCGCGCACAGCGGCTTGACCGCGCCCCACGTCGTTCCGCCGTCAGCCGATGTCCGTGTGCTGATGCTGACGCCGGGGCCCGAGTACTGCATCCAGGCGGTGTAGACGTACGGCGACGAGGGGTCGGCGGCAATCGCCGGCTCCCACCCATCACCCGTCGCCGGCGACGAGATGATCGACTCCCCCTGCCACCCAACGGATGCGGCGCGTACTCCCGCCACCCCTACCGCCAGCGCAATCACGGTTACCGCAAGTGCCGCACGAACGGTCATGCCAACGCGAAACGTGGATCTCGACACCTGAGGCTCCTTATCGAGGGAAGGGCGCCGCATAACGTATAAACCCCCGCACGCTCTGTCAAACGACCCGACGTCAACGGCCGGCGTTACCAAGCGCGTCGGCGAGCGCCGCGATGTCCGAGCTGTCGTTGTATGCATGAAGGGACACGCGGATGCCGCCCGCTCGTGAGCTGACCAGGATCCGGTGTTCTTCAGCAAGGCGCGCCTGCACCGCCGGTGCGGCGAGCGTGGGATGGTGCAGCGAGATGATGTGATGGCTCGCGCCGGGCGCGTCGAGATCTCGGAACGGCGTCCAGCCGTGCGGCGTCGTCGCGGCGACAAGCTCATGCGCCAGCACATCGGCATGTCGGGCGATGGCCGGAAAGCCGACTCCGGTCAACATCTCGATCGAGGCGCTCAGGCCGGCGGCCGAGCTGTAGGCGATCGTCGAGAGTTCGAACCTTCGCGCGTCCGGTGCGAGCGCCAGCCTCGTGGGGTCGAACTGGAAGGGGTGCACGGTGCCTTTCCAGCCGACCATCCAGGGCACGCCCTCCAGCAGTTCGTCCGCGACCGCCAGCAGCGCGACGCCGCCATGAGCAGACAGCCATTTGTACCCGCTGCACACGAGCGCATCAGCAGACCACGATCGCAGGCTCACCGCCATCGCCCCCGCCATCTGGGTGACGTCGACGATGACGCGCGCACCAACCGCGTGAGCACGCCGTACGACCTCACCGACGTCGACCAGCGACCCGGTCGCAAACTGGACTGCACTGAAGCACACCGCCGCCGTGCCGCCCCGGATGCCGTCGACAAGCACGGCGGTGAGGTCCTGTTCTGGCGTGTCATCAACCCATCTGAGCACGGTGCCGAACCGCTCGCGCGCAACCAGCCACGGATAGGTGACGCTGGGAAAATCTGACGCCACGAGTAGTACCTCGCCGTCAGCTTGCGCGGTCAGGATCGCGAGCTGACCGAGCGCCTCACTCGCTCCTCCCACCACGGCCACCGACCGCGGCGGCGCATCGAGCAACCCGGCCGCGGCCTGGCGCAGGTCATCCAGAATCCGCTCCTCGGCGACGTCCGAGAGCCGCAGGTTGCCGTGCTGCGCCACATCGACGACGAAATCGACCATCGCCTCCGTCGAACGGCGCGGAACAAGGCCAAGCGAAGCCTGATTCAGGTACACGCAGCGATCCAACGCGGCGTACTCGTTACGCGCGACCGCGGCCGCCGTCAAACCGAAGACCTCACAGGGCGAAGCATCGCCCGTGAGTATCCCTAAACGCCGCCCCTCTTGGAGCTTTTTGCCGTGGGCAGGCTACGCCAGGTTCGGCGGACTGCAAAGGCTGGTCCGCAATCACCTGCGACTGCGTACCAGGCCGAACTATCAGCCGTGTTGCGGCCTCGCATGTTGAGGTCACCACCACCACCCAGGACGGATCACCGCGGAAAGGTTCCAGGCGAACCGACGACGTCGGCCACGTACTGGACGATGCGCCTCGCCTCCGTCCCGCCGGGATCTTGCTCCGGGTCGTAGATCGCGATGCTCCACCCGGCGCAGCCGCCACAGCCGAGCGCGGAAGCCGTGAGCTCGGTGAGCTGCGACCAGTCGAGGCCACCCGGCTCATCCTCGTCGCCGGGCACACGGCCGGCGGTGAAGATGTCCTGAGCGAGCACGTCGAGGTCGGTGTGCAGCCACCATGCCGGCGCGGTGCGGCGAACATGCTCGACGGCCTCGCGCGCGACCTGGACGGGATCGGCCGCGATCGACTCCCAGCCGCGGAACGACACGCCCCGGTCGGCCAGGCTTGCCAGGTTGAGTGTTTGGCGCAGCGCATGGTCGCGCGGCCCGAGCATCGCCAGCGCCGCCGGTTCCAGCGCCGGCAGACGGCGGCGCAACGGCGCAGGCCCGAGCTTCCCGGTGATCCCAAGGAGCAGACCCACCTCCATGTTCGCCGCCTCGCCATCGGGCGACACATCCAGCGGCGTCGTATCCTCATGACCATCGACAAACACCAGGCCGGCCCGGCCCTGGTGGTCGCGCAGCGCGCTCACCGCGCCCAGCAGCACCGAGCACTCGCCGCCATAGACGACCGGGAAGCGGCCGGCCGCAAGCGCCGCACCCACGTGCTCGCACAGCGCCTCGACCAGCGCCAGCAGGGCCGCCTCGTTCATCAACCCCGAGCCGGCGGAACGGACGGGATCGGCGCTGGGCAGCGTGAACTCGGTCCGCCCCACCTCGCGCTCACCGAAGGCACCCTCGAGGCCGGCGTCGCGCAGTGCGTCGGCCGCGCTGGCCTGGTGCCCAACCCGACCGAAGCCGTCGAAGGGAGCGCCGATCAGCTGGATCAACAGCTGATCCGAACCGTGCCGGAGTCGTCAACGGCGAACACCATGCCGCTGCCGTTGGCGCCATGGTAGATGCCGTTCATGCCGGCCTTCCAGGGATCGTTCAGCACCTGCGTGAAGCCATCCGGCCCGGCCTGCGGGCAGTGCACGGTCAGCGGCACAGTCAGGTCATCTATCGAGAAGGTGCGCGTGCCGCGAACCACCACCGAGCGGTAGGGAGGGCCGGCCGACGTGCTCGCGACCGTCGCCGCGTGGCCGGTCGAGCCCGCCCCGCTGCCACCGCCCAGGCCGCATCCCGCCGCCACAGCAGCCAGGGTCGCCATCAGTGCCAGGGTTCGCCACATGCGCGAACGGACGGTACACGCCAGGAATGCGGGCCGGCCGACCCCGGCGATGGGTATGGTGCGGCGCGTGAGCAGCTCACGTCACTTCCGCCAGAAGACCGGCGAGGAGCAACGGGCGACCTGGCTGGAGCTGTTCTTCGACCTGGTCTTCGTGTTCGCCGTGACGCAGCTCAGCCATCTGCTGTTGCATCATCTGACGTTGCCAGGCGCCCTGCAGACCCTGTTCCTGCTGCTGGTCGTATGGTGGGCCTGGATCTACACCACCTGGATGACGAACTGGTTCGATCCCGAGTCGGTGCTCGTGCGACTGGTGCTGCTGGTGGTGATGGCATCCAGCCTGTTGATGGCGGTCGCGATCCCCGATGCCTTCGGCAAGCTGGCGCCACTGTTCGCATGCTCCTACGTCCTGCTGCAGGTGCTGCGGAACGCCTTCAACGTGTACGCCACTCCGGGCGACAGCGCCTTTCATGTCGTCTTTCACGGGATCCTGGCGTGGAGCCTGGTCTCGGGCGTGCTCTGGCTGGCCGGCGGGTTCGCGCCGTCCGGCGCCCGCACCTGGCTGTGGATCGCGGCGCTGACGGTCGACTACGTGGCGCCCTCCGTCGGCTACTGGACGCCCCTGCTGGGGCGATCCGCGACCACCGACTGGGAGATCGAGTCGGCGCATTTCGCGGAGCGGTTTCAGCTGTTCATCATCATCGCGCTGGGCGAGTCGATCGTCGTCACCGGCGCCACCGCATCGTCGCTGGTGCTGGACTTCGCGAACGGGACAGCGCTGATGGTGGCGTTCGGGACCTCCGCGGCGCTGTGGTGGCTCTACTTCGACGAGGTCGGATGGCGCGCGCAGCGGACCCTGTCGCGGGCGCATGACAGCGGCCGGCTCGCGCGCGACGCCTACACCTACCTGCACATTCCGATCGTGGCGGGCATCATCGTCGTCGCCGTCGGGGACGAGCTCGTGATCGCACATCCCGGGGCGTCTCCCTCGGGCGTGGAGCTGGCCGTGATCGTGGGCGGGCCGGTGCTGTACCTGGTCGGCCACACCCTGTTTCGGCTGCGCATGATCCACAACGTCAGCCGAAAGCGCGTGGTCGCCGCGGTTGCCATCCTCGCCCTGGCGCTGCTCGGCGGCGTGCTCACATCTCTGGCGCTCGCCGCCTGCGTGCTCGCGATCCTGGCCGTGCTGGCCGCGGACGAGACGCGGCACCGCCTGGCCGCGGCCACAGCCCCGGTCTAGGCCTGTCGACGACCGCGCAGGCGGCCGCCGACGGCGCCGCCGGCGATCAGCTCCGGCGTGGATCGCTCGAGCGCTTCCCACCCGCACTCCGAGTAGCGGATCCGCTCCTCCTCCGCCGCGCCGCCGCGGACACCGAACAGCCGTTTCGAGAACAGCAGGTAGCCGAGCACCGCCAGGTTGATCACGGTGGCTGCCACCTTGAGGACGCTGGGGCCGCTGACCAGCTCGCTCAGCTCGTAGGGCAGAAACGCGCCGGTGGCGATGAAGGTCAGATACTCGGCCCAGCGCTTCATCATCCACAGCCCGACCGCCTCCACCCCCTCCACCAATGCGTACAGGCCGAGGCCGCCGGCGATCAGGTACAGCGTGTTCGAGTCGGCATGAAACAGCCTGTCGATCTCTCCCAGCAGGCCGTGATGCCGGGGCAGCGGCCCGTTGTTGACGCCTTCGATCGCCCGTAGCGCCGTGTCGTAGAGGCGGCGCAGGTGGGCCTGGTCGTTCGCGAACACGAGCACCGCCCCAGCCAGCGCGGCCAGCACGATGAAGTGAATGAAGCGGTCGATCGCGATCAGCCGCAACACGATCAGGTCGCGCATCGCCCGGCCCCGCAGCGGCAGCTCGATCTCGGCGTGAGCAGGCACCCGGTCGCGTACCGGCGCAGGGGGAGGCGGCAGCGGCACCCAGGCATCGCAGCGCAGACAGCGGTGCCAGCGGACGCCGTCTATCTCGCGCACGATCACGCTGTCGTGCTCCGTCACGTCGCGAACGTCGGTGCCTGCCAGCACGTGGCCGCGGGCACCGCAGGCCAGCAGCTCCCAGTGGAACCGCGGCAGGTAGCGGGCCGGGTGGTAGAAGGGCTTGGGTGCGATGACCGCCATCTGCGTAGTCTGTCGGCGCGGGGCGACGTGGCGCTTAGCGCCATAGCTCACCCCGGTCAGGACTCGGTGGCGGCGGCCGGCTCGTCGGGATGCAGGAACAGCAACCGAGCCGCCGGCCGCGGCATCCACCAGTTCCACTCGCCCATCAACCGCATCAGCGATGGCACCAGCAGCGCGCGGATCACGGTCGCGTCGAAGATGATGCCGGCGGCCAGGCCGATGCCGAACTGCTTCACGTCGACGCCCGGGCTGCTGGACAGCACCAGGAATGAGAACATTAGGATCAGGGCGGCGCTGGTCACCAGCTTGCCGGTGCGCGCGAGGCCGAGCTCGATGGCGCGATTGGTGTTGCCGACGTCGTCGTAGATCTCGCGCATGCGCGTCAGCATGAACACCTCATAGTCCATTGAGATGCCGTACAGGAACGCGAAGATCATGAGCGGGATCCACGAGATGATCACGCCGGTGGGATCGATGTTCCAGATCGGCTTGCTGCCATGCCCCTGCTGGAAGATGAACACGATGATGCCGTAGGCGGCCGTCAGCGAGATCAGGTTCAGGATCACGGCCTTCAGCGCAAGCACCAGCGAGCGGAACGCGCGCGCGAGCAGCAGGTAGGTGAGCACCACCACGAACAACAGCAGGTACGGGAAGTTGTCGTAGACGGTGTGCTCGAAGTCGCGCGATTGCGGCGGCCCGCCGGCGGCGCCGAGGCTGACACCACCGCCCAGCTGCCGTTCCAGCCCTGGCAGGGTGGTGTTCTCGAGCGTGGCGATTGCGCCGTAGGCGTCCGAGCTGGCGGAGTCCGTGGCCGGCACGGCCTCGATCACGCTCAGGCCGTTACGGGTCCACCCCTGCGGCGCCGAGGCGCCGGCGATGCCCTGCGACTTCCCGACCGCCGTGACGATCGCCGGAATCTGGCCGGGAGTGGCTCCCTGCACCGTGATCGCGATCGGGGAGAGCGCACCGGCGGAGATGCCGGCGGCGGCGAGCTGATCGCGCCCGGTGATCGCGGGGCCGCTTCCCGGCATGTTCTTGGCCAGCGCATCGCCGGGATTCAGCGAGATCGCGGGGATCATCACCACCACCACGATCGCAATGCCGAGGGCGGCCATCACGCCCGCATGGTGGGTGACCAGGTGCGCCCACCGGGCCCAAGGGCCGGCATCCGCGTCGGCCTGCGAGATGAAGCGGTGCGGCATCACCCGCACCCGGTTGATGCCGGTGCCGATGATCGCCAGCATCGCCGGCAGCAGCGTGCAGGCAGCGATCACCGAGACGATCGGGATCAGCAGACCCGCCACGCCGATCGAACGGATGAACGGGATCGGCAGAATCACCATGGACAACAGTCCGATGCCGACCGTCGAGCCGGATACCACCACCGACTTGCCGGCATGGATCATCGTCTCGACCAGTGCATGCTCGGAGGAGCGGCCCGCGGCCAGCTCCTCGCGGAAGCGGAAGATGAACAGTAGCGAGTAGTCGATGGCGACGCCGAGCCCGACCAGCGCGACCAGGAACTCCACGATCACCGACACGTCCGTGACGTAGGTCAGCAGCAGAATAAGGGTGAAGGTGTTCAGGATCGACGCCATGGCGACGATCAGGGGCATCGCCACCGCCGGGAGCGTGCCGAACACGAACAGCAGGATGATGAGTGCGCCCAGCGCACCGATCGCAACCTCAACGAGGATGCTGGGGCCACCGCTGGCGCCGTTGCCGGCGGCCTGCTCCAGCGCGTCCAGGCCGCTGACCGATGCCTGCACCCCGGGCGGGGCGTTCGCGGCGATCGCCTGCTGCGTGGCCGCGATCGTGCCGCCCGCGCCGAAGCCGTTCTCGCCCACCGGGTAGATGGCCGCGAACACGGTGTGCCCGTCCTTGGAGACGTACACGTGGGAGTCCGCCCCGGTGTTGAAGTAGGAGCTGAGGCGGGCGCCGGGGTTCTGCTTCAGCGCGGCATCGAGGGCGCCCTGGATGCCGGGGGTCTGGGTGACGTCGCCGGTCGGGTCGTGAAACACCAGCACCATCGGGTTCTGGTCGCCGTTGCCGAACGTCTGGACGATACGCTGGTTGTGCTGGTAGGACTGCGAGCTGGGGATCGAGAAGGTCGTCAGCAGCCGGTCGGCTGCTTTCGGGGCTGCGAATCCGCCGATCGCGGTGAGCACGACCCAGACCACCACGACCAACTTGCGATGGCGCAGGATCATATGGGCCAGGCTCTCCAGCATCAGGTTCGCATCCTAGATCGGCCCTCGCGCGTCCGTCGAAGATGACGCACCCCGCGGCATCACGCCCTAGCCGCGCGCGAAAACGCCGTTTCGCTCATGCCCGATCGCGCCAGCGACCGTCGTCTGGCCGTGCGCGACCGAGGTGTAGACGACATCGCGGTGGTCGTTTTTGACGCGGAAATCGATCGTCACCTCGCAGGGGACGAACTCCCCCTCGAACCCGAACGTCGTGTCGCGTATCCACTGTTTGTCGTGCGGATCTCCATGCCAGTGCACGTCAAAGCTGACATGACCGGGCCGCGAGACCGGAGACGGTGACACCGCATTCAGGAAATCGTGGAAGTCCGGAACCGCCAGATGCCGCCTGTGAAAACGAGCGCGCCCGGTCCGCACGTGCCCCTGCATCGCGTCGCCCGGCATCGCGACCGTCCAGAACAGGCCCGAGGCCCTGATGCCCGGCTCGAAATCATGAACCTGCGTCGTCAGGTCGCCCACGGCGCCTGTGAAGAGATCGATTCAGACGAAGCCGAACGACCCGACGCGCCTGCGCCCGTCGCGACCGACGTACGTCCCCTGCATGAAGCGCATGTCGGTGTCGAACGCGTAGCTGGTACCGTCGCTGCCAAGTGCGCTGCCCTGCGTCTCGCCGGCGGCGATCTTGCCGCGAAAGTCGGTGATGGTCGACATCTCGAACCCCAGCGCCGGAGGCAGCACGTGAATGAACGGGTGCTTCGGGACGAGGTTGAAGCTGTCGTCGAACCCGCCCGGGATCGGCCGTGGCTGTGCCCCCAACCACGCGAACGCCGGAGCGGCATCCAGCAGCCCGACCGCCCCCACGGCGCCAACCGCGGCTGCGCCCCGGCGAAGTGCCTGGCCACGCGACATCCGCATCGTCGGGGCCCGCTCGACCGTTCCGGCCAAGCCCTGCTTCGTGAAGCCGTCCTGCCAGTGCGACACGGTTCCCCCTCTCGTACCGAATCGCACAATGCTACAGAACGGCGGGCGCCATATCAACCTGGCCGCTTGACGGTTTCCGGCGGCCCGCAAC
>C688J18823_10000712_pt1 | contig 19671 bp, 15 predicted proteins | sample HopSoiMetagenom1_FD_18823 | JGI IMG/M metagenome (IMG submission 18823) | reverse complement strand
GCCTGCCACTGCGCGGCCGCCGTAGTAGTCCGATATCGCGCTCCAAGCCGCGGCATAGTCGGGCTGGATCTCGATCGCTTTCTGAAGATAAGGAAGACCGGGCACATCGTTGTCGCTGAAGAAGAAGTAGCGGCCGCGAAGATACAGATCGTGGGCTTCGGGATTGACGTAATGTGCCGGCTGAGGCGGCGAGATGGCGACCTTCACTTCTTTCGCAATCGTCTGCGAGAGATCCGAGGGCAAGGCCATCGCTTCGTTGAGATCGCGGTCGTAACTCTCGGCCCAGATGTGCGTGTCGCTGGGCGCATGAATGAGCTGCACGTTCATGTGCACGCGATTAGCCGAGCGGGAGACAGAGCCTTCGAGAATCCCCTCCACTCCCAGTTCGCGAGCGATATCTCGCACCGGACGGCTGACCCCTTTGTATTGCATCGCAGAAGTGCGGGAGATGACGTGCAGAGAACCATTCTTCGCCAGGGCTGTAATGAGTTCGTCCGTCATGCCGTCAGCAAAATAGTCCTGCGAAGGATCGCCGGAAAGGTTTTCAAGCGGGAGGACCGCAAGTGAGCGAATGCGCGTATCGGCTNTCACATTGCGCCTGCCAACGACGACCTTCGTAAATACGGCGGCCCCAATCGCGAGAGCGACTATTGCAACCAGAAGACGCCACCGGAAAGACCAGGAGATCCCCTGGACCGGACGTGCGGCCCCGGCTAGCTCTGGCTTCTTCGGAGCAATACCGTGCTCAACATTGCTGGCTTCGAGCACCGCTCCCGAACTCCCAGAGCCGTTTTGCTTGCTCCATTCCACCGTGCCGACGAAGCGATACCCCCGTCTGGGTACGGTCTCGATCCAACGTCCCTTCTGGGCGGTATCCGACAGGCTGTCCCGCAGGCGTTGGACAGCAGAATTGAGGCTGTGGTCAAAATCGACGAAGGTGTTGCTCGACCAGAGTTGGCTCCGCAACTCCTCGCGCGTTACCAGTTCCCCCTCGCGTTCCATCAGCAGGATCAGGATGCGCACCGGCTGTTCCCCCACCTTGATCCGGGTGCCAAATTTCTTTACTTCGCCGGAGCGCACGTTTACCTCATAAGGTCCAAAGCGTGCCATTCCCGACGCGGGTGTCAGCTGAGCCATGTTCCTGGGGTCCCTGCGACGAACTCGGACGAAAAGCCGGAGCAAGTACGGAAGAGTGGCGGAATTCTGACTCTTTTTTCCCTTGGTGTCAAGCGCCCTTAAGCCGAAACCAAGCAAAGTCAAGGATTTGTGCTGTGACCCCGAAATGACTCAACCGTGACTGCGCTTGTATTGCCGGAAACGAGCGTCAGTGCGATAACTCCATACCCGGATCTACCTGATCCAAGGAGCGGTTCATTATGAGAGTTACTTGCAGGACGGGCCGACTATTTCTTTTCGCAGGAACCGTGGCTTTACTTGCGCCGGCTATGTTCGCGCAGACGGTTTCGGTGTTCGCAAGTGGATTCAACAACCCGCGTGGACTGAAGTTTGGCCCCGACGGCAATCTTTACGTCGCGGAAGGAGGGATGGGGGGGACCATGTCTACGGTGGGAACCTGCAATCAGGTGCCTTCCCCGGTCGGGCCCTATACAGGGGGATTTACCGCCCGTATCTCAAAGGTCGCGCCGGACGGAACCGTCAGCGTTGTGGCAAACCATCTGCCCTCCAGCCAGACCTCGGCGGTAACCGGTGGACTGACCAGTGGAGTTGCTGATGTGGCGTTCATCGGAAACAAGCTCTACGCGATTCTGGCCGGAGCCGGATGCTCCCACGGTTTGGCCGGTACTGCCAACGGCATTATCCGCGTGAATCCAGGCGGCAGCATCACCAATATCGCCAATTTAGAAGCGTTCCAGAGAGCGCATCCGGCGGCGAATCCTGAGCCGGACGACTTCGAGCCCAGCGGAACCTGGTACAGCATGGTTGTCGCGCACGGAGTGTTCTATGCGGTTGAGCCGAATCATGGCGAACTCGATGCCGCCTGGCCTAGCGGAGCCGTTCAACGGATCGTCGACATTTCCAACATCCAGGGCCACATCGTGCCCACCGCGCTCGCTTACGACGGACACAACTTCTTTGTGGGAAACCTTGACACGTTTCCGATTAAAGATGGTGCATCGAAGGTCATGAAGATCACGCCCGCTGGTTTTCTCACAACGGTGTACATCGGGTTCAGTGACATTCTCGGGTTGGCCTTCGACGCGAAAGGACGCTTGTACGTTCTCGAAAACACCACGGGCAATCCGGGACCCACGCCAAACACTGCGAAGATCCTGCGCGTGGACGGCAAGAACAACTATACCGTCATAGCGGACGGCGCGACCTCGGCATTGTCGTTACCGACCGCCATGACATTCGGTCCGGATGGCAATCTCTATGTTTCGAACCTCGGATTCGGCCTTCCACCGGACGGCGAAGGGCAGATCCTGAAGATCACGCTGCCGGATTGAACTCTGGTGCAAGGAGAGAGATGCTCCATCCTTGCCGCGCAATGCGACAAGGATGGAGTGCTTACGTCTACCGAAACTGCTCGTCCTTGTCGTTCCTGCCGGATGGGGGCTGGCCCACACCAGTGGAAGCGAAGTCTGGGCCAACCCCGTTTTCCTCTCAGGCCCAATACTTTTGTCCGAATTCCACAGTTTCTCCACAACAATTCTCACCTGCGTATACTCAGTCCATCACCTTCTAGCGCACAATTCCCTCGGAGAACCCCGCCCTTAAATGGCGAACCCCGGCGATTTCGCATACGCGGTCAAGCAGCAGGCGGACATCGTCCGGATCATCGGCGACTACATCAAGCTGAAGAAAGCCGGGGCGCAGAACTACTCTGGACTCTGCCCCTTCCATGGCGAGAAGACTCCGTCGTTCTCCGTTCACGCCATGCGGCAGTTCTATCACTGCTTCGGCTGCGGAGTTTCCGGGGACGTCTTCAGCTTCATCCAGAAGATCGAAAACATTACCTTTCCGGAATCCGTGCGCCTGGTTGCGCAGAAGCTGAACATCCCGCTGCCCAAGGCCAGTTATTCGACCCCGGGTGAAGCGAAGGAAGCACGCCTTCGCGGACAGCTGCTCGACGTCCACGAGCGGGCGGTGGCGTTCTTTCAGGAATGCCTGCGCCGTCCCGAAGGCGCCCGTGCCCGCGAGTACCTCGCTGGACGCGGCCTGAACGACGAAATGATCGCCAAGTTCCGTATCGGATACGCCCCGGATTCCGGCTTTCTCCTCCGCGACCGCCTCAAGAACGAATTCAGCGAAGACGTTCTCCGCGAAAGCGGACTGTTCTCATGGAAGCAGGAAGATAGCGGTCAGGCGTCAGCTCTCAGCCGTGAGCCTGTGGCGGACTCGCAGACCCAAAGCCCAAGACCTAAGACCGAAGACCGGCTTTCGGCCATGTACTCGAAATTCCGCAACCGCGTCATGTTCCCGATCTCGAGCGAGGCGGGCAAAGTCATCGCCTTCACCGGACGCACCCTGGCCACCGACGAAAAAGCTGGTCCCAAGTACCTGAACTCTCCGGAGACCCCGATCTATTCGAAGAGCCGTGTCCTGTTCAACCTCGATCTCGCCAAAGAATGGGTAAAGAAGTTCGACTATGCCATCCTCGTCGAAGGCCAGATGGACTGCATCTCCGTCTTCGCCGCAGGATTCCACAACGTCATCGCCAGTTCCGGCACCGCGTTCACCGAATTGCAAGCCAAGCTCCTCGGACGCTTCAGCAAGAATGTCGTCGTGAATTTCGATCCCGATACCGCGGGTGCCAAAGCCGCGGAGCGCACCATCGGCCTGCTGGTCGAAGAAGAATTCCACATCAAAGTCCTCACCCTCGAGCAGGGATTCGATCCCGACCTCTACATTCGCCGCAAAGGCAAAGACGCCTATGAAGATGCGCTGCGCCATTCGCAAAAACATTTCGACTACCTGATCGATCGTGCCCGCACGCAGTTCCCCGTTCGCAGTGCCGAGGGAAAAAAGAATGCGGTGAACTATCTGCTTCCTCATATTCAGCGTATCCCCAGCCGCATCGTCCGCGATGAGCTGGCGCACGAGATCTCGCAGAAACTTGGCATCGACTCCGCCGTCATGCGTCAGGAACTCCGCCATGCTGCCTCGAACCGCTCGGCCGCCGCAGTCAAAGCCCCTGCCGAAGCACAGGTCACCGATGCTGAAAAGATCCTGATTCGCGCCCTCGCCTCTGGACGCCAGATGCAGACCGCCCAAGAACACATTTCCATGCGCGATGGCGCCGAGGAAGAATTCGATCCCGCCCGTCAGGCCAGCTACGTGCTCGAGAACGAGGCGCTACATCGCGGCATGGCCACCGAATCCCTTGTCGATGCCCTGCTCAACGCCGGAACCGAGGCGCCCGACGTACTTCAAGTCCCCGCCACTGAGAGCGACCGCCGCATGCTGGCCTCGATCTTGCTGAAGGAAGAGGAAGACCTCACGCCCGAGATCCTAGAAGCCGCCGTCCGCGCCCTTCGGCGCATTCACCTGAAGCGGCAGCAGGAGCAGGTGCAGCACGAGCTGAAGAAGCCCGGAGTGGCCGCCGATAAAGACCATTTGAAGGAGTTACTGCAGGATCTGGAGCGTATCAGCCGGGCGCTGCGCGACCCCAGCCTCGCAGAAGATGGCCTCAAACAGGCCCGAAACAGGAAAACAGCTTGAAACAAAACCTAGGTGAAAACCATCTAAGTTATTAAGGAAAGCTGTAGATAGAAGCGGGACCAGGGCATAAGGCGGGCAACCGATAGACGACAAAGCACTTCTCGTGCTAAACTCGACAGGTTTGTGCTAGGCGCACAATCCCGCTATACCCACATTCCCACCTTTTCAAAGGAAACTTTACCACACGCTCCTGTGGAGCGGAGTTGACAGTTTAAGGACACCTCTTGGCTCTTGATGACAAGTACGACGACATAAAAAAGCTGATCGACACAGGAAAAGAGAAGGGATATCTCACGTATGACCAGGTCAATGACCTCATACCGCATGACGTGCACAGTCCCGAAGACCTTGACGATCTGCTAACAACCATCGGTACGCAGGGTATCGACGTCCTCGAAGGCCCCAAGCTGCCTTCCGCCGGACTCGATAAAAAAGGTTTCGAAGATCTCGAAGAAGGGGAGGACGTCGAACTCGACCTCACCCCCGGAGCTCTCGAAAAAACCAATGATCCCGTCCGCATGTATCTGCGCGAGATGGGAACCGTGCCGCTGCTCACGCGCGAAGGCGAAGTCGAAATCGCCAAGCGCATCGAGCGCGGACAACTGCGCGTCCTGAAAGCTCTCTCGCGATCGCCCATCGTCATCCGCGAACTGCTCACGCTGGGCGAAGACCTCAAAAAGAACGTTCGCTCGATCAAGGAAGTCGTGACCTTCGATGAAGAAGAGATCACGGACGAGATCCTGCAGAACCGCCTGAATGAGTTCACCGGCAAGATCGATGACATGGCCAAGCTGTACAAAAAGGCCCAGCTCCTCGAAGAGAAATTTCAGGAAGTTTCGAAGACGAAGAAGCCGAAGGATCATCGCCGTGCCCGGCGCAAGCTGGCGCGCGCGATCATCGCGACTTCGATTGCGGTTCGAAAGCTGGGCTTCACCAACGCCGAGCGCAAACGCCTGATCGAACGTCTCAACAAGACGGTCGACGGGATGCGTTCGCTTGATCGCCAGGCGACGAACCTCGAGCGCAAGGCCGAATCGACTCGCAGCGAAGACCAGAAGAAGGAACATCGCCGACAGGCCCGCGCCATCCGCGGCGAGGTCGAAAAACTCGAGCAGGAAACTGGCGTGTCGTTCCCGGAACTCAAGCGCACGCAGCGCGAGATCATCCAGGGCGACATGGACGCGGAGCAGGCCAAGCGAGAGCTGATCGAGGCCAACCTCCGTCTCGTCGTTTCGATCGCGAAGAAATACACCAACCGCGGATTGCAGTTCCTCGACCTGATTCAGGAAGGCAACATCGGCCTGATGAAGGCCGTGGACAAATTCGAATACCGCCGTGGCTACAAGTTCTCAACGTACGCCACCTGGTGGATTCGGCAGGCCATCACCCGCGCCATCGCCGACCAGGCCCGCACGATCCGTATTCCGGTGCACATGATCGAAACGATCAACAAGCTGATTCGCACGTCTCGTCAGCTGGTGCAGGAACTGGGACGCGAGCCTACGTCGGAAGAGATCGCCAAGCGCATGGATATTCCAGTCGCAAAAGTGCGCAAGGTGCTCAAGATCGCGCAGGAGCCGATCTCACTCGAAACCCCGATCGGTGAAGAGGAAGATTCACATCTGGGAGACTTCATCGAAGACCGCGCGGTGGTTTCACCGGCGGAAGCGGTCATCAACGTGAACCTGAAGGACCAGACAGGACAGGTCCTGCGCACGCTGACTCCGCGCGAAGAAAAAGTCATCAAGATGCGCTTCGGACTTGAAGACGGCAGCGAGCACACTTTGGAAGAGGTCGGGCAGAGCTTCGCGGTTACACGCGAACGCATCCGCCAGATCGAGGCCAAGGCGTTGCGCAAACTGCGGCATCCGTCGCGCTCGCGGAAGCTTAGAGCGTTCATGGACGGAGTCCGGGACTAAACCTTAGCCACGGATTCGCACAAATCTACACGGATGAATCAGGAAGGCACGGCTTCGGCCGTGCCTTTTTGTTCGCGCGGTTGCACCTTTTCAGTGCGCCGTGTCCCCGTATCTTGTCACCGCTGTACTACGGCCGCGTCAGGAAAATTGGCAGCCCCAGCTTGTGGTCGTACTTCGGACGGCAGCGGTCGATGTTGTACATCGATTCGATATCCACCTTGCGCGGGCCGAGCTTCGGATCGGGAATCGGCTCCATCGCATAGCGGCCTTCGTTGATCGCTGTCATCAATCCGGACTTGCCCTCTTCCAGTGCATCCATTGCCATGCCTGCAAACGTGAACGCCACCATGCGATCGACGAAGTCTGGACTGCCCGAGCGCAGGTCATAGGTCAGATCGCTGACCACGGTTTCTTCGCCGGTGGCACGCTTGATCTCATCGCTGAGGTCTTCGGCCACGCTCATCTTTTTGCGATGGCCGAACGCATCGGCTTCGCCATATTCCCTCACCTTGTATCCCTGCCACTCGGCGCCTTCCGACAGGATTACGAGCGAGTAGTTGCTCGGATTGTTCCGTTTGTCGTTGATCAACAAGTCGATCAGGTGCTTGAGATCCACCTTGTATTCAGGAATGCAACATCGCACTGCGGTCACATACGCCGTGTAGAGCGCGGTATAACCGGCATCGCGGCCGAATACCCGGAAGATGCCAATGCGCTCATGCGATCCGACCGTCGTGCGCTGGCGGTCGATGGCATCCATGGCGCGCGTAATCGCCGTCGAGAAGCCGATGCAGTACTCCGTATTGCGGACATCGTTGTCCATCGTCTTCGGTACGGCAATCACCTTCATGCCCTTGCGGTCGAGTTCCGCCGCATAACTCAGTGTGTCGTCGCCGCCAATCGCGATCAGGTATTCGAGTCCCAGGGTCTCAATGTTCTTCAGCACGGCCGAAGTCACGTCGTACACCGTGCTGGTCACGCCCTTCTTCGTCGACTCTTTAGGTTCAAACTTTTGTCCCGCGAGAGCCGGGGGCACCTTCTTCATCTTCGTCGGATTGGTGCGCGAGCTGTGCAGGAACGTTCCGCCGGTGCGGTCAATGGTGCGCGTATTGTCACGGTCGAGCGGGAGAATGTACCGCGCCTTGCTCGCGGGATCGTTCAGATTGACATGCGTCAATCCTTCCCAGCCTCGCCGAATGCCGATCACTTCACACCCGAGTTCTGCCCCGCGGTAAACAACTGACTTGATTACTGAGTTCAGGCCGGGAACGTCGCCGCCTCCGGTGAGTATGCCTATGCGCTTCTTTGCCATGTATGACTCCTTATGAAATGAGGAATGGATACTTCGATTTCGCGGGCTGACGCCCAACTGCGAAACTGGGACCGAGTCACTGCAGGAACTTAACATTCTAACGGGTACTACCTCTGAGGCGAAGAACCTTTTGGAGCATCCAGCTCATGCTCCCGATATGTTCCCGAACATCACGTTTAATTCAGCTAAAAGTACACTGCTGGACACTGGTACAGTCCCATTCACTGCGACTAGATTGACACTAGCTCTGGTGGCGACCATAATTTCCGCGAGAGCAAATTCCTCTCCCGCTGGAGACGCGTATCCATGGCAACAGCACCTCGAGGCCCCGAGGGCACCGAATCTTTCCGGATCCTTTACGAGAAGGAAGAAGATGGCCGCTGGCTTGCCGAAGTTCCAGAACTTCCCGGCGTGATGGCGTATGGCGAGAGCCGGAATGAAGCAGAAATAGCGGTCACGGCTTTAGCTCTGCGTGTCATTGCAGACCGAACGGAGCGGGTAAAGAAACCCCCAAAGGCGATTCGCTTCGTGTAAGCAAGTTTCCCAGCAGTAAGGCAAATCGAGTTTACGCAGCCCTCCTGCGTATTGGCTGGAAGCCCAGACCGAGCAAATCAGGATCGCACGTTCAAATGCAAAGAGATGGATGGCAGGATTTTACCTGGGCATGGCATGATTCGGTGGAGATCGGCCCAGTCGCCCTCAAGAAAATCTCGAAACTCAGTGGCTTGAAACCCGAGGACTTATAGCAGCCGCAGCCCACATATCACGCATTCTCTGCCAGCGTTCGAACCTTCTTTCCGAAGATCATGCCGTGCACGGTGAGCACCGGGCCGATCAAGGCGTAGGTCCATCCCGACCACGCCGGCTCGCGATATGCAACCAGGAAGGCAACGGTGGCGACCAGCGCGAGCAGTAAGTTTTCCTGCGCGGCGTTGCGCGTCTCGAGCGCCTCCACCAGTGTCAGTTCCAGTTCGCGCCGCAGCTTGTAGGCATGTGCATACATCAGCAAAAACAAGATGAACACCGCTGCGAAGCCCACTGCGTAAATGCGCATGACGACCGAGGCCTGCCATTCGTTGAGACTTCCCGGCGGCACCGCCCCGATGATTTGCAGGAACAGCAGAGTGAACACGAATTTCAGCGGATACACATAGAACAGCACGACGAACAGTAACACCACATTCAGAAACACCGTGTATCCATCTTCCAGACCGTAGCGTCGCGAGAAGATGTAGTGCGCCCGCCAGATCATGATCAGTTGGGCGAAGCAGACCGCAAATGGGACGAACCCGCGCATTGCTTCCATCAGCTGAGAGTAATTGTGCGGCACTTCCAGAGAGACAACCAGAAGCGTCAGGGCAAATCCAAAGACAACGTCGCAGAAGGCCTCCAGCCGCGTGATCTCCCCGCTGCGCCATCGAAAGTATTTTTCGGGAAGCAGCCCGCGCCGGTGCTCCGACGCCATCTCACCGGATGCCTCGTGCGTGGCGGTCGAAGTAGAGGCGTTCGCGTGTTCAAGAGATTTCTGCTGTGACGAATGCGGATTCTTGCGGCTCATGGTTTAGGGATTCTGCCGTGAGCGCAGCCCGGTTGGCAATTGGAATCCACGGCTTCCGGTTCTAACTAAGATTCGAGTCTCCAGTTTGTCATTCCGAACCTGTGTAGCCTCCACTACTCTCACCTTTTGTCATTCCGAACCGGCGTAGCCGGTGAGGAACCTGCTTTCTCCCGCAGCAGCGATGCTGTAAAGGACAGCAGATTCCTCCCTGCGGTCGGAATGACAAAGTCAATGTCGGGACGACAAAGTCAAGGTCGGGATGACAAAGTCAAGGTCGGAATGAAAACTCGGTATTCTGGTGACAACGTTGGGACGACAGTGGTTTCTAAATGTCCGACTTAACGCCTGACCCAACATTAAGCGGCGGCCGGAATGCGGTGCCCGGATGCCGTGTTCCACAACCTCGTCATCAGCCAAACCGATCCCACAAACATAAAGGGCGACGAGTAAAATCCAGGTGCCGGACCCGGAACCGGAATCGACGCCAATGTATGACCGACGATCGTCACCGCAGTGTGTCCAATTCCGTTGAAGAACATGATCAATGCATAGATCCACGCCAGCGGACGAAGAGCCCCAGCGCCACGCGCCGCAAGTGGCGTCAGGGCAAAGCAAATTAGTATCGCGACGATCAACCCGACCAGCCACTCGCGAAATTCAAACGTGGGCATCGGGAACCACGACCAGCGTCCGCGCAGCGCAGTGACCGTTGGGTTGTAGATGGAAAGAAACCCGGTGGTCGCTTCGTCGAGCACATGCAGCGCAAAGGCCACGGTAAGTGCAAACCAGGCACGCCCAAAGCCAGATGCCGCCTCGGACCTTCGTTGATGCATGGCGTTCACCTCCGGGGATATTATCTTCCCGCATCAGGGCAAAAGCACGGACCAGCGAAGAACCCAAGTTCCCCTTTGCACCTTCGCGCGCCCTCTATGGTGATTAACGTCACTAACGCTTCACCTCGCTCATGAATGCGAGTAAGTTGCCTTCGGTATCGCGAAAGAATGTCATCCAAAGGTCGTGATCGGGCATGCGGGCGATCACGTGCGGCTCGTCTTCGAAGTGCACGCCCTTCTCTTTCATCCCAGCGTGCGCCACCTGAATGTCCGGCACTGCGAAATACAGGATCGAACTCGCGTGATCGAACTCCGGCTTCTCCGGGCGATCCAGCATCAGCCGCACCCCTCCGCAATCGAAGAACGCCAGTCCCGGCGGAGCCTGGAACAGCAGTTTCAGCCCGAGCGTCTTTTCGTAGAATTCCGCCGCCCGCTCCACGTCGTGCGCTCGAATCTGAATCTGCCCCAGCCGTGTAATGCCCGGTGCCGCCATAGTCTTGACCTCCATGTGCGAATTAGTTAGCATAGCTAACTATATTGCGGGGCCGGTGTCAAGTAATTGTCACTCCGAGTTTCAACTCTTTGTCATCCCCGACCTCAAGCCATGGCCGTCCTTAACTCTTTGTCATTCCGAGGAGCGGCAGCGAGGAGGAATCTGCTGTCCGCCGGCAGCATTCCTGCAGAAATCGCGATCAGATCCTCGCGTCCTCTCCGCGCTCGCGGGCGTCGGCGGGCGCTCGGAATGACAATTGTGGGATATTCGGAGGTCTGGCAGTGACCCTGATATTCGGTACGAGTGACAATGCATATGTCCTCTGACTCTCAGTTTCATAGTCAACCGTCGAAGGTTAGCAATCCCGACGTCCTCACGGTAGCCGACCGTCTGCACTCGTCTGCGATCCACCTGCTGCGGCGCGTGCGCAAGCAGGACGTCGCTACCGGGGAAGGTCCGGCGCGCCTCTCCGCGCTCTCCGTCCTCGTCTTCGCAGGCCCGAAAACACTGGGCGAACTGGCTGCGGCCGAACAAGTCAAGCCGCCGACGATGAGCCGCATCGTCGCAGGCCTCGCGCGCAGCCGGCTGGTTGAGATCAAGCGCGATCCCCAGGATGCGCGACGCAGGCAGATCCGCGCCACTACAAAAGGCACGCACCTGCTGCAGAAAGGCCGTAAGATGCGCATCGAGTATCTCGCCACAAATCTCGGACGGCTTTCGCCAGGCGAGCTCGCCAATCTGGCAAACGCTGTGGAAATTCTCAACAGTGTTCTTCGCGACTGGAGCTGAATTCATTTCTGCCGGTAACAACCGTCGCGGTACTATAGGCACTCGATTCGGAGGGTAACATCGCCCATACTGAGGGGTGATGAAGCCCCGGGCGCGCATTTCCGGGCGGGTCGAGTTGTATCTGGGACCGGTTCGTCCTCCCCGTAAGGCCATTTGTGAAAATTTTTCCGGGAAAGATCGCATTGCCGCGAACGCGCACACTACTCGCTAGCGCAGCCCTGCTGTGGCTGGGGCATGTCGGTGTGGCCGCCGTTCTCGGAACGCGTCCCCCGGGACCGCTTCTTTCTGACGCAATTCAATTCGTGCTCGGCGGATTGTTGATCTGCATCCTCGCGGACGCCAGCCAGGCGGCCGAAGGCATGGCTCGCGCTTTCTGGCGGCTGGCCACGTCAGCGTACGTTCTGTGGATCATCGCGCAGGGACTCAGCCTCTACAACGATGTCGCCACTGTTCCCCTCGTCGTGCCGTTCGCAAATCTTCTTTTCTCGTTCTGGTTTGCGCCGCTGGCCATGGCTCTGTTTCTCGATCCTGAGCACGACCACGGACGTCTCGATACGGTGATGGCGCTTGATTTCGCACAAGGGGTGCTGGTCTGCGTCGCCGCCTATTTGTACTTCTTCTACATCCCGAAGTCAGAATCGCCGTCCGAACTTTCTCACACCGTCTGGATTCCCTATTTCGGCGGATACGGTCTGGTCGCGGTAGCATTCATTTTGCGAGCGCTGGTGTCGCGAAGCCGCGATGTGCGTTCGCTGTTCGGACGCCTCGGCATCTTCCTCGCTCTCTCCGGATGCGCGGATGCGGCTTACTATTACGGTCCCGGCAGCAATCTAAAAACCGGGCAGTGGTTCGATCTTCTATGGAGCGGGCTGCTGGTGGTGCCCATGACCATCGCGGCGTCGTGGAAACAGGCTGAATCGCCCGAGATCGCGCACAACGCGCCCGTCCGCGAGAAGCGCACTTATACAGAAGTTTTCTATCTGATGTACCCGCTGCTTGTGCTGTTCATGTCGCTGCGCATTGCACGCGAGCGGCTGTGGCTGGCCGGAGTTGTCGTGCTGCTCTCGTTTGTGTGTTCGAGCGCGCGCCTGTTGGTAACGCAGCATCGTCTAATACTCGTGAAGGAGGCCCTGCGCCGTGAGGCCTCGCGCGATGGCCTGACCAGCCTCTGGAATCGCAAGGCGATCCTCAGCATTCTGGAGCGCGAACTGTTGCGCGGCGAGCGCGACAAGCAGGTGGTCGGCCTCATCATGATTGACGTCGATCACTTTAAGGCCGTCAACGACAGCCGCGGTCATGCCGCCGGAGACGCGGTGCTGCGAATTATCGCCAGCGGAATTGCCGCGGTGGTCCGGCCTTACGATTCTGTCGGACGGTACGGCGGCGAAGAGTTTCTGATCGTCGCTCCGAATTGTGGGATTGGCGAAACCTGGGAGCTCGCCGAACGCGTGCGCGTGCACGTCGCTGCATGCAACATCATGGCAGCAGGGACGCCCGTGAAGGTAAGTCTGAGCCTCGGCATCGCCACGGCAGAGGCTGTGAGCGAGATTGACAAACTGCTGCAAGCCGCCGACCAGGCGCTTTATCAGGCAAAAAACAATGGACGAAACCGGGTGGAACCCACCCTGGGACGCGCCGCGACAGCAAGCCAATCCGGCCCCGGCTCACCAAACCGCGACTTCTGGATCTGAAATCCAGCGCCCGCCTACGCAAGTGCCAGGTTCAGATTCTCAATCGCTTCATCGATCTCGGCTGAATTCTTGTAGCCGACGGTTACGCAATCGACGCCAGCATTGGTGAACGCGAACTTCATTGCCTTCTGCCGGTCCTCGCGGTTAAACGTGCCTTCGCCCGCCAGCTTCATGCTGATCACGCCCATGCCTTGCTTGCGAACCTCTTGGACATGCGACACGACTTCGGGGACATTCCCCGGCTCGGGCACGTCTGGGACCTCCGCGTCCATACTCTTGCCTTTGTGATTCATGCGGATCATCGCGACCTCAAGCCACTTATTTCCCGGGACCCGGCGCAAAGCCGGCAGCCCGTGAACCGATGCGCCGTGACTGACGACCACCTTCCTCGATTGGGCTTCGAGAATTGCGTCCTGCCAGCGAGTGCTGTCCGTCGGCCACGTCGGAGTGTGCTGCCAGTGCAGCAGCATGATGTCGAAATATTCTGTGTTCGCCAGCTTGCGCAACTCGTCGAATTTTTGCTGCGGGCTCACACCGTCGCGCGTGGTGACCTTCGACATGATCTGATAACTGTCGCGCGGAACGCCCTTGAGGGCGACGCCGAGCATCTTGTGCATCTCTCCGTAAGATTCGGCCGTCTCAAAGAACCGGATGCCGCGATCATAGGCATAACGCACGAGGCGTGTGAAGGCATCCTGCCCGAGTTGGCGCTGCACCTGCCCGCTGAAACTCCCGGTGCCGAACGCCAGCCGCGTTACTTTGACGCCGGACCTTCCCAAGGTCACCATGTCGGTCGCGGTCCGCCGTTGCGCGATCAGTGGAAGGCTTCCGGCGATCGCAAACGTGCCGGCCGCAAGTCCAGTTTTGAGGAATTCACGTCGGGTGAAATGAGACATAGGACCTCCAGAAACCCCAATAAGGGAATGCTACCAGAAGGTTGTGGAAGGGGTTCGGGGTGACGAGAGGTGAAGACGGGAGGTGCATTCTGCACAATGAGTCATAACGCCGAGCCAACAGTTATCGTTCGGATCAGCGAGACGCTAGTAAGGATACGAGTGGATACCCTTGCCCAAGGCCGTATGAGGTTCGAACTCTGAGAGTTTCTGCTGGCTTCATTGAAGCCGGACCTAGCTCTTCAAAATCCGCAGGATCGCCGCGATTGTGTTCCAGTTCCGTGTCGTCGCTGGCGCGCCGTACAGCTTGTCGATCTGGCTGAGATAGCGGATTGTCTTCATGTGACGGCGGTACATTCCAAACACGAACTGACCTTCCGATGCGATCACTCGCACGAACCACAGTCCATCTGAAGGAAAGGAAACTGGAAGCGGCGCTCGGACGGCGCCAGCTTTCGAGAGGATGCTTACGAACCGGACAACATCCGGGGGTGATGGCTGAGTTGAAAACGGGTTCTCCGTTTCCAGTCGGATAAGATCGCGGCTTGTGCACAGCATAATTTCCGCTTCGAACGGCAGCTTGCGAAGCAATGCCGCGCGGAATTTTGCCCGGGACCCAGGTTTACGAACAACGAAGGTACCCGCAGCACCCACGTTCAGGACGTCATACTCCTGCAGTTGCTGCGCCAGCAGACTGGGGCGAAACGTTCGGTGGCCTCCCACGTTGACCCCTCGGAGGAAAACAAGGAGAGCCATAACTCGGATTATGGACTAAGAAGCCGATTTGCACTACGGCAACTTGAAAGGCCGGTGGGACTGCCGATCCGGGTTACTGCGACCCGCCATTATCATCAGCAATATCGCTGACTTCGGCTCACTGTTTATGACAAAAACTCTTCAAGTCGTCGGCGACTTTGTTGGCACCGTCGAGTACATCAGGCAAAGAATGCGGAGCATCCGCAACGCAGTCCAGGACGTGCTTCGAGGTAACCCTGTCTGCATAATATTGACCCAGCGGAACGGCCGAGGATGTGTCCTTACCGCCGAAGACCAGGTGCACGTCAGTCGTGGGATAAGACAGCGAAGCGTCAGTGGAATCAATGCTGTCCTTGAGAAATATTCCAGCGTTGACTCGACTGTGACTGGTGACCGCACTTGAGCAACTGGTGTTGCGGTACGCCTGATCGATCGCCATCTGTGCCGTTTTAACGCCATAGCACTGCCCAAGCAGTCCGTTGTGGCAACTGACACTTACAGCCGGCCGGTCGCAGATGCACCCATAGTCGATGCGGCTTTGAGGCGGACCTGAGGTCAGTTCCACCATCGAGAACAGAGACGACTCACCGTAGTGTGCCAGCGCGTAAGCGATCGCCGCAGAGCCGCCGCTGTTACCAGTCGCACACAGTGCTTCCGTGACGCTCGGCCGAATGTGGTCGTAAACCCAGCGCGCCACCGTAGCGTAACGGCAAGCGAGCTTGCGGGGACCGCCAGGACCGTTCATCCAGCCTTGGGACAATCCGTCGAAATTTATTTGCGCAGTAGTGAACCCGCCCGACAACACGGAGTCTACAGCGGTCTCTCCAAAAATAAACTCCTTTTCGTAGTACCCGACGCCGTTTCCACCAGCCCCGAAGATGACGGTGCCAGAGGACGTACCGGCCGGTGAATTCACTTTGAGATGGGCACTCATGTCCGCCACATGAGGGCAGGAGATCACCAGCTTGTAACACACTCCTCCAGAAACTCCTCCCGCCGGACAAGCTGTCTTCTTGCTGCTCGTGATGGACCCTAGAGGATCGGCCGCGGATATCGTCGCCTGTTGCGCCAGAGCTAGGCCCGGCGCCAACGCGATGAACAGCCCAAGAAGGACCCATACCTTCAACTGAGGTGTGCTCGCTTCCCAACACGAAACCGTGCTTCCAGACATACGACTTCTCCTGAGTTCGGCCTGAGGACGTTCTCCTAGTGATGATGTGGCGATCCTTCGAGTTGGGCGAGCGCGATCTTTTTTGCAAGTAGCAAAGATCACGCTTGGGGATTCCAGTTCTAATTGTATTCGTTCTGGCAATCCGCAGCCTCGCGGCGATTGGACCTGCAGGAATGCAAGTGCAGGAACGCAAGTGGCAGTCCCATGACGGACACACAGAGCAACCAGAACCGCCGGTGAACTAGGAAGACGAGCCATGGATCTGGTGGATTTTTGCGGATAGGAACTCTGGAATCCGTGAAGATCCGTCAGATCGGTGGCCCGTGTTCGTTTTTCGTAACATTTTCGGCTCCGCGTTCGGGCTCTCGTCTGCTGCGTCTAAGATTCAAAACGCAACATTCCCTTCCCCCCAAGTACTTTGTGCGTCACAAGAAAACGCGCGCTGGGCTAGCGAAGAGGCTCAGCGCGCGTTTTTACTTTCTCTGTTCAGGTCTAGGCCCAGGACGACAGCACCGTGGGTTCCGGCGGTGAGCCTGTTTTATCCCAGCTTCTGGCGATCGGCCTCTTCCTCCACGAACTCTGCGTAGCATTCCGGATGAACCTGCTGGCCGCTGTTGAACTTAACCGAAGGGCGCTGCTCGGCCGCGATCGGGCGCTTACACAACGGACACATATCCGATGCAGGACGCGATGTCTTCTTCTCCATGGCGATCAGTTCTCGTCCTGCTTAGATGCCTCCGCGCGGGAGGCCGCGGCTTGCGCAGGTCTCTTTTTCTGCTGTTCGACGTCATCGAGACGGTCGCAGAGTTCCTGCACGAGCTGCGACAGCTTCTGCGGATCGGCTTCTTTCGAAGCCTGGGCCGCCAGGTCGCGCCAGTCTGAAGCCGTCGATGGATCTGGAGTTGGCTTTCCCTGATCTGCCATGTCTTCCTCCTTCCTGCCGAAACGAGTCCGGTCGGCCGGTCTTTGTCAGGCGGTTGCTCAACTATGGGCGGGGCTTGCGCCAGCTTCACGGGTGGCGCGCCGTCTCAATCGATGCGTTGCGAATCAGTCGCGCAGCGATGCACCGAGATCAACTTGGGGGCTGCTCGCCGCGATCAACTTCGAACGTGAGTCGCAATGCGGGTTCGTAGGACCGCCCCAATGACTGTTTAGCAACTGCTGAGACTCGCCTTCCATACATGGAACTATGTAGTTTAGGACGTGACCGTTGTTATTGCTCTCGTGAGTAAACCTGCAGCTACAGGGAATACTGTAGTTCTCACCAGAAAGGCCCCGANTAAACTCGGATTCGAGCTAAACTTTGCCTCTTCGTCTGCAANAACGAGGTCCGCTGCGGACGTGAGACATACTTCAAGGCAGCTCCTGCTGGGACTACATGGAATCGAGTGAAGACAAACGGAAATCTGTAAGCGCCCCGAGAGAAGATCGCGTGTCCCTCGCGGTGGAGTCCGCCCGCCTGGGGTGGTGGGACTGGAACATCGAAACGGGCGAGTTGCTGTGGTCGAAGGAGTGCCTGCAGATGTTCGGCCTGCCTACCGATACCCGTATGACCTACGAGCAATTCATGGAGGTGATCCATCCAGAAGATCGCAAGCGGGTTGAGGACGCCGTTGAGCAGGCGACGAAGACGGGTGACGAGTACAGCACCGAAATGCGTGCGGTGTGGCCGGACGGAACGATGCATTGGATAGCTTCGCGCGGGCGCGTTTATTTCGACAAGCTGGGCAAGCCAATCCGCATGAGCGGCGCGGGGATGGACATTACCCAGCTGAAAGAAACTGAAGAGAATCTGCGCCGGGCTCGTGCAGAAGCAAGATCCCATGCGGACAATCTTGCCGCCATCCTCGATGCCGTACCGGCTGTGACGTTGGTGGCCGACGATCCTGAATGTAAACACGTCCGGAGCAGCCGATTTGGCTATGAAGTCACAGGGTTGCCGCAGGGTGTAAATGTTTCGGCGAGGGCGCCGGCGGAAGAGCATCAAGGGTTCAAGCTGGTGCGGGATGGCCACGAAATCACGCCTGACGAATCGCCGCTGCGAGAGGCCGCGCGAAGCGGGCAAGAGCTTCGTAATCGCGAACTGGAACTGCACATGGCGAGCGGGAAGGTGCTTCACCTTTTCGGCCACGCCACGCCTCTTTTCGGCGACGCGGGCGAGGTGCGGGGAGCGGTGGGAGCGTTCCTCGATATCACGGAGCTGAAGAAGACCGAAGACGAACTTCGGACAGCACGGGCCGAGGCAAAAGCGCAGGCAGATAACTTCGCGGCTATCTTCGATGCCATGCCTGCGGCGACGTTCTTCTCCAGCGACCGCACCTGCGAAAAAATGATCAGCAACCGTGCAGCCTATGAAATGTTGAGGCTGCCCTATGGAGCGAATAGCTCGAAATCAGCGCCCGAAGGCGAGAGGCCGACTTTCCGGATCTTCGAAAACGGGAAAGAACTCGCGCCGGAAGAGCTTCCGGTACAGATTGCGGCGGCAACGGGAGTGCCGGTACACAGCAAGGAACTGGAGATCCGGTTCGACGACGGATCGTCCGTGTTCGAGTTCGGCCATGCCGTTCCTCTGTTCGACGACAAGGGCGAGGTGCGAGGAGCGGTCGGCGCATTTCTAGACGTGACCGACCGAAAGGTAATGGAGGAGAGGCTGAGGGTTGCGACTGAGCGTTTTCAAATCACGCTACGCAACACGCCGATCACGGTCTTCAGCCAGGATCTCGACCTTCGCTACAAATGGATCTATAACCCGGTATCGGGATACAACCCGGCAGACATTGTGGGGAAACGCGACACTGATTTCCTGGAGCGGCATGAAGATGCCGTGAAGATGGAAGCAATCAAGAGCGAGGTGATACGCACGGGGAGGATCTACCAGGCAGAGGTGGAGATCCAGCATGAGAGGAAGCTACGTACGTATCACGTTACGATCGAGCCGCAACGGGGACCGCAGAACAACATCATCGGCTTGACGGGCGCGTCGTTCGATCTGACCGAGCGCAAGAGGGAAGAAGCCGAGCGCGAGCGACTGGCACGGCAACGGCAACTGGCGCTGGACGCGGCCAGGATGGCATGGTGGCACTACGATGCCGTGACCGACTTGTGCCACTGGGACGAGACGTTCAAAGCTGTTCTCGGACTTGCCGGGAACTCGATGAGTGGCAACGGGTTGTTCGCTTCGGTCCATCCCGAGGATGCGGCCGAAGTGACAGCGAAGTTTTTGGCGGCAATGAATCCGGCGGATCCTCAACCCTATTTCGCGGAGTACCGCATGCTGCGTCCAGATGGAGGGCTGGTGTGGGTGGAAGCTTACGGCTCTCCGGAGAGTGAGGGCGAAGGCGGGGCGAGGCGGGTTCTGAGCGTCTCGGGGACGGTACGGGACATTACATACCGGAAGGCGGCGGAAGAGACGTTGCGGCAGCAGCGGTCGCGCTATGAGTTTGTGGCGGAAGGGTCGGATGTGGGGTTCTGGTTTTGCGATCTGCCGTTTGACAAGGTGATCTGGGACCGGCGGGTGAAGCGGCACTTCTGGCTCCCCGAGGACGATTCGCCAGTGACAATGGAGATCTTCTA
>C688J18823_10000711_pt1 | contig 19680 bp, 21 predicted proteins | sample HopSoiMetagenom1_FD_18823 | JGI IMG/M metagenome (IMG submission 18823) | reverse complement strand
GACCGACTCGAGCAGGGCCTCCGTTCGCAAGACTACGTGGCTCGGCTAGCGACAGGGCGGGGACGCAAAGCTCTTCTGGTGGTCTAGGGAACCAGAAGCACGAGCTGGGTGCCCTGCCCCGGCGCGCTCCGTATCCTGAGTCTTCCGCGAATCCGGGCCGCACGCTCGGACATGCCGAGCAGTCCCCAGTGGCCACCGGAGGCGGTCGGGTGAGGGTCGGCGCCGAAGCCCCGGCCGTCATCCTCGACGTACAGGCGCAGGCGCAGGGGCTCGAACACCAGTCGGACCCGCACCACGCGGGCAGCCGCGTGCTTCACGATATTGGTGAGAGCCTCCTGCAGCACGCGACCCATCTCCGTTACACCTCGGGACCGACCGGCCGTGGTGCCCCGGACACCTCGAACTCGAAGCTCAATTCGGCGTCCCGCATGTGCTCCTCGGTGAGCGTCCGGAGCGACGCCGGCAGGTCCGCCACCGCCAGTGACGGGCTCCGCAAGTCCCAGACGGCCCGCCGAGCATCGACCAGTGTCTTCTGCGCGAGGGAGACCACGTCGCACAGAGCCGCTGCTTCGGGTGACCCGGTGAGCCGATTGGTCACGGCCACCAGTTGTAGCGCCACTCCAGTGAATCCCTGGAGCAAGGTGTCGTGGATCTCGCGGGCGAGCCGCGCCCGCTCCTCGAGAGCGGCACCGAATCGGGCCTCGATCCTGCGCTTCCGCGCCCGACGCAACGCCTGCTCGGTCCGTTTATGTCTCGTCACATCGGCCGCCGTGCGCACGGATTCGACAATGCGGTCCGAACAACGCTGCGTCGCCGGAATGCTTCCCGCGGGCCGGGTGACAGAAGCCGGATGGTAAGCAGCGCCGCCGGGATCAGGTAAGCGAGCGACATCGGGACCCACATGATGACGCCCGCCAGCACCTGGTCATCGAGTGCGGCGGCTTTGGTTGCCTGACTGTGAAATTCGTAGAACGGATAGAGCACCCGATCGGAGAAGGTCAGCAGAGCCGCGAGCACGGTGTTCTGCACGTCGGCTGCCAGCAAGTAGGGGATGCTCGCGCCGCTCGGCCAGCGGGGCCGACTGGGCCAGGGCTGCACGACGGGGAACCAGAACAGAAGTCCGCCGACGAAGAAGGATGCATGTTCGATCAGGTGAATCGCAGGCACGCGGAGGGCGAGCTGGTACAGCGCCGGCAGGTGCCAGCTCCAGAGGATCACCGAGCTGAAGAGAAGCCCCACGAGTGGATGCACGAGCGCATGCAGCACGCGCCGGAGCCGCCGCCCGTGGAGGAGCGGCGTCACCAGCGACCGGCGCATTGAATCGGGGAGACCGCGCAGGAGCGGCAGGAGCGGATTGCCAAGCAGCAGCAGCGCAGGAGCCAGGGTGAGCAGCAGGATGTGCTGTACCATGTGCGCGCTCAGCCTCGTATCCGCTGCCTCGTCGACTGGGGGGAGGATCGCGGCGCCTAGGGACGCCAGTCCGCCCAGGAAACCGGCGAGCTGCGGTACGCCGAAGCGCGCCGGCAGCCGGAGGCGATAGCGGCGCCAGCCCCGAGAGTAGACCACCCCCGCGACCATGATGCCGGCCACACCCGTGGCCAGCCCCGCCCATTCGAGCGGCAGGTCGCCGTGCAGCAGCATCGGTTAGGGACCCGAGGGCGAGGACGAAGCCGACACGCGGGCTGCGGGCTGGTAACGCGGATGCAGCGTCTCAAGGTAGGCCACCAGGGCCGCCACCTCGGCGGGGGGGAGGTGGTCCCCGTATGCCGGCATCTCGCCACTGCCCTGGAGCACCTGACGGATCAGTTGATCCTTGGTCAGCTGCACCGCAACGTTGTCGAGCTGGGGTCCCCGGTGCCCCCCAGTGCCACCGAGCGCATGGCAGTTCCGACATTGCTTGTTCTGAAACACCAGGGCACCCTGGACCTCGAGCGGGGTTCGCCCTTGCAGCAGCCGCGGTGGCAAGGGGGTTCCACTCCATGCGCTCATGGAGGGTGACCAGGCCGGCTGCAGGCCCAGCCAGGTGAGAGCGATGAAGCCGCTGGCCAGGAAGACCACGACGAGCACGGCGAAAGGCCGCCGCTTCCAGCTCTTTTCTCCGGTGCCGGAAATGAACGGCAGCAGCAGCAGCGCCGCGATCGCGATTCCAGGGACGATCAGAATCAGCGGGGTCTCGAGCTCCGCGGGGAGCAGTGCCAGCGCGGCGTACATCCAGAGGAAGAAAACGTCAGGCTTGGGCGCGATGTTGATCAGCCTGGGATCCGGCGGGCCCGACGGTCCAAACGGGCCGAACATGGCAGCGCAAGCGATGACCGCAAGGATCACCAGTGCGCCGAAGACAAAATCCCGCTGGAACGCATCGGGCACGAAGGGGACTCCATCCTCGTGGACTTGGCGCTGGTACCGGGCGAGATAGGTCTTTCGGTTGACCAGTCGTCCCGGCATGGGCCACTCGTTGATCCCCACCTTGACCACCAGGAGGACGTGCACCAGCACGGCGCCAATCAGGAGTCCGGGCACGACGAACACGTGGAAGGTGAAGAACCGGGACAGGGTCTGCCCAGCGATTATCGGTCCTCCAAGCAGCAGGCCGACCAGCCACGATCCGACGAAGGGGACCCGAGCGGCGATGGAGGCTCCAATCCCGAGACCCCAATACGCGTCCGCGTCGAACCGCATGATCTGCCCGGTGAATGCCATCCCGAGTGTGAGCAGGAGCAACCCCACTCCAATAACCCAGGTGAGCTCGCGCGGGTACTTGAAGGAACCGAACAGAAATACCTGGCCCATGTGGATCAGCAGCATGGCCACCATGAGGTTCGAGCCCCAGCCATGCAGAGCACGCAGGAACCAGCCGAAGGCGATCTGGTGATTCAACACCTGCAGGCTCTGCCAGGCATCCGCCGCCGAGGGAACGTAGACCAGGGCAAGCAGGATTCCGGTGGCGAACTGCATCATGAGCAGCACGAAAGTGGCGCTGCCGAACACGTACCACCAACTGGCCGTGTTTCGGGGCACCGCGTGGGCCATGGTCTCACGGATCGTCCCACCCACCTGGAGCCTCGCATCGAGCCAGGCGCCGACCTTACTCAGCCAATCAAGCATCACGTCCTCCTCAGGCCGGCGTAGCGAGGGTGGGTAGCGCGCCGCCCCGAACCCAGAGCTCGTCACGCCGGATCTGCCACAGGTATTCGAAGAGGCCGCGAGGGGGCGGCCCGGACGCGCGTCTGCCGTCGTCGTAGTAGACCCCGCCGTGGCAGGGGCACATGAAGAGTCCGGATTCCGGGAACCAGCGGACCGGGCATCCGAGATGGGCGCAGTTGACCGCGAATACCTGAAAGCGATCACGGGCCGTCCGCCGCACGTAACAAGGCACCATTGAGGTCGGACCATCCCATGCCTCATGGCTGGGGTTGGCGAATGTGGTCAGCCTGGTTTCTCCGATGGGAAACTCGCCCAGCGCTCCGACCCGAACCCAGTCACGCTGCCCGACGTTACGCAGGGGGGACAGGAGATAGCCCACGACTGGAACGGAGGCGAGGGCTCCCGCAAGCGCGCTCAGCCCGATGCCGACACGAAGCAGGAAGTTGCGCCGCGGCACCTGAGACTCCGCCGGCGGCAGCACCAAGGCCCCGAGACACGGAGCTGAGCCCGCCGATGGCTCCTGCAGAACGGGGAGCGGCGTCGGGGATTTTTCCTGGGTCATAGCCTTCTCCTGATCATTATCGGCGAGACATGTAGGGCTGGCCCGCGAAGGGCACACGCTGCGCCGCGAGCCACGCGACCACGTCAGCGATCTCGGTGTTGGTCATGGGGCGTCCGGGGACATAGCCGCGCCAGTCCGGCATACCCCGTTCCGGGCGTCCGACGATGGTGACGGTGCGAAGCCACTGGTCGCTGACCAGGTCCAGATAGGAAGGGTCGTAGACCGCACCGCTGCGAGAAGTGTTGTCGCCCGGACTCCCGTGGCATTGGGCGCAGAAGGTGGCATAGGCAGCGGCGCCGGTCCGTGGATTACCCGCTGGGGCGGTGTAAGGAGGCGCCCTGGAAGCGGTGGCCGTCGGCTTCCCCCACCGGTTCTGGATGCCGGCGACGATCACCGCGATCTCCGAGTCGGCGAGGGTTCCCCCCGCGCTTTTAGCAAACGCCGGCATCAAGGTTCCCGGGGCACCGGTTGCAATCGTGTGCCGTACGGCGGCGGAATCCATGATCGTGCGGTATATCGAGTCGTCCAGCGAGAGGGCAGCGCCGTTCCGGCCGTTGGCGCCGTGGCACCCGGCACAGTTGACGCCGTACACCTGGTCGAACGCCGCGGTGATCTGGCCCCGGGAAGCCCCACCGGCCGGATCGTCGGCCGGGCGTCCGCAGGCTGTGATCAGAACCGTCAGCCAGAGTACGAGCAGCCGGGTCATGGACGTTCCCCTTTCTGCGGCGTCCGGGGAAGACCGGTCGCCTCGACCCCGGCACGCACCGCCAGCGGGAAGACCTGCGCGGTCGCGATGCGCTCGGAACGGGAGACGACCCACCCGGCCACAACGCCGAACGCGACTTGCGAGCCGATGAACCAGGTCCACTGGATACGCTCGTTGAGCACCGGGTTCACCGCCCGGAGCAGCGCCCAGGTGATCCCTGACATCAGCGCCGGAATGATCAGGCCGGCCGTGAGGATCGGACGCCGGCTGAACATCGGGAGCAGCGCGGCGTAGAGAACTCCGACCAGAACCGAAAGGCTCAGATGCGCCACCGATGCGAGGATCAGCCCGCCGGGACTGAACCGGGCGAGCTCCGCGCTGGTGGCTTGGGCGAGCACCGCCGAGCCTGCGGCTGCCATCAGATTGATGGGATACCAGATGCTGCCGTGAGTAAGCACTCCGAAGAGGCAGCCCACGACCGCCATGGCTGCGCCGCCGGCGATTCCAGCCTTGAGCCCCACCGAGTAGGGGTAGACCTCGAGCGGCAGTCGCATGCGATGCCCGCTGGCACCCAGTGGGAGCGGCAGAACCGCGCGCGAGGAACGCACCACCGGCAGCTGGTCGACGACTGGCACGATCTCCTCCTGCTCCGCCGGAAGTACGTCTCGGAACCATCCCGCTAAGCCCAGCAGCACTGCGGCCATTCCCAGGACCGCGAGCATCGGGTGCATCAGGTAGCCGGCTCCCAGGAGTGTGATGCCGCAGGCGAGCACCATCGGCCACGCGGTGGACGCTGGGAGCGCGATGCCGCTCTCTGGTTGTTCACTCATACTCCACCCGCTCCCCGGCCCTCAGCGGCCGATGATGTAGACCACCGTGACGACCACGATCCAGACGACGTCCACGAAGTGCCAGTAGATGCTGATCACGTTCGCGCGCTCGACATGCACGGGCCGAATCCGTCCCGCAAGCCCGAACGCTGCCACGGTAACGAGCATCACCAGGCCCGCGATCACGTGCGACGCGTGGAGGCCCACGAGCGCGTAGTAGGTCGAGCCGAACAGGTTGGTGCTGATCGTGAGGTGGTGCTCCGCAATGAGCTCGTGCCACTCGCGCCCGGTCCCGGCGAGAAACCCGATCCCGAGGAGGACGGTGACCAGCCAGTAGCGGAGGAACTTGCCCACCGCGCCGTTCCCCAGCGCCCGGGTCGCCAGGTGGATCGTGACACTGCTGGAGAGCAGGCAGACGGTCATGACGACCGGAAACTGCAGCACCTCCCGAGGTGTGGGCCCGGTCAGGCTCCGGCCGAGATAAAAGAGATAGGCAGCCACGAAGACCGCGAAAATCGCGCTCTCCGCCAGAATGAAGAACAGGATGCCAACCCGGCCGCGGCGCGGCAGCGTCCACGGAATAGGGGCTTGGGGCAGCGGAATCGCGGTCATCGGCGGGTCTCCTGATTCACTCGTACTGCCAGTCGGGGTCCTCAGGATGCTTGAGGTCCCAGAGCGGCCGCCGGCTCGCGACTACCGGCAGCTCGGGAAAGTTGTAGGCGGGTGGCGGCGAGCTGGTGGCCCATTCGAGGGTCCAGGCGTCCCACGGGTCATTGCCCGCGGCCGCCCCGCGGCGGTAGGAGCGAACGAGGTTCCACAGGAAACACGCGATTCCCGCCAGCTGAAATGCGACGCCGATCGACGAGGCCAGATTCCAGATCTCGAGCCCGCGCTCTGGCAGGAAGGTGTACACCCGGCGGGGCATGCCGAGCATGCCCGCGAAGTGTTGCGGGATAAATGTGAGGTTGAATCCGACCAGAAATAGCCAGAAGTGCCACGTCCCCAGCCGCTCGCTCAGCATCCGGCCGGTTGCCTTGGGGTACCAGTAGTACACCGCCGCGAAGATCGCGAACAGAAGGCTGCCGACCAGGACGAAGTGAAAGTGCGCGACGACGAAGTAGGTATCGGTGAGCTGCCAGTCGAACGGGGCCACCGAGAGCATCACGCCGGTAATGCCCGCGATGAGGAACTGCACCAGGACGGCAATCGCGAACAGCATGGGCGTGCGCAATTGGATTTGGCCGCCCCACATGGTCCCGATCCAGTTGAAGATCTTGATGCCGGTCGGCACGGCCACCAAGCCGGTCGAGGCCGCGAAGAAGGTATTCGCTGCCGGTGACATCCCGATCGCAAACATATGGTGGGCCCAGACGCTGACGCTGATGAAGCCGATGGCGACGGTCGCCGCCACCATCGCGGGATAGCCGAAGAGCACCTTGCGGGAGAACACCGGGATGATCTCGGACAGGAACCCGAAGCCAGGGAGCATGAGCACGTAGACTTCGGGGTGCCCGAAGATCCAGAAGACGTGCTGCCAGAGGACGGCCGAGCCGCCGGCCTGCGTGTCGAAGAAGTGGGCCCCCAGGCCGCGATCCAGGAGAAGTAGGATCAGCGCCGCGGTGAGCGGACTGACCGCGATCAGGATCATGCACTGGACCACCAGCGTGATCCAGGTAAACATCGGCATCCGGCCCAGCGTCATTCCCTTGGTGCGCATGGTGACGATCGTCGTGGCGATGTTCACCGCCCCTGCGATGCTGCCGAATCCGACGATGATCAGGCCGATGACCCAGTAGTCGGTTGCGTTGCCGCGGGAATACGCCGGCTCCGTCAGCGGGGCATAGCCGAACCAGCCCACATCGGGCGCGGAAGCGCCCCCGAAGAGCGCGGGCGCGGTCAGGAAGCTGGAGTAGAGCAGCAGGCCGCCGAAGCACGTCACCCAGAACCCGAACGAGTTCAGCCGGGGAAAGGCCAGGTCCCGCGCCCCGATCTGCAGCGGGACCAGATAATTGGCGAACCCCGCCAGGATCGGCATGCCCACCAGGAAGACCATCGTGGTCCCGTGCATGGTGAACAGGGTATTGAACGTCTGGGCCGAGATGAGGTGGCTGTCGGCCACGGCNAGCTGCAGCCGGATCATGGTCGCCTCGATTCCACCGATGATCAGGAANCCGAGGGCGAACCCGATGTACATCAGGCCCAGCCGCTTGTGGTCCACCGTAGTGACCCACTCGTGGAGCCGGTCGAAGACGGAGGGCGTGCTCTCCTCGGCGGGGGCAGCGATCGGAAATCTGGTCGTCGTCACGGGTCCCTCGCTCAACGCAAGGTCAGGAGATACGCGACGAGCTGATCGAGCTGCTCGTCATCGAGTTGCATGGCCGGCATCAGCACGCCGTGCTTCAGATCGTCCGGGTTCCTGACCCAGGCGCGGAGGCGGTTCCGCGTATTGGGCGCGACGCCGGCTCCGATGGTCTCGCGGGACATGAGATGGGTGAGGTCCGGTCCGTACCGTCCGGTCGCGACCGTGCCGCCTACCGTGTGGCAGCTGATGCACGCCGTCCGGAGGAACACGCGCCGACCGGCAGTGGCAGCCGAGTCGGCCGGCGCCGCGGCCGGGGTCTGGCGCTGCTGCTCCACCCAGCGGGCAAACTGCTCAGGGGGCTCGGCGACGACGCGCAACAGCATGTGGGCGTGCTGGGTCCCGCAGTATTCGGCGCACTGGCCCAGGTAGGTCCCCGCCTGGTGCGGCTCGACCCACATACGATTGGTCTTGTTGGGAATCAGGTCCATCTTGCCCGCGAGCCGGGGAACCCAGAAGCTGTGAGCGACATCGGCGGACTCGAGGGTGAGAAACGTCGGCCGGCGAACCGTGGGATCACTGACCGGCACGTGAAGCTCGTTGGCGGTTATCACACCGAGCTGGGGATAGCGGATCTCCCACCACCATTGCCGCCCGACGACGGTTACTCGGACCGTATTGGGCGGTTCCGGGGCGGCCTGGACCTCGTGAATCACCCGGCCGGTGGCCAGCACCAGGACGATGACGATGATGATGGGTATCACAGTCCACGCGGCCTCCACCTGAGCGCTCCCGTAAACCTGGGGCGGCTCGGTGCCCTGCTCTCCGCGGCCGGCACGAAATCGCACCAGGCTGTAGACCATCAGCCCCGCAACGACCACGAACACGATCGCGCTCAGAACGAGCACCATCCTGGCCAGGTCCGCTTCTTTGACCGCCGGCGTTGAGACCGGCGCGAAGATACTCGAGATCGTATCAGCGGCCTGTTGGGCTATGCTGAGCACTCGCTGGCCTCCAGCCGAGAACGGGGTCTGCCGCGCGGAGTGGACGGTTGCTCACTCGGCATTCTGGGAAAGCCAAGGGCAAACCGAGTGCCACTCTTGAGGCCTTAATTCAGAGAGGTATTAGCGGGCTCGTGAAACTCTCGCGAGGGTTCGTGGAAACCTCGCGAGGCAGCTTCGTGATTTCGTAAGGCGAGGTGGGGTTTGGACTGCAGCGGACGCTCATTCCCTCTGCCGGGTGAGAGCCAGTGCCATGTCCCAGAGCCGTTCAGCATTGGCACTGTCGAGCGCATAGCCGGCCACGCCCTCGGGAAGTGGTGTGGGCCGCTCGTGTCGGATAGGGACCTCGTTGGAATGCTCGAAGTAGCGTCCGCTCACCCCCTCGAGCAGTGGCGACGCGGCGAGCAGCACGGACGTCGCAGCACCCTGCTGCGGCGTCTTCCGAAGATGTTCCGGCGTTCGCAGTCCGCCGGTATGGCGCTGCAGATTGGTCGCGATGGCGCCGGGATTGAGCGCGTTCGACCGGATGCCGTCGTCCGCCCAGCGCTGGGTAATTCCTACCGAGAACAGAATGCAGGCGGTCTTGGACTGTCCGTAGGCAAGCAGGGGATCATAGGGAATGAAGCGGAAATGGGGATCGTCCCAGAACAGTGGCGCGAACAAGCTGCCGGTTGAGCTGACCGAAACGACCCGCGCGCCCTGGGCGGCGGCGAGGTGCCCGTGCAGGCCCACCGTGAGCGCGAAATGGCCAAGAAAGTTGGTGGCGAACTGCATCTCGCAGCCTTGGGCCGTTCGTTGCAGCTCCGGCAGCGCCATGATCCCAGCATTGTTGACCAACGCGTGGACCGGCCCCTTCCAATCCGCCACGAATGCACCGACGGAGCTCAGGTCGGACAAGTCCAAGGGGCGAACAAAAATCTCGTTATTACCTGTCTCCTGACGCAGCCGCTGGGCGACCGCTTCGGCAGCATCGGGCCGCCGCACGGCAATGGTGACTGCAGCGCCGGCAGCGGCCAAGCTCCGCGACGTCTCGGTGCCGATCCCGCTTGCGCCGCCGGTCACAATCATGTTTCGCCCGGATAAGTCAATGTCCTGCAGAACTTCGTCAGCGATCGTGGCAAATCCGAAGGGTGTGGCGATGGGGGCCATAAGGAGACAAGCACGGCTCAGCAGGAGAGGGGAGCTGGTGTCGCGTACCGTCGATGACTCTCGGCATGAGGCACGCCGCATCGACGACCGGATGGGTACACGATTGGGTAATCCGGCACCAGCGCCCACATCTTACGCGTTCGGCCGAGGCGGTTCAGGCCGCCGATGCCGGACGGCGCTTCGCGAAGAACGCCTGGAAGACTTGCTTGGCCTCGTCGGAGCGCACTCGCACCGCGAACTCCTCGTTCTCGAGCTTCACCGCTTGCTCCAGCTGCTCGCGGAAGGCCTGCTTGATCAGCCGCTTACAGGCCTGCACAGCGGCAGCAGGCTTCTCGGCCAGCGCCCGCGCGGTTTCGGTCGCTGTCGCCAGCAGTTTCTCCTCCGGCACCACCTGGGTGACCAGTCCGAGGTCCGCCGCCCGCGAAGCGTCGAATGGTTCTCCCAGCAGGATCAGCTCGGCCGCGCGGGCATGGCCGAAACGCAACGGCAGCAAGTAGCTGCTGCCAAACTCCGGGACCAACGCCAGGTTGACAAATGGCAGTTGGAACCTCGCGTTCTCCGCCGCGTACACGAAGTCGCAGTGGGCCAGCATGGTCGTGCCGCCCCCAATGGCGACCCCCTGTACCGCGGCCACCAGCGGCTTCTCGAAGTTCATTAGTGCCCTGATCAATCGAGCCTGAGGGCTTTCACCCGGGCCCGGCGGGTTCTTCATGAAGTCCTCGAGATCGTTGCCGGCGCTGAAGGAATCTCCTGCGGCATGCCAGAGCACGACGTGTATTCGACCGTCGGTTGCCGCGGTGTCGAGCAATTCCGCGATCACGAGGTACATGCTCGACGTCATGGCATTCTTCTTTGCCGGACGACTCAGCTGAATGCTCAGAATGTTCCCCGAGCGCCCTACGGTGACATCCTTCACGGTCGATTTCTCCTGGTAAGCAGGTTCATTGTGTGTCGTCTCGGTGGCTAGGCTAAGCGGCCGATGCGGCCAGCGGGGCCGGCGCTGCGGCCGGACCGCGTGCGGCCACGGTAGCCCCCGGGTCGCCATGATGTTTCACGATCAAGCCAGAGCCCCGCTGGGCGGTCAGAAAGGTCCATAGCCACTGCACGAGGACGCTGGCGCGGATACTCGATGCGGCGAGATACATGAGGTGGATCGCGGCCCAGACCAGCCAGATCACGAACCCGCTCAGCCGCACACCAGGGCTGTCCATTACCGCGAATCCCTTTCCGACCACCGCCATATTCCCCTTGTTGAAATAGCTGAAGGGACCCGGCGCGGATTTGCTGGACACCCGGCGGTGAATCAGCTTGCCGGCATAGCGCCCCCCCTGCATGGCGACCTGGGCGACACCGGGCAGGGGCTTGCCGTTGTGCAGGAGGGAAGCGGTGTCGCCGACGACGAGGATTTCGGGATGTCCGGGCACGGTGAGATCGGGTTGCACTTTGACCCGGCCCGCGCGATCGGTCTCGACTCCCAGCCACTTCCCGGCCGGAGATGGCGTCACGCCGGCGGTCCAGATTACCGACTTGCTGGCGATCCGTTCGCCCGCGATAACGACACCGTTCTCATCAATGTGTTCGACGGCGTGCCCCAACCTCAGCTCGACACCCAAACGCTGGAGTCGCGCCTCCGTTGCGGCCGACAGACCCTCCGCGAACGTGCCCAGCACGCGCGGCGCCATGTCGGCCAGAATGACTCGAGCCGAGCGCGGATCGATCCGCTTGAACTCCGAGCGGAGCGTGGTTCGCACCATCACGGCGATCGCGCCGGCCATCTCGACGCCGGTGGGCCCTGCCCCCACCAGCACGAAGGTGAGGAGATCGCGATGCTTGCTCGGGTCTTCCTCGGCCTCCGCCTGCTCGAATGCCTGAAGTACGCGGTTCCGGACCGTCACGGCATCCGCCAACGTCTTCAAGCCGGGCGCGAACGGCGCGAACTCGTCGTGCCCGAAGTAGCTGTGGCTCTGCCCGGTGGCTAGGACCAGGTAGTCGTAATGGATCGGTACATCCGGCCGATCGGCGGAGCTGGCGATGACGTAGCGCTCCTCCTTGTTGACGCCGGTCACCTCGCCGAGGAGCACCGTCGTATTCTTCTGGCTACCGACGATCCCGCGGATCGGATAGCCGACTTGCCCCGGCGCGAGAACGGCAGTCGCCACTTGGTAGAGCAGCGGCATGAACACGTGGTGGTTGTTGCGGTCGATCAGGATCACCTCGACCGGCGACCGGCGGAGGGCCTTGGCTGCCGCCAGGCCGCCGAAGCCTCCGCCGACAATGACAACGCGTGGTAGTTGTTCAGACATGTCCGCCTCTATCCTTTTGTCTCAACCTTGAAGGAGAGCCTCACCTTGGCCCGATAGCTCTTGATCTTGCCGTTCTCGATGTTCACGTCGAGCAGGAGGATCTCGCCGACCCTCAGATCGCGAACGCTCTTCGATGCCTGATTCACGGCCGCCGCAGCGGCCTTCTCCCACGACTCCGAGCTGGTGCCCACCAGCTCGATGAACTTGTAAACGCTGTCCGCCATGAACTCCTCCGTTTGATGCCGTCAGCTGACGGCGCGTTCCTGATGTTCCCAAAAGCGCTCCCGCAGCACCCGCTTGAGGATTTTACCGGAGCCGCTCTTGGGCAGCTCGCTCTCGGAGAACTCCACCCGCCGGGGAACCTTGTAGTTGGCCAGCGACCGCCGGCAGTGTGCCAGCAGCTCATCCGCGGTGAGCGAGTGTCCCGGTGTCACCACCACCACCACCGTGACCAGCTCGCCCCATCGGGGATCCGGAATGCCGAACACCGCCGCCTCTCGCACGGCCGGATGTTCGTAGATCACGGCTTCGACTTCGCCGGAATAGACGTTCTCCCCGCCGGTCACGATCATGTCTTTCAGCCGGTCGAGGATGTAGAAGTACCCTTCCGCGTCCTGATAGCCGACGTCGCCAGTGCGAAACATCCCGCGGCGGAACGCGAGGGCAGTGTCCGCGGGGTTGTTCCAGTAGCCGTGCATGACATTGGCTCCCCGAGCGACCAGCTCACCGGTCCGACCGGGTCCCAGCTCTTTCCCGCTCTCGTCTGCGACCCTGACGTCGATACCGACAGAGGGGCGGCCACAGGATTTGAGGTGTTGCTCCGTGTGCTCGTGGTCCATCAAGCCGGTGAGGAACCCGGTCTCGCTCAGGCCGTAGACCTGGATCAGCTTGACCGAGGGAAAGAGCGTCCTGGTCCGGTGAATCAGCTCGGGCGCCATCGGCGAGCCGCCGTACCCCAGCACCTCGAGGCTGGTGAGGTCGTACTCCGATATCCCGGGGAACTGCGCCAGCAGGTTGATCATCGTGGGGACCAGCACGGCGTGGCTGACGCGCTCGTGCGCGACCGCCTCGCAGAAGCCTTGCGGAGTGAACTTTGGGATGGTGACCTGGCAGGCGCCGAACGCCGGGGCCGCGAACATCACCGGGAAGTCTGCGATGTGGAACATCGGCGCCGCGTGGAGCCAGACGCCTCCCTCCCGATACTCCATCCAGGCGGCGAGGTGCTCCACGGTGGCGAGGACGGCCGCGTGGGTCAGCATCACACCCTTGGGGCGGCCAGTCGTTCCACTGGTGTAGATCAAGGCGAGGATCGCGTCGGGATCGTAGACCGGCTCGGGAGGCTCATCGCTCCCGATCTCGAGCTGCTCCTGATCGAGCACCACCTGCCAGGGCACCTGAGTACCGGGCGTCGCCAGCGAGGAGTGCCGGATCAGGCCCCGCGGATCGGCGTCGGCCAGCACGCGATCGATCTCCCGGGGTGAGAGCCGGGTATTCAAGGGAACGGCGATTACCCCGAGCCAGCTACAGGCGTACACCAGCTCGATGTACTCGGGCTCATTGGGCAGAAGCAGGGCCAGTCGGTCACCGGCGCGAAAGCCCTTGCGATAGAGTGCAGCAGCGATGCCACCCACCCGGTCGTGAAGCGCGCGAAAGGTGGAGCGCTTCCCGGACGTGACTAGCGCCGGCCGCTCGGGATAGTATCGAGCAGCCCGTTCGAGCGAATGGGTGTGCATCATATCGGCAAGTCCGCGTGCCGGTTCTAGGACGCTGCCGCAGTCGCGAGCTGATCTTCAGCCCGGGCTGCAGCGGATCCATCGGCCCGCAACCGAAGCAACCCGACCAGCTTTTGATTCTCGTCCTGGGCCAGCTGATCCACCGAGCGGTTCCCAGCCTCCTGCAGAACCCCTTCGGTGACCTTGGCCTTGAGCTCCGGCGTGATGGTCGGATTGCCCAGGGTCTTGAACATCGGGAGCAGTCCCTCGAAGACGCCTTCGAAGAAGTGCTTTATCCCTCCAGCGCCGCCAGCGAGGTGGAACTGCAGGTTGGGCCCCATGACGCCCCAGCGTAGGCCCGGTCCCCAGCTCACTGCAGCATCGGCGTCAGCTACATCCAGCACGTCCTGCTCGAGCAGGTAGAGAATCTCCTTATAGAGAGCGATCTGGAGCCGGTTGGCCACATGGCCCGGGAGCTCTTTCTTGAGCAGAATGGGCTTCTTCCCGATCTCCGCGTAAAACGCCAGCGCCCGCTGGATCGCGTCCGGCGAGGTCTTGGCGCCCGCCACCACTTCAACCAGCGGAATGATGTGCGGCGGATTGAAGGGATGGCCGATGAGACATCGCTCGGGGCGCTTACACTTGGACTGAATCACGCTCATCGTGAGGCTGGACGANCTCGAGGCGATGATCGAATCCGGCGGCGTGGCNTCATCCATGTCCGCGAACAGCTGGATCTTGAAAGCAGGCCGCTCGGGCCCGTTCTCCTGGACGAAGTCGGCCTGGGACAGGGCCTCCTTCATGTTGGTGGTGAAGCTGAGCCGGTCCCGCGAGGCGCCGGCCGACAGGCCGATGCTCGTGAGTATGCCCCACGCCTCGTCCACGTACTTCCGCAGGTTGGCTTCGGCGTTGGGAGCGGGATCAGTCGCGACCACATCGAGCCCGCGCGCCAGGTACTGGGCCGCCCAGCTGGCGCCGATGACTCCGGTGCCGACGATGGCGACCCGGCGGATTGGCTTTTCGAAAGACATTGTCAGACCTCCGTTGCAGGGATGTCAGCGTATGCGATGCCGCTCAGGTTGCCCTGAGCCATGAGCAGCACGGTCGGCCTCGCGCCGTCGAGCCTCGCCGAATAGACCGAGCCGCCCAAGTCGGTCATGAACATCCGACCGCCTTTGAGGTCCAGGGCGATGCCGATGCCTTCCATCAGATGGGTGAACAGAATCTCCGGTGCAGAACGCCCTTTGGGACCCGCATCCATGGGAGCGCGATTCACCGTGTTGCCCCGGGGCGGATCACCGCGGTCGGTCCAGTAGATGAGCCGGTTCTTGCGGTCGAGCTCGATGTCGATCGGCTCGGGCAGACCGTCATAGAGCACCTCGATATCCTTGCGGGTAGTGGCACTCTGACCCTTGGGGATGTCGATCCCCGCGCGAAGGAGCCGGCCCACTCCCGCATTGTCCGGCCCCTTCTGCGTCCAGTAGACATGGCCCCGGTCGGGATCGACCGCGATTCCCACGCACCACTTGATGACGTCTTGACGATCGGCGTCTCCCTCGCCGGTTTGCACCAGCGTCTCGATATCTGAGCCGTCGAGGTTCGCCCGCATCACCCGCATCCCCTCCCGATCCGACCAGTAGAGCTTTCCGCTCCCCTTCTCGAGATGGAGCTGCTTGGGAGTGAACGTGGCGCCCGGCGGTACGATCATCTTGCGATTGGCGCCATCGAGGTCGGCCCGTTCGATGTAGCCGTCGTTCTTGCTCGGCACGCCCATGTTGGTCCAGTAGATATGCCCGGCCTCGACGTCTACCACGATCCCGTCAGGCATGGAAGCGCCTGAAGCGAGCACCTTCTTGTCGGAGCCATCGGGATTCATCGAGAGGACCTGGCCCGCGCTAATGTTGAGCACAAACAGGTGCCCGACCGCCGTTTTGCGGGCGGCGCGCTTTGAGGTCGTGGTCTGGGAAGCAGTCATGTGTTTCTCCATTCAGCGTGTGGTTCTCTAAGCACAAAGGAACAGCCGATCAAACGTCTCGAGCGGATCGTTATCGGCCACCTCGATTCGGTACCGCGCCAGATCGGCGACGGTGACCATCAGCAGGCCGTGCCTCCGACAGAACCGGATCAGGTCCGGCACCCGGGCCATCGTGCCATCGTCGTTCACGATCTCGCAGATCACCCCGGCAGGGCTGAGCCCGGCGAGGCGTGCCAGATCCACGGCGGCCTCGGTTTGGCCCCGCCGCTCCAGCACGCCACCATCGCGGGCGCGCAGGGGGAACACGTGTCCTGGTCGGGCCAGCTCGTCCGGCGAGCACCCGAACGCGACGGCGGTTCGGATGGTGTGCGCTCGATCATGGGCCGAGATGCCGGTGGTCACGCTGGGCCCCTTGGCGTCGATCGAGACGGTGAACGCGGTCCCACCCAGCGCGGTATTGGTGGGTGCCATGGGGGGCAGGGTCAGCTCGTCTGCCCGCTGCTCGGTCATGGCCAGGCAAATCAGACCACGGCCGTGACAGGCCATGAAGTTGATGGCCTCCGGAGTGACCATCTCAGCGGCCATGGTCAGGTCGCCTTCGTTCTCCCGATCCTCGTCGTCGACCACCACGATCATCCGTCCGGCCCGGAGCTCGTCGACCGCGGCCTCTATTGTCGCGAACGCAGGCTCGTCACCACCGACGACGGCGTCCCCCACGTACGGCTCGCCGGTTGCGTCCGGCACGGCACCTATATCGTCGTCGTGTCGGATCAGGGTGAGTGCGTGACCCATCCGCGCCTTCTTGGTTCGCAGATACGGAAGCGAGTGCAGGTTGGGTGATGCTTCGCAGGGGATCAGCGCCGTCACGTCAACGCCCGCCTCGGCGAGCGCCAGAGACTTCCGGGGATTATTCGACAACAGGCGCACCCGGCTGATGCCGAGCTGGTGCAGAATCGAGGCGGGCAGACCGAAGTCGCGGTAGTCCGCCTGGAATCCGAGCGCATGATTAGCCTCGACCGTATCGAGACCAGCATCCTGGAGTGCGTACGCCTCCAATTTCGCTGTCAGCCCGATGCCCCTGCCCTCCTGGTACTCATAGATCACGAGCCCACGACCCTCCCTGGCAATGGCCGCCATTGCGATCTCTAATTGCTCGCGACAATCACAGCGAAGTGAGCCGAGCACTTCACCGGTGACGCACTGGGAATGCACTCGCAGCAGTGGGGTGTCTCGGCTCACGTCGCCCAGGATCACAGCCAACGCACGTTCGAGCGGTCGGCTGCGGTTGTCGCTTAGCCGCTCGAATCCCACGGCACGAAACTCCCCCCACCGGGTCGGAAGCGTGGTGGAGACCACCTGTCGGATGGTCTCCCGGCTCATCGCGGTCATGTCTTGGCCAGCTCCTTGGCGCTTGCCACGGTACCACTTGAACGGAGCGCATCGATCTCTACCGCATCGAACCCCAGCAGCTGGAGGATCTCTTCGTTGTGCTCGCCGAGCGCCGGTGCACGTCTGGCGGGCACTTTGGCGACATCGTGCACCTGAATCGGGCTACTCACCGTGAACTGCAGGTGCCCGCCTGCGCCCTCCAGGGGAACGACGATGTCGTTCGCCTTGAGCTGCGGATCATGGGCGACGTCGCCCGGTGATTTGACGACGCCGAAGGTGACGTGGGCCTGGTCCAGTGCCTCCTGCCAGTGTGCCATCGGCTGAGAGGAGAAGATCTCATCCAGGATGGCCGTCAATTGTTGCGCGTTGGCCATCTGCTTGGCCGGCTCCGAGAAGCGCGTATCCGTCAGCAGGTCCGGCCGGCCGATTGCTTTCGCGAGAGCCGGCCAGTGATCAGGCGTGACGACGATCAGAAACCAGGTGTCGTCCGACGTGCGGTAGACATTGAAGGTGGCGTTGGGCGGCTTCACCCGATCGTGCAGCGGGTAGAACGTTGCGTCTGCCAGCGCCGCCTGGACCATCACGCCCGCTGCCCACACCCCGGACGCGAGAAGGGAGGTCGTGACGTAGGAGCCCTNTCCNGTCCGCTCCCGCCGGTACAGACCGGTGGCGATCGCGCTGAAGAGTCCGACGGCGGTGGCGTGATCCCCGCTGCCCGCGACCGGCAGCGTCGGCGGCGCACCCGCGTCCCGGGTCATCGATAGAAGGCCACTTCGGGCCCAGTAGGAGGTGATATCGAATCCCGGCAGCGCGGCATCCGGTCCCTTGTCGCCATAGCCGGTGACGTCGGCATAGATGAGCCGCGGATTCCACTGCACCACGTCCTCGTACTCGAGCTTGAGCTTCCTGCGGGCCGGATGAGGCGTGTTGACGATCAGCACGTCGGCCCACTTGACCAGCCGCTGGAGAATCTCCCCCGCCTGGGGGGACTTCAGATCCAGCGCCAATCCCCGCTTGTTGCGATTGTTGAGATGCCAGGGGTAGTTGTCCTTGGCGCGAGGTTGCGGCGGGATTTTGTAGCCGATGCGCCAGGTGTCACCCGTGGGGGGCTCGACCTTGATTACGTCGGCGCCGAAGTCGGACAGGATCACGGCCGCTCCCGGACCCGCGATGAAGCTGGCCAGGTCTACAACCTTCAATCCCGAGAAAATGTTGTCGCTTCCCATTACGGTCTCCTGAATCAGTACGAGCGTGGATGTAACCGGCGGTCCCTGGCTGCGAGCCAGACGAGCAGATACTCGCGGATCTGGGCGCGGTAGCTTTCGCCTCTCAGGCGGATGATGTCCTGAATGGTCAAGCCGCCGATGCCCAGCTCTTCGGGGCGGGCGGCGTCGTCAATGGTCATGAGTTCACCGCCCATGGAACTGCGGCGCCCGCTTGGCGAGGAAAGCGGTGGTGCCTTCCTTCTTATCCTCAGTGCCGGCGCAGAGTCCGAAGAACGACGCTTCCAGCGCCAACCCTTCGGCCTGACTGGTGTCCAGGCCCTTGTTCACCGCCTCGAGCGAGTACGCAACGGCGATCGGGGCATTCGCAAAAATTTTCTGCAGGATGGCTTCGGCACGCGACATCAGCTGCTCGGCTGGTACGACTTCGTTGACCAGGCCGATGCGGTAGGCTTCCTGGGCGGTGATGATCTCTCCCGAGAGAATGAGCTGCAGGGCGCGGCCCTTTCCGACCAGCCGGGGCAGGCGCTGGGTTCCCCCACCACCCGGGAGCAGCCCCAGGGCGACTTCCGGCTGGCCGAACCTGGCGTTCTCCGACGCGATCCGGATGGTGCAGGCCATGGCCGTCTCGCAGCCGCCGCCTAACGCGAACCCGTTGACGGCCGCGATCACGGGCTTACCGAGGTTCTCGATCCGGTCAAGGACTGATTGACCGAAACGACTCGACTTCTGTGCCCCCACCGCCGTGGTCTCCGCGAGCTCACTGATGTCGGCGCCTGCGATAAACGCCTTCCCCACTCCGGTCAGGATGACACCCCGCACCGCCGGGTCCTCCAGCGCGTCCTCGAAGGCCCGCTGCAGGCCCCACCAGGTCTCACTGTCGAGGGCGTTCAGCACCTCGGGGCGATTGACCGTGACGTAGGCGATGTGGCCCTTCATCTCGTACAGCACATTGGGAAGCAGTGCTACAGCTGGCTGCGCAGTCATTCGATCATCTCCTGATGGCACGTAAAGACGATTAGACGAAGGCACTGAAGCCGGTGACGGCCTTCCCCAGGATGAGGTTCTGCATCTGGTAGGTACCTTCGTAGGAGTAGAGCGCTTCGGCATCGGTGAAGAAGCGGGCCACCTTGTAGTCGGTGCTGATGCCGTTGCCCCCCAGCAGCTCCCGAGCCCAGGACACCGTCTCCCTGGACTTGGCAGTCGCAAAGGCCTTGGCCAGGGCCGCGTGAGCGTCCGACAGCTTGCCCTCGGCCTGAAGCTGCGCCATTCGAGTGATCACACACTGCGACGCAGTGATGTTTTGGATCATTTTGGCCAGGAGGTCCTGGACCATCTGGAACGAGCCGATCGGCTTGCCGAACTGCTGGCGGGTCTGGGCGTACTG
>C688J18823_10000710_pt1 | contig 19708 bp, 19 predicted proteins | sample HopSoiMetagenom1_FD_18823 | JGI IMG/M metagenome (IMG submission 18823) | reverse complement strand
GCCATATCGGCTCGCCGTTGCTCCTGCCGGTGCCGGCGGGCATCGTCATTGAGCGCGGAGTGCGCCTCGGCAGCCGGGTGACGGTCATGCACCAAGTGACCATAGGCCGAAAGGATCGTGTCGGGCCTGGGCAACACGAGGGAAAAATGCCGATAATTGAGGATAACGTGTTCATCGGCGCGGGCGCTAAGGTGCTCGGCCCGGTGCGCATAGGCCGCAGTGCCACCGTGGGCGCGAATGCAGTCGTGACGCGCGACGTGCCTTCTCATTGCACGGTCGTGGGCGCGAACCGTATTCTCGGAATTGAAGAACGGACTGTCGCTGCTGGACGACGAAATGTCGAGCGCACTGTCGTGAACACGTGACATTGGCCGCGGTCCAAGGTCATGGAACGATTCCACGATGCTTCAGGCTTTCAGGCACGCTACAGGGGCGGCGGCGCGCATATTGCCGTACCCCCGGTCTTTTCTCGGGCTGCTGCTCACCGCGTTCACGCTGGTGATGCTGCCCCTGGTGGGCGCGCTCGCCTATTCGGCCTGGAACACCGAGCGTCTCGCCGGCCTTAGCCGCAGCGCTGTCTTTAACGCCTCGCAGGCCGCGCGCGCCAGCCGGTCGCTCGTCGACCGCATCGCGGCCATCGAGCGAGTGGCCCAGCAGATGGCGGTGCTGAACGATCCGGAGCTTGCCGTTGACTACGCGCGCATCCATCGCAGCTTCAAGAGCCTGGCCGACGAGATCGCGCAGCTCCCCCTGGACGATTCGCAGGCCGCGGCGCTGACCCGCACGGTGGAGCAGGAGCAGAGCCTCTACGATCTCCTGACCGAGCAGCCGCGGCGCAAGATGGATACCAAGGCGGTGAGCCAGAGGATGGACGGCCTGATCGAGAGCGCGCGCGAAGTGCTGGCGATCAACAACCGCATCGTCGACCGCGAGGTGCACCGGCTGCGGGTCAAGGCCGAGCAGGTGCAGCGTGGCCTCATCGTGCTCGTTTTCCTCAGCACGGCGGTCGCGCTCACCATCGCGCTCGCGCTCACGCGCTACATCGCACGTCCGATCACCGAGATCGATGGCGCCATCCGTCAGCTCGGCGGCGCCGACTTCTCGAAGCCGATCGCGGTGCGAGGGCCCGAGGATCTGCGCTATCTCGGACGCCGCCTCGACTGGTTGCGACGCAGGCTGGATGAGTTCGAGACGCAGAAGAATCGTTTCCTGCGCCACGTGTCGCACGAGCTGAAGACGCCGCTCACCGCGATACGGGAAGGCGCCGAGCTATTAAACGACAAGGTTGCAGGCCCGCTCGCGCCGCCGCAGGCCCAGGTGGTGGGGATAATGCGGGACAATAGCGTGAAGCTGCAGCGGCTCATCGAGGAGCTTCTCGACTACCAGCGCGCGCTGCATGCCGCGGCGTCGCTCGAAGTACGGCCGATCATGCTGGACGAGCTGGTGCGCGATGCGGCGCGCTCGCACGAGCTCGCGGCAGGGGCGAAGGGACTCAAGCTCACCATCGATGCGCAGGCGGCGTCGCTCGAGGCGGACCCACAGAAGCTGCGCTCGATCGTCGACAACCTGATCTCGAATGCGGTGAAGTTCACGCCATCGGGCGGGACCATCGAGGTGCGGGCGAGAGCGCTCGCCGGCGAGGCGGTGATCGAGGTGAAGGACACCGGTCCGGGCGTGCCGGCCGAGGAACGCGAATCGATCTTCAACCTCTTCTTCCGCGGCCGCACCAAGGCCGACGGCGGAAGAGTCAAATCCAGCGGCCTGGGGCTCGCCATTGCCCGAGAGCTGGTCGAGGCGCACGGCGGACAGATCGCCGTGGTGCCGGGTAAACAGGGTGCGAATGGTGCGCACTTCCGTGTAACGCTGCCGCGCCGTTCGGCGCGTGCGCTGGCCGACGCCGCGTAACGACGCACGGGCGAGAATCGGCCGGTTTTCGAGGAGAGGAAGCCAAAGACAATGAGTGAGACCCCCAAGGTCCTGCTGGTCGACGACGACAAGGACCTCCTGCAGCTAATCGCCATGCGTCTCACGGCCGCGGGCTACGACGTTACTGCCGTGGAATCCGGCGAGATCGCGCTCGCCAGCCTCGCCGTCGCGCGCCCCCAGGTGGTGGTGACCGACCTGCGCATGCAGGGGATGGACGGCATGGCGCTTTTCGACGCCATTCACCGCGACTCGCCGTCGCTGCCGGTGGTGATTCTCACCGCTCACGGCACGATCCCGGAAGCCGTCTCGGCCACGCGCCGCGGCGTTTTCTCGTTCCTGACCAAGCCGTTCGAGCCGAAGGTTCTCCTCGACACCGTCGCCGAAGCGATGCGCCTTTCCAGCCCGCCGACCGGCGAGCGCGAAAGCTGGAGCGCCGAGATCATCACGCGCTCGTCGGCCATGCAGGATCTCCTCGCGCAGGCGCGCCGTGTGGCGGCGTCCGATGCGAGCGTGTGCATCTTCGGTCAGAGTGGAACGGGTAAAGAATTGCTGGCACGCGCCATCCACAAGGCGAGCGCGCGTCGCGAAGGCCCGTTCATCGCCGTGAACTGCGGCGCGATCCCCGAGGGCCTGCTCGAATCCGAGCTTTTCGGCCATAAGAAGGGCTCCTTCACCGGCGCGGTCGCCGACCGGCGCGGCCTTTTCCAGGCGGCGCAGAACGGCACGCTGTTCCTCGACGAAGTGGGCGACATGCCGCTATCGCTTCAGGTGAAGCTGCTACGCGCGCTAGAGGAGCGCAAGGTGCGGCCGGTTGGCTCGCACGAATCGCACGACATCGATGTGCGCGTCATCTCCGCCACGCATCGCAAGCTCGAGGAGCGCATCCAATCCGGCGAGTTCCGCGAGGATCTCTATTACCGCCTGAACGTAGTGAAACTCTATATCCCGTCGCTCGCCGAGCGGCGCGAGGACATTCCGCTGCTCGCCAACCATTCGCTCACCAAGCTGGCGGAGCGCTATCGCCGCGGGCGCCTGCAATTCGCCCCCGAGGCGATGGAAGTCCTGGTGTCGGCGCCGTGGCCCGGCAACGTGCGGCAGCTTCTCAACGTGGTGGAGCAGGCCGTTGCGCTCGCCGCGACGGAGGTGATTCCGGAGTCGCTCGTGCGCCAGGCGCTCGACGTCGCCGACACCGCGCTTACGCCGCTCGATGAGGCGCGCAAGGCTTTCGAGCGCGACTACCTCGTGCGCATCCTGAAGATCACCGGTGGCAATGTCACCAAGGCCGCGCGCCTGGCTGGCCGCAACCGGACCGAGTTCTACCGCCTCCTCGAGCGTCATTCGCTCGAACCGGGTATGTTCAAGGGCAGCGCGCAAAAGGAGAAGGCAACCGCATGAAGAAGCTACTCGCGTTCCTCGGGGCACTCGTCATCTCGGCGAGTGCGATGGCGCAGCAGGACCTCGCGCCCGATCAGCTGGTGCAGAAGATCACCGAAGAGGTGCTGGCTTCCATCAAGAGCGACAAGGACCTTGCCGCCGGCGACAAGCAGAAGGCGCTCAAGCTCGCCGAAGACAAGATCCTGCCGTACATCGACTTCCAGCACGCGACACGCCTTGCGGTGGGCCGCGCCTGGAGCCAGGCGACGCCGGAGCAGAAGCAGAAGCTCGTCTCCGAGTTTCGCAGCATGCTGGTGCGCACGTATTCCAACGGCATCGGCGCCTACCAGGGTCAGACGCTGAAGGTGCTGCCCTCGCGCGGCAAGGCGGATCCGGAGGACACGACGGTGCGAACGCAGTTCGTGCGCCCGGGCGGCCAGCCGCTGCCGATCGACTTCGCCATGCGCAAGACCGACCAGGGTTGGAAGGTCTACGACATCACGGTCGAGGGGGTGAGCCTGGTACTCACCTATCGGTCGGAATTCGACGCGGTGGTGAAGCAGGAGGGCATCGACGGCCTGATCAAGCGTCTGACGCAGAAGAACGTGCCGCCAGCGGCCGTCGGGGGTAGCGCACCGAAGAAGTAGTCAGGACGGCGCACGGTCCGGGCAGGGTCGCGGCATGCCGCTTGCCCCTCACAGGGCATGGTCCGGCGAAGCCTGTACGACACGATGCGCATGCTGCAAAAGGAGGGCATCGACGCCGATGCCCGCATGATGGGCAATGAGCTCATCGTATCCATGGCCTACCCGATAGCGGGCGGCACGCCTTGGACCCGCAGATTCCCCCGGCATGACATGCAGCGCGCCGCCGATGCCGTCGCTGCCGCCGCCATCACCTTCTACCCGAGCTGCTGCCTCGCCAAGGTCGCCGACCTCCTGTCGGGCGCTCTCGCCGGTCAGCGCTTTTCGCGCGACAAGCTGTAGTAAGTGCCGGCGAAGATGATGGCCGCGCCGAAGATCACGATCGGGTCGAATGGCTCGGCGTAGAAGAGCGCACCGACCACCGCGATAAGCGGCAGGCGGATGAAGTCCACCGGCACCACCACCGTGGCGTCGGCGAGCTTCATGGAGCGAGTCATCGAGTAGTGCGCCGCGAAAGAGCCGGCGCCGATGGCGACGATCCAGGGCGCGTCGGCGAGCACCGGCGCGACCCAGCCTGGAAGCGCGGCGGCGAAGGTGATCGGCATCTGCACCACCGACATCCAGAAAGTCACCGCCAGCGCTGAATCCGTCGCCGAAAGCCGCTTGGTGAAAAACATGTTGCCGGCGTAGAACATCGAGCCGAGGAGCATGACGAGCGCGGCGGGATGGAACGCGCCCACGCCGGGGCGCAGGATGACCAGCACGCCGATGAAGCCGAGGACGAGCTGCACCACGCGCGGCGGCGACAGGCGCTCGCCGAGGAATAGGGCGGCGAGGATGGCGACCCACACCGGCATGGTGAACTCGATGGCGAACACGGTGGCAAGCGCGAGCGCGCCGAGGGCGTACATCCAGCACCATTGACCGCCGAGGTGAAGCACCGCGCGCGTCGCGTGCACCGGGAAGCGCTGCGTGCGCAGCGGCGCGAAGCCGTAGCGCAGGACCACACTCGACACGAGCAGCAACGTCACCAGTGTGCGCAGCGCCAGGATCTCGAGCACGTTCATGTGCCGCAGGAGCTGGCGCACCGCGACCGCCATCATCGCGAACGACAGCACGGCGGCGAGCATCCAAAGCACGCCACGCAGGGCGTTGGACTGCGAATTCATTCGCGGTGGGAAAAATCCCTATGTTATCTTCCGCCGCCGATGCCGGACGCCGAGACGCTCTACCGCAGGCAGATGGCGCGCTTGTTCGAGCGCTCGCCGTTTTACCGCGAAAAGCTCGCCACCGCGGGCTTTGTTTCGCCGCAGGCTGTCGGCGGCCTGGCCGACATCGCGCAACTGCCATTTACCGAGAAGGACGAGCTGCGCGCGAGCCAGGCCGCGCAGCCGCCGCTTGGCGGGCATGCCGCAATCGCCATCTCGCAAGCCGCGCGCATCTATTCGACGAGCGGCACGAGCGGCGCGCCGCTCTACATTCCGCTCACCAAGGCCGACGTCGAGCAATGGCGCGAGATCGGGCGGCGCACCTATTCGTGCAACGGCCTGCAGGCCGGCGAGCGCGTCGTCACGACGTACGGCGCCGGCCCGTTCGTCGCCGGCGCGTCGCTCGCGGCGTTCGAGGCGATCGGCTGCGTGCACATCCCCGTCGGCGTCGGCAACACCGACCGCCTGCTCACGGCGATCGAGAAGCTGCAGCCGGAAACCGTGGCATGCACGCCGTCCTATGCGCTGCACGTCGCCGAAGTGGCCGCCAGCCGCAAGATGTCTCTAAAGAGCGTGAAGCGCATCATCGTCGGCGGCGAGCCCGGCGGCGGCGAGGAGGGCATGCGCCGCAAGCTCGAGAGCCTGTGGGGCGCGAAATTCTTCGAGATCATGGGCATCGGCGACGTCGCGGCCTCGCTCTGGGGCGAGTGCCGGCACCAGGCCGGCATGCACTTCTCCGCTCCGGAATGGATTCACGTCGAGCTGATCGACCCCGACACCGGTGCCGCGAAGAAACTCGCAGACGGGGAAACCGGCGAGCTCGTCTATACCCACCTCGACCGGGAAGCCGCGCCGCTGCTACGCTTCCGCAGCCGCGATCACGTCACCGTCACCACCTCGAAGTGCGAATGCGGGCGCGCCACGCCGCGCGTACGCTGCATCGGCCGCACGGACGACATGCTGATCGTGCGCGGCGTGAATGTGTTTCCGTCGGCGGTGCGCGAAGTCGTGGCGCGCTTCCAGCCGAAGGTCACCGGCGCGATACTCATCAAGCCGCACGCGAAGGGCGTCAAGCAGGAGCCGCCGTTGCCGGTCCTGGTCGAGGGCGAATCGGCGCTCGGCGAGCGCATCGCCAAGGAAATCCGCAGCGCGCTGCTCTTCACGCCGNAAGTGCAAATGGTGCGGCCGCAATCACTGCCGCGGTCGGATTACAAAGTGAAGTTAGTGGATTACTCGGAGGCCAAGTGAAATTCATCGTCCTTCTCCTTGCGTTCGGCCTGGCCCACGCGCAGACCTATCCATTGAAGCCGGTGCGTGTCGTGGTGCCGTACACCGCTGGTGGTCCGGCCGACCTCCTCGTGCGCGCGCTCGGCCAGAAGCTGAACGACGCGTGGGGCCAGCAGGTGGTCGTCGAGAACAAGCCCGGCGCGAACGAGATCATCGCCGCGCAGGACGTCGCCAAATCGCCCGCCGATGGCTACAACTACCTGCTCGCCTCCGACGCCGTGTATTCGCTGAATCCGTATCTCTACTCGAAGCTGCCGTACGACCCAGTGAAGGATTTCATCCCGGTATCGCGCCTCGTCACCGCCAACCTGATGCTGGTCACCCGGCCGGATTTCCCGGCGTCGACGCCAAAGGATCTGGTCAACGAGGCGAAGAAGAACCCCGGCAAGCTCAATTACGGCACCGTCGGCGCGGGTGGCGTGAACCACCTCGCGATGGCGTGGTTCAACACGCAGAACGGCAGCCTCGAGATGCAGCCGGTGCATTACAAGGGCTTGGTGAACGGCTTGCAGGACATCATGACCAGCCGCCTCGATGTGATGTTCGCCGTGATCGGGGGGGCCGCGCCGCTCATTAAGGCCGGCAAGATGAAAGGTCTCGCCGTGTCGGGCAAGCAGCGCCATCCGCTGATACCCGAAGTGCCCACCTTCGCCGAAGCGGGGATGCCGAACTTCGACGCCTCCTTTTATTTCGCACTGGCCGCGCCTGCTGGCACCCCGCGCGACATGGTGGCGAAGATGGCGGCCGACTCGGCGCGCATCATTAACACGCCGGAATTCAAGGAGCGCCTGACGACGCTCGGCTTCGAGCCGGTCGGCGACACGCCCGAGCAGTTCGGCGCGTTCCTCAAGCAGGACCGCGAGTTCGCGGCGAAGAAGGTGCAGGCCTCGGGAGCGAAGCTCGACTGATGAAGGCCCCGTTTCGCGCCGACCAGGTCGGCAGCCTGCTGCGTCCGGAGCGGCTGAAAACCGCGCGCGAAAAATTCCTCGGCCCCCAAACGCCGACCAGCGCCATCGGCCCGCATGACAACGCGGGCCTGCGGGCGGTTGAGGACGAGTGCATCCGGGAAGTCGTCGCCCTGCAGGAGCGCATAGGACTCAAGGCCGTCACCGACGGCGAGTTCCGCCGGCGCAGCTGGTGGCTCGAGCTGATCCTCGGCTGGGAAGGCTTCGAGGCCGATCGCACCGGCTCGGCCAAGCTCCAGTGGCGCGATGCCTCGGGCCCGACGCAGGGTTTTTCCGACCTCAACGTCGTCGGGCCCATCCGGTGGCAGCCGAGCTCGGTCGTGCGCGCCTTTGCGTTTCTCAAGCAAGTCACGAAGGTGACGCCGAAGGTGACGCTGCCGGCGCCGAATTGCGTGCATTACTACACCGGCGGCAAGCTCGGCTTCTATAAGAACGACAAGGAGCGCTTCTGGGCCGATCTCGTCGCCGCGTACCGGCAGGAGCTGAAGGCCTTAGTCGACGCCGGAGCGAGATACATCCAGCTGGACGACACGAGCATCGCGTTCATCTGCGATCCGGCGCACCGCGAGTACGTGAAAAGTTGGGGCGAGGATCCGATGAAGCTGCTCGACCTCTACGCCGAGAAGATCAACCAGACCCTGGCCGGCCTGTCGCCAGAGGTCGCCGTAACGCTCCATCAGTGTCGCGGCAATCGCGAAGGAAACTGGGCGGCGGAGGGCGGCTACGATCCGGTTGCGGAAGTGCTCCTCAACCGCATCAACGTCGACGGCTATTTCCTGGAGTACGACACCGCGCGCGCCGGCGGCTTCGAGCCGCTGCGCTTCTTGCCGAAGGGAAAGAAGCGCGTAGTCCTCGGACTCGTCTCCACCAAGGCGGCGCGGGTGGAGACGCAGAGCGAATTGATGCAGAAGATAGAAGCGGCGGCGAAGGTGGCGCCGCTCGAGCAGCTCGCACTCAGCCCGCAATGCGGGTTCGCGAGCTCGATCAAGGGCAATCCATTGGGGCAGGCGGAGCAGGAAGCAAAGCTCGCGCGCATCGTCGAAGTGGCAGCTAAAGTCTGGAGAAATTAATGGCAACGAAGGCAGAGCAGAGACTCGACATCTTCCCGCACATCTTCCCGCGCGAGTTCTTCGACCGGATGAAGGGCATCGCGGAGCAGAAGCCGGCGCTCGCGGCGAACATCAAGCGCTGGCTCAACATCCCCGTGCTGTGGGACCTCGATGCGCGCATCAAGATGATGAAGAAGTGGCCGGGCTACCAGCAGGTGCTGACGCTCTCGCTGCCGGCGATCGAGTTCCTCGCCGACGAGAACGAAAGCCCGGCGCTCGCGCGCCTGGCGAACGACGGCATGGCCGAGATCGTGAAGGCGCACCCGGAGCTCTTTCCCTGCTTCGTGGCGTCGCTGCCGCTCAACAACGTGCAGGCGTCCCTGGATGAGATCGACCGCGCGATCGGCGAGCTCGGCGCCAAGGGCATCCAGATCTTCACCAACATGAACGGGCGTCCGATGGACGATCCCGAGTTTTTTCCCATCTTCGAGAGGATGAGCAAGAAGTACGACCTGCCGATCTGGGTGCACCCGGTGCGCACCGCCAGGTTCGCCGACTATCCCGGCGAGCCGAAGTCGAAGTACGAGCTCTGGTGGCTCTTCGGCTGGCCCTACGAGACCAGCGTCTTCATGGGCCGCATGGTGTTCTCCGGCATGTTCGACAAGCTGCCGAAGATCAAATTCATCACCCACCACCTCGGCGCGATGGTGCCGTTCCTCTCGCACCGCGTCGGCTACGGCATGGACCAGTTCGGCAGCCGCACGACCGACGAGGACTACGAAGGCCAGCTGAAGAAGATGAAGCAGAAGGGCATGCGCCCGGTCGACTACTTCAAGAAGTTCTACAACGACACGTCGATCAACGGCTGGGCGAGCGGCATGCGCACCGGCATCGACTTCTTCGGCGCCGACCACGTCCTCTTCGGCACGGATTGCCCGTTCGACCCGGAGGGCGGCCCGCTCTTCATCCGCGAGATCATGAAGGCGATGGACAGCCTCAACCTCAAGCCGGGCGACCGCCGCAAGATCTACTTCGGCAATGCACAGAGCCTGCTCAAGCTCGAGCTGCCGAAGCCGGCCGCGAAGAAAACGCCGGCGAAGAAGGCGAAGAAAAGGCGCTGAGCATGCGCCGGCTCCTTTTTCTCGCTCTTCTCCTTCCGCTACTCGCCTTCGCCCAGGCCTATCCGAGCCGGGCGGTGCGCGTGGTGGTGACGTTCCCGCCCGGCGGCACGCCGGATATCTACGGGCGTGTAATGGCGGCCGAGCTGCAGAAGATCTGGGGCCAGCCTGTGATCGTCGAGAACCGTACCGGTGCCGGCGGCACGATCGGCACGGACTCGGTGGCCAAGGCGCCGCCCGATGGGTACACGCTGCTCTTCGCGGCCGACGCGACCATCACGCTCGCGCCGGCGGTGATCGCGAAGCTGCCGTACGACCCGCTGCGCGATCTCGCGCCGATCGTGAACGTGACGGCTGGACCTTTCGTACTGATGGCGCATCCTTCGTTCCCGGCGAACAACGTCGCGGAGCTGATCGCCCTCGCGAAGAAGGAGCCGGGGAAGATCCCGTACGCATCCTCGGGCGCCGGCACGCAGCAGCACCTCGCGATGGAAAGCGTGCGCACGATGGCCGGTATCGACGTCGTGCACGTGCCTTACAAAGGATTCGGCCAGGGCGTGACCGACGTGCTGGCGAATCAGGTGCCGCTTATCTTTGGCGGCATCACCGCCTCGATCGCCTATACCAGCGGGGGCAAGCTGAAGGCGCTGGGCGTCACCGGCGCGAAGCGCGCAAAGGCGCTGCCGGACGTGCCTGCCATCGCGGAAACGTTGCCCGGCTTCGACATCACGGCTTGGTACGGTTTCCTCGGACCGGCGAAGCTGCCGGCCGAGATCGTGCGCAAGATCAACCACGACGCGGCCGCAATCATCGCGCGGCCCGATTTCCAGGAGCGGCTGGTAAAGGACGGCATCGATCCAGTCGGCAATACGCCGGGCGAGTTCGCCGAGGAGATCAAGGCGGACATCGCCCGCTGGGCGAAGATCGTCAAGGCCGCGGGCGTGAAGCCCGAGTAGCTTCAACGTCGACCGTGCCGTCCGGTGCCATCACGGCACCGTAGGCGCCCTGCGCCACCTCGGCGCTGACGTAGCCCTGGCGCACGTCGTTCGCCAGCACTTCCGCCGGACGCTCGAGCGGTGAGCCGAAGCCGCCGCCGCCGCCGGTGCGCAGGATCAGCGCGTCGCCCGCTTTCAGCCGCTGGTTGCGTAGCTTCGCGTTCGGACGGTCCTGGTCGACCTTGCCGTCGATGCGCGTGGTGACGTAGTTGCCCTTGCCGGCCATGCCGCCGCGGATGCCCCAAGGCGCGCAATGCATGCGCTCGGCCTGTACATCGACCGTGATCGGCGACAGCGCGCGCACCACCTGCTCGGTGCCGAGGCCGCCGCGATGCTTGCCGGGTCCGCCGGAATCTTCGCGCAACGCGAAGCGCTCGAAGAGGATCGGGTACTTGGCTTCGAGCTGCTCGCAGGGGCTGTTGTGCGTATCGCCGTCGTTCGAGCACACCACGCCGCTCATGCCATCGCCGTTGTGGCGTGCACCCCAGCCGCCGCCGGCCGGGCCGCACGCCGCTATGTAGAAACGCCCGTCGCGCGGCGAGATGCCATGGATCAGCGCGAAGACGAGGTCGGCATGGTGCGCCGCCGCCGTGCGGTTCGGCAGCGCGTCTGATACCGCCTTAATACAGGTGTCGACGATCGTCATCGGGAAGGTCATCCACCAGCGCATGGCCGCCGGCTTGACTGCGCTCACCACGGTACCCTGCGGCACGATCACCTTGAGCGAGCGGAAGCTGCCGTCATTCACCGGATAGTCGGTGGGCGAGGTGAGGCACTTGTAAGCCACCTGCGCGCATGACTGGCCGGTGCTCGGGCCGGAATTGAAGAAGCCCTGCACTTGCGGGCTGAGCTGCGAAAGGTCGATCGTCATCTCGTCGCCTTTCTTGATCACGCGCACCTTGAGCGGAATGCGCTGGCCGACGTTGTACCCGTCGTCGTCCATGAACGACTCGGCCTCGTAGGTGCCATCCGGGATGGTGCGCGTGCGCGCCCGTGCCGCCTTCTCCGAGTTGTCCATGATGTTGTCGATGGCCGCGGCGACTTCCTCGCGGCCATAGCGGCGCACGAGCTCGAGGAAGCGGCGCTCTCCGGTCTTCACGGCCGTCACCTGGGCGCGCAGGTCGCCCATCGCGCGCTCGGGGATGCGTACGTTCATGCGGATGATGTCGACCAGCTCCTGGTTCACCACGCCCGCCCTCTGGTACTTGAGCAGCGGGATCTGGAGGCCCTCGGAGTAGATGTCGGTGGTGACGCCGGCGAGGGTGCCGCCGACGTCGGGCCAGTGCGCCATGCACGCCGCCCAGCCGCACAGCTTGCCGCGCTCGAAGATCGGCATGCTGAAGGTGAAGTGGTTGAGGTGGCTGCCGGTGGTATAGGCGTCGTTGGTCACCAGGATGTCGCCCGGCTCGACGCCGTCCGCGCCAAAGTGCTCCAGGTTCGCCTTCACTACGTTCGCCATGCCGCGGATGAAGCTCGGCAGCCCCATGCCGATCGACACCGTGCGCCCATCGGCGGTGAAGAGGCCGCAGGTGAAGTCGAGGGCCTCGTAAATGATCATGTTGTAAGCCGTGCGCATGAGGTTCGACTTCATCTCCTCGGTCACGGCGATGACGCCGTTGCGCACGATCTCGGTGAGAACGGGGTCTGCTTTTTGTCGTTTCATCGCTTGCCCACTTCGATCACCAGGTTGCCGAAGCCATCGACTCGCATGCGGTCGCTCGGCAGGAGCACCGTGGTGGAGGCGTGCTCCTCGATGAGCGCCGGACCGGCGATGCGGTTGCCGGCCTTGAGCTCGCTACGGGCATAGGCTGGCGCCTTGGTTTTTTTGTCTGCAAAGAAAACATCCCGGGTGCCGCGCTTCGCGGCCGATGGAATGCTCGCGCTGCCGCGGCCGATTTGCTCCAGCGGCGGTTTCTTCATCAGTCCGCTGACCGTCGCGCGCAGGCTCACGATCTCGGCGCGCTCCTCGGGCGCGCTGGTGCCGTAGCGCAGCTGATGCACCTCGTCGAAGTGGTGCTTGATGGCATCGCGGTCTCGCTTCTTGAACACAGTGGGCGAAAGATCGACCGTTACGGGATGCTCTTGCCCGACATAGCGCATGTCGGCGGCATAAGCGATGGTGGTGCGCGCGAAGCGCACGCCGCTTTGCTCGAGCGCTTTCTGGCCCTGGGCGATGAGCTCGGCGTACACGCGCTCGATGTCTGCGAACGCGGCATCCTCGAGCCGCGTGAACCAGGTGCGCACGAAGTCATAGCGCAGATCCGAGTGCAGCATGCCGAAGGCGCAGAAGTGTCCCGGTGCGCGCGGCACGATGATGCGCGACATGCCGATCTCGCGCGCGATCTGCGAGGCGTGCAAAGGCCCGGCGCCGCCATACGCGATGAGGGCGAAGGCAGCGGCGTCGAGGCCGCGCTCGGTGGAGACGCCTTTGACGGCATAAGACATCGACGACACGGCGATGCGCAGGATGCCGCTCGCGGCGTCGGCCACGCCAAGGCCCAGAGGGTTCGCCACGTGCTCGGTGATAGCAAGGCGCGCCGCCGCTTCGTCGAGCTTCATCTCGCCTCCCAGGAAGCGGTCGGCGGCGAGGCGGCCCAGCACCAGGTTCGCATCGGTGACGGTGGGGCGCGTGCCGCCGAGGCCGTAGCAGGCCGGGCCTGGGTCGGCGCCCGCGCTTTGCGGGCCTACGCGCAGCCCGCCGGCGGCATCTACGTGCGCGATGCTGCCGCCGCCGGTGCCGACTTCGGAGATGTGCACCATGGGAATCTGGATCGGCAGCGCCTCGTTGTAGCCGCCGATGAGCGCGGTGGTCGCGGTCAGCACCTCGCCCTGGTAGATCACGCCCGCCTTGGCCGTCGTGCCGCCCATGTCGAAGGCGACCGCATCCTGCAGATCCAATTCCCGGCAGAGCGCCTGCGCACCCACCACGCCCGCGGCCGGTCCCGACTCCAGCATGCGCACGCATTCCACCTGCGCCTGACGCGACTGGTACAGGCCGCCGGTCGACTGGACCAAGAGGAAGGCACCCTTGAAGCCTTCCTGCTCGATATGGGCGTCGATCTCGCCGACGTAGCGGCTGACGCGCGGGCCGATGAAGGCGTTGGCGACCGTGGTCGAGCAGCGCTCGAACTCGCGGTATTCCTGCGACAGTTCGTGCGATGCGGTCACAAAAGCCGACGGAAGGCGTTGCTGCACGATCGCTTTTACGCGCTGCTCGTGCGCCGGGTTCACATAGCAGTGCAGGAGCAGGATCGCCACCGCATCGACTTTGGCGGCGACCAGCTGGTCGCACAGCGCGTGCACTTGCGCTTCATCGAGCGGCGTCAGCACTTCGCCAGTGGCGAGCATGCGTTCGCGCACCTCGAAGCGCAGTGCGCGCTCGACGAGTGGCACGTGCTTGCGGAAGAAGAGGTTGTAGGCGTCGGGCCGGTTGATGCGCCCGATCTCGTAGGTGTCGCGGAAGCCCTCGGTGATGAGGAGCGCGGTCCTCGCGCCGGTGCGCTCCAGCATCGTGTTGATGGCGATGGTCGAGCCGTGCAGGAAGAGCGCCGCATCGGCGAAGCGCGTGCGCGCCTTGTCGACGCCTTGCGAAATGCCGTCGACGAGCCGCGCGGGCGTGCTGAGCGTTTTGCCTAGCAGGAGCTGGCCGCTTGCTTCGTCGAACGCGGCCACGTCGGTGAAGGTGCCGCCGATGTCGGCGGCGAGCCGGGTGCTGGCTTTTTTCAAGACTGCTCGATAGAAGGATGGGACTTCATAGTATGCTCGGCCGAGGAGGAGGAACCCGATGATGCTTCGCCGTTTCGCAGTCCTACTGGGCGCGTTGTTCGCGAGCAGCGCCATCGCGCAGACCGAGCTCAAGTTCGCCGACGCGCTGCCGAAGACGTTCTCGTATTACCCCGCAGCCGTGGCCTTCAAGGAAGCCGTCGACAAGACCGGCAAGCTTGCCATCAAGCTGTTCCCCGAAGGCGTGCTCGGCGACCAGAAGGCGCTGATGGAGGCGACCAAGGTCGGCTCGGTGGATATCTCGGTCATCGCTTCCCAGGTTAGCCAGCAGCTGGTGCCCGAGCACGGCGTCTTCGGGTTGCCCTTCGTCTGGATCAAGCACGAGGAGTACCTCAAGTTCCTGCAGGGGCCGATCTCCGCCGAGCTCGGCAAGAAAATGGAGCCGCACGGCCTCAAGGTGCTGCTGTTCGCCGATGGCGGCTCGCTCGCGGTCCTGAACAGCAAGCGTGCGGTGAAGACGCCGGACGACATGAAGGGCCTGAAGCTGCGCGTGATGCAGGACCCGATGCAGGTCGACATGATCAAGGCAATGGGCGGCATCCCGGTGCCGATGGGCACGCCCGAGGTCTATAGCGCGATCCAGCAGGGCCAGATCGACGGCAACGCGACCAGCGTGCAGCTGCTTTATGGACTGAAGAACCAGGAGGTGGCGAAGCAGCTCTCCGTCACCAACCACGGCCGCGCGGCGGCGGTGGTGGTCATGAACCTGAGGAAATGGAACTCGCTCGGCGCGGAGCAGAAGAAGGCGCTCGACGAAGGCTCCAAGGCCTTCTTCAAGGTGGATGCCGAGTACTACACCACCAATTCGGCCACCGCGACGCCGGCGGTCGTGTCGAAAATGAAAGACAGCGGCGTGACCGTGACCGAGCCCGACATCGCGGCCTTCCGCAAGGCCACGCTGCCGGTGGTGCAGGCGTTCAAGACGCGGGTCAAGTCGCCGCTCGTCGATCAGGCGCTCAAGGAACAAGGCATCCAGTAAAGGCGTTGGCCCTCCGCCTGCCGCTACAAGTTTTGGAGCAGGCGCTGCGCTGGGTGGTCGCGGCGCTGGTGGCCGCCATCTGCGTGATGGTCGCCGCGCAAGTGATCTACCGCTACGCGGTGAAGGAACCGATCGTCTGGTCGGAGGAATTCACCACCCTTTGTTATCAGTGGCTCTCTTACCTGGGCGCCGCGCTGGCGGTGCGCTACCGCGCCCACTATGGAGTGGATTTCCTGGTGCGCTTCTTCGGCCCGCGCCTCAGGCGCGCGCTCGAGTGGCTCGAGCACGGCGTGGTCTGGGCGCTCGCGGCCTTCATGGTGTTCTACGGCTGGCGCATCGTCGAGAGCTCGTGGCTGCAGATGTACCCGACGCTGCCGTTCTCGGTCGGCACCGGCTACCTCGTGCTGCCGATCGCGGGCGTGCTGTTCGCGCTCATGGATTGCGCGGTGTTCCTGGAGCGCCGCGCGGCGTGATCGTCCTCCTCATCGTGCTGGTGGCGCTGCTGGCGCTCGGCATGCCGGTCGCATTCAGCATGGCGCTCGCGACCATCGCCGGCTTCTACGTGCTCGAGATTCCGCTCGAGACGGTGGCGCAGAAGATGATGTCCGGCATCGAGCCGTTCCCGTTCGTCGCCATCCCCCTCTTCGTATTGGCGGGCGCGCTGATGGAGACGAGCGGCATCTCGCGGCGGCTCGTCGCGCTCGCCACCGCACTCGTCGGCCACATTCGCGGCGGCCTCGGCATCGTAGTGGTCGCATCCGAAGTGCTTTTTTCCGGCATTTCCGGCTCCTCCGTCGCCGATGCGTCCGCCATCGGCTCGATCCTGATTCCGTCTCTCACCAAAGCGGGCTATCCGCCCGAACGAGCCGCGGCCATCGTCGCCGCGGCATCGGGCATGGGCATGCTCATACCGCCGTGCCTCGTGATGGTGATCCTCGGCGCCATGTCAGGGCTTTCCATCTCGGCGCTTTTCATCGCCGGATTTCTGCCCGGCTTCCTGATGGCGCTCACGCTGTCGATCGTGATCCACATCCAGGCGCGCCGCGGCACATTACCCGCCGGGCATGGCCGCTTCTCGTGGCCGGCGCTACGGAGCGCGATGCGCGAGGCGATCCTGCCGCTCGGCATGCCGATCGTGATCTTCGGCGGCATCCTCGGCGGCGTTACGACGGCGACCGAAGCGGCGGTGCTGGCGGTGATCTATGCGCTGGTCCTGGACCTCTTCATCTATCGGGAGATCACGCCCAAGGACTTGATGCGCATGCTGGTGCAGACCGGGGTCACGACGGCCGCCGTTTCCCTCTTGGCGGGCGTCGCGACGGGCATGTCGTGGACCTTCGCCACCACCGGCGTGCCGCAGCTGATCGCCGATGCGCTGCAGCACATCACCACGTCGCCTTTCATCCTGCTCGCGCTCGTGACGATCACATTGATCGTCTTCGCCAGCCTGCTCGACGGGCTTCCGGCGCTCATCATCTTCTATCCGATCCTCTCGGTGACGGTGGCGAAGTACGGCATCGACCCGCTGCACTTCGGGCTCGTCGCGGTGGCGGCGCTCGGCATTGGCCTCGTCGTGCCGCCGGTTGGATTGCTGCTGGTCGTGGTCAGCCAGATCGGCCGCGTCAGCCTGAGCTCGGTGACGATGCCGATGATGCCTTACATCGCGATCCTCATCGCGACGCTGCTAGTGATCGCGTCCATGCCGGCAGTGGTGCTTTTCCTGCCTCGCTTACTGCTGTAGCCTCGGTCCGGCAAGGAGGTTCACGATGGTCGACACGGCGCGCGATTTCGGCGGTTCCATTCCCGAGTTCTACGACAAGCTGCTGGGCGCCGCGCAGTTCGACGGCATCGCGGCGAACCTCGTGCGCCGCGTGCCGGTGCGGCCGAAAGGCGAGGTGCTGGAGCTCGCCTGCGGCACCGGCATCGTCACGCATCGCCTGCGCGAGCGCGTGGATGCCTTCTTCCGCGTGGTGGCGACGGACATCAGCGAAGACATGCTGGCCTACGCGCGGAGCAAGGTGAAGGGCAAGGTCGACTGGCGCAAGGCCGACGCCGCCGAGCTGCCGTTCAAGCCGGAGACCTTCGGCTTGGTCGTCTGCGGCCTGGGCGTGATGTTCGTCCCGGACAAGAAGAAGGTCTTTAGCGAGGTGCGTCGCGTGCTCCTGGAGGGCGGCGCATTCGTCTTCAATGTGTGGGACGGTCTCGAGCGCAACCCGCAAGGCGCGTCGACGGCGAAGGTGTTCGACGAGCTCTTCCCGGGCGATGAGGAAATGCAGTTCGCGAAGATCCCCTACAGCTGGAATGACGAAGCCGTGATCCGCCAGCACCTCGACGACGCACGGTTCGGCGACGTGCGCATCGAGCCCGTGCGCTTCGAGATCAAGGCGCCGAGCGCGCTTGCCTATGCCACCGGCCAGATCCGCGGCACGCCGCGCGGCGCGCTGATCGAGAAGAAGGGCCGCAAGGTCGAGGAGGTCATCGACCGCGTCGCCGAAGGCCTCGCCGCCGTTGGCGGCAGCGAACCGTTCCGTGTCGAGGCGAGCCTGCTGGTGATCCAGGCGAAGGCGATCTGATGTTCCTGCGGCGGTCGTGGTACGTGGCCGCCCGCTCTGCGGAAGTGACGCGCCAGCCGCTTGCCCGTGTGCTGCTGGACGAACCCGTGGTCCTCTATCGGCGCGAAGACGGCAGTGCCGTCGCGCTCGAAGATCGCTGTTGCCATCGTCACCTGCCGCTGTCGATGGGGAAGGTGGAAGGCGACGATCTGCGCTGCGGCTACCACGGCCTCAAGTTCAATGCGAACGGCACCTGCGTCGAGATCCCCGGCCAGCAGAGCATCCCGCCGCAGGCGCGCGTGCGCGCGTATCCGCTCGTCGAGCGCTACCGATGGCTCTGGATCTGGATGGGCGAGCCCGCGCAGGCGGATCCGAAGCTGATCCCGAACTGGTGGTGGGCGGATCATGCCGATTGGGCCTTCACGCAACCGGAGCAGATCCACGTGAAGTGCAACTACCAGCTCGTCTCGGACAACGTGCTCGACGTCACGCATCTCGCGTATGTGCACGCGACGTCCATCGGCGCTTCCTCCATCACCGATTTTCCGGCTGCCGTCGAGCGCGACGAGCGCGTGGTGCGTCTCACGCGCTGGATCCTCGACCGGCCGCCGCCGCCGCTCTATAAGAAGGCGGGGGGCTTTCCCCGCAATGTCGACCGCTGGCAGATCGTCGAGCACCAGCCGCCCTGCTTCAGCGTGAACTTCGCCGGCTGCAAGGACGCCGAGCGGCGCATCGATCTCATGGCGCTCTCCGCGCCGACGCCCGAGACGGCGCGCACGACGCACTACTTCTTCGGCTTCGTGCGCAACTTCGGATTGCTCGATGCCGAGATGGAGTCGGTCTGCTCACGCGACATGGTGCGCGTCTTCAACGAGGATATTCCCGTGCTCGAGGCGCAGCAGCGCGCGCTCGACTCGAAGTCCGCCGCGCCCGCCATCGACATCAAGGTCGATGCCGCGCCGCTCGCCGCGCGCCGGATGCTGCAGGCGATGCTCAATGACCAATAAATGGGCGGCGATCACGCTTTTCCTTGCCGCCTGCGCCGCGGGTCCGGATAACGACAACTTCCGACAGGTGATGCAGCGCCAGGTCGGCAAGAGCGCCGACGATGCGGACTTCTACCCGACGCTCTATAAGCTCAAGCAGACGAATGCGCAGCGCCTGCCGAACGGCAACATGCGCGAGCAGTACGCCGCGGGGCGCAACGGCAAGTGCAAGGTCTCCTTCGACACCACGCCGGGCGCGCGGCAGGTCGTCGGCTGGAGCTCGGACGGCGACAAGGACGACTGCGTGATTTCGAGGATCCGATAAATAAAAAGCCCCGCCTGCGCGGGGCCTTTTTGCCTGGAGGGCTGCCGGCTAGCGGCTTTGGCCTGATCCGCGCTCCATATCGGAGTTCGAGCGATCGCGGCCTTGCTGCTCTTGCTGGGGCTGCTGCTTCTGTTGCTGTTGCTGTTGCTTCTGCTGCTCTTGCTGCTGTTGCTGCTGTTGCTGCTGCTTCGGGTTCTGTTGCTGGCCCATGCAAACCTCCTTGGTTACGAACCTAAAAGGAGTAGGTAGCAATGCCCGTTCCCCGCAGGCGACAGGGTTATTCGACCTCGGCTCGCACGCCGAGGTAGCGCTCGAGCAACGCTTCGTTCGACGCCAGCTCGCGCGAGGGTCCGCGGTGCGCGATGCGGCCGCGCTCGATGCAGATGGCTTCTTCGCTGAGCGCAAGCGCGATCTCGACGTGCTGCTCGACGAGGATGATCGCCATGCCTTCGAGGTTGGCGAGCGCGGCAGCCAGCTCCTCGACGATGATCGGGGCAAGGCCCTCCAGCGGCTCGTC
>C688J18823_10000709_pt1 | contig 19712 bp, 14 predicted proteins | sample HopSoiMetagenom1_FD_18823 | JGI IMG/M metagenome (IMG submission 18823) | reverse complement strand
CCGCCGCAGCCGTAATGACCGCAGACGATGATGTGCTCGACCTTCAGCACGTCGACGGAGAACTGAATCGTCGAGAGGCAGTTGAGGTCGGTGTGCACGACGACGTTCGCTACGTTGCGATGCACGAACATCTCGCCTGGCAGCAGGCCGACGATCTGATTCGCCGGGACCCGGCTGTCGGAACAGCCGATCCAGAGGAAGTCGGGCGCCTGCTGCTGCGAAAGGCGGGTGAAGAATTCGGGATCGTGCCGGCGGACATCGTCGGCCCAGACGCGGTTTTTGTCGAAGAGATGTTTGAGTGTCTTCATGGCTGACGTGTCATGCCGAGCGTAGTCGAGGCATCCCCTGCCGAAGCACGCGAATCGCCCTCGCGGAGGGGCTCCGGTTGCATGGCGGCGTACGATACCATCGCGCGCATGCAGCTCGCGCTCGCCGGCGGCATGATCCGCATCGGATCGGAAGTCATCGATTGCACCGGTCTCACCATCACCCGCGGCTTCTGGAACAGTCACGTTCATTTCTTCGAGCGCAAGTGGGCTGACGCGGCGTCGATCCCGCGCGACGAGCTCGCCCAGCAACTGCGCGACACGTATCTGCGTCACGGCTTCACGACGGTCTTCGACCTCGGCTCGCCGCTCGAAAACACGCAGATCATTCGCGAGCGGATCGAATCGGGCGAAGTCGACGGCCCGCGCATTCTGACGACCGGCGCGGGCGTCGTCCCTCCCGGCATGATGCCGTCCGACATCGTTCTGCGAATCATGGGCGTGATGAATTTCCCCGCGCCCGAAACGGTGCCCGTCGACACGACCGCGGACGGCATCAAGTTGTTCATCTCGGACGAACAGGTCGCGATCGCCGCGCGCACGGGCAAGCCGGTGTTCGTGCATCCGAACAACACGAGCGATGTGCGCTCGGCGCTGCGCAACGGCGCGAACGTGATCGCGCACACGACGCCGTTCTCCGATCCGTGGGATGACGTCGTGCTCGATCGCCGGGTCGCACTCACGCCGACGCTCGCACTGCGCGAGTTTTACGCGCGGCACGATCGCATCTCGACGCGGGAGAACGTGCGCCGTGCGTCGATCGCGCAACTACAGCAATGGATCGCCAAAGGTGGACTCGTCCTCTTCGGCACAGACCTCGGCGCCGTCGATCCCGATCCATCGCCCGAGTATCAATTGATGTCCGAGGCGGGCATGAGCTTCGAGCAAATCGTCGCGTCACTGACGACGACGCCGCGCGACTTCTTCGGCATCGACACCGGCGCGGATCTCACGATCTTCAAACGTCTCGATGACGTGCGGTACACGATTCGGAACGGTCGCGTGATTTACCGGCAGAGATAAGCCAGCCCCGCCGGCAACGCACTCTTCCAATGTCCCGGCTCGTGATGCGCGCCCGGAACTTCCACGTACTCCATCGTGTAGCCCTTCGCGCGCAGCACATCGCGCAGATGGCGATTCGCAATCAGGATCGGAATGCCATTCACGGTCGGAATCAATTCCTCGCCGCCCACATCCAGATAGATGCGCAGCGGCAATTTGGGCGATTTGCGGAATTGCTCCGTCAGCCACTCGCCCGGCTCGCTCGTGCCTTCATTGCCGCGCCAGTACGCGCCGCTCTGCGACATCACATTGCCGAACACCTCGGGATGCCGGAACGCGACATACATCGCGCCGAGTCCGCCTGCGCTGTAGCCGCCGATCGTCACGTGCGACGGATCGCGTGTGACGCTGTATCGCGATCGGACGGCCGGCATCACATCGTTCGCCATCAGGTCGGCGAATTTCGCGCGATTCGCGAGGTCGCCGAGGCGGTTGGCGGAGTTGTCGACGGTGACGACGATCATCGGCTGCGGGAGCGCGTCGAACACGCCGAGCTCCTCGGGGTAAGTGTCGCCGTCGAAGAAGATGGCGAGGTCGTAGGTCTTCTTCGCGTCGTAACCGGCGGGCGTGTAGACCGCGACCGGATGACCGGCGACCGTGAATTTGCCGGCGTGGGCGGGGGCGGCGAGGAGTGCGAAGAGGAGCGCGATCATTGCAGCATCATGCGTCATGCGATCGCTCCTCGCCGGGCCATTCCGGTGATGGATATTGGAGCGCGGCCGTCTCGGCCGCAGTCGCCGGCCGTCTCGGCCGGCGACTCTCTGAGCGACCGGGCGGGACGCCCGATCGCTGCGGGCGGGACGCCCGCGCTCCGCAAAGCGTATTCTTCTCCGCGCATCGTGGAAGGAGCAGAAACATGAGCATTCCGCAGTTTTTCGTCACTCGCTGGGAACAGGAACAGAACGCATTCGGCAAGGTCCTGCGCGCACTTCCGGGCGATCAGCTCGACTACCGTCCGCACGAGCGCTCGACCTCGGCCGGCGATCTCGCCTGGCAGCTCGCGCAGGAGCAGCGCGGGATGTGCGAGCTGATCCAGAAAGGGCAGCAGATCTGGGACAACCCGCCGCGACCGGCGTCACTCGACGGCATCGTCGCCGAATGGGACGCCGCGACGAACGAGCTGCGCAACTGCCTGCAGTCGCTCGATGACGCGAAGTGCGCCGGCCCGTGCAACTTCATCATGGGCGGCAAGCCGGTCTGGTCCGACACCCTGGGCAACATGCTGTGGGGGTATCTGTTCGACATGGTCCACCACCGCGGGCAGCTGAGCACGTACATCCGTCCGATGGGCGGCAAGGTGCCGTCGATTTACGGCCCCTCGGCGGACGAGCAGTAAACATTCGTCCGAAACTGGACAGTTGTTCAGAACCAGACTACGATTCAGCAACACATCGTGGCGCAAGACCGTCGCATCGCGCGGACGCGCGAGACGCTCCACCAGGCGCTGATCGATCTGCTGATCGAGTCGCCGTACGACTCCATCACCATCCAGCAGGTCCTCGACCGCGCGAACGTCGGCCGCTCGACGTTCTACACGCACTTCAAGGACAAAGACGACCTCCTCGTCGCCGGCGTCGACAACCTCCGCGAGCTGCTCGCAGCGCACCGCAAGACGGGCGATCCGATCGCCTTCAGCCGCGCGCTGTTCGAGCACGTGCACGAGCATCGCAAGGTCTACCGCGCGCAGGTGCTCACCCCGGTCTGGCCGCGCATCCGGCAGCGCATCCAGGATCTGCTCGCCGATCTCGTGCGCCGCGAGTACAAGCCGCGCCGCTCGAAGATCCCGCCCGAGCTGGTCGCGCACTTCGTCGCCTCGACGTTCATGTCCGTGCTGACCTGGTGGCTCGACCGCCGCACCGGCCTCTCGCCGGCGGAGATCGACGCGCTCTTCCGCGAGCTCGTCACTCGCGGCATGGGCGGCTGACGTCGCGCGCCGCCTGCGCCAGCGGGAAGAGCGAGCGTGCGGCGAGCGCATGCTCGCAGCGCTGCTTCCGATTGCCGCGGCGCGCGAGCCGCATCTGCACGAAGTAGTTGCCCGGATCGATCCTCGACGCGCGCTCGAGCGACGCGCGGTCCTCGCTCGTGGCGAAGAGCTCCATCGCCATGACTTGCGACGTGCTGCGATAGAGACCGATCGCGGCGATGAGGATCATGCAGAGAATCACCGGCGCCGAAATCGGGCGGCCTTCGGGCACACGCCACAACGCACCCATCGCCGCGAACACGATCAGCGACGGCAGCGCGAGCAGCAGCACCGCATCGAACAGACCCGCGACGACCGCCGCGGCGAGCAACGCGAGCAGCGTCGCGGATGCGAGTCCGTCATCCGCATCGACGCACGTCCGCAATCGCGCGAACGCGGACGTGAACACGCCGAGAAGTGCGAGGCCGAGGAGCGTGGCGGCGACGGGGCCGCGCTCGGATAGGAATGCTATCCAGTCGCTGCTCGGCCACGGATTGAACGTCATCCCCGGATCGGACGGATCGAGCGACTTGTCGCCCGCCTTCACATGCCGCGGATATTCGACCGGCCAGTTGCCCGGCCCCACGCCGAACAGCGGATGCCGCAGCGCCATGAAAATCGAGTTCTTGTACTGCACGAGCCGCCCGTGCCCGCTCCCCTTCTCGTAATCGGCGACGCCCTTCATCGATTCGAGATATGGATTGTCGCTGCGCCAGTGCAGCGCATTCGGCAGCGCGAGCGCGAGCGCCGCGCCCGCGATCGCGAACGCGACGATGCCGAACAATCGCCGCCACATTTTTCCGTCGCGACGCAGCGGCCCGCACGCGAGGATCGCGACGATGAACACGAGCAGCATCGCCGCGCTGGCGAGATAAGCGGCGCGCGATCGCGTCAGCACGAGTGCGGCGAAAACGATCGCCGCGCCGCTCGACACGAGCAGGTATCGCCGCGCGCGCAGCGCCGCGAAAATCACCAGCGGCAATCCGAACGCCGCCGCATGTGCGACGAAGTTGCGATTGCCGAGCGTCCCGCCCGGCGCGCGATTGAGGGCGAAGAAATCGGTGCGCAATCCGTACGCCTGCAGAAGCGATGTGATGGCGACGAGGACGATGGCGAACGCGAGTCCATTGATCAACGACTGATTGGAGAGCCCGCGCGCCAGAAAAAAAATCAGCACCGCCGACGCGCTCAACGCGAATGCGCGCAAGCCGAGCCAGCGATTCGTCGCGAAGAGCGCCGACAGCGCGCAGAGCAGCACGTAGCCGAGGAGCAGCTTGTCCGTTCGGGTGAGCGTCACGCGGCGCAGCGCGCGCCATCCGAACAGCGCGCCGAAGAACGCCGTCGCATGCAGCACGAGCTCCTTCGGCACGAGGAACCGATCGAGATCGAACACGTGCCGCACCGACACCGCGAGCACCACCGCAATCGCGCCGAGCTGCAGCACGCGCACCGCAATCCGTTCCCCGGCCGTTTCCATCATTCGGTATCATTTCAACCAGTCCAACGAACCGCAAGGCAGGCCTTCCCATGACATCGCAGACTCTCCGCGCGGCAATCCGCGCCGCGCTCTTCTTTTCTTTCCTCACCGCTCCGATTTTCGCAGCCGACGTGTTCGACGCGCCGCCGCTCACCGCCGATCCGAAGGCGCTGCAGGAAGCGGCGCAGAAAGTGACCGCCGCGAATTTCGACACGGTCACGCTGCTCGATGAAGCGTTGTACTCGACCGAGAGCGACGGCCGCACGCGCACGACCTACCACCTCATCGAGCTCGTCGTCACGGCGGACGGCATCGAGCGCGTCGGTACGCTGCGCGCGCCGTGGGCGCCGTGGTACGACCAGCGTCCGGCGATTCAGGCGCGCGTGATCGCGAAAGACGGCAGCATTCAGACGCTCGATCCGAAGTCGATCGTCGAAGCGACGTCCGAGGAAGAAGAGGACATGTTCAGCGATCAGCGCGTGCTGCGCGCGCCGCTGCCGGGCGTCGTGGCCGGCTCGATCGTCGAGTCGCTGATCACGCGCGAAGGGAAGAGTCCGATCGCCGGCGGCGGCAAGTACGGCGTCTTCTCGTTCGGCGACGCCGTGCCGACCGAGCATTCGCGGCTCGTGCTCGATGCGCCTGCGTCGATCGCGCAGCACGTGCTCAATCGCGCGAACATCGAAGCGCGCGTCGTCGAAAAAGATGGACGCAAGCAGCTGATCTTCGAGCGCGGCCACATCGATGCGACGACGGAATGGGAGTCGTACCTGCCGCCCGACGAGATGAACCTGCCGTACATCGCGTTCTCCACCGGCACGACGTGGAAGGAGATCGCGCAGCATTACTCCGAGATCGTCGACGCGCAGATCGCGAACAACGATCTCAAGCCGACCGTGGCGAACGCGATCGGAAAAGAGACCGATCGCCGCGCCATCATCGATCGCCTGCTCGCCGCGGTCGAAGCGAACGTGCACTACGCCGGCGTCGAAGTGGCCGACGGCTCCATCGTTCCCCGCGCACCTAAAACCGTCCTCGGCAACAAGTACGGCGACTGCAAGGACAAGGCGACGCTGCTCGTCGCGCTGCTGCGCACCGCGGGCATCAACGCGCATGTCGCGCTGCTGCACGCGGGCAGCGGACTGGACGCGATCGCCGAGCTGCCCGGTGTCGATCATTTCAATCACGCGATCGTCGCGATTCAGGAGACGACAGGCGAGCCCGCGATGTGGATCGATCCGACCGACGAGTTCTCGCGCGCCGGCGAGCTGCCGGTGCAGGACCAGGGACGCATGGCGCTGATCGCATCGCCCGACACGACTGCGCCGTCGCTCACGCCGCAGCCGCCGTCGACCGCGAACGTGCATCACGAGACGCGCGAGTTCACGATGCCCGAGGATGGGAAGGCGCATGTCGTGGAGATGACGGAGTCGACCGGCGGACGCGATTCGGCCGACCGCCGCACGTACGCGACGAGCGACAAGACGAAGTACAAGGAAGGCTTCGAGAATTACGTCAAGGACTACTACTGGGCGACGGCGATGGAGAAGCTCGACGTCGGCGATCCGCACGATCTGTCGAAGCCGTTCCGCATGTCGGTCAAGGTCGCGAAGTCGCAGTCGGGCATCGTCTCCGCGAGCAGCGGTGAAGTGGTCATCCCGACGCAGTCACTGGTCAGCGACCTGCCCGAACAGCTGCGCGATTTCCGCGAACAGACGGCGGAGGCGGAGAAAGAAAAGCCGTCGAAAAAGCGTGTACACGATTTCGTGTTCTACGAGCCGACGGTCGTCGAGTGGACGTATCGCATCGTGCTGCCGGCCGGTTTCGCACCGCGGACGTTCCCGCAGAACGAGAACCTGCAGCTCGGCAGCGTGACGTTCAGCAGCGATTTCAAGAGCGGCGCGGACGGCACGATCCTGGCGAACGTGCGGCTCGATTCGGGCAAGCGGCGGCTGACTGCATCCGAGTTCGAGGAGACGCGCAAAGCGGTCAGCAAGTTTTCGCAGCGCGCCGGAATCCGGGTCGGCTTCGATTCGGTCGGACAGGCGAAGTTGAATGCAGGCGATGTGCGCGCCGCGCTGGTCGAGTTCCGCAAGCTCGCCGGGCTGCATCCGAAAGAAGCGCAGCATCACATTGAGCTTGCCCGCGCTCTCCTCGCCGGCGGCCTCGGTGAAGCCGCGCGCGATGAAGCGAAGCTCGCGGTGACGATCGAGCCGTCGAATGCGCTCGCGCACGCGATGCTCGCCGAAGTGCTCGAGCACGATCTTCTCGGACGCAAGCTGCATCGCGGCTGCGACATCCCGGGCGCGATCGCCGCGCTGCGCAAGGCGAAGCAGCTCGAGTCGACGAACGCCACGTATCGCGGCGAGCTGGCGGAGCTGCTCACGTACGGCGAAGACGACGCGGCGTTCGGACGCAACGCCCATCTGAAGGAAGCGGCGGACGAGTACACGTCGCTGATCAAAGAGCTCGGCAAGGACGGCAAGGGCTACCAGCCGCCGCTGATGCTCGTGTACGCACACATGGGCAAGTGGAACGACATCAAGTCATCGCTCGACAAGATCGAGGACGAGCGGCAGCGCGAGCTGTTCCGCCTGATCGTGACGACGGTGCTCGATGGAAATGAAGCAGGCCTGAAGGCGCTGAATGCGTTCGATGCGGAGAAGCGCCGCGCGCACGGCACCGCGGTGGCGCGCACGTTCCTGCGCCTGCGCATGTATCCGCAATGCGCCGGCTTTTTCGAAGCGGCGACGCAGGGCGCGCCGAATGCGTCGCAGCTGCTGCCGTTCGTGCAGGTGCTGCGCAAGACGAAGCGCATCGAAGAGCTGCCCGAGGATTCGGGCCTGCGCGGTCTGGTGCTGAAGGTGATGAGCGCGGCGGTGAACGACGACGTCGCCGGCGCGAAGAAGCTGTATGTGCCGGAGATCGCGAATCGCAAGAAGAAGGACGACGAGCCGGACAGCAAGCGGAACAGCGTCGCGCTGCGCACGCTGATCGGCGACCTGCCGATCTCCGCGATGCTCGATGTCACTGCCGGCGCGCTGGAGATCCAGCAGGAAGGAAACGACGACATCGGTTATCGCCTGCGCATGCGCATGAACGGCATGGCGGCGGCGCGCGAGCAGGCGTTCTACGTGGTGAAGCGCGATGGCAAGTTCCTCGTCGCCGGCGAGAGCGATCCGCTCGACACGGTCGGCATCGAAGTGCTGAAGATGGCGAACGACGGGAAGCTCGACGCCGCGCGCACGTGGCTGAACTGGGTGCGCGAGACGGTCAGCGCCGGCGGCGGCGACGATCCGCTCTCCGGTCCGCCGTTCGCGCGGCTCTGGCAGAAGGAGAAGCAGACCGCGACGGCGGACGAGATCCGCGCCGCTGCCGCATCGCTGATGCTGTCGCAGGACTCCGCGGAAGATGCGGCGGTCGTGCTCGAAGCGACGCGCGAGAAGCTGGAGCGCGAGGAGGCGAAGACGGCGGCCGATGTCGCGCTGGCCGCCGCGTATCGGATCGATCGCAACTGGACGAAATTGCTTCCGGTCGCCGAGCGACTCGCAAAGATGAATCCGGATTCAGGTTTTGCGTTCCGCAATTACGGCGATGCGCTGTCGCACGGCGGACGGATCGAGGAAGCGCAGAAGCTGGCGAACGAGCGCCTCACGCGCATGCCGAAGGACCACGATGCGCTGATGGAGCTGTCGTATGCCTCGGCGCAGCAGCGCGATTACGACACCGCGTCGACGTGGACGCGGAAAATCGTCAACGACCTCTCGCCGAACAGCGCCGACTACAACTTCGCGGCCTGGCTCGCGCTGTTCCGCGGCAAAGATTTCGATCAGGCGATCGAAGACGCGCGCAAGGCGGCGGCCGAGAATTCGTACGGCGCGCTGCACACGCTCGCGTCGCTGTATGCGGAGACCGGCAAGAGCACCGAGGCGCGGCAGGCGCTGCTCAAAGCACTGGAGCGCCGCCTCGGCGATCAGCCCGCGAGCAACGACTGGTTCGTCCTCGGCCGCATCGCCGAGAACTACGGCGTAAAGGATGCGGCCGTGGTGGCGTACAAGAAGGTGAAGCCGGAAGACAACGATGCCGTGTCGACCTGGGAGCTCGCGCAGAAACGGATCGCGCAATTGAAATGAACATGGTGTAGGACAAGCTCTCAGCTTGTCCGGGACAAGCTGAGAGCTTGTCCTACACCATCATCAACAAAACAAAAATCAATAGCTCGCGTACATCTGCAGCTCCACCCCCACCCGGTCGGCGATCTCGGTCGTCGTCTCCAGATCGGGATGGCGCACGAACACGTAGCCGTCCGACAGCAGCGTCTTCACCCAGTCGCGGCGATGCGCGCCGATCGGGAGGAGATCGATCGCCGGAATGTGCTCGCCGAATTCCGCGAGGATGCGATCGAGTCCTTCGATGTGCTTGATGAAGCCCTGCCCCTGCGCGCGCTTGAAGAGGATCGCGCAGTTGTAGCGGCGGTCGGCATCGATGCTGAACGTGCCGTGCAGCACCGCCTCGGCCCAGCCGCTGAAGAGATCGATGTCGCTGACGAAATTCATCGTGTCGACGGTGTGCGCGCCGGGCGGCCGCGCGGCGATCTCGCCGAACACCGCTTCGCCGTCGCTCTTGCGAAACCACTCCATGTGCGCGAAGCCGGTGCGCTGTCCGAGGGCTTTGAGCACGTCGCGGCCGAGGGCGCGGCCGCCGTCGAACTGCGGATCGTGAATGTCGCGCAGCGTGACGGTCTGCGGAGTGATCCACTCCACGCTGCGTCCGATCAGCGGACGCGGGCGATACCACGAGATGCTTTCGTACGCGACGTTGCCGTTGATGGAGATCGTGTCGTACGTGAACTCCTCGCCGTCGATGAACTCCTCGACGTTCCACTCCGGGATGTGCGCCGCTCTGCGCAGCGTCGATTCGAGCTCGTCGTGCGACTCGACGCGGAACGTGTCGGCCGATCCTGCGCCGGCGACCGGCTTCAGACAGATCGGATAGCCGACGCTCTCCGCCGCTTCGAAGCAATCGCGTTGCGAGGTCGCGCGCGCATGCCGCGCGGTGCGAATGCCCGCCGCGTCGATCGCCTGCTTCATCTTGTCCTTGTCGCGGAAGCGCACCACTTCGTCGTATCGCAAACCGGGCGCGCCGAGGACTTCGCGCAGGCGCGCGGCGAGGAGGACGGTGCCTTCCCAGACCGACTCGATGTGATCGAACTGCATCGGTCCCGCCCAGCGCCGGACCGCCTCCGCCGCCCCGTGCTCGTCGAAGAGCGAATCGACCTGCAGATAGCCGCTGAGCGCATGTTGCGTGATCTCCGGCAGCTGCGACTCCGGCTGCATGTCGACGCCGAACACGCGCGCGCCGGCGCGAGCCAGTCCGCGCGCGAAGTGCGGCAATTCGGGGGGATAAGCGCATCCGACGATGAGTACGTTTTTCATCCAACCCTCCACGTGCTGGCGCGCCGCCTACTCTTCAATGGTGTAGGACAAGCTCTCAGCTTGTCCCCCACGGTCTTCTCCGGGACAAGCTGAGAGCTTGTCCTACACCATCATCATCCTCACCCCAGCTCCACTCTGATCAACTCGATGATTCGTTGCAGCGCTGCTTCCACGACGCGCGTCTCCTGATGACGCACGATGATGTAGCCCTCACCTTCGTAGCCGCCGGCCGGCGCCTGTCCGATCGACGGCAGCTTCGCCTGGACCACGAGCGATCCGATCTCGCGCGCGATTTCCTCCACGCGATGGAGCGCCGCGACGCGGCCGCTGCCCTGTCCGCGTAAAAACGCAACGCCCGTCGCCCACTTGCGCGACGGCAACTCGAACGTACCGAAGATCATCAACCGCACCCACGCTTCATCGAAATCGATCTCATGCGCGTACGACACGAGATCCATGATCTGCGCTCCCGGCGGCCGCGCCGCGACCTCGGAGATCGCGATCGATCCATCAAGCCGCCGGAACCATTCGAGATGACAGAGCCCGGTGCGCATGCCGAGTGCGGCGAGGGCGCGCGCGCCGGCGTCGCGGATGTCGTCGTAGCGCGGATCGTCGATCTCGCGCGGCAGCAGGATGCACCACTGGATCCAGTCGTTCTGCAGCACTTCGAGCGGCGTCGGGCTGTAATGCGTCAGCGAATGCCACACCAGCCGGCCGTCGACGCAGACGCCTTCGAAGGAATGCTCCTCACCAGTGATGAACTCTTCGAGCAGCACCGGCGGCGGTGCGATGCGCAACGCGTCGTGCAGCTGATCGGCGTTGTCGATGCGGAACGTCGAGCGCGCGCCCGCCCCTTCGAGCGGCTTGTAGACCATCGGATAGCCGAAGTGCGCGGCCTCATATCCGCTCGTGATCTTCGCGTGCCGCGCGCACGGAATCGCGTGCTCGTTGAAGAGGTCCTTCATCCGCGATTTGTCGCGGAAGTTCCGCGCGACGTCCGCACTCATGCCGTCGATCTGCATCCGCTCGCGCACCATCGCCATCTGCACCTGCAGCTGTTCGTACGCGGCGAAGAGCACGTCCGCGCCGCCGATGCGCTCCGCCACATTGCGCGCCGCCCATTCGAGCTGCTCGACATTCAGCACGTCGTCGACGCGCCAGTGCTGCGCAACCGGCGACCGCAGCTTCTCCGCCCCATCCTGCGCGATCACGCCGACGCGGACGCCGTCCATGCGCGCGGCGGCGTCGATGATCCGATTCGCGTTCGCGGAAAGAATCGGCGCGGCGAAGATGACGTGTTTATTGATGGAGTGATTGTAGCGTCGTCGCTATCGTCCGACAGCGGTTCGAATGACGCGAGTCGACAGGAACATCGGCAGCGGCCGCGGGCGAGCGTCGGATGCTCCTTCGACCGGATCCGTCGCGATGAAGCCGTAGCCGGCATAGAAAGCGACTGCGCCGGGCTTCGCATCGACGATCACGCCGGCACAACCGAATTCATCCGACATTCGCAGGGCGAGCTGGAGAACGAAACGGAGAAGTTGCCTGCCCACTCCCTGGCCTTGTACCGAACGATCTACCGCGAGGCGGGCAAGGCGTAGAACCGGAATCGGATATCGTGGCAACTTCGTGCGGACGGTCGCGGGCAGATTGTCGATTTCGAGCTGCCCGGGAGCGACGGTTGCAAAACCGGCGAGCGTGTCGGCGGCGACTGCGACGTAGGTCACACCCAAGTGGTGTCGGAATTGATTCTGACCGGGGTATTGCCGAAAGAAACGGTCGAGGTCAGGATCACCCGATTCAAACCGCGATCGATCATCCGATTCTCGAAGCGATCTAATCTCCATCGCGCATCAGTTTGTGGAGCGCTTTGGTGGGCTTGCCCGAGCGCATCTGTCGCAGGACCGCCTCGCCCGATTTGCGTGTGACGACGAGCGCCGGGTGCACCACGACATCCGCCGGCAGCTCGTGGAGCGCCTGCAGGTGATGGCGCAGCGCCTGCTCGATGAGATGGCCCTTCTTCACACCAGTGGCCCGAACGTATCGCTCCAGCAGATCGCGAGTGCTCTCCGAGACGAGGGCGGACATCTGAATCTCTTTGCCCATGTCATGAAGAATCTAGATTTTTGTAGATCGATTCCCGAAGCAGGACGAGAGTGATGCCATCGCAGGCTAACTCGCCGGCACCCGCATCCGATACGTGGCGAGCAGCTCCTGACGCTCGCCGTTCACGCCGTACACCTCCAGCCGGTACTTCCCCGAAGCGAGAAACGAGCGCGGGACCACGAGCTGGAACGTGTCGTTCGCCGGACGCTGCAGATTGCGGCTGCTCCAGATGGTGCGCGAGCTGCTCTGGTCGATCAGCTCGAGCCGGAACGACTGGAACGACGGCGGATTGATGAGCGATGCGAGCAGGACATACGAATCACCGTCCGCGTTGAGGACGGGAAATTCGCTGCTCGTGCTGCGCTGGCCGTCGGGAAGTAGCAACTGCGGCGCGTCGGTGGCGACACGCGGTGCGATCGACTGATTGTGAAATCGCACCAGGCCGACGACCGCCACGACCAGCGCCGCGGCAAGAGCGGCCGACATCCACTGCCACGCACGCACATTGCGCGATCCGGCATCGCCATGAATCCGTTTCTGCAGCGCGTTCCAGTGCGACTTCATTTCGATTTCCGACAGCACTCCACCGTCGTCCTCGGGGAACGGTTCGGCGATCGCACGGGCCAGCTCCGGATATGCGAGCAGGAGCTCGCGGACGCGGGATTCGTCCTCGGCCGACAGCTCGCCGCGCATGAATGCGAAGAGCTCATCGTCCGTCGGTGGCGGTCCGACTTTGTTGCGCCGCTCCGCCACGATGCGGCCATGCAGAGCCTGCAATTCAGACTTCGTGATCATTCCTCATCCTCCGGGAGACCTTCTCCCAGTCGTGTGCGCAGGGCCCTTCGCGCATCGCGCAGCCGCGACTTCACCGCGTCGACGGTGATGCCGAGGATCTTCGCGATGCCGTCGTATTTGGCGTCGCCGAGCCAGAGCTCGATGCATTGACGCTGTCCTTCCGGCAATTCATCGATCGCGGCCCGGAGGCGTGCCCTGCGCAGTTCATCCTCCTGCCGCGATGCGAGATCGGGTCCGTCCGGTGCGGGCGGATCGCCGTTGAAATCGGGATGATCGAGCTCTTCGATCTTTGCGTTGCGCTTTGCCGTTTTACGCGCCCGCACCCAGTTCAGGAGAACGCGGCGGGCGGTCGTCTCGATGAAGGACCATTCGGCCTCGCCGCGATATTGGGCGAAGGTTTTGTAAATTCGTTCAAAGCATTCCTGTGCGAGGTCCTGTGCTTCATCATCCGCAACTCTGAAATTCCGGAAAAAACGATATACGCGGCCGTAGTACTTGCGGTACAACGTTTCGAACCGCTCATCGTTTCCGCCATTCGTTCGGATGATCATCGTGCGCTCTCACATGGTATTTGAGCCTTGAGAAATCCCGCGCTCATCGCCATTGCCGTCGTCCTCTGCAGCGTTGCAATCGCATGCAACCCTAAGGACACGAGGGCGCAGGAAGAGTGGGTGAAGTACACGGTGGAGGTGCCGGAACGGCCCGATCACCCGAGTGCGGACTGCGATGCCAAGATCGTCAGCCCCGCCGAGGCCGCGACGATGCTGCAGACTCAGCCGGCGTGCCTGGACAAGGCGATTGCGGCCCTCGAAGCATTCTCCGAGAACAGCGCCAATGCGATGAGCGACCTCGGCGCCGCGTATTACGTGAGGGCACAGCGCCGGAACCGCCCGACGGATCTGCTGTTTGCATTCGACGCCACCGAGCATGCGGTGAACGCAAAGCCGCAGCCGCAGCAGGCAGCGTTCAATCTGAGGTTCATCGAGCAGGCGCTTGGCCTCGGCACCTTCCCGCAGGAATGGTCGCCGGCGAAATTAGACGCAGCGTTGCGACACGGCGATTCGAGCGCGGTATCCCGTCTGGTGCGCTCCTATCCAACCAGTGCGCTGCGATTCATGGAGGACGAGCTGCTGCCGTCGCGCATAAAGGAAGCGCGGCTGCTCGCGAACGAGCTCGCGACGATCACCGGTGATCGGTATGCAATTGATGAAGTGAACGCCGCGACTCCTGCATCGAGCGATGCATATGCCGCGTTCCGGCAGGCACATCTCTTTCTCGACACTGAGAAAAACCTGCAGCTCGCGTCCGACGGTTTCCATCGCGCGAATAGTCCCGCAGCGCTTTACGCCGATGCGGTATACGCACGAGATCTCGACGCGCTCGAACAGGAAGCCCGACGCCGCAATTACCGGCATCTCACTGCCTACATTCTTTCCATGCGCGGCTACAGACTCTTTTATGAAAGCCGCTTCCTTGAATCGTTGTCGAGCTACAACGCGGCGCTCGACATCTTTCAGCAGATCCATGACCTCGAGGGAGTGGCCGCCACGCGCACACGCATCGTCGGCATTCTTCGGGTCACCGGTCAATATGACGAAGCGTGGAAAATGGGGCTCGACGTTTGCCGCCACCTCAGTCGACTCCCCACAATCAAAGAACGCAACCTCGCCCTCGGTGAGACCGCCGCCGCCGCGGACAAGCTCGGACATCCGCATGTTGCGGCACGGTATGCCGAGGCTGTCGTCGTACTGGTGAGACAGGAACTGAAAGCGACGCCGCCTGAAAATCTTCGGGTCATTTCGATGCTGCAGCATCAATTGAGCATCGCACTTCGCCGTACTGCCACATACGAGCTCGAGAATGACCAGTATTCCGCGGCGCAGAGCGATCTCGCGGAGTCGCTGCGTCTGGCGCATCAGGATCGCGACCCCCAATTTCGAACATCGCTGCAGGCCCGTATCGCGGAGATACAGGCCCGATTGCTGCTGAAAACGGACCGTGTGCGCGCGGCGGAGCAATTCCGGGTCGCGCTGAAACTGTCCGAGGGCCTCGAATATCGCTCCTTTCGCGCATCACTTTATGCGCAACTCGCGGCAGCGGAAAAAGATCAGCGCGATGCAGCCGAGCAGGATCTGCGAAATGCATTGGCCGAACTGGACGCGGAAGAATCGACGCTGATCGCCAACCGGATCGAAACGGATTACGAACGACTCGTCTGGCGCGACTATTTCTCGCGCTTCCAGGACACCTATCACTCTCTCATCACGCTCCTCATCGAAACCGGACGGGCGAAGGATGCGTTTCAATACGCCGATCGCGCGCGGGCGTTCGAGCCGCTCAATCTCGCGTTGCAGCTCTCGCCGCGGTCTCTCCCGACCGTCACGCTGTCGCAGGTCCAGAAAATGCTGCCGCCCGGAACGTTTCTCATCGAATACACGCTGCTCGATGAAGGCGGATATGTGTGGGTGATCACGCATGAGGAGTGGCGCGTGCTGTCGTTGATGAAAGCGCACCGGAAGACGGTCACTCGCTGGAGCGCGGCGTTGCCGGCCGAATCGACACTCTTCGCCGCGCACGACCAACTCCTGCGCGAGCCGCTGGCCACGATCGCAAAGATGCCGTATGGCGCGCACCCGCGTCTTGTCATCGTTCCGGACGGCGCGATGTACGGCATTCCGTTCGCGGCCTTGCGTGCTTCTAAAGCCAGCGCTTTCCTGATCCAGGAGGCGCCGATCGAAATGGCGGGCAGCGCCGCGCTCTATGCACTGTCGTTGAAGCGCGATCGCGAATTGCCGCCCGACACGACGGCGCTGCTGATCGGGGATCCTTCGAGCAATCTCGTTCATGCAAAAGAAGAAGCGGAGCAGATCGAGAAGGTTTATGCGCCGCGCGCGACGCTCCGCATTCGTGGACAGGCCACAATCAGCGAATTTCTAAGGCGCGCTTCGGACAACGCCATTGTGCACGTCGCCGCGCATGCGGTCGTCGATCCGCAAAACCCGTCGCGCTCGATCATCAAATTCGCCGACGGCAACCTCGACGCCGCGCAGCTCCTCGCCCGCTCCAATACCGGCCGCACGCGGCTCGTCGTCCTCGCAACGTGCAGCAGCGCGGGCGGAGTGCCGATCGGTCCGGAAGGGGTCGGACCGCTCGTGCGGCCGCTCATCGTCAGAGGGGTGCCGGCGGTGATCGGCAGCCTCTGGAATGTCGACGACGCCACAGCCGAGCCACTGCTCGTGTCTTTCCATCAGCACTACCGGAAGGGCAGCGATGCAGCAGTGGCGATGCAACTCGCACAGATCGAACTGCTCCGGAATACGAACTCCGGCCTCCAGTCAGTGCTCGCGTGGGCCCCGTTTCAGGTGATCGGCCATGGCACGTCACCGTTCGGGCCTCGCGGTAAATGACAAGGAGAAAAAACGTTGAATCACTTCATTCTGCACATTCTTTTCAGTGGACTCATTGCGTTCCTGCCGACGCAAAACGGCACGGAAATGGACGTGGTGCTGCTCAATACGGGCGACTGCGCGAAGCATTACCACGTGTCCGACGGCAGCGCGCTTCCCGAGCACAAACCGCTGGTGTTCGTGACCGGCGGCAGTTGCAGCGGCGACTGCCCGACTGACGACGCCGACATCGCATCCTTCATCTATCCCGATCAATCCGACTCCACCGCGCTCGATTCGCTCACAGCGGCCGTAAGCGGCGGCGGTGCGTGGCTGCTGGCCGGATCCGATCTCACGCTGCAAAAGGGGAGCACCGAGGCGGAGGAATTGCCGGCGCTGACGATCAATACGTCGTCGCGCGGCACGGCGCCGATTCCGACCTCGTCTTCCGAGCGCGAGGATTTCACCTGGGTCGCGAGCATCAAGGAGATCTGCCCCGATTGCACGATCAATCCCGATGTTTTCGCCACGCAGCCGCCGTCAAGTGTGGTCGCGCGATTCCGGCTCAAGACCGGCAATCTGCACACGTATTCGATCGCGCGCATCGGCAGCAACGTCACGCCGGTGCACTTCAAGCGGCTCGATGGACAGGGCGACGAGTCCGATTACTCGCAGGCGATCGCGTCGTGGGTCGGCGCGGATATCGAAGTCACGGGCGACAGCATCGATCTCGTCGAATCGAAGTTCAACAGCGATCCGGGCCGCACGATGCACCTCACTCCCGATTCCAACGGCAAGATCGAAATGGCGGTCGTGAACCTGCCGTCGCGCGTACCGCCGATCACCACGAGCAATCCCGCTCCGGCCGCCGGCAAGCACTTCGAGCTGTATTACGAGCTGATGTCGAATGCGCCGTCGCAGGAAGAGCGGCTCGTGCCGTTCGCCGGCGCGTCGTCGACGCTCGGTTCGTATCCCGATGTGGCCTGGACGACCGTTCATCCATCGACCGTGCTCTGGTCCGCACTGCTCAACTCATTGCGCCTCAATGCGGGCCGCGGTCCCGATGACCGCACGCTCTGCCCGCCGATGCACAACTATCCATAATGCGAATTCGCGGAGGTGCGCCGCTCCCAAACGGCGGCGCACCTCACGCGAGGACATCGCCATGTCTCGCACAATCGTCATCGCCGCGATCTGCCTCCTTTCCACAATGCACTGCGTGCGGCATTCTCTGGACCATCACGCCGCGGACGCCAACGTCCTCACGGAGCGCTACGCTGCATCGCGCTTCAGGGAGTGGCACATCCGCGCGACCGCAACGGGCCGCGATTGTGCGGCGCTCGTCATCGACGCACACATCCTCCTCGACGAATCGATGATCGAAGCGATGCATTACGGCGCCGGCTCTTATGACACTCTCAAAGGCGGCCTGAAGCAGTTCATGCTCGACCACGATTTCCGAGGAATTGTGTACAAGGATGTGTCGGGACGGGTCTGGACGTACGACGACATCAAGCAACGGGAAATCGACGGCGAGGTCGTATGTCGGTGAAGAAATGGCTCATCGTCTGTCTGTTTGCAGTGAATGCGCGCGCCGCGCATAAACACGCACTGCTGATCGGCATCGACGATTACAGCGCGTCGCACATTCCGCGACGCGGCGCCGCCTCCGACCGTAATCTTCCGAACCTCAGCGGATCGCTCAATGACGTCGATGCGATGCGCGAGATGCTCACGTTGCTGCACGGTTTCGCGCCGGACGAAATCGTCACCCTGACCGATCAGGCGGCGACACGCGACGCGATCCTGAAATCGATCGAATCGCAGCTCATCGCTCCTGCACAGAAAGACGACATCGTGTTTTTCTTCTACGCCGGCCACGGCTCGCAGGTGCGCAATTCGCGATCGGACGAGCCCGACCGGCTCGACGAATCGATCGTGCCGGCCGATTCGCTGCGCGGCGCGCCCGACATCCGCGACAAGGAGCTGCGCCGCCTCTTCAATCGCGTTCTCGATCGCGGCGCGCGGCTGACGATCATGCTCGACGACTGCAACAGCGGCTCCGGCGCGCGCGGACTGCCGGTGCAGACGATCGCGCGCGGCGTGCGCGCCGATGTTCGCGACGTGCACGATGATTCCGATGCGGGACCGCGTCCCGAGGAGCGAGGCGCGGTGGTCTTGTCGGCCTCGCAGGATTTCGACATCGCGCAGGAGGCGCCGGCGCCCGACGGCAAGATGCGCGGCGTCTTCACATGGGCGTGGCTGTGCGCGATGCGCGATGCCTCGCCCGGCGAATCGGTGCTCGACACGTTCCTTCGCGCGCAGTCCCGCGTGCGCAACCAGCGCCCCTACCAGGAGCCGGTGCTCGCCGCAAATCACATCGCCCGCACCACACCATTCCTCGGCACACGCACCAGCGTCGAACGATTCCGCGCTGCGGTCATCCGAATCGAGAAGGACGGCACCGCACGTCTCGAAGGAGGTTGGGCAAACGGCCTCTCGATCGGCAGCAAACTTCACTCCCCTCACGCCCGACTCACCATCACCAAGCTCCTCGCCCTCGGGCAATCGATCGCACGCGTCGATCAGGGCCGCGTCGAGCCGGGCATGCTGCTCGAGCCGGTGGGATGGGTCGCCGTCCCCGCGCCGCCGCTGCGCGTCTGCATGCCGAGCGTGAACACGAGCGCGATCCCGATCGAAGGAATCGCCCATCACCTCGCGATCATCGCGAAGCAACGGCATCTGAAGTGGATCAACGATCCGACGGTCACGACGCCGCAGCATGTGATCCGCGTCGGCGCCGATCACGGACGCGCGGAAGCTACGATGAACGCGCTTCCCTCCGGCACGTCGGTCTTCGTGCAACTCCCCGCTCCCGCATCGCTGGTGCAAGCGTTCGAGGCCATCGATGCGACGAACGATCCGGCCAGCGCGGACTACATCCTCGCGGGCCGCTATGTGAACGGAAAGCTGACGTACGCGTGGGTGCGGCCCGGCGTCACGCGCGATGATCGCCGCAAATCGAGCCTGCCGGTGCGCAGCTCGTGGGTCGGTGCCTCGTCTCCGCAACTGAGCGACGCGGTGCTCCGCCTGCGCAAGATCGTCGCCTGGCAACGGCTCGAGTCGCCCCCGTCCGGCCGCTCGCCGTATCACCTCGCGCTGCGC
>C688J18823_10000708_pt1 | contig 19725 bp, 16 predicted proteins | sample HopSoiMetagenom1_FD_18823 | JGI IMG/M metagenome (IMG submission 18823) | reverse complement strand
CACCAATGCGGGTCATTCCGAGCCGCGAAGACGGTCGAGGAATCCCCTGCCGAAGCACGATGCCCGCTCCGTCGGGAGGGGCGCTCCGCATGACACGGTAGCCGTGCTCACAGGTGGTGCGCGATGAACCTCACTCCTCTCCTCGGTGACGGCTGGCTGCAGGCACTCCTTCCGGAGCTGATCCTCTGCGTCGGCGGCATGCTGCTGATCCTCATCGATGCATTCGCGCCGAAAGCGCGCGGCGTCCTCTCCGCCCTCGCGGTGATCATCTTCGTCGCCACCTCCTGGGCCGAGCGCCTGACCGCGTTCTCGGCAGGCGATTACTTCGGCGGCATGTACCAGATCAGCGCGATCACCATCGTCTTCGACATGACCTTCCTCCTCGCCGCGATCCTGGCCACGCTTTTCGCAGGCGATTACCTGCAGCGCGAAGGCATCGACGCCGGCGAGTTCTACGCGCTCCTGATGTGGGGCACGGTCGGCCTGATGATGATGGCCAAGGGACTCGATCTCCTCGTCGTCATCCTCGGGCTGGAGCTCGTCTCGATCTGCATCTTCATCCTCGTCGGCTTCCACCGCCGTCTCGTCGTCGCGAACGAAGCGAGCCTCAAGTACTTCCTGATGGGCGCCTTCGCCACCGGCTTCATCCTCTACGGAACCGCGCTTTTGTACGGCGCCACGCAGTCGACGAACTTCGCCGTGATGGGGAAATGGTTCGAGGCGAACGGCTCCGCGCCGACGCCGATCCTCACCGTCGCCTTCGTCCTGCTGATGGCGGGACTCGGCTTCAAGCTCGCGCTCGCGCCGTTCCACGGCTGGGCGCCCGATGTGTACCAGGGCGCTCCGTCGCCGGTCGCGGGGTGGCTCTCCGTCGCGCCGAAAGCCGCGACGCTGATCGCCCTCGTGCGCATCTTCGTGGCGATGGGACCGATGCTCCCGCACGTTTCGTGGATGAAGATGGTCGCCGCGCTCTCGGTGCTTTCGATGATCGTCGGCAACGCGGTGGCGATCGTGCAGCGCGACCTCAAGCGCATGCTCGCCTACTCCGGCATTGCGCACGTCGGCTACATGATGATCGCCATGCTGACCATGCGCGACGATTCCGTTGCCGCCATCGCGGTCTACACGATGGTCTACGCGCTGATGAACATCGGCGCATTCGGCGTCGTCTCGCTGCTGGCGAAGAATCAGAACGATCCGCAGACGCTCGACGACATCGCGGGCCTCTTCTGGCGCCGTCCGTTCTACGGCTTCGCCATGACCGTCTGCATGTTCTCGCTGTCGGGACTCCCGCCCACCGCCGGCTTCATGTCGAAGTTTTACATCTTCAAGAACGCGATCGAGTCGGGACACACCGGCATCGCGCTGACCGGCATCATCACCAGCATCGTCTCCGTCTACTACTACCTGCGCGTCGTCTACTTCATGTTCATGAAGGAGGCGACGGATGCCACGCCGGCCACGATCGGCGGCATCTTCGCCACCGGCGCGCTGGCCATCTCGGTGCTCGGCATCATCGGCTTCGGTCTTTTCCCTACGCCGCTCTTCAACGTTGCAGGACAGGCGGCGCAGGCGCTGTTTCCCTGATCCCGTATGGGCTCCATCGAACGTGAACCCATCTCCGAACTGACCACCGGCCGGCTCTCGGTCTATCTGCGCTGCCTCACTTACCTCGAGTCGATGGCGCAGAAGACCGTCTCGTCGCACGAGCTGGCGGAGCGCTTCCATCTCAACTCGGCGCAGATCCGCAAAGATCTCGCGTTCTTCGGCGAGTTCGGCACGCGCGGCGTCGGCTACAACGTGTCGGTGCTGCGCGAGCATCTGGTGCACACGCTCGGCCTCGACCGCACCCGCCGCATCATCATCGCCGGCGCCGGCAATCTCGGCATGGCCCTCGCCGACTACCGCGGCTTCAACGAAGGCGGCTTCCACATCGTCGCCCTCGCGGACAACGATCCGGCGAAGATCGGCCGCACGTCGCGCAGCGGGATCCCCGTGCTCTCCTACGACGCGCTGGCGCAGGCGGTGCGCGTGAACTCCGTCGAGATCGGCATCATCGCCGTCCCCTCCCCGGCCGCGCAGCAGACGTACGACCTGTTCGTCGACTCCGGCGTCTGCGCCGTCCTCAACTTCGCGCCGGTGCAACTGCGCCTGCGTCCCGGCGTGAAGCTCAAGTCCGTCGACCTCCGCATCAATCTCGAGTCGCTATCGTTCTATCTGAAGAACGTGGAAGACGGGACTTGCGGAACGTAGCGATCGCGGCGCTCGCGTTCATCGCCTTCCTGCTGTTCGCTCAGCTCACGCACGTGCGCGAAGGCCGGAGCCGCAATGATGAAATTCTCAAGATCTCCGAATCGGCGTTTTTCGGCCTGATCTGCCGCGGCGATTTTCACAATCAGTACTGGACGTACAACATCATCGACCGCACCAATCCTCCGGTCGGCAAGTACGCATTCGGCGCCGCGATCGAGCTCTCCGGCCGGCACGTGCCGCCGATGCCGACGCTTTCCGTCATCGATCCGACCTGCTCGTACTACGGCGCGGAGGCTGCGCCGTACGAGCCGTATCTCCCCGCGGTCCGTCTTCTCTGCACGCTTTGCGTCGCGTTGATTGCCGCTCTCGTCGCGTGGCTCGCGGCGCGGACCTTCAACGTCGCCGCCGCGATCATCGCGTCCGCGTTCTTCATCACCCACTACCTCACCTCGTTCATCGCCGGCTACGCCGTGTTCGATGCTCTGTTCATCCTCTTCGCGACGCTGCTGATGCTGCTCGCGGCGCTCCCGCCGGCGACATCACGCTGGGCTCTCGCGGGCCTCATCGGCGCACTCGCGTTTCAGACCCGGCTCAACGGCGCGCTCTTTTTCGCAGTCACCGCGATCGTGCTGTTCATTCGCGCCAGGCGTGAATGGAAGGGACCACTGTTGGGCACCGCGACGTTCGCCGTCACCGCGCTGCTCGTGAATCCGTACTACTGGCCGTCCCCGGTCGCCAGGCTGCAACAGCAGTTCCGCGACATCCGGCAGCTGCTCGATTTCCACCTCGCCATCGGCGAAGGCTTCAAGGGCGCCGGCGACAAACTCGATTTCATCATTCAGTGCGTCTTCGGCGACCTGCAGGGATTGCTGTTCCTCGCCGCCGCCGTCGTCGCCGTCGCATGGCTCGCCCTCCGCTGGCGCACATGCAACGAGATGTGGCGATCGTGCGCGCTCTGGTGCGTACTGACCATCGCAGCAATTTTCTTCTGGCTCCCCGTGCAGTGGCAGCGTTACCCGTTCGCGATCGTCCCCCCGCTCTGCTACCTCACCGGCTGCGGCCTGGCCGGCTTCGGCGCGGAGCTCTTCGCGAAGTTCACCTGGCGATCTACGCCGGCCGTCCCCGGAAAAATCTGATTCCGAGCCCTCTAAACGGCAGTGAGTCAGAGGCTCCTGCGCACTGCCATGCTGCTCGTCGCCAGCGTCGCGACGAGCGCGAGTGCCGCGAAGAAGCCCGACCTCCGCCTTCTTCTTTCAAAGACACCACATCGCATCTTCCTCGGACGAATCGCCGGCGTTGCATTCCACCCCGGACCTGTCACGACGGTGAGCGCCAGCGGCGATGCGGATCTCGTGAATGCAGTCCTGTACTGGCTGCGTGTGGGGAACGAGTATGAAGCGCGACTCGGCATTCGCCTCAGTTCCGCGGACGACCTCGTGAGGTTGAAGTCCGAAAACAAACTCGACTTCATCGAGCAGGAGGCGTGGGCAAACATCGCGATTGCGAAGGCCGCCGGCGGCGATTACAAAGGCGGCGCCCAGATGCTCGAGCTGAGCCTGCTGCTTTTTCACAGGCCCGCGCAGCCGCACTTGCGGGGAGTGGAAACTGCGTTCGGCATGGAAGCTGACGCAGTTGCACTGCGGATCCAACAAGCAGAAGCCGACGGCGACGTGCGTACGCTTCTGGATGCACTCATTCCCCTCCGATATCCGCAGACGGCCGAAGCGTGCTTCAACAACGCTCTCATCCTCGAGAAGCTCGGATTGAATCAGGCCGCAGTCCGGAACTACAGCCGATCGCTTGTTCAGCGCGACGACAACGGCTGGAACGAAGAAACGTCCCGAAGAATCAATCAGCTCTCGCAAGCGTCGCGGCACGATCAATGGCCGAAGGCGCATGCGCGGCTGGAAGAAGCAGCACGTACGGGCAACGTCGCGCCGGTACCTGAAATCGTGCGTTCGTTTCCTGATTTCGTGCGCACAGCTGCGGAACGAGAGCTCCTCCCGCAATGGGCTCGCGGCGTATTGTTGGGAAGTCCTCTCCGGAATCTGCTCGATCTGCATGTGGCCCGCACGATCGGCACCGTCCTGCGCGACTCCTTCGGCGACGCCCTGCTTGCGGACAGCGTTCTCGCGATTGACGAAAGCATTCAGAACAACGACGCGCGTCGCCTCGAAAGCCTCGCTCGGGCGCACCTCCTCTATGCACAGGCTCGTGATGCGGCGGGATTCGAAACCGCCCGGCGCGCATTCGACGAAGCCGGAAGTCCGATGGCCAATGCTGCTGAATACTTCGCCATCACCACGCAATTCGATGTCGTCCCCATCGACCAGTCGCTACCGCGGCTCTCTCAGCTCGAACGCAAGATCGGCCCGGCCCATCGCGGCCTGCACGCCATGGTCAATGCGGCAATCGGGCACTGCCTCGCGGAACGGGGCGACTTCGATCAGGCGCTGGATCTGTACACATCTTCCCAACACGTATTCGAGACGGACGGCGAACCGGACGGCGTCACGACCATGCGCGTGTTCGCTGCGCACATGCTCTCGCTGATGGGCCATCCCGTCGAGGCGTGGCGGGTGCGCAAGCCTGCATTGCACATGGCCGATGAGAGCGGCGATCCGGCACTGGTGGAGTTCGTCATGGGCCGGACTGCGTCCGATGAACTGTTCAACAGGGAAGAATTGCGCGCCATCGCGCTCTACGGATCGGTGCTTACTCTGCCGCCTCTTTATGCGTCACCGGAACCGGGATCTTACGGGAACCATTGGCGCAACCCGGCCCCTCTGCCTTCGATGCGGACCATGCTCGACGCGCTGGCTGGACGTCCGCTTCCGCCAACGGTTCAGAACGATGTTCGCCTTGCGCAGGCCATCAGCCTTTGCCAGCGCCGGCCCGAAGAGGCGGAAAAACTCCTCTCCCAATCGATCGACTTCGCCGAAGCGACGGGCCGCGTCGCGATGCTTCCTTACGTCTACTTCTATCGCGGAATTGCGCGGCGCGAGGCGAAGCGCGAAGACGATGCGATCCACGATTTGAATCACGCCATCTCACTGCTCGAATCGAGGCGCAGAACCATCAAACGAGCGGACCTGCGGAATCTCTGGTTTCGCGTGGCAGACGATCCGTTCCACGAGCTCATGAATCTGTACTGGAGCCGCGGCGACGATGAAGCTGCGTTCGCTTTCGGCGAGCGCCGGCGCGGACTCGTGTTCATGGATGGCATCACCGCGGCGACAGACGCCGTCGAGTCGCTGACGGCGGAGCAGATATCGAAGCGACTGGGCTTCGGCACCGCCGTAATCGTGTTTACCGCATCGCCGCGATACATGCTGGCCACGCTCGTCGAAAAAGACCGCGTCGTCATGCGCCATCTTCCGAAGAACACCGGTTACTTTCTCGAACGAAAGAGAAGCCTGCGCACGGCGATCGAGAAAGATCGCTCGCCTGACATTGATTCGATCGCTGAAGAGCTCTACGACACGATGATTGCGCCGCTCGCCATCAACAGAGCCCGGGTCCAACGGGTGGTCATCGTCGCCGACCAGCCCCTGCACGACCTTCCGTTTGCCGTGCTGCGCGATCGGAAGTCCGGCCAATATCTGATCGAGCAGTTTGAGCTGATCCGCGTTGCGAGTGCGTCCGTCTATGCGCAGACGAAGAGCGCACCTCTCGCTTCTCTCGATACGGTGCTCGCGATCGGTGATCCGGCGTTCGATCGAAGCGCATGCCCGTCATGTCCGGCGTTGCCTGCGGCGCGAGCCGAGGTGCTTGCGGTGGCGCAACAGTACCCGCGATCTCGCACGCTCGTCGGCGAGGATGCGACCTTCGATCAAATCGCCGCGAATATTTCGACGGCGGACGTGATCCATGTCGGCGCGCATACGGTGCCGAGCATCGAAGAGCGACAGGTCCTGAACCTGCTGCTGGCGCCCTCACCAGGCCACGCCGGAACGTGCAGCGTGAGCGAAGCCGCCGGTCTGCCGCTGAAAAAGGGGAGCACGGTCGTGGTGGCCGGATGTCAGACCGCGATCAGTCGCGAGCCCGGCACCCTCAGAGACTTTGCCGGTGCATTCCTCGCCGCCGGTGCGCGCAACGTAGTGGCAACGCTCTGGGACGTCGAAGATGATTCATCGCGTAGCTTCGCAGCCGCCTTCCATCGTACGCTGCGCAAATCCGGCAACGCATCCACGGCGGCTCGCGCAGCACAGATTGCGATGCTGCGATCGAGCGATCCGCATCGGCACAGTCCGCGTGCATGGAGCGGGTTTCAGGTTTTCAGCGTTGGATCGTGAGCGGCTACGCCGCGATCAGCGCCGACTCGATCCGCCGCAAGCGGGGCGAGCGTGCGAGCGCGTGTTTCGTTGAAGCGGCCGGCGCACGCGCTGCACGCGTTGACGTGCTCCATTTGGCGATCTCGTTTTGCGGTGACTTTGGCGGGAGCCGAGTGGGTGAACAGGCTGCTGATTTCATCTTCGGGAGAGGTGCCGTTTGCGCATCATCTGTTCGCTCCCGTCGTTGCAGGTCCGTCACGCTACCTGTACGGAACTCCTGCGAAATCTATGGGACGACGAATGCGATCGCCGATCGGATGCACTGTCCTCCAGACGAGATTCATCCGACGCCGGATCGCATCAATGCGAGGCGCGGGCGCATTCATTCGATCGCCGATCGGATTCATGCGACGCGCGATCGCATGCATGCAACCAGCAGTCGAATGCACTGTCCTCCAGACGAGATTCACGCGTGCGCCGAGCGGATGAATACGACGGCGCGTCGCTTGAATGCGACCGGCGATCGAATGAATGCGATCGCGCGTCATCTGCCACCATCTCCCGGCACGCGCGATCGGCGAGCGTGAGCACGAGCATGCCATCGCCGGGCGTAACGATGACCCGCACGCCCGCATGAAAGCCATGTTCCTCGAGCCACTGCCCGGACATGCGCACAGCTTCTTGCGGCCTACGCCTTCTTCGCCACGCAATACACCATTCCCGCCCAGCGCTTCGTGACGACACCGAGCCACCCGAACGCGAGCGCGATTAGACGGAGACGAAGTCCGCTCTGGCGGCGCATGAACAGCGGCCACGCGAGGTACGCGTTTGCGCCACGGACCACACCCGTCTCCAGCACCTGAAAGCCCGCCGCTTCGGCGAACGTGCCGAGCTCCTGTGGCGTCATGCAGAACTGATAGAAAACGCCGTTGCCGTCGCTGCCATCGAGCTGCGCGGCGCGCCGCTGGACGTCGTAATCGCGCGGCACCGTCACCACGATCACGCCATCCTTCGCCAGCACGCGGTGAAACTCTTTCAGCGCCGCATCCGGTCCTGCCGGATCGTGCTCGATCACGCCCCACGACACGATGCCGCCAAACCGGCCTTCCTCGTACGGCAGCGCGCGGATGTCGGCACGCGTCCAGCGCCGCTCCGGAAATCCCTCGCGCAACTGCTGGACCATCCGCTCCGAGTAATCGCATCCCTCGCTGTCGTATCGCGAGGCGAGCGCCTCGACCCATGCGCCGTTGCCGCACCCCGCATCGAGCACGCGCGCACCGGCAGGGACATAGCGACGGATCAGCGTCCACTCCGGCGAGCGCCGGATGCGCCACGGACGCCAGAACGGCCGGCGGCGCACATCGCCGAAGAGATCGGCCCAGCTGTCCGGAGTGCTGAGTTGCGAGGGTCGCGTTTCGCGGTACATCGGCGGCGGATCTTACATCGTCAACGCCGACTCGATCCGCCGCGTGAGGTCGTTCATCGCGTTCTCCAGCAGCGGCGCGAGGGCGCGTGCGTGCTCGAAATCGCTCTCGCGCGCGGCGCGCTCCAGTTGAATCGCGAGCTCCAGCGCGGGCACGCCGGGGAAGTTGCTCACGCTCCCTTTCAGCTTGTGCGCGGCGTAAAAGAGCGTGTCGGCATCGTGCTTCTCGATCGATTTCCGGATCGATTCGATTGCCTGCGGCGTCTGCTTCGCGAATGCCTCGCTGACTCTCGCCAGCAGGCGGCGGTTGCCGTCGACGGCATCGAGAATCGGATCGTGCTCGGGCGCGGTGGTTCGCAGAATGTCGCCGAGCTGCCGCGCGTCAATCGGCTTGGTCAGCACGGCGTCCATACCCGCATCGATGCAGCGATCGCGGTCTTCGCGCCGCGTGTGCGCGGTCAGCGCCACAATCTTCGTCTGCACTCCGCGTGCGCGTGCGCGGCGCGTGACTTCCAGTCCGTCGATGTCCGGCATCTGCACGTCCATCAGCACCAGATCGAACGAATCATTCGCCAATCGATCGAGCGCCTCGCGTCCATCCCCGGCGACGACGACGTGATGTCCCATCCGCTGCAGCACCTCCGACGCGAACTCCTGATTCACGATGTTGTCCTCGGCCACCAGCACGCGCAGCGGGCGCTCGGCGGTGGGCTGCGGCACGACCGTCTCGCGTGCGATCGCTTCGGTCAATCCGAGGGCGAGACCGAGCGCGTCGAGCAGTTCGCGCTCCGCGACCGGACGCACGAGCTGCAGGCGATCATCCGATGACTCCGCGAGCGGCGACACGATGCGGATCACCGGCGCGCGGACCATCTCCTTCCCCGCCGTGATCGTGCAATCGAACGAGCCGCGGTGCGCGTCGCGGATCGACGGCACGTCCTCCACGATGACGCCGTGCGCCGTGAGCATCTCGCGCATGAAGAGGCCGGCCATCTCATTCGACTCGACGATCAGCACGCGCTTCCCTTCCAGCCCCTTCTCCCACGACTCGCGGCGCAGCTGCGCGTGCGCGCGATCGGTCTCCAGCGTCAGCGAGAAGGTGAACGCGCTTCCCTTCCCGAGGTGACTGGAGACGGCGATCGAGCCGTTCATCGCTTCCACGAGGCGCGCCACGATCGCCAGACCGAGGCCCGTTCCGCCGAAGCGCCGCGAGTGCGACGAATCGGCCTGCGTGAACGGCTGAAAGATTGCGTTCTTCTTGTCCGGATCGATGCCGATGCCTGTATCCCGAATTTCGCATTGCAGGATCACGCGGCGGTCGTCCTGGGCCACGAGACTCACCCGCACCGCGATCTCGCCGGCCGGCGTGAACTTCACCGCGTTGCCGGCGAGGTTCACGAAGATCTGCCGCAGCCGCAGCGGATCGCCCCAGAGTGTCTCCGGCACATCGCGATCGACGAGGAAGGCGAGGCTCAGTCCCTTCTGCGCCGCGGTCACGCCGAGCGGCTTCATCGTGTCGGTCAGCAGGTCGCGCAGGCCGAAGTAGACCGGCTCGAGCTCGATCCTGCGCGCTTCGATCTTGGCGAAGTCGAGGATGTCGTCGATCGTGCCGAGGAGCGATTCGGCGGAGTGGCGCGCCAGATCGAGCTGGCGAATGCGATTGGGCGAGCGCTCACCGTCGCGCAGCAGCTGCAGCATGCCGAGGATGCCGTGCAACGGCGTGCGCATCTCGTGCGACATGTTCGCCAGGAACTCGCTCTTCGCCGCGCTTGCTGCTTCCGCGCGCGAGCGCGCTTCACGCACGGCCACCGAGTACTCCTCGAGCTGCCGGATCAGATCGCGCGACACGCGAATCGCTCCCCCCATCTGCGCCCGCCGCACCTCGGCCGTTCGGGCGGTCAGTGCGATGTAGAGGCCCGCGGCGCCGATGAAGATCAATTTCACCGCGACCACCGCCGGATCGATCGGACGGCCGTCGACGAACATCACCCAGAACAGCATTCCGGCGTAAGAGATCGTGACCCATCCGGCGAAGAAGAGGCAGCGGCGGAACGTCGTCTGCGTCTGGTCCGCCACGCGCATCAGCAGCACGTAGAACAGCCAGCTCCGCTCCGCGCCGGATGAGTAGACGCAAAACGTCCAGAGCGGCACGTCGAAGATCAGGAACGCGAGGTTGAGATCGAACGGCAGCGCGCGCTCGTAGAAGAGGCGGATGACGATCGTGGAGACGATGCAGTTGATGCCGAGCACGATCGCGACGGTCGTCCACGGCAGGATCTGCGGCTGATCGAGAAAGTAGCGATCGTTGAGGTAGACGCCGAGGGAGAGAAAGATCGAGCCGACCACGCGGAGGAGCGGGATCTCGAAGGTGGCGAGATGGATCGCGCGCTCGAGTTTTTTTCGGTCGATGTCGTCGGGTTGAATCGCCACCACCGCGGCACGACGACGCGCGGAGCTGAGAAGCCGAGCGGTGCGAGTGGTCTGCGTGGGCTGCATGGAAGTGGTTGCTGAGTTGCTGGGTTGCTGGGTTACTGAGTCAGCAACTCAGCAACCAGGCAACGCGGCAACTGGTTACGCAACCCCGGAGCGTTCGCGACGATTCAGAATGCCACGAATGCGCGGCAGAAGCATTTCCTTTCGGATCGGCTTCCGCAGAAAGTCCGCCGCTCCGAGCTCGAGGGAGCGCGCTTCCACTTCCGGACCGGCCACGCCGGTGATGAAGATCGCCGGAGTGGCGATCCCTTTCTGGATCATGATCTCGAAGAGGCGCAGACCGCTGAGCGTCGGCAGATTGATGTCGAGGATCAGCAGATCGAAGCGGCGGCGTCCGATCTCGATCAGCGCTTCGCCGCCGTCCGCGACCGTCACCACTTCATAGCCTGACTCGTTCAGGAATCCTTCCACGAGTGCGGACGACACCGCATCATCTTCGACCAGCAGCACGAGCACCGGTCCGTCGCTGCGATTGTTCTGCACTTCGCGCGGCGCGGGGCTGCGATCGAGCGCCGCGACGATCTCCTCGCGCACCTTCTCCGTTTCCGCGCTCGGCTCGCGATTGAAATCGCGGCGGAGGATGTCGGCGCATTCCTGGTAGCGGCGCAGCGCGGAGTCGGGACGTCCCTGCTCGAGCTGCAGCCGCATCAGCGCGCGATGCACCACTTCCTGCGACGGATCGAGTGACAGCAGGCGGCTCGCGGTCTCCACCGCGTTCTCCCACCATCCCGCTTTGATCTGCGCGGCGAGCAGGCGTCCGAAGATCGCCACGCCCGCGCGCCAGTACCGCAGGCGCTGCTCGGCGAGCCAGTCGTCGAACGGCTGGATCTCGCTCGTGAATGCGTCGAGGAGATTGCCGCGATAGAGATCCGCCGCTTCGCGGATGGCGTTGATCGACTCCGCATCGGCGAGCTGGTCGAACCGCTGCGTGTCGACGGTGACGTTGTCCGGATTGAAGCGGATGGTCTCGGCGTCTTCGAACACGATGTCGGGCGGCAGAAAGCGCAGTGCGTACTGCACGTCGCGCACGAGTCCGCGCACCAGCGATTCATCGGGATTACCGAAGATCAGCTCGCCCGCCTGAGCGATCGAGCCGCGGTCCCCCGTCAGCGCGAGGTACACGATCAGCGCGCGGGCTTTGCGATTGCCGATCGAGAGCGCATTTCCCCTGTGATCGATCGCAGACAGCCCACCGAAAAGGCGGATCCGAAGCAGTGTCATGGGACCAGGGACCTGCAAACGAGAGTAACACAGGCGAGGGTGGTATTGCCTTAAATCCGCACGTGCGAGCCGTGCTCTGGAACGTGAGTTGCTCAATTGCCGGGCAGGAGAAAATGAAATGAAGAAGTCGCTTCTATCGATGTTTGCCGCGCTCTCCCTCATCGTCTCGCTCAATGCCTGTTCGAACTGGAATCGGGTCACTCCGAAGCCGCTCGACAACTCGGCGATCGAGACCGAGGTCCGCAAGAACCTGACGGCGGACGGCATCTCCGGCCTGCATATCGACGTCAGCAACGGCGTCGTCACCCTCGACGGTCACCTCAGCGCGAACGACAAAGCGAAAGCAATCGCCGACACGCAGAAAGTGCCGGGCGTGACGCGGGTCGTGGATCGGATCGCGGTGCCATAAAACCGGGTTCGAGGGTGCGTGGGCGCGTGGGTGCGTGGGCTCGTGGGCGCGTAGGCTCGTGGGCGCGTAGGCTCGTGGGCTCGCGGGCGCGTGGGCCCACGCACCCACGTACCCTCGCACCCACGTGCCCTACTTCTCGAACGCCCCCTTCGGCACTTCACTCGCCACACTGATATCCGTCAGCTCGATGCTCGACGTCTTCCCGCGCAGCTCGCGGCGCGTCGACAGCAGCAGTCCGCCGATCCGTTTGAAATCGTGGAAGTAGACCGGCAGCGGGATGTCATCCGGCTTCATGTTCTGCAGGTGCATGTCCCATTCGTCGACGATGCCGGTGTCGCGATTCACCCACATCCAGTAGTTGTCGCCGGGCGTGAGGCCGACCTTGTCGAACGAAAGCTTCACCACGTCCCACGTGTGTCCGCACTGATCGCTGCGCTCGCCGACATACTCGCGGTGCACGCCCGGATCCATCGACTTGATCGGCATCAGCAGCCAGTACGTGTCGTTGATGAAGCGCAGGTAGCCGGTGTCGAAGATCGTGGGATCGGTCACCTCGCCGCCGTTCTTCCACGCGCGTCCCTTCTTCGTGTTGATGTTCATGATGATCTCGAAGTCGTTGCCGGTAGGGTCTTGTCCTCTGACGCGGTAGTCGCCGGTGTATCGATCCCAGCGTTGCGGAAACGAGGTCACAATTTTTCCGTTCGAGACCACGTTGAACGTGAACGCGATGTAGCGCGCCTTCTCCCATGCCGGGCCGGCGAGCACGTCGATTGCACGACGAGCGATGTCATCGGCTGACTTCGCCGGCGCGGCCGCCGCGGGCTGCTGCGCGAACATCGGAATCACGGCAACAAAAAGGAGAATCGTGTTGAAGAGCGTTCGGATGCGCATGGCTCGGATGCTACCATCCGGAACTCCGCAGCACAGTCAATGATGCGAGACGATCGAATCGTCATCAGCGGACTCGGCGCTTTGAGTCCGAATGGAGTCGGGCGCGAACAGTACTTCGCGGCGCTCGCCGCCGGACGCAGCGGCGTGCGCACGATCACCCAGTTCGATGCATCCGAGCTCCCCTGCCGCGTCGCCGGCGAAGTCGATTTCGACGTCACGGCGTGGGTCGATGCGAAGAATCTCAAGCACGTCGGACGCGTCGTGCCGATGGCGATCGCCGCAACCGATGAAGCGCTGCGCGACGCGAAGCTCGATCCGTCATCGATGTCGCTCGAGGAGCGCCGCAACATCGGCGTGATGCTCGGCTCCGGCGGCGGCGCGATCGAGTTCAGCGAACGGATGTACGAGCTCTGGTATCGCGGCGCGGTCAAACAGGCCTCGGTGTACGCCATTCCATCCGGCACGATCGGCACGCTCGCGTCCGAGATCTCGATGGCGTATGACTTCCACGGCTTCTCGCATCTGATCTCCACCGGCTGCACGTCGTCGACCGATGCCCTCGGCTACGCGTATCGCAACCTCAAGCTCGGCATCGTCGATTACGTGATCGCCGGCGGCGCCGACGCGACGATCACCGAAGGGATCATGACCGGCTTCTGCATCATGCGCATCGTGTCGAGTGCGTACAACGATTCGCCGCAGATCGCCTCCCGTCCCTTCACCAAAAACCGCGACGGCTTCGTCCTCGGCGAAGGCTCGTGGATGTACGTGATGGAGCGCGAGTCGACGGCGCGCGCACGCGGCGCGCACATCTACGCGGTGGTCTCCGGCTACGGCTCGACATGCGATGCGTACCACCGCGTGCGCATGGACGACTCCGGCGAAGAGCCCGCGCGTGCGATGCAGCTCGCAATGAACGAGGCGCAGGTCGCGCCGGAACAGATCGGCTACCTCAACTATCACGGCACATCGACCGATCTGAACGACCGCATCGAAACGCGCGCGGTGAAGAAAGCGTTCGGCAAACACGCGTCGCGCCTGGCGGGATCGGCGACGAAGTCGATGATCGGACATCCGCAAGGCGCATGCGGCGCCGCCGGCGTCGCCGCGACATTGATGGCATTCCGCGACGGCATCCTTCCGCCCACGATCAACCTCGATACACCCGACCCCGAGTGCGATCTCGATTACATCCCTGACACCGGCCGCCGCGCGCAGATCGAAGCGGCGGTGTGCAACACGATCGCATTCGGATCCAAGAATTCGGCGCTGGTACTGACGCGGGCGTGAAGAGAATCGACGAACCGGAGCTCCTCGACGAACACGACGCTCCGCGCGCCGACATGGAGCGCTCGCTCCGCGATCTCCGCCGCATCAACAAATACCTCGGCGGCCGCTCGATTTACCGGCGATTACTCCGTGCCCACGGTGCACACAAATCGGTCATCGACATCGGCACCGGCACTTCCGATCTCCTCGAACAGATCAGCGGCTTCCGCGTCGGGGTCGATTTCAAGATCGAGCACCTGCGCTACTTCCGCGATGCGCGCATTCACCGCGTCGTCGGCGACGCACTGCATCTCCCTTTCCGCGACAACGCCGCCGACGTCGTCACCTCGGCGCATTTCTTCCACCACTTCTCGCCCGATCAAAACGCGCAGATCCTCAACGAATCGCTGCGCGTCGCGAAAAAAGGAGTGGTGGTCAACGACACGCGGCGGCACGTTCTCCCGCTGATCTTCATCCTCCTGCTTTGCGCGATCCGCGTGTTCGGCCGCATCACGCGATCCGATGCACCGGGCTCGATCCGCCGCGGCTACACGATCGACGAAGTGCGCGGGATCGTTGCGAAAACCGACGCAGCGAAGAAGTCGATCGTGAGAGCGTGGCCGTTCCGCTTCGGGATCCTGCTGTGGAAGTAGACGTCGCGATCGTCGGCGCCGGACCGGGCGGCTCGACGCTCGCCACGCTGCTCGCGATGCGTGGCGTCTCCGTCGCATTGATCGATCGCGACACGTTCCCGCGCGACAAACTCTGCGGCGAGTTCCTTTCGTACGACGCACTCCCGATCGTCGAAGCACTCGGCATCGACCTCGGCGAGGCACCGCACATCGACCGCTGCCGCGTCGTGTCGCGCAATCGCACGTACGAGTTCGCGTTCCCGTTCGCGGCGCGCGGCGTCTCGCGAATGAAACTCGACGAGCTGCTGCATCGCAGGGCCGTCGCGGCAGGCGCGGTTCCGATCACGCAAGCGATTACGTCACTTGCGGAGATCGACGCGCGCGTGATCGCCGGTGCGTGGGGCCGCTGGGGCCGATTCGATCAGCAGCTCGATCGCTCCTTCGTGCATGACCGCTCGCATCGCAATTTCGGATTTAAACGGCATTACCGCGGTGCACACGAATCGGGCGTCATCGAGCTTTACTCGTTCGCTCGCGGGTACCTCGGCGTCAGCGATGTCGAAGACGGCATCACGAACATCTGCGGACTCGTGCACGCCGATCGCCTCGCGGGACACAAAGGCAAGTGGGACACGTTCATCGAAACGATCCGCGCCGAAGAACCGCGACTCGACGATTTGTACGGACGATTCGAGCCGGCGCAGGAGCACTTTCTGTCGAGCGAGCCGGTGATCTTTCGATCGCGATCGGCGGTCGAAGGCGGCATCTTCATGATCGGCGACGCATCGGGCGTCATCGATCCGCTCACCGGCAACGGCATGGCGATGGCGATTCAATCTGCGGTCGTCGCCGCGCCGTACATCCTCTGCGCGCTGACGGACCGGCGGAGCGCCGAGGATCAGTATCGCGAGGAGCATCGGCGAATGTTCGGGAAGCGGATCGGCTGGAGCCGCCGCGTTGCCGCGCTGTTGTCGCGCCCCGCGCTCCTCGATCAATCGCTACGAGTCGCACAGACGCCCGCGTTCGGACGGTTCCTCCTGCGCCACACCCGCGCGCGGCGCGACGAGATGGCGCGTTTGCTCGACCGCATCGGAGCGCGGCCGTCCCGGCCGCAGCGAGCGGGCGTCCCGCCCGATCGCTAATGTTCCAATCTGCGAAAAGCCGCCGGCCGAGACGGCCGCCGGCTGCGGACGAGACGTCCGCGCTCCCCGGCGCTGCTCGATCAATCGCTGCGAGTCGCGCAGACGCCGGCGTTCGGACGATTCCTCCTGCGCCACACCCGCGCACGGCGTGACGAGATGGCCCGTTTGATCGACCGCATCGGAGCGCGGCCGTCCCGGCCGCAGCGAGCGGGCGTCTCGCCCGATCGCTAATGAAAGCCGCCGGCCGAGACGGCCGCCGGCTGCGGACGAGACGTCCGCGCTCCCCGCGCTGCTCGATCAATCGCTGCGAGTCGCGCAGACGCCCGCGTTCGGACGATTCCTCCTGCGCCACACGCGCGCGCGGCGTGATGAGATGGCGCGTTTGATCGACCGCATCGGAGCGCGGCCGTCCCGGCCGCAGCGAGCGGGCGTCTCGCCCGATCGCTAATGTTCCAGTAACGAAAAGCCGCCGGCCGAGACGGCCGTCGGCTGCGGACGAGACGTCCGCGCTCCACACGAGGTGCTAAATTTAAATGATGGCAACCAACGAGGGGGAATTCCTGCTGCCGCTCTTCCCCCTGCCGAACATGGTGTTTTTCCCCAGCACGCGTGTGCCGCTGCACGTCTTCGAGCCGCGTTACCGGCAGATGATCGCCGACGCACTGGAGAACGATCAGCGTGTCGGCATCGTCCTGCTTCGTCCCGGCTGGGAAGCCGATTACTTCGGCGCGCCGGCGATTCACATCTGCGGCACCGTCGGCACCATCGAACAGGCCGTGCCGCTCGATGACGGACGCTTCAACATTCTCCTGCGCGGCGACGTGCGATTCCGCGTCGTCGGCGAAGTGTCGTCGCAGCCGTATCGCACCGCGCGGGTCATCGCGCAGCCGGAGACGCAGCGCACCGTCGACGAGTCGTATGCGCAACGCGAATGGCTCGCCGATCTCTCGCGGCAGTATCTGCGCTACCTGCCGGAGCAGTCGCCGGTGCCGGAGATCGAGACCGTCGGACTCGATGCGCTGACGAACGCGCTCATCATGTCGCTGAACCTCGAAGTCGAAGAAAAGCAGCGGCTGCTCGAGATCGACGACATGATCGGGCGCGCGGAGCAGGTCGGCAACGAGCTGTCGTCACGCATCGAGAGCCTGCGATTCCTCGCGCCCTTCCGGCGCGGCGGCGGCGATCCCGCGCAGAATTAGCGCTTCTTTTTCCCGCCGCTCTCGATCTTGAACGTGTAGTCGCGAACGGGATTCATTCCCCACAGGCACTCGACCTTGTACTCGCCCGGCGCGAATTTCGTCGTGTCGATTTTCAGCGTCGCCACCTTCGCGCCGTTCATCTGTTTCAGCGGCCAGGCGACGCGCTCCCCTTTCGCGTTCGTCACCATCGCGCTCGTCTGCAGTCCGCCGGGCGATTCCTTGAGCCACATCGTGACGTACACCGGCTGGCCCGGGCTGAACACCTCCTGCGACTCGTACACGTTGCCGTCGGTGCCGAGCCGCGCGCCCATCGCCGAACGCTCCAGCACGTCGAAGTCGAGCGGTAACGTCCGTTTGATGCTGACGTTGCGCAAGTCCGCGGGCTGGGTGGTCGTCTGCGGGGGATGAACAGCCTTCTTCGGAGTGCTGGTCGCGGTGTTGTTTTTCCCGCAACCAATCACGCTCAACACGACAACGACGGCGAACAACTTTCGCATCGAGTGAGTTTACTATTGCGCGCCAAATGTCCGGCCGGTCCTCGATTCTTTACCCCCGATTCGATCATCCTGCGATCGAGGAGCGCTACGCTTCCTGGCAGACGCAGATGCTGCTGCGCGCCGGCGGCGGCGAGCTGTTTTTCTACGATCCGGAAGAGCCGGCGTCGCTCGCCGCGGCGGATGTGGAGAGCGACGACGTGCTCGTCGTGACCGATCCGCTCGTCGTGCCGCCGATCAATCTCGCAGCGCGCCTGTCGGACGTGCTCGATGCGACCGGCGCGGCCGCGGCGGTGCCGGTATCGAACGTCGCGCAGTACGAAAAACAGCTGCGCCTTCCGCCGTCGCAATATCTGACGTTGCGCGAATTGCAGGATGTCGTCGCCGACATGCAGAAGCGCACCGACGACATCGAGAAGATGAAGTGGGACCGGTCCGATCCGGCGATCTATCTCTGCCCCACCGCGTTCCTCGAAGAAGCGGACGACGTGCCGCGACGCGCGCTGGCCGGACTGGAGGTGGCGATCTCCGCGAACGATTACGTGCATCGCTGGAGCTCGCTGCGCGGCCAGGCGCGGCTCGATCTGCTCGCACGCATCGGCACCGACGCGAAATCGATCCTCGAATTCGGCTGCGGCGAAGCCCCGCTCGGCGAAGCATTGAAGAAACGGCAGAAGTGCCGCGTCGTCGGCATCGAGCTCGATCAGCGCGCCGCCGCCATCGCCCGCAAACGGATCGACAACGTCTTCTGCGGCGACGTGCGCGAGATCGTCGCGCTGATCCGCGAGAAGTTCGACTGGATCATCGGCGGCGACATCGTCGAGCATCTCGACGAACCGTGGTCGTTCCTCTCCGACCTGCGCAAGATCGCCGCGCCCGGCGGAAAGTTGTTGCTGTCGTTGCCGAACGTCGCGAACGCGTCCGTGATCAACGACCTCCTGCACGGCCGCTTCGACTACGTCTACATGGGCCTGACGTGCGTCGGCCATCTGCGCTTCTTCACGAAACGCACGATCGAAGAGATGCTGACGATCGCCGGCTGGGAAGTCGTGTCGATCGAGCCGCAGGAAGTCGTCTCCACGAACGGACGCGACGACCTGCTGCGCGCGCTCGATCACGTGCGCTACGCGTATTCGAAGGACGACGTGCTCCCCTCCGGCTACTACGTCACCGCCCAAAACCCAGTGTAGGACAAGCTCTCAGCTTGTCCCCCCGGGTCCCAAAAAACCCGGCAACCTGAGAGGTTGCCCTACACAAAAATCGTGTCGTGGGGCGCCGACCTCTCCGACTCCGGCCGCCCCGCGGTGTAGTAGTAGAGCGACACCGACTTGCGCGTCACGCCCGCGGGCGACGTCAATGGATGCGGATGCCCGTGATACGAACGATCGCTGGTCGAGAACACGACCGTGCGATTGAACAGCGGCAGGATCCGTTTGCGGCACGAGCGCATCTCCGCATCCCACAGCTCGAGGTGGCCGCCGTACTCCTCGCGCCAATCCTTGTTCATGTAGATCAGCATGTTGAGCCGGCGATCGAGATGCAGCTTCGGGTGGACGTTGAAGTCGGCGTGGATCTTCAGGAATCCGCCCGGCTCGATCTGATGCAGTCCGCCGCCGCCGAAGTACGGATCGGGAATCAGCCCCTCGATGCCGGTGAGCGCTTCGAGGAACAGCAGCATCTCGAACGAGTTCATCGCATCGAGAAAGCGGCGCACCGTGTCGCCGATCGTGCTCGTCGCGTAGAAGAAGCCGAGCTTTTTCTCCTGCGGGTTGTCGAAGCGCATCCACTTCGTCTCATCGGGCGACGGAAACTCCGCCAGCACCGTGTCGAGATCGGCGTCGTCGAAGAGGCCGTCCATCACGATGTGCGGGAACGGATCCCCAGAAATGTACTGCTCGCGAAACCCATTCGGATCGTAGTGAAGGCGCACGCGAAAAGTGTATCGTGCGCGCCAATGTCCCTGCCGTACCGTGACTTCTACTATCCACTCAATGTCTTCATGCATGTCCTGACACTCGAACAGGG
>C688J18823_10000707_pt1 | contig 19737 bp, 16 predicted proteins | sample HopSoiMetagenom1_FD_18823 | JGI IMG/M metagenome (IMG submission 18823) | reverse complement strand
ACGATCCGCGTGTGATCGCGGCGCTCGGAGCGCCGGTCGAAGCGGGATGGTGGGTCAAGGGCTCGCTGACGACGGACAACGGCGGCCACGCGAACATCGACTTCCCGATCTCCGGGCCGAAGAACAAAGCGACGGTGATCGCGGTGGCGACGATCAACGAGCAGGGGAAGTGGGTCTACACGCGATTGCAGGTCGATCCGGACGGCGGTCCGCCGATCGATTTGCTGCAATGAGTGTGGTGTAGGTGTAGGACAAGCTCTCAGCTTGTCCCCCCAGCCACCCGACAAGCTAAGAGCTTGTCGTACACCGCTTTGCGGCGGTGATGCTCGTGTAGAGCGTTTCCAACCGCGTAATCCGCAGCTCCTTCGAAAAGCCGGTCACGACGTGCTCCCGTGCGTTGCGCGCGACGGCATTCGCGCGCGCCGGATCGTCGATCACTTCGCGCAACGCGTTCGTCAGCGCGGCGCGATCCTTCATCGGAATCAGCCAGCCGACTTCGGGCGACGACACGAGCTCGCGATTGCCACCTGCATCGCTCGCGATCACCGGCTTGCGCATCGCCATCGCTTCGCGAATGGTGCCGGTGATGCCGGTGCCGGCCCACGATGCGTCGACGACGAGATCGCATGACGCGAACACATTCGGCATGTCGCTGCGGTACTCGATCGCCGACACCGGCAGATCTTTCGCGTAGGCCATGACTTCGTTCTTCTCCGCATCGTTGCGGCATCCGATCAGCGCGAGGTGGGCCTTGCCGCGAATATCGCTCACCGAATCGATCAGCTCCTTCCATCCTTTCCAGTCGCGCACACCGACCTGCGCGATGAGAAATCGATCGTCCGCGATGTTCTTCTCGCGGCGGAACGCGCGCGGATCCCATTTCTCCGGATCGAAGACATTCACGTCCGTCCCGGCGTAAACGACCTCCACCTTGTCGGCGGGCAGCCGTCCGCTCGACACGATCACGTCCTTGATTTGCCGACACACCGTCACCACGCGATCGACGCGTTTCGTGCGGTACTTGCCGCGATTCCACACATCGAGCGGAAACGACACGCCGCGATTGACCACGAATGCACCGACCGGATCGCGCGCCGTCGCCGCCAGCGCGAGCGCGTGCGCGATCCCTTTGTGCACGTGGATCACCTCCGGTTTTTGCAACCGCACGAGCCGCCGCAATGCGAGCATGCTGCGGATGTCGAACTGATGCCGCATCGGCAATCCGGCGAATGCGACGCCGCGCTCTTCGCACCTCGCCGCGAGCACCGGATCGGGGCGGCTGATGACCGTGACATCGTGTCCGCGCTCGCGCAGGCCGGTCGCCGCCTGAAACATCTGATGCACGGAGCCGGTGTTGAACTGGTTGAATTCGAGGATCTGGAAGATGCGCATCGGGTGTCATCCTGAGCCGCAAAGACGGCGAAGGACCCGCTGCGTCTCCGCGTACGGGTCCTTCGCGCTCTACGGCGCTCAGGATGACACAACGCGCGCGCTGAAGTATCGTTTCTCCGCCCCGAAAGTGCGGTAATTTAAAGACATATGACCAACGACAAGAAAGAATTGAAGGTGACGGACAAACGGATCTTCACCGCGGAGGGGGAGATTCGCGACGAATTCAAGAACGAGATCCACCCTTCAGATCCGGCCACGATCGCCGCGCCTCCGCCACCGGCTCCCGAACCGGCGAAACCGGAACCGAAAAAAGAGGCCGCGCCTCAGTCGAAACCGGCGGATTCGAAGGGCCGTGCGGCGACGGACGCCAAGGGCCGCTCGATGCAGGACCGCGCCGGCAGTCCGGAGACTCCGTTCGCCAATTTCATCGAGCCGCTCATCGCCCAGGCCTACATGAGCCTCGGCATGCTGCGCAATCCGTATCAGCCGGAGGCCAAGGTCGATCCGGGCGCCGCGCGGCAGATGATCGACATCCTCAACCTGCTGCAGGAGAAGACCGCCGGCAACCTCACGCCGGAAGAAGAGGACTTTCTGACCACACATTTGGGAGAATTGAAGCTCGCCTACGTCCAACGGACGAAGAGCATCTGAATGAGACGACGTCTGATCTGGGGGCTGCTGCTGTGCGGGTGGGCGATCATCGTCCGTGCCGAGCAGCCTGCGCCGCGCGACATCTGGCCGCAGGCCACGGCCGCCGCCGACTCCGGCGACGTCGATCTGGCAATCAAGAAAACCAACGAGCTCACCGAGACCGGACGCTCCTACGGCATCCGCACGTATCCGCTCTACGCATCGGCCGCCGCCGCGCTGGCGAGCCAGGCCGACAAACAGAATCAGAAAGACGTCGCCGCGTGGGCTGCGAAGGCCGCGGCGCAGCTCGATCCCAAATCGCCGTCCGTCGCGTTCTCCCTCGCCGATCGCGCCGCCGCGCAGAAGAGCTGGACCGCCGCGCTTCAGGCGGACTTCCGCGGAATCGCGAACGTCTTCGTCACATACCGCACGCGCCTGCTCAGCCAGGCCGACATGATCATCGCCGCATCACTCGCGCTGGCATTGACCGCGGCGGTGTTCGCGATCGCGCTCTTCATCCGCTACGGCCGCGCCATGGCGCACGACTTCCGCGAGATTCTCGGACAGAGTTTCCGCGGCGGCTCGGTGACCGTCCTCGCGTTCGCGTTGCTGTTCCTCCCGCTCTTCGTCTGGCTCGGACCGGTGTGGCTCGTCTTCTACTGGTTCATCATCTTCTTCGGCTACGCGGGCATCCTCGAACGGATCCTGATCGTGCTGATCTGTCTCGTCGTCGCGGCGCTGCCGGTCGCGCTCGACAAAGCCGCGAACTGGACCGCCGGCGTCGACAGTCCGGTGGTGATGTCCGCGATTGCCAGCGCGGAGCGCAGCTATCAACCCGAAGCGCTGCGCCGCGTGCAGGAACTGGTCGGACTGATTCCCGACAATGCCGACCTGCAGCTCCTCCTCGGCAACCTGCAGCTGCAGGACGGCAACGAGCCGCAGGCGAGCGTGCACTATCGCCGTTCCGTCGAGTTGAAGGACTCCGCCGGCGCGCACGTCAACATCGGCAACCTGCACTTCCTCGACAACGACTTCGCCGCGGCGATCACCGAATACGAAAAAGCGCAGCAGCTCGATTCCAAGCTCGCCATCGCGTACTACAACCACTCCGTCGCGAGCGGCGAGGTCTACAAATTCGACGAGCAGGGACGGCAGATCGAGCAGGCCAAACAGCTCGATCGGGCGGGCATCGAACGATTGCTGTCGAATCCGCCGATGCAGAAGATCGTGATCTACCACCCGTCGATCGCGGCAGCGTGGGATCTCGCGTCGAACATCGCGAAGCGCGGAAACGCGCGCTCGATCTTCGGCAACTACTCGTACTTCGATCCGGTCGTCAGCGCGACCAATCCGGTGACGATCGGCGCAGGCGTCACGATCATCCTCGCCATGATGCTCTGGCTGCGCCGCCGCGCCCGCGGCTTCGCCGGACAGTGCATCAAGTGCGGACGCACGTTCTGTCATCGCTGCAAGTCGGCGCGGGAGAGCGCGACGTACTGCACGCAATGCATCCACATCTATCTCAAGCGCGACGGCGTCTCGCTCGACACGAAGCGCTCCAAGCTCGAGGAAGTCTCCGACTACCACACCGGCATGGCGACGCGGAATCGCATCTTCGCCACGTTCCTCCCCGGCTCCGCGCAGCTGATCGAAGGCCGCACGATCGCCGGACTCCTCGGCGTGTTCCTCTTCCTGCTGTTCGTCTCGATCGCGGTGCTGATCGGCCGGCTCGCGCCCGCCATCGGCCCGGTCGCCGAGACCGCGAAGCTGCTCGTGCGCGTGGTGTTCATCGTGCTGGCGATCCTGATGTGGGTCATGATGTCGCTTCCGGTTTACAAACGCAGAGTCGTCGTCACGTAACCCCATGGCACTGGAAGGCACACTTCGCGACTTCAGCCTCGCCGACATCTTTCAGCTGATCGGACTGCAGCGAAAGACCGGCGTGCTGACGCTGCGCGGCAAGGACGACACGGTGACCGTCACGTTTCTGGACGGCAAAGTCGTCGGCGCCGACTCGCTGAACCGCCGCCTCGAGAACCGCCTCGGCACGGTGCTGATCAAGACCGGCACGCTGTCGCAGGACCAGCTCAATCGCGCGCTCGAGATCCAGAAAGAGACGCTGCAGCGCCTCGGCTTCATCCTCACCCACTACGGAATCATCTCCAGCGATTCGCTCAAGCAGGCGATCCAGCTGCAGATCCTGCAGATCGTCTATCGCCTCTTCCGCTGGAAAGACGGCGACTACCACTTCTCGCAGGAAACGACGATCGAGTACGACCGCGACAACGTCGTCCCGATCACCGCCGAATCGATCCTGATGGAAGGCGCTCGCATGATCGACGAGTGGCCGATCATCGAGAAGCGGATCCGCTCGTACGACATGATCTTCCGCAAGAAGCTGACCGACCAGGAGATCGTGGTCGTCGGCGCGGAGGACGTAGACGAAATCGACTTCGACGGAACTCGCGCACCGAAGAAGAAACGCGCCAGCGCGGACAAGATCCGCATCTCGGAAGAAGAGAAGCAGATCTACGACCTGGTCGATGGACTGACCACGGTCGGCGACATCGTCGAGATGTCGAAGCTTTCCGAGTTCGACACGAACAAGTCGCTCTACGAGCTCCTCACGCGCGACCTGGTCGAGGAAGTGCGCGGCCGTTCCGCGCAGGCGGTGATCGAACAGACCACGCCGGTCGACGAGACGGAAGTCGCGGAGACGCCGGTGCCGCTGCCGCTGGTCGTCATCCTCGCGGCCATCGCCATCATCTCCCTCGGCACATCGTTCAAGAATCCCCTCAACGGGTTCGCCCCGTTCACCCGCCACACGTCATCGGTGCGGGAGACGAAGAAAGCGATCTCGATGGAGCGCATCGAAGCGATCGGTCAGGCCATCGAGAAGTTCAACACGGTGAACAACCGCCTCCCCGGCGGCCTCACCGACCTCGTCCCGAACTACATCGCCACGCACCTGCTGACCGATCCCTGGGGCAACGCGTACAAGTACCTCCAGCGCCCCGACAAGTACCTCGTCATCGGCTTCAGCGGAGACGGAAAAGCGGATACCGACCTGTTCCTCTCGCGCACCATCGACGCCGCCGGCGCGCCCGCCCAAACGCAAAGGCCGCAAACGGGCGGGATCGAGATATTGCCGGAGTAGTCCTTACGTCAGCCGGGCAAGCAACTCGTCGCGCGTGATCGACAGATTCTCGGCAACATCATCGAGAATCGCGGCCAGTGTTCCGGTCCTCATGTGAATCATGCCGAGGCACCGTTTACGTGATGCTGGCCGCTGGTGGTAGTTCGCGTCAGGCGCATGTGGCTGCCGGTCTGGCGAGTGACCGAGTAACCAACTCGGCCCAACCGCTTCGCCAGTTCTTCACCTGACCAGTCGCGCGGCAGCTTCAAACGGGAATGACTTCCTCGCGCGTGAAGTGCAGACGAACCATGCGCGGCATCTCGTCTTCCTCGAAGTGACACCGCACTGCATCACGAACGTTCCGCTCGAGATCTGCCAGATCGTCCGCCTCGGTGAAGATCGAAGCGCCGAGAGCGCGGGCGATGTAGCCGCCCTCCACGGCTTCTTCGACGAGAACGATGATTTCGGTCACCACACAATTCTACGGCACCACACTCCGCAGCTTCGCGCAAACGGGCGGGATCGAGATCCTTCCCGAATAGGGGGGGTAGGGAAACGCTGAGCTGCGCCTCTCCTCTTCAGAAGGAGGCGGCCATGCGACATCACCTCGTGCTTGCGGTGTTCGTTATCGCTGCCATGGCGATTCAAGCCACGGCACAGTCGTCAAATCAGTTCAACGTCCACTACCTCGATTCGGTGAATGGAAACTTTCTGTTTCGCGGAGCGATGCCCATCGCGAACGGGGCGCTCGATTACAAGGACCTTGTTGCGAACCTTCAGGCGGTTGCGAATGCGCACAAGCCGAAAGTGACGCTGCCGAAATCGTTTTACATCGCCGACATCAGCCTGGTGCAGTTGCAAAACAGCGGCGACACGAACGAGTTGCAAACGGAGTACGCGTACTGGGCGGGCAACAAGAATCAGGGAAGGTTCGTCTACTGGGAGACAGACGGCTACGTCATCGATCCGAGCTGTCCGCAGCTGTTCGCTCCCGCGGCGCCGAAGGGCTACCGCGACTACCTCGCGCGCACAGCCGACACATGGCTGCCCGACAAGCTGACCGCGCGCATCGATCAGCTGCACGCGTGGTTGATGAACGGCATGCCGAACGAGACCAAACTTCCGGTGGTCCTTTTCGTCCACTGCGACGGCGGATGCGATCGGACCGGAGAGGTCTCCGGCGCCTATGCGATGAAGTACCTCAAGCAGAGCTGGCACCAGATCAACACGATGAATTTCGGAGACTGCGGCGGCCATGCCTTCGGGTGCGGCAACTTCATCACCGCGCACTGGTACTGCTTCTGGCTTCAGGAGACGACCGGACGCAAAGACCTCGGCTGCGATTCGAAGGAGTCCTGCAACGGCACGCCGCAACCATCCATCGCGTGTCCGCCGCAGCCGTTCGGAACATGAAAAAACCTGAAACCTGAAACATGAAACCTGAAGAGGCGGCCGGCACCGTGCCTCCGTCTTCAGGTTTCGCTCTTCAGGTTTCAGCTTTTAACTACGGCACCACGATCCGCAACTTTCCCTCGGCTAACCCGAACGTCACCGGCGTTCGGGTCAGCCGTTCGCCGTCCGCGTACACCTCCATCGGATGCTCGCTCTCGAACGTGAACGTCCTCCCCGTCGCCGTCTCCACGAACGGGCTCTTCACGTGCGAGCCGGTGTACGCGCGCGGCAGCGTCTTGAGCAGCTGCATGCGTGACGTGCGATGCACCAGACATAGATCGAGCAGACCGTCGTCGACGCGTGCGGCGGGCGTGATGCGAATGCCGCCGCCGTACTGGCGCGTGTTGCCGACGCAGGCGAACATGATCTCTTCCGACCGTGTCCCGTTCATTACCACGCGACGCGGCGTGAAGCGCGGCAGCACGCGGAAGATCGAGTACAGATAGACCAGCGAGCCGCGCAGGAACTTCGCGTTCGCATTCGCGTACTCCGCGACCTCCGAGTCGAATCCGAGTCCCGCGACGCCGAGGTAGCGCAGGCCGTTTGCCGTTGCGACATCGACCTCGCGCGTCGAGCCGAACAGGATCGCGTCGCACGCCGGCACGACCGTGCGCGGGATGCCGCACACCTTCGCGAAATCGTCCCCCGATCCGAGCGGCAGCAGCGCCAGCGTCCCCTTCGCCAGATCGAACTCGCGCACCGCGAGATGCAGCGAGCCATCGCCGCCGCACACCACAACGCGGTCCCAATCCTCGCGCGAACTTTCGGCCGCGATTCGCGTCAAATCGGCGGGACTGGCGCTCGGCACGCAGTCGACATCAGCACCGCGCTCGCGCAGGTAAGCAAGCGCGCGGCCGATTTGTTTACGGGCCCGTCCCCGTCCCGCCATCGGATTGAAAATCATCTTCAACTTCATTGAGTTAGTGTAGGTCAGCCATGAAAAACACACGCACGCTTCTGCTCGTCTTCCTCATCTCGGTCGGCTGCAAGCCGGCCGCGGAGTCGCAGACGATCGCGCGGCAGCAGGCGCCGCAGCAGATCCCGGCGACGGTCAGCGCGGCGCGGCGCACACCGGTCGTCGTCGTCGCGCACAACGTCGCGCCGTCGGTCGTGAACATTCAGACGGAGGCGACGATCCGGCGGCGCGAGATCGACCCGTTCTTCGATCCATTCGGGATGTTCGGAGGACAGACCCGCTCGTACACCGCGCAGTCCCTCGGCTCCGGCTTCGTCTGGTCGAGCGACGGCATCATCGTCACAAACAATCACGTCGTAGAAGGCGCGTCGCGCATCAGCGTCGTCCTCAGCGACGGCACGCAAATGTCCGCGAAGCTCATCGGCGTCGATCCCGACAGCGATCTCGCCGTTCTCCGCGTCGATTCGAACAAGCTCACGCCTGCTCCGATCGGAACGTCATCCGACTTGATGATCGGCGAGACCGTCGTCGCCGTCGGCAATCCGTTCGGACTCAGCGGCTCCGTCACGACCGGCGTCGTCTCCGCGCTCGGCCGCTCGGTGCCGTCGAAAGAAGAAGGCCGCACGTTCACTGATTTCATCCAGACCGACGCCTCGATCAACCCCGGCAACTCGGGCGGCCCGCTGCTGAACATCGAAGGAAAAGTGATCGGCATCAACGTCGCGATTTACGCGCAGGCGCAAGGGATCGGGTTCGCCATCCCGGTGGATCGCGCGAAAAAAGTGATTCAGGATCTCCTGCGGTACGGACAGGTGCACAGCGCCTGGATCGGCGCGGTCACCGCGACGCTGACGCCCGAGGAAGCGAAGCGCGTCGGCTCGAAAGCGCCGCGCGGCGCGCTCGTTGCGCGCGTGTTCGCCGGCTCGCCGGCGCAGGCGGGAGGCTTGCGCGCCGGCGATGTGATCACGGCCGTCGGCGGCAAAGCGGTCGACTCGCGCGAGGCGTTCTCGACATTCACCGCGACGCTTCCCAGCGGCCAGCCGATCGATCTCGCGATCGTGCGCGAGGGCTCGCCGTCGCACGTTTCCGTTCGTCCGGTCGATCCGCCGAACAACCTCGGGCTGCGCGTGCTCAGCGAGATCGCAGGACTGCAGGTCGAGAACAGCGGCGGCAACGTCGTCATCGCGGACGTGAACCCCGGCTCGCGCGGCGCGAGCGCCGGCCTGCAGTCGGGCGACGTGATCGTCGGCGTGAATGGCGCCGAGGTGCGGTCGACGGCCGATCTCAATAACGAGCTGACCAAAGCCGTCGACCGCAGTTCGATCGTCCTGTCCGTGGCACGCGGACGCTACATCTACAACCTGACGTTCCCGCTGGGGTTGTGACGAACGATCACCATTTGCATCCGCCGGGCTGGAGGCAGGGCAGCTGCGTGAATCCGAACCACGTGTAATCGAGGCCGTAGGCGGTGATCGTCTGGCCTTTCGTCCAACTCGGCAGCTGGATCCAGAAACGGTGGTAGCTGCCGCCGTTGCATTCGCTCGCGATCGCCGATTCGCTGCCGGAGTCGGCGCGGACGATGTTCGTTACCTTCGTGTTGGTGGCGTATAGATCGACGACGTTCGACTTCGACGGTGCGTCCTGATCGCACGTCCAGCCCTGCGCCAGACCGGTGCTGCTGACGGCTTCGAGGTAGCCCTTCGGATTGTAAAGATCCTTCGGCATCCATTCCGGAGTGGTCACCCACCACGAGTAACCGTGCTTGCCGTACACCACGTACCGCGCCATGCCGAAGAACTGCATCGATGTGGAGCTCGTGTCGAACAGCGAGCTGTTGAAATAGTTCGCCTGGTAGACGCCCGGCACGCCGCTCTGCGGGATGCCGCCGAGTTTTTGGCTGTAGAACGCGTTCAGCGCGTACATCTCCGGTTTGTAGCCGTCCGGTCCGCCGCAAGGCCTGCTGGGATCGAACGAGTAAACACCCGCGCCATCACGCGAGATCGCGTAGCAGTCGTTCTTGAACGCATTCGAAGAGTCGACATGCAACTGCATCTCCTTCATCAGTCCTGACGCGATCGTCCAGTGATTCGGATAGCTGAATGAATACGCGTAACCCGAAGCCTTGAGGCCCATGGCCGCGCTGGCGAGACTGGTCATCAGACCGAAGCCATAGGACGGCATCTGCTGGCCGTGATTGAAGGTGATCGTCTCGTCCGTCCCGGCCTGCAGTCCGCTCACGCTGCCGTTGCACAGCACCGTCGGGTTGCCGGTGGACGAATGAATGCAGACGTTGCTGAAGAAATTGTCGATCTGGTTGATCGCCGCGCTGCGGAAGGTGCTCACGCTCGCATCGGAATCACCGCGCCGGTACTTGTACGCGGCGATCCACGCATAACCGACGGCCGCCTGCGAATAGTCGTCGAGACAGTTGTTCGTGCCGTTGATGTTGTCGCAGCCCGCATCCTTGACGAACGCGTAGTTCGTTTCGAGGCGCCGCAACTGCGCATCGAGCTCCTTCGTCGCGAATCCGTTTGCACCGATCCGCTGCGCCGCCGCAAAGATCAACGAAACGTGCGCGCCGCGCAGCCATCCCTGGAATTCGCTCGAATTCGCATCGATGGTGTTCCGGACCTTGTCTGTGAGCGCGTAGTCCGCCTTCAGCGCGCACGACGGGCTCTCAGCGTCCATGTGGATGCGCGCATAGTCGGCGAGATTTCCTTCCAGATCGTTCCACCGATAGTTGCTGGTGAACGCGGGATCGTCGACGCGACAAGCCCACGCGGCAGGCACCACGAACAGACACACGAGTACGACAAAAGTGAACCTGAACCTCATTGTCATGAAATCTCCATTCCCCTGTTTTGATGGCGACCAATATCGGTCGCGCAGGAGAGCGAGTTATGGGGATTTCGTTGGAAATTGATTGGATTGCGCGCTAGAACAACGCCAGTTGCGGCGCCTGCGCGACCGGCGCGATCACGCGCTTCCGCTTCGTCCCGAGCAGCATGAACAGGTTCCGGCGAATCCACTCCTGCGATTCGCGGTAATAGCGGAACTGCCGCTCGTGCGCGTGGAATCGGCGGTTGTGGCTCGCGCCGAGGACGTGGTGCAGATACTCGTGGTAGATGATCGACTGGATGAAAAACGCCGGCACATTCGGCGCGTTCAGCGACGGATGGATGCGCACCTCGGCCGTCGCATGGTTGTAAGAGCCGAGGCGGATGCTGCGGCGGCGTTTGCGGGAAATCTGCTGCCCCCAACGCACCGGCAGCGGCGGAACTTTGTAGAAGTAGGTGCGATGCACCTCGGCCGCGAGCGAGTCGAGATGATGGTGCGACTGAATAGGGAGCGGGAACATGCCCGGCATCGGCTTTCTATTTTGAAGGCCGACGCCGCATGGCGCAAGCGTAGTGTGGCGCCGCCGACTCGGCGGCGGATGACGGCGGCGGATGACGCCGGCGGGTCGCCGGCGCCACACTACGGGCGGGAGCGGCTACTCTTCTGGCGCTCCGCCGGTTGCGCGCTCCATCGCCGAGGTTACGTTCGAGATCGCGGCGGCGGACAGCATGGAGGTGCCGGCGGCAATGATCTCGTCGCCCTTCTTCATGCCGAGGAAAACGCCGACACCGACGCCGAGAATCATCGCGGCGAGGGGGAAAGTCCCGATCTGCTCACGCCAGCTCTCCGGCAGCAGGTTCTCGATCTCCTCCAGCAGCGCCTCGGGGCCGTTCTCCGCCATCGACTGCCCGAGCGACGCCGCCTTCTCCCGAATCGGAAAATCGAAATCGAGTCCGGCCGCCGCCCGCTCGTGGTCTTCCTGATTGTTCGTGGCCATGCTCACTCCTTCTCATCCTGGCGCAGAAGGAGTCCGATGACGAATCCGATGCCGACCGAAAGCAGCAGCGCCTTGCCCGGATTCGAGCGGACGTAACTGCGGACCTGATCGGCCACGGCGCCGAAATCGACGTCCTCGACCTTCTCGCGCATCTGGTTGTAGCCCTTGCGAGCCGCGTCGGATGCGGCGCTGTATTGATCGTTTACGAATGCCTTGGCCTTGCCGAAGCGTCCGTCACCCGCGGCCTCGCTGTCGTTCGTCGCGGTCGTTGTTTCGTCAGCCATAAAACCTCCTGTACTGCCGTGCAGAAGCGTATCGCAATCGACGTAGCACACGGAATGCCGCGTTATGTCATCCTGAGCCGCGCAGACGGCGAAAGACCCGTAACTCGGGCTCGATGGACGGATCCTTCGGCGTCTGCGCGCCTCGGGATGACACCTCTTGCGGGTCAAACTCGATCACGTCACCCACGCTTACGCCGGCTCCGATGAAGCCGCAGCGGTGCAAGTCCTCGACGACGTTTCCCTCGACATTGCGTCCGGCGATTTCGCGGTTTTGCGCGGTGCCTCCGGCAGCGGCAAGTCGACGATTCTCAACCTGATCGGCGCCGTCGACCGGCCGACCTCCGGCCGCGTCTTCCTCGGCGACCTCGAGACCTCGGCGCTCGACGAAGCAAAGCTCACGCTGCTCCGCCGCAAGTCGATCGGCTTCGTCTTCCAGCAGTTCAACCTGATTCCGACGCTCACCGTTTTCGAGAACGTCGCCTTCCCGCTCGCGCTCGCCAAAACGCCGGCGAAAGAGCGCGTCGACGCGATGCTCGAGCGAATCGGCCTCACGCATCGCGCGAAGCACTACCCGAGCGAGCTCTCCGGCGGCGAGATGCAGCGCGTGGCGATCGGACGCGCCGTCATCCATCGGCCGCCGCTGATCATCGCCGACGAGCCGACCGGCAACCTCGACTCGAAGTCGGGCGTGAGTGTGCTCGAGCTCATCCGTACGATTCACGGCAACGAGCGGCCGACGATCGTGATGGCGACGCATTCCGATGTGGCCGCATCGTTCGGCGATTACACCATCGCCGTCGCCGACGGAAAAGCCTCGCGATGATCGCACGCGCGCTCGTCCTGCGTCCGCTGCTGCGCGAGAAGATGCGCTCCGCTCTGACGATTCTCGGTATCGCCGTCGGCGTCGCGGTGATCGTGGCGATCGAGCTGTCGAACCAGAGCGCGTTGCGCGCGTTTCGCGAATCGGTCGATGCGGTCGCCGGCCGCGCAAATTACACGATCGTCAGCGAGAGCGGCTCGATCGATGAAAAGACGCTGCTCGGTTTGCAGCCGCTGTGGGACAAAGGTACGCGGTTCGCGCCGGTCATCGATGTCGAAGGCGTGATCGAGCCGGCGCAGATTCCGGTCCGGCTGCTCGCAGTCGATCTGATGTCCGATCTGCATTTTCGCGACTATCGATATGCGGAGATCAGCAAAGAGCAGGCGTTCGACCTTTTTCGCAGCGACAGCGCGGTCATCCCCGCGTCGTTCGCGCGGGAGCAGCACCTGAAGCTGCACGATCCGATCACCCTCAACTTCCTCGGCAACCGGCGCACGCTGACGGTGCGCGGCATTCTCGAGCCGCGCGGTCCGGCGACTGCGTTCAACGGCGCGATCGTCGTCTGCGACATCGCCGTCGCGCAGGAATCGTTCGGCATGCGCGGCCGGCTCACGCGCATCGATCTGCTGCTGCCCGAGGACGTGAAGGTGAACCTGCCACCGGGGCTGCGGATGGAACGGCCGTCGCGGCGCAACGAGCGCGTCTCGAAAATGCTCCGCGCGTTTCGCGTGAACCTCTTCGCGCTCGCCGGCGTCGCGCTGCTCGTCGGCATGTTCCTCGTCTACAACACGGTGCTGATCTCGATCCTGCGCAGACGAAAAGACGTCGGCGTACTGAAGACGCTCGGCGCGGCGCCGCGGCAGATCTTCTTCGCGTTCGCCGGCGAAGGGCTGCTCTTCGGCATCGCCGGCGCGCTCCTCGGCATCGCGATGGGCGACGGCATCGCGTACGGCATCCTCAAACTCATCGGCCGCACGATCAACGCGCTGTACGTGACTTCGCGGCCGGAAGAGATCGCGCTGACGCCGTCGATCATCGCGCTCGGACTGGCCGTCGGCGTCGCGCTCTCGTTCGTCTCCGCGCTGCAGCCGTCGCTCGAAGCGGCGCATGTGCCGCCGGACGCGATGATCCGCCCGGGACTGCAGCAGCGGATCTCGCGCGCTCGCGAGCGCACGCTCGCACTTGCGGCGATCGCGTGCTTCATCGCGGGCGCGCTCGTCTCGCAACTGCCGCCGTGGAACGGCATCGCGGTGGCGGGATACGTCGCGGTGCTCCTCGTCGTCGGCGGCTTCTCGCTCCTCGCGCCGTCGATCGTGCGACTGATCGCAGCGGCGTTCGCGCCGCTGATGCGCGGACTCTTCGGCGTCGTCGGCCAGCTCGCCGCGCGTTCGTTGCCCGCGTCGCTGCGACGCACCGCCGTCGCCAGCGCCGCACTCTCGCTCGCCACCGGCATGATGGTCGCGGTCGCGCTGATGGTCGGCAGCTTTCGCGAGACCGTGCGCATCTGGGTCGATCAGACGATCAGCTCCGATCTCTGGCTGCGGCCGACGCAAGGCCTGACCAACGCCGACGCCGCACTCTTTCCGCCGGAGATCGCGGACGACCTCGCGAAAGTACCGTTCATCGCCGCGATCGATCGCGTGCGCGGACGCGGCGTGCTGTACGGCGATTCGCTCATCTCCGTCGGCAGCGGCGACTTCGCGAAAGTCGCGAATTTCGGCGATCTGCCGATGATCAAGCCACGTTCCTCGCGCGAAGCGCTCTTCGAGGCGGAGCGGCGCAACGGCGTGATCGTGTCGGAGAGTTTCTCGCTCAAGTACGAAAAAGACGTCGGCGACGTGATCCGCATCAGCGGCGCCGACTTTCCGATCGTCGGCATCTATCGCGATTACTCGAACGATCGCGGCATCGTGGTGATGGACCGGCCGCTCTACATCAAGACCTTCCACGACGATCGCATCAACACGGTCGTGATCTATCTGAAAAAAGGGATCAGCCGGGACGCCGCGCGCATCGCGCTCGAAAAGGAGTTCGGCCCGAAGTATCACGCGTTCGCGATCACGAACGGCTCGATCCGCGGCGAGGTGATGAAGATCTTCGATCAGACGTTTCTGATCACGTACGCGCTCCTCGGCGTCGCGATCATCGTGGCGGTCCTCGGCATCGTGAACACGCTCGCGGCGCTGATCCTCGAGCGCACCCGGGAGCTCGCGTTGCTGCGCGTCACCGGCGTGACCGCGCGCGAGCTGCGCACGATGCTCGTTCTCGAATCGACGATTCTGGGCATCGTCTCGACCATCACCGGCATCGTGATGGGCTACGTGCTGTCGTGGATCCTGATCTACGTGATCAATAAACAGTCGTTCGGCTGGACGATCGAGTTCCACACGCCGGCGGCGCTGATCGCGACTTCGCTCGCCGTCACGCTCGCGGCGTCCGCACTGGCCGGACTCGTCCCCGCGCGGCTGGCCAACAGAATTCACATCCCCACCGCGATCAAGAGCGAGTAACCTGAACGTCTCCCGAGCGTAGTCGAGGGACCTGTGTGGGTGGTGGCTCGCAAATCGCGCCACCGCCCCCCAGGTCCCTCGACTGACGCTCGGGATGACGGAGAGACATACAGAATTCACATCCCCACCGCGATCAAGAGCGAGTAACCTGAACGTCATCCCGAGCGTAGTCGAGGGACCTGCGTGGGTGGGAGGCGCGCAAATCGCGCCACCCGCCCCCCCCAGGTCCCTCGACTGACGCTCGGGATGACGGAGAGACATCATGTTCGTGCCGATTGCCCCCCTCATCGCCATGTTGTCGCTCGGTCATCCGCGCGCGGTGCGCGTCCCCGCGCCGCCGCCCGCCGTCGCCGGTCCGACGTACGACAAAGAGATCGTGCGTCTCTTCCAGGCGCATTGCCAGTCGTGCCATCACCCGGGCGACATCGCGCCGTTCTCGCTGACGAATTACGAGGATGCGAAGGCGAACCGGCTGCTGATCAAATCGAAGACGGAGTCGCACGAGATGCCGCCATGGAAGCCGTCGCCCGACTGCGGCGCCTTCGCCGACGCGCAGCTGCGCACGCTCACCGCGGGCGAGATCGATCTGATCGCGAAATGGATCGACAACGGCGCGCCGCAGGGCAATCCCGCAGATCTCCCGCAGCCGATGGACTTCAGCGGCGGCTGGGCGCTCGGCGAGCCCGATCTCGTCGCCGGCAGTGCCGAGCCCTACACGCCGCCCTCCGATCGCGACGAGTACCGCTGCTTCACGATGCCGTCGGGACTGACCGAGGACAAGTACGTGTCGGCCATCGACATCAAGCCGGGCGATCGCGCGGAAGTGCATCACGTGATCGTTTACCTCGACACCTTCGGCGACTCGCAACGCCTCGACGACGAATCGCCCGGACCGGGCTACCAGTGTTTCGGCGGCGCAGGATTCACGCTCGTCGGCACGCTCGGCGGATGGGCTCCCGGCGCGCGGCCGTTCGTCATGCCGGACGACGTCGGCATGGCGCTGCCTGCGAACTCACGCATCGTGCTGCAGGTGCACTATCACGTGCACACCGGTGTGGCGTCGCCCGATCAGACGAAGATCGCGGTCTACTTCAAAGACAAGAAACCGGCGAAGCTGCTGACCATCGTGCCGGTCATCAATCAGGACTTCACGATCCCCGCACTGACGGACAACTATCGCGTCACCGCACAATTCCCGGTCGCCACGCCGTGGGCCACGCACCTCTGGATGGTCGCTCCGCACATGCACCTCCTCGGCCGCAAGATGAACGTCGTCGCGACGTTCCCCGACGGCCACAAAGAGTGCCTCATCAACATCGACAACTGGGAGTTCAACTGGCAGGGGATCTATCCGTACTCGTCGCCGCTCGCGTTCCCGAGAGGAACGAAGTTCTCGCTCGAAGCGATCTACGACAATCCAACGAACCGGGCGGTGTCGTGGGGCGAAGCGACGACGGACGAGATGTGCATCGCGTTTCTGGGATTTACGCTGGATTGACCCCGTCGTGACCTTCGCCCCGCTTGCGGGGAGAAGGTGGCCCTGAGCGAAGCGAAGGGCCGGATGAGGGGACGCGTTAACTCGCGCGCCGTCTTCCCGGCTTTGGCGGCGCGGGCGCCGGTGTCGCACCCGACGTGCCTCCATTCCGCAGCGACGCCACCTTCGCCCACACGGCCGGATCTTCCTGACCCGCGGCCCAATGCGCGAAGCCGCCGATGAGCGGATGCTTCGCGAGCACCGCATCGACTTTCCGCGCGTAGCTCTCCGCGTCCTGGAAGTACACGACGTGTCCGCCGTACGTGAACGTCAGCTCGCCGCTCGCATCGCGTGACGGAGCCGCGCCGCTCGCAAGCGCCATCCCGCTCGCGTACGTCACGCTCGTCGCGCTCGTGCCCTGCCAGTCGTGTCCGAACCACGGCAGCCCGATCCGCACTTTGTTCGCCGGCATGCGCGATTCCGCATACGTCGCCACCGCATCGAGCCAGTCGAGCGGCGTGAGCGCGCCGGCCGGTCCGCCGGAGTAGTGATAGTCGTAGGCCATGATCTTGATCGAGTCCGCAGCGCTGCCGATCACCGTCCAGTCCTGCCCGCCCGGCCCGGCCCACGTCTGCGAATCGCTCGTCTTCGGCGACACGGTCACGGACAGCGTCTTGCCCGATTGATGCAGCTTCTGCGCGAGCAGCGTGACGAACGCGCTGAAGCTCGGACGCGCCGACAACGGCAGCGACTCGTAATCGATATCGATCCCGTCGAATGCGTTCGTCACGACGAGCTGCCGCAACGCCTCGGCGTGCGCGTCACGCGACGCATCGGTGGCGATCAGGTTCGCAACCAGCGCCGCGTTCCACGAGCCGGCGACGTAGTTCTGGATCGTCGGCACCAGCCGCGCGCCGGTCACCGCCGCGCGCAGCGACGGATTCTCCGCGTTCCAGTTCTTCGCAATCGCTCCGCTCGCATCGAGTCCGTACCAGATCGGATTCGCCTCGCCGATCGCGCCGCCGTGCAGCTGCATCGACATCAGCGCATTCGCATCCCAGGGCGGAATCCAGACCGCGATCTCGTACGCAGACGCAGGCAACGCCAACACCGCGAACAGCAGAGCCAGGAGGATTGGACGCACGGGAACGGGCAACGAGCGCGCGCCGCCGCCGCTTCCCGGACGAATCCGCCATCCGGTTCAGAACATTGCGCGTGATCTGCTGCACCGCCGCGCTCGGCGGCGAATCAGGACGCGCCGCTGCATTGAAATCATCGAGTCCCCACGTCCAGTAAATCGTCCCCGTCGCGAAGACGATCGCGCCGCTGCTCGCCGTGTAGAGCGTCATGTTCGATTCGTCGAATGTGCCGTCCACATGTTGAAACGGCGAGTGCGTGAGCACGAGCGTTCCGGGATACGCGCTTCCCGTGGCGCGGTCGGCTTCGTATCCGAGGAGGCCGCGGAGGCGATCGCCGGGATGGAGGTTGGTGTTGGCGAAGATCCATGAAGAGACATCGCCGATCACCACATCGCCTGCCACCGGCGCCCACGTGTACATCGTCCCGATCAGCGCATCCTCGGGACGATTCACCGGCGCATCGCGCCAGAGTCCGGTGGCGAGATGATCGTTCGACGGATCCGAATCGAACAGCACCGGATCGCGCGACGCCGCCTGCTCCTTGTACGCGACGATCGTGCGGTCGTCATCTTCGAAGCGGATCTGCCAGTAGCAATCGTTCGCCGAGAAAAACGCGAGATTCACTCCCGCGTCGCGCGCGTGCTCGACTGCATCGCGCATCTGCCACGTCCAGTACTCGTCGTGACCGATATCGAGAAACGCCTTCGCGCGCAGCAGCTGCTCGCCGTGCTCGTGCAGATCGATGTCGGTGATGTACTCGACGTCGTATCCCTCGCGCTCGAGAAAGCGAACCATGTTGTACTCGGTGCGATAGAGAAACTCGTCGTCGCCCGAGCCGATCGCGTACGGACGATCGAACGACACCTTCACCGCCGGCTGTCCGTTGCTGCTGTTGAATCCGTAGAGCGACTTGCCGCCCCACGGGTTGTACGCCTGGTACTTCGTCACGCCGGTCACGGCGATGAATTGCGGCACGCGCTCCGCCGGCGCGCGCACGACGAAGATGATGTACGCGCCTTTGCGGCTCGACGTCGCGGTCAGCTTCGCCAGATAGACGCCGCTGACCCAGTCGTTCGGAATCGTCAGCACGTACGGATCGGTCCAGTGGCACTCCGCGAGTCCGGTCGATGCATCGATCGACGGCGCGCTCTGCATGAATCCGCTGCGCGTCACTGCATCGGTCATCCGCCGCCCGCCCTTTCCGTCGTACCAGCCCATGCGGAACACCTCGATCGTGTACGCCGGCTCGGCTGTCGACACGTAGAAGCGGATCGACTCGCCGGGCCCCGCGCCGGTCAGCGATGCGTAGCCTTCGATCTGCGTCGTCGCGCGGCTGAAGAGCATCCAGTCGGATGTACCGGGACGCGCGTTTTCATCCGTGATTGCGTTCGCGAGGGCGGGGAGAGCAAGGATGGCGATCAGGAACAGCCGAAGGGCGGCAGGCACGATTTGCAGCAATAGCAACGCGCATTCCGTCATTCCAGCAGGCACGGGCGTACAATCGACCGATTCCAGTGAACAACGTGGATCGCCCTTCGCTCGAACCACCGCGTGAGAGCGTGCAGCGCTTCGACCTCGCGGTACAGGAGAGCCGGCTGCTCGTCTACTTCGCCGCGCTGATCACCACGGTCATCGGCCGCTGGCTGCACGTCTTCGACATCACCCTGCGCGAGACGATCGGCATGTACGCCGCGTCCTCCGGCTTCATCGTGGTGTTCTACTTCCTCTTCAAACGCGGCGCGGTGCGGCGCGCCATCCTCAATCCGCTCTGGATCGCGTCCGACATCGTCTTCATCACCATCGGCGTCTGGATGACCGGCGGCATCGACAGCCCGTGGTACCTCTGGTATCTCGCCTCCGCCGCGGGAGCCGCGTTTGTGATCGGCAGAAAGGCCGCGTACCTCTGCGGCATCGTCAACTCCGCCGCATACATCGCGATCGTCGTCTGGTTCAGCCACGAGTCGATTCCCGGTCAGACGTTTTACGTCGCCGTCGCGCGGATGATGTTCCTCTTCGGCGCGTCGTACTTCTTCCTGACCGGCATCGCAAACCTGCAGCAGAAACGGCTGCGCATCCGCCAGCTCGAAGTGGAAGAAAAAGAACAGATCGATGAGCTGAAGCGGCTCGCGGAAGAGCTGCAGAGGCGCAC